>Ga0315290_10001959_pt1 | contig 14360 bp, 12 predicted proteins | sample YL17G12_0_MG_FD_203627 | JGI IMG/M metagenome (GOLD analysis project Ga0315290, IMG submission 203627) | Sediment microbial communities from Yellowstone Lake, YNP, Wyoming, USA - YL17G12_0 | ecosystem: Environmental > Aquatic > Freshwater > Lake > Sediment | place: USA: Wyoming | collected... | reverse complement strand
CGATTTTCTGCCAGACGTTATCAAAGGCCTCCTGGAAACGGGCCTCGTGGAAGAGCCGGCACTCGTTGGAATCGTTGCGTCCGCCGGGCGGGGTGTGGAGATCGACCAGCACCTTGATCCCCAGCTCCTCGCAGACCGGCAGCAGCTTGTCGAGATGTTTTAGCGCCGATTCCAGCCAGGCGTCGTAGGCCGCCAGGTCGCCGTTGTCGGCCGGACTGCGGGGAAAGCCGCCCCAGATCAACTGCCAGCGCACGTGGTTGGCCTTCCACTGCCCGCCCAGCACGCGGAGGTCTTGTTGGCTGACGTTGGGGCCGATCATCGCCCCGCGCAGCCGGGGCAGGTCGTGACCCTTGTAGGCCGGGCCGGCGGGGCGCTTTTCCGGCACGCGGCGGCGAAAGCCGACGATCGTCACCTTCAAATCGTCGAACCACGCCCGGCCGGTGGTCTGCTCCAGCCCCAGAACCAGCCAGGCCTCGGTGGCGTTGGGCGGGACCTCGGCCACGAAGCGGACCGGCTTGAAGTCGAAGCTGCCGAAGAGGTTGTCCTGCTGGTTCCAGTTCTGACCCTCGGGCGCGACGGAGTGGAGCATGCACTTCACGCCGTTCCAGGGGTTGGGTGGCTTGGCCACGTCGTCGGCCTTGACCACGGCCTCGACCTTGACCCGGGCCCCGCGGAGCTTCTCCACCGGCAGGCGCAGGCGGATGCTGCGAAAGCCGGGCCGCTCGTCCTTCGTCCGGTCGACCAGCACCGACTGCGAGCCGTTCCAGCCGGGCACCAGCCGGACGTGCGGATCGCCGGCCCCTTCCCAGGCCTTCAGCGCCTCCGCGCCCTCGAAGTCGGTCCGATAGACCACCTCGCCTTGCCGGCCCGCGGCCAAGGCGGGGACCCCCGGGGCCAACAGGGCCTGGAAGCATACGAGCAATACGGTCGACGCTCTCATGGGATGGACTCCAAAGGATTCTCTCGCAAAGGCGCCAAGTCGCAAAGAAGATTATTGCCGCCAAGGGCCGTTCTTTCCAGGGTAGTGGCTGCGGCGCGCCCGGCGGGACGCCTCGGGGCTTCCGCCGCACGCCCCGGTTGGCTATCATGGGGCGGTAACGGTAAGTCCGTCCAGCGAGAAACGCTATCGAAGGGTGTACCATGCGCAGACACTTTGCCTCGGTTCTCGCGGTCGTTCTTTCCGTGCCGGCTCTGTCGGCAGTCCTCGCCCAGGACCTGCCGCGGGACGAGCGGGTCGAGGCCCTGGCCAAGGAGGTCCGCTCGAAGGGGTGGATCGTCTACGGGGCCCGAAGCGAGAACGGCACGTGGGACCTGTTCCTCTCCCGGCCGGACGGCTCGGCGCGGCGGAACATCTCCAACACGGCCGACTTCGAGGAAGGGGCCCCGCGGTTCTCGCCCGACGGCAAACGCCTGCTCTACCGCCGCACGGCCAAGGGGACCACGATCAACCACGACCAGTGGGGCGTTCAGGGCCAATTGGTCATCGCCGAGGCCGACGGCACGAACCCCCGGCCCGTGGGTCAGGACAAGCAGTTCCCTTGGGCCTGTTGGTCGCCCGACGGCAAGCAGGTCTCCTGCCTGACGCTCAAGGGCGTCGAGATCGTCGATCTTCAGTCCAAGGCAGTCCTCCGCAAGCTGCCGCGCCAGGGCGTCTATCAGCAGATGTACTGGTCGCCCGACGGAAAGTGGTTCTGCGGGGTCTCGAACGCCTTGGGCGAGATGTGGATGATCGCCCGGCTCGACGCCCAAACCGGCAAGCTCAACGCGGTGCACCAGTTCCAGAGCTGCACGCCCGACTGGTTCCCGGACTCGAAACGGGTGATCTTCTCCTCGCGTCCTGGGGGCCAACCCGGGGCCGGAGGCTACGGCTGGACCCAGCTCTGGATGGCCGACGGCGAAGGGAAGAACTCCAAGCTGGTCTACGGCGAAGACGGCCGGCACGTCTACGGCGGCTGCCTCTCGCCCGACGCCAAGTACGTCCTGTTCACCCGCGGGAAGGTCGACGGCGGCGGCTCGGAGTCCTCCGGGGCCCCGATCTGCGTGATGCGAATGGCCGATGCCCCCACGATCGCCGGCGAAAGCAAGGATCTTCGCAAGGTCCATCCCAAGACCACCGACGGCCCGGTGCTCCAGTTCGCCGACGGCTGGGAGCCGCATTGGAGGGAGGGGGATTAGTGGATGGTGGATAGTGGATGGTGGATAGTGGATAGTGGATAGTGGATAGTGGATGGTGGATGGTGGATAGTGGATGGTGGATGGTGGATAGTGGATAGTGGATGGTGGATGGTGGATAGTGGATAGTGGATGGTGGATGGTGGATAGTGGATAGTGGAGGCCGGACGGGTGGCACGGGCATCTTGCCCGTGCTTCGGGCGCACTGGCGAGACGCAACTGTTACCCAACCGCCAACGGCATGACGTTCCAATGCAACTCGTTTTGCACTTTGCACTTTGCACTTTTCATTTTGCATTCCTTCTTGTGCGACCGTTTGCCGCGTCGTTGCAGAAACGCAGAATGTCCCCTTTTCTTCCTTTTCTTCTAGCCGTGCTCGCCTGCTGTGCGTCGTGTGCCCGGCAGGTCGATACCGGCGAGGATGCCGACGTGACGGCCAAGGGGAGCTTCGAGATCACCGGGCAGTTGGTGGAGATCCGCGGGCAGTTCCCCAATCTGCCCAACTACAACTACGCCTTCGTGATGCAGTACAAGGTCGTGGAGGTCCACCGGGGGAAGATCGACGGCGAGACGATCTACGTGGCCCACTACAATCCGCACAAGAAGCGGGCGGAAGCTGCGGACAGCCGGGCCGAAGGGATCGGCGGCAACCTCGAGCAGTTCGCGCCCGGCGAGCTGCACCGCATGGCCCTCGAAGTGCCGATCGACGACTACTACATGGGCGGGATCGTCGACCGCTACTTCGCCGACAAGAGAGCGCAAGGCACCATCCAGCCCATCTACTGGGCCGTCTGGACCAACCGCGTCGTCAAGTAGCCCGCCATGGTCTTCACCACGCGGATCTTCGTCTTCTACTTCCTCCCGCTGGTGCTGGTGCTCTACTACGCCCTGCCGGGCCGGCGGAAGAACCTATTGCTGGTCGCGGCCAGCTACGTCTTCTACGGCTGGTACCAGCCCTGGTTCGTGCTGTTGATGTTTGCGGCCACGGCGATCAACTACGTCTGCGGCCTGGCCATGGCGCATCCCCGGGCCGACGACCGCCGCCGGCGCTTGGCCGTCACCGCCTCGGTGGTTGCCAGCCTGGGGCTTTTGGGCTTCTTCAAGTACGCGACGTTCTTTCAGAACAACGTGAACGGGCTCCTGGGCATCCTTGGGGGTAACACCCTGCCGGTGCTCCAGGTGGCACTGCCGGCGGGGATCTCCTTCTACATCTTCCACTGCCTGAGCTACACGATCGACGTGTACCGGAGAGACGCCGCCCCGGTCCGCTCGTTCGTCGATTTCGCGTGCTTCGTGGCGTTGTTCCCGCAGTTGATCGCCGGCCCCATCCTCCGCTACCACATGCTCGCCGGGCAGTTGGTCAGCCGGGCCCACACCCTGGAGAGGTTCTCCGCGGGCGTGGCGATCTTCATGCTCGGCTTCGGCAAGAAGATCCTCCTGGCCGACAAGCTCGCCCCGCTGGCCGAGGCCGTCTTCGCCGCCGAGTCACCCGGCGCCGCGGCCGCCTGGCTCGGCGTCGTCGCGTACGCCTTCCAGATCTACTTCGATTTCTCCGGCTACAGCGACATGGCCGTGGGCCTGGGCCGGATGCTCGGGTTCGAGTTCCCCAGGAATTTTGACGCCCCCTACCGGGCCGAGAGCATCACCGACTTCTGGCGCCGCTGGCACATCTCGCTTTCGAGCTTCCTGCGCGATTACCTCTACATCCCCCTGGGCGGGAACCGCAAGGGCCCGCGACGCACCTACCTCAACCTCGCCGTGGTGATGCTCCTGGGCGGACTGTGGCACGGCGCCGCCTGGACGTTCGTCGCGTGGGGGGCGCTGCACGGCGGCATGCTGGCCTTCGAGCGCTGGCGGGGAAAGCAAAGCCTCTACGGCCGCCTGCCCCGGCCGCTCCGCGTCGCCATGACCTTCGTGTTGGTGCTGATCTCCTGGGTCTTCTTTCGCTCGGCCACGCTGGGCGACGCCGTGGACTACCTCGCCGCGATGTTCGGCGCGTCGACCGCCTCGGCCGGCTCCGAGTTACTCATCGCCGTGATCTCGACCCGCGGATCCTGGCTGATCCTCGGACTCTGCGCCCTGTTGGCCTTCTCGCCGTGGCAGGCCTTCGACTCGGTCCAGCGCCTCACCTGGCCGAAGACGATCGTGCTGGCAGCGATCTTCCTTTGGTCCCTGGCCACGATGTTCGCCCAGGCGTATAGTCCGTTTCTGTATTTCCAGTTCTAGGGGAAGACCGTTCGACGCCGGGAGAGACCTGACCATCGTTCTCGTCGTTCTCGTTCCCAAGCTCCGGCTTGGGAACGTCTGGAACGCCTGCATCCGAAGTGTCACTCTGAGGTGACGATGATGGGAGAAAGCGGCTTGACTGGAAGGACGAAGCAGAGCTTCGTGGGAGTGCGTTCCGAAGGAGGACCTTCGGAACGAGGGGCGCCGCAACGCAAGCACGTCTTCCTGATTGGCGTTTTCCTGGCGGCGATCTTCGGCGTCGGGCTGAGCCAGGCGGCCGTCGAGCTGGCCCGGGGGCGGTGGCCGGGGGTGCTCGACTTATTCCGGAAAGCCCCCAGCGAGGCGAACCTCCGGGCGCTCGAGAAACAGCTCGACGAGGCATGCTGGCTGGCCCCCGCGGTCCGCCGCGCGGTCCAGCTTGCCCAGTTCGTCGTCCTGGCCGATTGCGGCGAAAAGGCCGTGGCCGGCCGCAACGGCTGGCTCTTCTACCGGCCCGAGGTGCAGTACCTTGTCGAGCGCTGGCCGGCGCCGGGTGGGCCGGCGGCCGACCCGGGCGATCCGCTGGCGGCCATCGTCGATTTCCGCGATCAGCTCGCCAGCCGGGGGATCAAGCTCCTGGTGGTCCCCGCCCCGAACAAGGCCAGCGTCTATCCGGAGATGCTCTGCGCCGGGGCGGGCTCGGCCGGCCGGCCGGTCAATCCCGCCACGCGGAAGATCCTGTCCGAGCTGGCCCGGGCCGGGATTGAGGTGGTCGATTTGTTCGAGGTCTTCGCCCGGGCGAAAGCCGAGGGCGGGTCCGCCGGATCTGCCCCGCTCTACCTGGCCCAGGATACCCACTGGTCGCCCGACGGGATGCGTCTGGCGGCGGAGGCCGTGGCCGAGCGGCTCTTGGAGCGAGGCTGGATCGAGCGGGGCAAGGTCCCCTACGAGGTGAAGCCGGTGCCGATCAGCCGCCGCGGCGATGTGCTGGCGATGATCCGCAACCCCTGGATCGAGCGGCTCTTTCCCGCCGAGGAGATGGTCTGCGCCCAGGTCGTCTCGGCCGATCGCCGCGAGCCCTACCGCGACGACCCCGGCTCGCCGGTGCTCGTGCTGGGCGACAGCTTCCTGCGGATCTACCAGGGCGACGAGCCCGGCTCGGCCGGGTTCATCGCCCACCTGGCCCGGGAGATCGGCCTCCCGGTCGCCTCGCTGGTCAACGACGGCGGGGCCTCGACGCTCGTGCGCCAGGAGTTGTACCGCCGGCCGGAGCTGCTGGCCGGCAAACGGGTGGTGGTCTGGGAGTTCGTCGAGCGCGACCTCCGCTTCGGCACCGAGGGCTGGCAGAAGATCCCGCTCCGCTGACGCCGGGCCAAGGCCCTGTCCCGGCGAAGAGGTAGGCTGGGGCGGAGCGGAGCGGAGCCCCGGCGATCAGCGGCAAGAAACGCTGGGGCTGCGCCCCAGCCTACGGGCTGTCCGGGACAAGGGAAGTCTGGTAGAGTGCGCCTAAGCACTTTCGGTGGGACTTCGTCCCACCCTACGGCTGCGAGAAGCGACGTGGACGAGCTGAATCACGTGGAACGATTCCGGGCGGTGATGGGCTTTAAGCCGCTCGATCGCCTGCCGACGTGGGAATGGGCCATGTGGTGGGACGAGACTATCGGCCGCTGGCACCGGGAGGGCCTGCCAGCCGAGCTGACCGTGGCCGAGGACATGTCGTACAACCACGGCCCGATGATCTCCCGCCGCGTGTTCGACGAGTTCATGGCGCCGTACTACCGGCGATGGCTCGAGCGGGTCAAGGAGCTGGACGTCCTCACGATCGTCGACACCGACGGCGACGTGACCCTGCTCGTCCCCTGGCTGCAAGCGGTGGGCGTGGACGGGGTGCTGCCCCTGGAGCGGCAGGCCGGCGTGGACGGGATGGCGCTCCGCCGCCGCTACCCCGGCTTGCGCATGGTGGGCCACTTCGACAAGATGGTCATGAACCGGGGCGAGGCGGCGATCCGCGGGGAGTTCGAGCGCCTGCTGCCGCTGGTCAGCAGCGGGGGGTTCATCCCCAGCGTCGACCACCAAACCCCGCCCGGCGTCTCCCTGGAGCAGTACCGGGTTTACCTGCGACTGCTGGCGGAGTACGCCAGAAGGTGAACAGTGCCACCCGACGGGGCCCCTACTGCCCCTTGTGCCTGGCCCAGTAGTCGGGCATGAGCTCGCGGACCTTGGCCTCCATTTCCTGGTCGCTGATGGCCGTGAGCCGGCCGTGGACCTCGTACTGGTCGAAGACCCAGCGGGCGACCTTGTGCATCTTGATCTTGCTGATCCGCTGGTCGCCCTTCAGGCCGAAGAACTCGTTGATCCAGTGGGCCACGCCGTCGGCGCCGCTCTTGTCGGTCAGCGAGACGCGGGGGGGCCGGCCCAGAAGGGCCGTGGTGTCGAAGATGTTGTAGATCCGCTCGTCCTGGCGCAGGCCCCCGGCGTGGATGCCGGCCTGCGTGGTGTTGAACCCCCGGCCGACGAACGGGTAGTTCTCCGCGATCGGCAGGCCGATCGAGCGCATGTATTCGGCCAGCTCGGTGATCGCTTCGGTGCGGATGCCGCACAGGTCGCCGCGCAGGGCGATGTACTCGAAGACCGCCCCTTCCAGCGGCGGGTTGCCCGTGCGCTCGCCGAAGCCGAAGAGCGTCGAGTTCAGGGCGTCGCAGCCGTAGAGCCAGGCCGTGGCCGCGTTGACGTGCACCTTGTGGAAGTCGTTGTGCCCGTGCCACTCCAGCCGGCTGGAGGGCACGCCCACCTCCTGGTTCATCTTGTAGACCAGCTTGGGCACGCTGCGGGGCAGCTCGGCGCCGGGGTAAGTCAGGCCGAAGCCCATCGTGTCGCACATGCGGACCTTGACCGAGAGCTTCTCGGGCACCTGCTCGCTCATCCGCATCAGGCGCTCGACGAAGGGAAAGACGAAGCCTTCCACGTCCGCCCGGGTGATGTCCTCGAGGTGGCAGCGGGGGCGGATCCCGGCCGAGAACGCGGCGTCGACCACCTGGCAGTACCGGTCCATGCACTCCTTGCGGCTCTTGAACTTCAGTTTGTTGAAGATGTGGTAGTCGGAGCAGCTCGTCAAGAGGCCGGTCTCGGTGAGCTTGTTCTCCTGGACCAGCCGGAAGTCGTCCATCGAGTTGGCGCGGATCCAGCCGGTGCACTCGGGGTAGCGGTGGCCCAGGGCCCGGCAGCGGTCGAGCGTCTCGCGGTCGTTCCTGGTGTAGAGGAAGAACTCGGTCTGGCGGATCACGCCGTTGGGCCCGCCGAGCTTCGCCAGGAGGTCGTAGATGTGGACCATCTGCTCGATGGTGTAGGGGGGCCGGGCCTGCTGGCCGTCGCGGAAGGTGGTGTCGGTGATGACCAGCTCGCGGGTCTTCAGGGCCTTCGGATCGAACTGGACCGGCTTGCCTTCGACGTACTCGATGATCGGCCCGTCGAAGCGGATCAGCGGCGGCAGGCTGTAGTCGAAGGTCTCTTCCAGCAGGTTCGGATCGGTGCGATCGACCAGGGGGAACGGTCGAGTCCGGCTCTCTGACATGAAACTTCCTTTCGCGATTGCCCAGTCTTACCCACTTTGGCCCGATTGACTTTCGGACGGGCCCTTACACCGCCACCCCTTGTTCTGCGCACACCTTGCCGATGAAGTCCACAGCCCCGCCCACGGTCGAGACCGACAGCGCGGCGTCTTCGTCCATCTCAATGCCGAATTCCTCCTCGAAGTTGGCCACCAGCTCCACCGACTGGATGCTCTCCGCGCCGAGGTCCTTGGCAAAATGATGCTCCGGCCGGATGGTGGCGGGTTCCATCCGCAGCACGCGGGCGGTGACGGCAATCACTCGTTCCTGCAACGTTGCCATGGCGAATCGTCTCCTGTTGGGGCTGTGGTCGGGTTGGGTTGGGTTGGGTTGGGTCGGGTTGGGCTGGGTTGGGCTCGCCGGGGTGGCGGCAGCGGCTGGTTGCCGGCCGCTGCCGCCGGTGCCGGGGGGTGCGTGTCATCCGCCGCTGCCGGCCAGGCCGGCCAGCACGCGGCGGCCCTTCTTGATGGCCTCGTTGCGCGGCGGCGCCGTGAGCTTGAAGATCTCCTCCCACATCGCTTCCTCGGCCGCGGTCCACTGGCACTTGCGCCGGCCCATGGCGATGCGGGCCGTCTCGTAGAGCCGCTTCTTGCCGAACCCCTTGGTCACCACGCCTTCCAGGAACCAGGCGAACGAGGGGATGAACTTCGGCAGCGGCTTGCCCGTGGCGGCGATCAGGGCCATCGCCCCCACGTAGGCCCCCGTGTTCAGCAGCGTGCCGATCGAGGTCTTGGTGTGATCGCCGATCAGGGCGCCGACCTTGGTCGAGCCGGTGTCGATCCCCTGGCGGCCGTCGAGGACCACGGAGACGGTCGAGTAGTCGTTCTTCAGGTCGCTGTTGGTGGTCAGGGCCCCGAGGTTGACCCACTCGCCCACGTAGGCGTGGCCGAGGAAGCCGTCGTGGTACTTGTTCGTGTAGCCGTGGAGGATCGACTCCTCGACCTCGCCGCCGACGCGGCAGACCGGCCCGATGGAGTTCCCCTCGCGGCACTTCGCGCCCAGGAGGATCGACCTGGGTCCGACGTAGCAGGGCCCCTCGATCCGCGTGAAGGGATGGATCTCGGCGCCCTCGTCGATGTAGACCGGCCCGCCCGTAGCGTCGATCACGACCATCGGGTGTACCCGGGCGCCGGGGGCCACGTAGACGTCCTTCGCGCTGCCACGGATGGTGTTGGGCTGTTCCACGGTCCCCTCGATCCCGCTGCGCCCGGCCGCGGCAAAGTCCTCGATAAGCTGCTCGCGGTTGGCCAGGATCAGGTCCCAGGTGTAGTTCCAGGTGGGCAGCTCCACATCGGCCGGCGGCAGCATGTGCTTCGCCGAGTCGAGGAACCCCTCGATGGAGGAGTCGTCGAGCCGGAGAATATCGTCGCGGGCGACGCGGGCCAGGAGCAGCTCGCCGTCGGCGTCGCAGGCTACCCGGCTGGGCCCCGCCGAAAAAGCCCCCACGCCGTCGGCCTTCACCCGGCCACAGGCCAGCAGGAGGTCGTCGTCGGCCAGGCTCTCCAGATCGTTCACCGGCCGAGAGGTCCGCGCCCCGTACGCCTCGGCCATGTAGGGGGGAACGAAGCAGGCCACGTCCGCCGTGCCGGCCCGGGACACCAGCTTCTCGCCCAGCGTGGTCATGCCGCAGCGGAGCTCCCAGATCGGGCGGCTCAGCCCCAGGGGATCGAAGTTCCTTCGCTTCGGCGTGGGCAGGTCGACGAGGATCAGTCGCATGGATCCGCACCTCCGGTGCGTTGCAGTGAGGAAGGATCAAGCTTCTTCCCGTCAGGTCCCCTGGGGCGCCTCGGGGTGCTTCTCCTGCACCCAGAGGTAGTAATCGATCATCTTCAGCTTCCCGGCGGCGGGGCGATCGAGGTAGCACTTCACGTCGGGATGGAGCTGAAGCGCGCTGGCCGTGATCATGCTGGTGACGGGCCCCTCGATGGCCGCGGCCACGGCGTCGGCCTTGTGCTCGCCGTTGGCCAGGAAGAGGATCGACCGGGCCTCAAGGATCGTCCCCACGCCCATGGTGATGGCGTATTTCGGCACGTCGTGCTGCCGCTCGAAGAACCGGGCGTTGTCGGCGATCGTCTGCTGGGCCAGGGTCTTGATCCGCGTGCGCGAGCCCAGCGAGCTCGACGGCTCGTTGAACGCGATGTGCCCGTCCGAGCCGATGCCCAGAACCTGGAGATCGATGCCGCCGCACTCCCGGATCCGCTTCTCGTACCAGGCGCAGAACGCCACGTAGTTGTCGGTCGAGCCCGAGGGAATGTACACGTTCGGCATCGCGATGTTGATGTGCTTGAAGAGGTTCTCGTGCATGAAGTAGTGGTAGCTCTGGGGATGGTCCTTGGTCAGGCCCACGTACTCGTCGAGGTTGAAGGTGGTGACCTGGGAGAAGTCGAGCCCTTCGTTCTTGTGCATGCGCACCAGCTCCTTGTAGACGCCCTGGGGCGTCGAGCCGGTGGCCAACCCGAGTACCGCGTTGGGCTTGCTGTTCAGGAGCTTGGCCACGGCCTTGGCGGCGGCCCGGCTCATGTCTTCGTAGCTCTCGCCAATGAGGATTTCCATAGTCCACCCTTCCCGTTCGACACGTCTAATAGACCGATCCGACCGAGGCGGCAGCCGCCGAGCACCAAGAAGTCTTCTTAGTTTGCTGCGGGGCAGGCCGGCTGTCAACAGGCTGCCCAAAAGGGAGGGGCTGACTCCCCCATGGCTCGGGCCCTCGCGGTGGGTGGCGCTGGCTGCTGGTCAGCCAGTGCTCCGCTGAATCGGCGGGGGTGGCACTGGCTGCTGGCCAGCCAGTGCTCCGCTCAATTCAGGAGAATCGCGCAGGCTGACGAGCAGCCCGTGGCATTCCCTGGCCACCGATTCTCCTACGCACCTTACCCGCCCGGCGGGTTGCAGCGGCCCTGCCGGGTAGGTAGCATAGACCGTGTCGACGGTCTGAACCCACTGCCCTTGACCGCCATGTCTCACGCTGCCCCCGGGCCTCTGCTGGAATGCCGCCGGATTGGGAAGCGCTTCGGCGGGGTGCAGGCGCTGGTGGACGTCGATCTCGCACTGTGGCCCGGCGAAGTGCACGGGGTGGTGGGGAGCAACGGGGCGGGCAAGAGCACGCTGATGAAAATCCTGGCCGGCGTCCTGCCCGATCACGAGGGAAAGGTGCTCCTGGCCGGGCGGCCCGTCCGCTTGGCCTCGCCCCAGGCCGCGCTGGCCCAGGGCATCGCCATGGTCTACCAGGAGCTGTCGGGCATCGGGCCGCTTTCCGTGGCGGAGAACCTGCTCTTGGGCCGGCAGCCGGTGACCCGCTGGGGATGGATCGACTGGCCGGCCATGCGCCGCCTCGCCCGGGAGTACCTGGCCGAGCTGGGCATTCAGATCGACGTCCGGCGGCGGTTGGACGGTCTTCCGCCGGCGATCCGGCAGATGGTGGAGATTGCCCGGGGAATCCACAGCGGGGCTCGGGTGTTGATCCTCGACGAGCCGACCTGCTCGCTGAGCCCGCCGGAAACCCGCCGGCTCTTCGCGCTGGTCCGCCGGCTGCGCCAACGGAACGTGGCCGTCGTGTTCATCAGCCACTTCATCGAGCAAGTGCTGGAGATATGCGACCGGGTGACGGTCCTGCGCGACGGCCGGCGCGTGGTGACCGCCCCCCGGGCAAAGCTCGACAAGCACCAGATCATCGGGCGCATGCTGGGCGACGATCGGGCCCGAGCCGCGCCGGGGCCCAGGCCGCCCCAAGAAGCCGGCTACGAAGGTCAGGTCCTCCTGCCTCCGCGCACGGGCGTGCCGCCGGTGCTCTGCGCCCAGAAGCTTGCCCTGGACGGGGCGCTGCTGCCGGTCGACCTCGAGGTCTCCCCCGGCGAGTGCCTGGGGCTCTACGGGTTCGTGGGGGCCGGGCACCGGGAGCTGGCCCGGGCCCTGGCCGGTGCCGTGCGCCCCACCGCAGGGCGGGTCCTCCTGGACGGCCGGCCGCTTCGCCCCGGCAATACCCACCACGCCGTGCGCCGCGGCGTCGTCCTGGTCGGCGGCGACCGTGCCCAGGGCCTGTTCCTGAAGGCCGAGCTCTACAAGAACGTCACCCTGGCGCATCTCCGCCGCAGCGTCGGGGAGTGGCTCACCCGGCGGCGGGAGATCGCCGTGAGCAGGCCGGTGCTGGAGCGGGTCGGCTGCCGGCCGGCCGAGCCCCGCCTGCCTGCCGGAAGCCTCTCCGGCGGGAACCAGCAGAAGGCCGTGATTGCCAAGTGGCTCCTGGGCCCCGTGCGCGTGCTGGTGCTCGACGAGCCGACCCGGGGCATGGACGTCGCCGCCAAGCGCGAGGTAATGCGCCTGATTGCCCAATTGAAACACGAGGGGGCTGCGGTGATCCTCGCCTCCGCCGAGCCGGAGCTCGTGCTGGCCCACGCCGACCGGATCCTGGTCATGAGCCGCGGCCGCATCGCCCGGCACCTCGCCGGAGCGAAGGTGGATCAGGCCGCCCTGCTGCGAGACGCGTGATCGACTGATGATGCCAACCGACGATGCAAACCGCCGAGGGGATCCGCCTTCCTGGCTTGGCCGCCGGGAGTGGCGCGACGTAGCCCCGCTGGTCAGCCTGGCGGCGCTGGTGATCTTCTTCAGCGTGGCCAGCCCGAGCTTCGCCCGGGCAGGCACGTTGACGGCCATCCTCAAGCAGGGCTCGGTGCTGGCGATCGTTGCCACGGGCCTGACCTTCGTGCTGATTGCGGCGGAGATCGACCTGGCCGCGGGGATGATGGCCCTGTGGTCGGCCGGGCTGTGCGGGTGGCTGTATGTGCGCTGGGCGGGGGGGGAGAACGCCCCGGCCTGGGCCGTCCTGGCGGCGATCGCCGTGCCGCTGGCCAGTTGCGTGGCCCTGGGCCTGGCCTCCGGGTTGCTGACCGCCTGGACCCGGTTGCCCAGTTTCATTATCACCCTGGCCATGTGGTTCATTGCCGAGGGCATGGCCCGCTACCTCACGCAAAGCGAAAGATTCGCCGTGCCCGAGGTGCTCCAGGACGTGGGCAACCGGTCGCTGGAGCTGGGGGCGTGGCTGGGGCTGCCCCCAGGCGTGGCGGAGCTGCTCGTGATACCCTACAATGCGATGGTGGCCGCGGTGGTCCTGATGGCGGGTCACGTGGTGCTAGAGCACACGCGGTTCGGCCGCTACGTGTACATGACCGGCGGCAATCGGGAGGCCGCCCGGCTCGCCGGCGTGCGCACCGGCCGGATCGTCGTCGCCTGCCTCGCCGTCTCCGGCCTCACCGCCGGGCTGGCCGGGCTGGTGAACGCGGGACGCCTGACGAACTTCACCCTCGACCAGAACAAGGACCTGCTCCTGCACGCCGTGGCCTGTGTCGTGCTGGGTGGCACCAGCCTCTTCGGCGGAGAAGGAAGCATCCCCAGGACGATCGTCGGCGCCGTGACGTTCACCGTGCTCAACGTCGGACTGATGCAGATCAATTGGATCAACGAGCTTTCGCGGCAGATGGTCACCGGGCTGGTCCTCATGGCCGCCCTGGCGATTAACGGCGTCTTGTCCCGACGGAGGTGATCCGGCCATGAACGACCCGGTCGACCAACAGATCGACAAGCTCCAGGAGGCGGTCCGGCCGCTGGCCGACGCCGTGATCCCCATTGCCGCGGTCGCCCTGGTGGCGATCGTCGCCGTGTACTTCCTGGCGATGTTTCTCAAGCGGCGCAGGTGCAAGCCCGCCCCGACAGAGCCCGACCTGACCATCGACGTGGCCTCCCTGCCGGCAACCGGTCCTCCGGCTACCGGCCCGCGGCTGTACTGCTACACCGTGCCGGTGCGGGTGGCGGCGCTGGTGCTGGCCCCGGCGGGCCGGGTGCGTCCGCTTCCGCCGGTCGGCCGGCTCCACGAGATGCTGGATTCGCTCCTGCCCGGCCTTTCCGAGGTGATCGCCAGCCACAAGCCGACCATTCGCCGCTGGCCGCCCCAGCTCAGCGTGCGCGGGTTCGCCCACCAGTTCTTCATCAACGCGAAGCTCCCCGGCCAGGGGGGTAAAGGCACGCCCTGGTGCTCGGTCGCCGGCGTGTTCAAGATGGAAGGCCAGTCGGTGATGGCCGGGATGATCCTCCGCGCCGAGGCCGCCACCCAGCTCGGCCCGCGCGTCGTGGAACACGAGGCCCAGTGGCTCGACGTGCTGCGGATCAGGGAGGGGACCGGCTGAATGAGGTTACGTGATTCCAGGAGGATCGTCTGTAGGGAACGCCCTCTGTGGCGTTCCGCGGCGTCGGGTGCTGCAAGGGAACGCCACAGAGGGCGTTCCCTACAGACCATCGCGTGCCATCGAGGAATCGTGCAAACCTATTCGGCCGCCCGTCGAACAACGCAAGTTGGACTATGACACGCTCACCCGAACACCTTCG
>Ga0315290_10001957_pt1 | contig 14365 bp, 17 predicted proteins | sample YL17G12_0_MG_FD_203627 | JGI IMG/M metagenome (GOLD analysis project Ga0315290, IMG submission 203627) | Sediment microbial communities from Yellowstone Lake, YNP, Wyoming, USA - YL17G12_0 | ecosystem: Environmental > Aquatic > Freshwater > Lake > Sediment | place: USA: Wyoming | collected... | reverse complement strand
CAGGTAGATTTGAAAAGGTAGTTCGCGTATTTGAGTTTGCGAATGGGGTTTGAAATTCTTTTAGGTAACCCCTTCGCTGCTTTTTTCTGCTTAGTGATTGGCATGTCAATACACCTCCTACAGTGTAATTGTCATGGCAACCTCCTCTCTGAAACTGAATTTTTTGTTACGAAAACGGCGCTCTTTTTATAACGACCGGCGTAAGAAAAACTGGTATCTTTTTCTTACAAACTCTCGGGTGGAACCTGGCTATTTGTGACTGCCTTTCTCAAGCACTGCGGCATTGGTGCGTTTATAGCCCGAAATATGTCTTCTTGAAACTTTTTATAGAACGTATCGAGAACATACGCCATAGCGTGGGTTTCGGTCAACAACGGGTCACCTGGCTTCATGTCGATCAAAGCCTCAGCGGCATCCTCCACGTAGTTCTTTATCGTGCGAAGGATGACTGTCCACGATTCAGTTTGAACGTGGGGGGCCAGTGTGCGTCCTCTATCCCATAGAAGCACTTCATACTTTTCGTCTTCAGTGAGAACGCGACCGAACGCGGCTTCAACTCGTTCGACCATCATATTTTCAAAATCATCTAATACTCGCATTGTCGTTTTCCTTTTCTGACAATCGGCTAGGATGTACTTTTACGTGCCCCCAATCTCGTTAGCGACAGGCTCTCCGGTCACTGCCATAGGAGCCGACGCTCTTTTTAAAGTCTCTCGCATCACATCCCGACCGGCGCGTGCAATGTTTTCCTGATCGGTCAGGTCTGCCTTATTGTTGTGCTGCTGTTGCTGTTGCGCTGCCATCGCTTGAGCTTTGGTAGCTGCGATCGCCGCAGGAGAGTTCTGTTGGGCTCGTTGCTGTTCTTCCGGAGTCATGTTGACCACGATGTCTTCAAAGGTCTTCCAATCCGACACCTCGAAGAACATTTGCAGAACTTCATCGATCTTAACTTTCTTACCTTGGACAGCCAATTGCTGAGTGGTTTGCTCACTTGTTAAGAATTGCACCAAGATAGGCAACGCCTGAGCCATCGCTCGTCGCGCCTGCAATTTCGCCGCTGCTAAAATCGAGAACTTCACTCGGGCGTTCAAAATCTCAAGGATGTCGCCCTTCTCTTTCATGAACTCATGCTCTAATTCCTCGCTGAGAATGTGTTTTATCGTACTAACGGGGAGCAGAGCGCGGTTCAGTTCGTGTGCATGATACAAGAACGGAACAATAACGTTGTCGGCCAGCTTCTCTACGAAGTCGGCAACCCGTGATCCGGCACCAGCAGCGAGGAGATTCGCGCCGGATGCCGTTCGTGCCAAACTGGAGTGTCCGCTTTGACCGGCCACGCCCTGCATACCAGGATCGCTCACGCCGGAAATACGCTCGGCCCGAGACTCCGAAAGCTGTAAGTGTTGTGTTGCTTCAGGAACGGCGGGTAGCCGCTCTAAAACTTTGAAGTCGTCTTTGTTGTCTACTTCAACAATCTTTCCAGGTGATATCCGAATGCTCTGAGTGGGAACACTCTTGCCTCGCACACGGAGATAAACACCATTCAAATTCAAGGAGGCATTATCTAAATAGAGGTTCGTCAGACCTTGCTGTAGTCTCTGTTCCGCACCGATTACTTTAGCGAGACCCATTGACCAGAAAGCCTCCGGAACATCCCACCAGCCAATAGAAAGGAAGGGGATAACGCCGTAAGGATTCTCGTCGTTACAAATGACGAGCTTCTTATTCAGAACTACAATATATTTTTCGTCGTCCCACCGTTCGAGAACTTCGAGCGGCTGATTGAATGGATCTTCTGTAGTCTGCTCGAATCGAGGTTCAGCACGAGCATCCCACAGAGGGCTCCTCATTGCCACCTCGGAGGTCGCAGCTTCGACAGGCTCTTTCGGAGGTAAAAATAGTTCGAGAAGTTTCTCTTTAGAAGGAATGTTGTATCCTGGCCGGTCCCGTAGCTTATCAAGATCCTTCCACGTCAGAAACAGCCGATGAATAACATACTTCCCTTTATAAATACTAGGAACGTTGAGACCTGGATCGACGAGAACGTACCGCAAATTTGTAATGTGCTCGAAGACCGGCCTGTCGATGTACTCTTCAACGATCTGCTCCTCGATCTCCTCCTCGTCGTTTGGATCGACAGTAAGATCCGGAAGAGAGGGGTCCACATTAGGAACCTTCGTTACGTTCGAAGGACGGGCGTAGATCTTTCGTTCTCGGGTGAAAGTTTCCCAACCCCATTTCCAAATTCCAGTTCCGAAAAGAACCGCGTTAAAACAACCTCGCTTAAGTTCTTCTCGAAAATGGATGTCTTCTAGCTGATACCCCAATAGTGCGCCGACAGCACGGGCTGCTTGCGCCGAAGTCCCTGGCCGCTTCTGAATCATAAACGGAGGATCGTCGTAAAACAAGCCATTAACGATTTGAGGCACCAAGGAGTTTACCGCTGTAGCAACCGTAAAGAAAGGTACGTTAGCCCTTTCGGACTGCGTACCTTCCCAGTATTGTGCGGTGTACGGAGACTGGTATAGCGTGGCGGCTGAGGGCCACTGCATTACCCAAGCCTTCGTTGAGGCGAAGTTCTCCGCCCTTAGCGCATCCTGAATAACAAGCTTCAGAGCGGGATCGTCCCCCCAAAGTTTTTCGGTGAGAACGGCCTTCGCTTCGTCCGGAGTTATTGGAGCATGAGTATTGATTGATGGTTGTTCGAGCAGCATGGTTCACTCAGTCCAGCAAAGATTTACCCAATCGACAATTTAGGGTCCGGCACTTCCCCGACCTTCGTCTTCTTGTAGCCTTTGCAGGTAAGCTCACCACTCGCAAGATCTACTCCGCAAGGTTCGTCGAGAGACGTTCCACCTCCACTATTCTGTCCAACCGAGAAAGCTTTGCCGCCTTTACCCCATTCCGAGGGGCCGTCTTTTGAGACTGACTCCAATTCTCTCGGGCTCAAGAGAGCCCCACCTTGCTTAACCAGGACATCCTGCCCTTCGGCTTCACCTTTGGAACCCGATTGCCCAGTGAAAGCTTTAACGGACTTCACGGGAAAGTCAGATCCCTTAGCCTTGTAGGGGTCCTTCTGTTCGATTGTTTGATCGACCAACTGATCTTTTTCTGCCATTGTTTTTTCCTCTACTCCAGATTTGATACTAAAATGATACTAACCCAGAATGCCACTTCCAAGGATTGGATCGAGACCGCCCATTGGAGCAGCTTTCATTCCGGAATCTTCAGACACGGTGACTATCGGTTGTTGAATTGGTTCGGTCACCCACTCCATTTGTCCCGTCTCAGGATTGTGGATCAACAAGGACCCCCCATACGGATTCTGATGTCCCTCTTCGAAGAGCAACTTCCAACCAGCTTCAACTTGGCTGTAGGTCTGCATTTCGTTCTTAAGGATTGTCTGCGCCATTGCCGGTGCGTGTTTCAACTGACGCGAGATAACATCCGGAATGTCGTCGTGACCGCTGCCGGTCATGCACTTCTCAAACTCACTGTATAAGATGCTCAAGAAAGGAAGGTGCGCCGCAAACTTTAAACGACCTTCGAAAATCCACGGCTGCATTGCAGCCATTCGAATCTTTTTCGCATCTTTGTTTGTTTCTGCCGTAACCCAATCGATTCGATTCATCAAGGAGATGAGGTTTTGATCGCCGGTTTCGACCGCCTTCGACTTAATCGCAGGTTCCAAAAGACGGGAGCCAGCCGCGTCTTCAATCGAGACAACCCACGGTCTGTACTTCAGAGCGAAATCTACAACAGCCTTTGCCAGGTCTGAGGGGGTGAATCGCGCTCGAATAAGATCATGGATGAAACATTGTCCTTTATCATTCCAAATCGCCGAGGACGCAGTACAATAGTCACGACCCTTCTTTTTACTAAAGGCGAAATCCCAGGTTTGACTGATAGGCCCCCTGGACGGTAGCTCGGTAAACTGAACGGTGTTCGTGAGCAATTGCTCTTTATCGAAGATCGTGAAGCTGGCCGGTCTTGGGTTCTGGTTAAGCTGGCCTTCGAACGTTTCTTCGTTTTCGTTAAACTCCCGAAGCAGCCAGGAGTACGACATAATCTGGGGGAGAAGTAGATCACATCCCTCAACTCCGGCGTCCTTGTATGTTACCGGCTTTCCTTCGACCTTAAGCCTCTGAACAACCTCCGGTTTAATTACAATAGCTCGGCCAACAAGAATCTTCGTGGAGGTGCTGGCGTTTTCGGTGTACTCCCAGCAGGGGTTTTTAGTAGTCCTGATATCCCCGACATTCTTTTCAATCAATACGCCGTAATGATCTTCGTCGGCATACCGCGTTCCAATGAGTTCAAAGTAATATCCGCCCGTCCTTAGAAGTTTCTTCGCAAGGAAGAGCTTCTTTGAAATTGACGAGCATTGCTCAGGGCTCTCTGAGTTGCGGTCGCAAACAGAATCGTCTGCCTTTATAAGTTCGAAGTGCAGCCCTGATTTTGTTGATCCAACCGAAGAGGCTAGAACAGTCGGCTCTTTTCGGTGAACGTTCTTTGCAGCCCAGATCGGACAGGTGAACTCGAACTGATTTCCCGAATCGAGTTCTTTTTCAGTCATGCAAAATTCAGGAAAGAAGAGGTTCATCAAACTGACATCCCCTTCTTTAACCGCGAAGTGGCCTTTCAATTCGCGGACGAAACCAACGGCCAAATCATCGACGCCGGTCAGAAACAGGATTCGGATATCAGGGAAATTTAGAATCCACTGAACGGCATCGCAAACATCAATCGTACTTTTGAAACCGCCACGAGGCCAGAGCAGTAGACGGTTCTGAAATTCATCCTGCTCGGCGATAGGCTTCGTGTTGTCCTTCTGCACAAAGAAATCACAAACAATCTGGTATTCCTCTCGGGAGATTTTATTTTCCTTGATGTGCTTATCCACACCGGCAGGATTGGTTCCCCATGAGAAATATTTAACTAACCAAAACAGATCGGTACGTGTGCGACGACGAACCTCTCGGGTCATTGGAACTTTATCGAGCCCCACTGCTTGCAGGTTTTGCAAACTGGTCCTTACATCAACCCGCGTGATATACTCGTACAGAGCTTCATCGGGTATCTTTTCCAGGCCCCCATACTTCTCTGTCAGGCTGTCGAATGTGTCGAGCATTTACGTTGTGTACCAAATGAAGAGTTCCCCGCTGTCAATCTGCGTAACGATGAAATCTTTCCACCTTACTCCGCTTCCGCCGCCACCGCTGTTCCGATTGAGCACAACGTAGCAGCCCTTGTACTGCGCCTGCGCGGTATGGGTGAATAAAACTTTGCCGTTGATGTCGGTGATAATAACTTTGTGACCCGCCGCCCCTGGGTTGTTCCACTTAATCACCCGAGGGTAAATCTGAAAATGGTTCGGAGCACTGCCGCCGTTTTGATACGACAACGCCATCGCCGAATCGATCAAGATCGGGTTCCCTTGGGAAGACAAGTTGAATCCGACTGCATTCGACAGGCCGGTCTTCGCGGAGACCGACGTAGCTAAGAAAGTTCCGTCGCCGGTTCCGGTGTAGATCATAGTTCCGGTGAGGTTGGTGCAAACACCAAGGACGAAATCCCCAGCAGCCGTCAATTTATTAACTCCGCTCAAACCTGTAACCGCGCCGACTAGCGGAGCTTGAGGAGCTATCGTAACGTTATCTGCCGCAGCGTTGAACGTAAGTTTGACGTTCTGGTAAACGTCCAGAGCGGTCAAAGTATTGGTGCCGATGAAAGGCACGGTATACTCTTGACTGACTCCCAGAACGAAAACAAAATGATCTAAGGCCGCAGCAAGAACGTCTACAAGCTTCGGATTTAAGAACGGAGGAGATTCATTGAGAGCAGAAGAAATAAGCCCATCACTGAAAGTAAGTCTCTGCGCCAATGCGGCAAGATAAAACTTCACCTTTAACTGGATTCCATCGGCAACCGCAACACCGTTGTTGAACACAAGCGAAGTTGCCGTACCAAAATTGACTACCGCCGCAAGTCGGTCTGTAACGGTAGGAATCGCCCCACTGGGCGAGTTTCCGATTGATTGAAATGTAATATTTTTCCCCCCTGGGAAATTGTACGTCAGATCGATGTTTCCGAGTCCATCTTCCGCATTGATTGTTAAAATCTGAAACTGAACACCGGCCACAACTGTTGGGCCGTTGTCAGTATTGTAATCGAAGAAAGTCGCAACACCCGCCGTAACCGTAACGGACAGTCTGTCGGCTCCCGCCGCAACAATAACGCCATCGGTTGTAGCAACAGTTGCTACTTCAACTTTCGTCAACACCATGTCTGAAGTCACAACACCCGCCACAAACGTAAGGGTGCATGACGTTCCAAAAGCTCGTCCGACCGCGTTCTTATCTTTAGTAGTTGGACCCGTTCCAAACGGAGCGACGGCAGCGCCGCTGAATGTTAGATCGTGATCGCCAGTGTAACTGGTACTGTCCGCCGTGATGGTGATGGTATTAACGGCCCCAGCAACCTGGGCGGCACCGCCCGTGATCGTAAACTTCGAGGTGATCCCGAAGGTGTTTGAGTTTCCGGTTTTCCCACCCGCCGAAGTCGCAATGAAGTTGTTGTTAGCCGCCGCATTACCACCGACGCCTGTATAGATAAGGGACGCAGAAAGACTCGCTACACCATTGACGAAATCACCCGCGCCTGAAAGTTTGTTGACGCCGCTCAACCCAGTAATTACACCCGCCACGTAGGCTCCGGCTGCATTCGTCGTAATCGTGACATTATCGAGAGAGGCGTCGAACGTGAGCTTAGCGTTCTGATAAACGTCTCTCGCAGTTATCGTGTTGACGCCCGTAAAGGCAACAGTCGATCTCTGCCCAGTCGCTAGAACAACCGCAAAATTGTCGAGAGCCGCAGCAACAACGTTCACAGTCTTTGGAGTTAAGAAACCCGCCGTTTCGTTTGACACAGACACCACTGAGCCGTCTGTGAGAGCCGCTACTTGGGCCAACCCCGCCAGGTAATACTTAACCTTTAATTGATTAGCTCCGGTGACCGCAACACCATTGTTGAAATCAATCGTGGTTGGTGTACCGAAATTGACAGCCGCCCCAGTATCATCGGTAACCGTGGGAACTGTTCCAATAGGAGCGTTTCCAATCGCAGAAAATGTGATAGCCTTTCCTGCGGGAAAGTTGTAAGTTAAATCGATGTTACCCCAAGGATCGACCGCGTTGATGACAGGGAATGTGAATCCAACTCCGGCCACTTGAGCAGCGCCGGATGCAGACCAATCGAAGTAGAAAGCAGCAGCAGCCGTCACAACGACGTGCAATCTGTCGGCACCGGCAGCGACAATCGAGCCGTCAGTACATGCGATATCTATTGTCTCGGCTTTCAAGAGAACTGTGCTGGAAGTCGCAACACCGAGAACAAACGTCAGGACGCAAGGCGATCCAAAATCTATGGGAGTCGCAACTTTGTTCGCAGTCGTAGGATGCCCCGTGATCCCAACAAACGGGGGATCGGCAGCACCACTGAAAGTGATCGAGTGGTCTCCTACATAACCCACATCGTCGGCAGTGATCGTAATTACTTGACTAGATCCGGCAGCTTGGGCACCGGCCCCAGTGATTGTAAATTTTGTTGCTGGCATAGCCGCCTCTTATGTCGTGAAGTAGATGTAAAGTTTCCCGCTGGCAAGAGTAATAAGCTGCCACAGTGCTTCCCAGCGTACTCCTTCAGCCACGTCAAAAGTTTCGCCCTGGCCGTTTGCTACGCACGTATGCTTGAACAAGATGTTCCCCAAATGATCGTCGATCTCGAACACGTCGCCAGCCGCCACAGGGGCGTCCCATTTAATGACGCGGGGGTAGATCGTCAAATTGTTGGGCACACCGGCAATCAAGGTTTGATACCCAGACGCCATGACGCCATCGAGAATAAGTGGATTGCTTGAAAAGTCGTTAGCCATGTTTTATTCCTGTGAAGCAAGAAGTGAAGCAGGCAATCTATATTTCATGCTCGTTGCCCCGTTTGCGTCTGATATATTCTAGGACAGCCTCGAATGCAAAATGATCGGCCTGATCCTCTTTCAATTGTTTTCCGGACTGCTCTTGCAGCGCGTGCTTGTACTCATGCGCCAAAGTTAAAAGAGAAATCGCTGAGTATTCGGGGTAGAAAAGGCCGGTGGCTAAGTAGATCAGCTTCACACCTTTCGTTTTCTTCCCGTCGTGATAGATCCCGTAATATGGCGTGGAGTCATTATCTTCGTCGTCCGGAAGATCTCTACGATCCGATTCTATTTCGGCATCAGGTAAAACTACGAGATGTACATCCTTCTTGAGCGGGTATTCCTTATTTAGGAATTTAACGAAGCTCTTCAATTCCTTTGCGGAATTGGGGAGACGACCTTGAATGTACAACATAGCCTTCTCCGATTTCTTCGACCCGAGAATGTCTTTGACTGCCATGACTACCCTTTGTACATCTTTTCATGTGGACATCTTCCAAAGAAGGACCGTGCCATGTTGCAGTTGTAACACAACAATCTATAGGCGTCCTTCGGCCAATTCTGTTCTCGGAGAAGCTTGTACATTCTCCAGCCGCGTGTCTTCGTAGCCCTTCTGTGTTTGTCGCCCCCGCCGTGGATATGATCTAACGAGAGAAACTCGGGAGTTGAAACATCACAACCCCCAGGGCATTGGCATTTCCCGCCGTAAGCTTTTATGAACTCTTTTCGTAGCGTGTCTCGTTCGTCGGCTTGTCTGCAACGTGAGTCGCAGAACTGTTTTTCTGACGTGAGTTTTCTTCCACAGTATCGACAGAACATTTCTTATTACCTTCACTTTCTAACTTCGATTGCATTGGTCGGAACTGCGGAAAGAAAAGTGTGTGGTAACTATCCATGAGCCTCCTTGGGCTATTTGTTAAATTTCTTCTTTCGATTCGATTTTGTCAATCTGACATTCCTTACAGCCGACAACATCAGACGGGCACCAGGAATGGGAGTGCCTTTCTTATCGGTGATGAAAAATTGAAAGTTGTGGATCAACCCACAGTCGCAACATTCCATCTTGAAGTTTTGAAGATTAGCCACCTCATAAACTGTGGCATCTTGACATTGAACTTTCTCAGTGACGACTGCCCAGTTTACGCGCTTCATGACTACTCTTTCTTTTCAGGGATATCTGCTCCTGCGGCGCGAGCCTTTGACAACAGGATCGCCACTCGTTGTTTCTCAGCTTGTGCTGCGCCACTCTTACGTCTCGTTTGCTTCAGGATCTTCGGAGGGCTCACCTTCATTTCATGACCGGCAGCGCGAAGGATCTTAGCATCTTTTGACGGCACCTTTTTCTTTCCGGCACCGAGAGCACTAGAAGCTCCGCCGACTTTACCGCGCCGGTAACGCTTCGCTTGCTTGACGTTTAAGACGGCCTCACCCTTCTCTAATTTAGCGAGCCCAGTCCTGGGAACCCGCATCGTTCCTTTTTTATAAGAAGGAACCTTCGGAGCAATCGCCAAATTTGCGGATCGCGTAGCCGTTGAGGTGGGGGCCGGTTCGGCACCACCTTGAACTTTCATACCTGGGAGAACGGAAGCAAATGGATTAGCCACGAGATACCTTCTTTATTGGATGTCTTCCTGATCCCAACAACCTTGCAGCGCCTTTTCTGGAGCGGAACTTCTTAGCTTGTTTCTTATTCAAAACCGCCTCGCCCTTATGGAGCTTGGCTACGCCAGTCTTCGGAACCTTCTTAGTTCCTTTCTTATAAGACGACGGCTGGGATTGAAGCTTGGCGAGACGCGCTTCGGCGTCTGTGTCCCCGCTGATATTCTTTTTAATTCGATAGTCTCTTAAACGCGAGGTCGAGGCCAGTAGCTCTTTCCGTTCTGCCGGATCTCTAGATGTATCGGGCGATGCTTTCACTGTCCGAGGATCTACCTTGGGTTTTGGGGACTCGTCCGTCATCGCGTCGGTGTCGTCCTTACGCTGATTGAGAATGTCAGCCGCTTTCTGAAATGGATTCAAACTCGCCATGTTAAACTCCTGTCGGACCTGTCGGTAGTGGGCCTGGAGGAACTACCTCGGGGCCTGGGGCTGGTGCTGCCGGAGCCGGACCTGCGGGTAAACCTGGTCCGCCTTCTCCTACTCCAAAATGATCGGCAACATGAGCGGCCAACTCTTCTGGGTTTAGGGCGTGGGACTCACCTGGAATCGAGGGTTGGTCGGGACCGCCTTTGAATTCGTGGTCAACGAGAAACTTCCCGTTGTCCGTTCGGCTGATGTGCATACGATGGACCGAATGTTTGGACTTCGACTTCGGAGTCTTCTTGTCGGTGGACTTTCCCTTCGACTTCGATTCGGACTTCTTCTCCGGTTTCTTTTCAGCTTTCGTTCCACCTAATGTTGATTGAACCCTACTCTCTTTTGCCATGCGGCACCTCACCTACAGATATTATGATTCCTCTTCTTCGCCTTCATCCTCCGGCTCTACGCCGGTTGAATGTTCTAATGCTTCTTCCTCTGGCGTCTCGGACAACTCGTGATGCTCTTCGGACTCCTCTTCAGGATCTCCGGCAAAAACAAACTTCTCATTCACGGCACAGTGCTTGACTGGATCGATGAATCTGCAACAGCCGTGGACCTTATCCACAATTGCGAAGGTCTTCCCCCCTACCGTCACCTTATCGGTTTCAGGGTCCTTCAACATGTGGGGTTCGTTGCAAAGTCCCTTCGGATCTTTTCGGGGCTCGGCGCTTTGTAGGTACCAGCAACCGGCGCAATTAAAAGGACCGGCCTCGGAATACTCCGCACTCGGAGTTCCCATGCCAGCGTCCTTCTTCCAGGGATATTCAGATTTCTTCTCTTCTTTCTTCGAACCTAAAATACTTTTGACTGCCATAGCGAACCTCTTACGACAAACCTGTACTTAACTATCGGGCAGCACTTTTTGAAGTAGCGCCCACATCGCTGCCGACTGCGCGAGAAACTTCAACTCCGTCTTGTCGAAGTTCGTGGCGTTGAACCAAGACAAGGCAATCAAGCCAGCCCACATCAGCACGGCTCGGGTAATTTTGTTGCGAGACCATTTCTGCGGTTTCTTTTTAGTAGGCATAGGACAATATAAAAATGGTAGCGGAGGTGGGATTCGAACCCACGACCTGAAGCTTATGAGGCTCCCGCGCTGCCCCTGCGCCACCCCGCACCAGTAGCGTGAAGGCCGGTCTTTAGTTTCCGGCCCCCACTTATGATAGCAGCGTCCACGATATAGGGTGCGTTCATCCGTCATGGCAGGCTATTCGCACCGAGCCATTTCACTGCTAAAGTTGATTGGGTCTAAGTCCGCCTTCCAGTCTCTCACCGGCTATCGGCTTCTTCGTGTCAGCTTAGACCCAAATTGATTAGACGCGCTCGATTGTGAATTCGTTCAGCTTCACAAAGGTTGTCGCATCAGCAGCCGTGTTGATCGAAGCAGACAGGATGAAGTTGATGTCCTTGATGTCTGTGACGGAGCCAACAGCAGTCGTAACCGCGTACACAGGCGGAGACGGCAACAGTCCGGCGTTCGACAGGGCGCTGACAACGAACTTCGAGCCGGTCAGACGACCAACCGAGGTTGACCACAAGAAGAAGCACTCGCAGTAGAACTGCGCGTAGAGGGCTCCTACGGTCAAGGTGCTGAACAGAGTTGTGACAGCGTTGAGGCCGGTTCCCTGAACACCCGTTGAGGTGACAGGCTGTGCGGCTCCGATCTGTCCAATCTGCGCGTTTGTGATTCGGTTCAAGGTCAAGGTCAGTGTGCTGGTGGCAATACCCAACGCAATGCCTGAGATCTTGACTTTGAAAGCGTGGTCGTCATAAGCATTCGATCCTGCAATGTCAGACAGACCAATGGAAATTGCTGACCCAACCGGAAGAGCCGGTGAGGGCAGTCCTGCGTAATTACCGGCAGCGGGAACGGTGAAGACCTGGAACGCGGTGGCCGCAGCCGAAATGAATTTAGAGTGGAGGTTGTAGAACCCCGCCACTGTATTGTTGTTAGCCATGATATTCCTCTTTGAGAAATAGGATTAGAGTTTTACTGCGGTGTTACACGCGCTCAATACCGAATTCATTGAGCTTCACATACGTTGTTCCATCAGCGGACGTGTCAATCGAAGCACTCAACGTGAAGTTGAGATCTGCGGCGGTTGTGACGGCAAATCCTGATGCGAATTCCGCGAAGACAGGCGGAGAAGGTAAGAGACCAGCGTTTGAAAGCGCACTGACTGACCAGGAGAACCCGTTCAATCTTGCGACTGTGCTGTCCCAGAGGATGATAACTTCGGTGTAGAACTGCACTGTGAGGGCACCGAGAGTCAATGTGCTGAACGGAGACGCGATTAGGTTCAGTCCGGTGCCGTCCACACCAGCAGCCGTCACTGGTTTGGCAGCGCCGATCTGTCCGATGTTCGCCTGGGTAATTTGGTTCAGGTTCAATGTGAGTGTGCTTCCACCAATTCCCAACGCGATGCCTGAGATCTTAATCTTAAAAAGATTCCAAGCTCGGGAATCATTCACATCGTTGTTTGCACACAGGGTGATTGCAGAGCCGACAGGCTGAGTGGGCGAAGGCAGGCCAGGAATACTGGTCCCAGCGACTCCACCAGCGGGAACTGTGAATGTCTGCTTCGCAGTTGTCACCCCGATGAATTTGGCCGGAAGGTTTGTGAACCCCGCGACCGTGTTTGAATTAGCCATGATAAACCTCTTATGGTTTAGAGTGTACTGCTACTGAGTCGATTTCTGCAACGTCCCAACTGCCGACGTTCTTCTGAAGGTAAAACTTGCAAGTAGATATTCAACTTGCAACTAAAACTTTGCCGCCTCTTCGAACACCTCGGGCGGAAATTTCACACGTAACGCGCCGGTAGCATTGCCCACGTCCCCGTAATTAGGGATCGAGAGCGACCCACCGATGCTGAGAACGTCCACGATGTTCCCGTTGATATCAAAAATAGCAGATCCGGAATCCCCGTGCTCACACGCGAGATCGAACACGTCCGTAATCCTGTTCTTGAAAATATTCTGTGCTTCAAACTTGCCCGTCCGCAGAATCGCCACGAACTGAACACCCGAATCCCCAGGGTTACCCCAGATGAAAACAAACTCGCCCACCTTTAATGGCCGGTTGACGAATCGAGCCGTGTACAGAAATCGGACAGACTTGGGTTCCAGGAAGAGTATCGAGTGGTCATCCCCATCCCGTATCACCTTCACGATTGGGACCCCCTTCTCCCCATCCACGGTCACAAACCCATCAGGTTTCTCGCAATGACTCGCGGTCAATAGCGCATGGGGTCCGATAGCCGTTGCACTGCATCCGGAGGGTCCGGTTACTGGGGAGTCCATAGCAATGACGTGGGACGTTCCCTTCACCTTCTCAGTGGCTTTACTTGATCGGTAGTCCAGAACGAGCTTCACGAGACGCGCAGGGGGTTTCTCCACGGCAGCTACGGTTAGACCCAGGAGGGACCCGAGTAGTATGAACAGAAAAATTTTTTGGAAAATTTTCATGGGTTAAATGACGCAACGGTGGAATACACGGTGAATAACAACTCGGTACCACCCCCTCGGGGTCAGGGCGGGGGGTAGGTCGATCCCCTTTTAGGGTCCCCTATCTTGTTCATTCTAAAGATCACGGTAAGAATCCTGGCGGTCACCAATCAGCAGGCCCCGAGCGCCCTCTCGCTAGTCGGATTCTCCCCAATACCCGTCAGTCGGATCGGACTTCCTGGTCGCGGTCTGGTTCGAAGGTTGCAGCTTGCGATCGAGAAGGCCCAGGCATAGCGCAAGTGCTAACGCCGACAACAAGATCCCGATGCCGCCTTCGCCTGTCACGACGAAGCGGACTGCACCCACTGCGAGCAGGACGAGGTTGATTCGACCGAGGTGCATTACAATCCCTTTGTTTTCAATGAGTCGGCGTCATTAGAGTACAATACTTTAATGACCGGCGTCCACCGTTGTCCAATCTCCGTGGACTGAACGACTTAATGGGCAGTGTCAATTTATTGACGCTCGACCGGAGGTATGTTTTGTCAAATTTTTGACACAACCGTAAGTTGTGGTAATCCCCCTCACTATGCCTACACTTACGAGCAGGGCACCAAACACGATGAGCCCACTCACCAGCACTGTCATCAGGAATAACCACGCAAAGGCAAGCTTGATCCATTGCTCCATAGTCTGCACCCTATTGAGCCCCTGTATTCCGATCGGTTCAAGCCTATCGCTTGCGAGCCTATTGTGTTGCGCGGTCACAAGCTTATTCTGCTTGGTCAGCTTCCCGTAGGTGCAATGACCACACGAGCAGCCTGGTATCAGTCGGTTGGCATTTGCGGGATCTTTCTCCCAGGGATA
>Ga0315290_10001956_pt1 | contig 14366 bp, 9 predicted proteins | sample YL17G12_0_MG_FD_203627 | JGI IMG/M metagenome (GOLD analysis project Ga0315290, IMG submission 203627) | Sediment microbial communities from Yellowstone Lake, YNP, Wyoming, USA - YL17G12_0 | ecosystem: Environmental > Aquatic > Freshwater > Lake > Sediment | place: USA: Wyoming | collected... | reverse complement strand
GGGTCGACAACGACAGAACACCCAGCGGCCAGGGCGGCGCGCACATGGTCGGCGTGAGCAGGATGTCGTGGTCGGTGAAGAAGCGGGCGACGATGCGGCCCACGGCGTGAATCGTCGTGATCGACCGGGCATAGTCGGCCGCGCTGTGCTTTTGGCCTAGCTCTGCCGTCGACCAGACCAGCGGTTCGACGTCCGTCGCTTCCAGTGGCTTGCCGACGACCTTGGCGCGCGCCTGCAGCGTGGCCAGCACGTTCGCGCAGATCAGAATGTAGGTGGCTTCCCGGAAAGGCGGCCAGTCGAATTCGGGCCGGGCGATGGTCACGCGGTGCCCGAGGCTCTCGCATAGTTTCGCCGCGTCCTCGGCCGCTTGCCGGCACTCGGCAGCAACCGGCTCGCCGTTCCATGGCGTTGTACAGAGCGCAATGCGCAGCTTGCCCGGGTCGCGTCCGACCTCGTCCAGGAAGCGTCCGGTCCGCGGCGGCGCCGAATAGGGGTCGCCGATGTCGGGGCCGGCGCTGGCGTCCAGCAGAGCGGCGCTGTCGCGCACGCTGATGCTGACGCAGTGGCCGACCGATTGGCCGCCCCAGCCCTCTCCGACGTCGGGGCCGGAGGGAGTGCGTGCCCGGGTGACCTTGAGGCCAAACAGACCGCAGGCCGAGGCCGGGATGCGGATTGATCCGCCGCCATCGGTCGCGTGTGCCATCGGCAGGATCCGCGCCGCCACCGCTGCCGCCGAACCGCCGGACGACCCACCGGCGCTGTAGTCGAGATTCCACGGATTGCGACAGGGCCCGAACATCACGGGTTCGGTCGATGGTGCCAGCCCCATTTCCGGAGAGGCTGATTTTCCGAAGGTGTTCAGGCCGGCGGCACGATAGCGGGCCACGATCGTGCTGTCGTGATCGGCAACGAAGTCGGCGTAGAGCTTGCCGGACCCCGTCGTGCGCGTGCCAGTCATCTGTGCCCCAAGATCCTTGAGCAGGAACGGCACGCCGGCCAGCGGGCCTTTCGGCAAGCCGGCGTGCGCAGCGGACCGCGCATGCTCATAGAGCGGCACCGTGATGGCGTTGATCCTGGGGTTGAGGCGCTGCGCGCGCCCGATTGCCTCTTCGAGCAATTCGGTGGCGGTGACCTTGCCGCCAGCGACCAGCAATGCCAGCCCCACCGCATCGAATTTGTCGTAGTCCGCAAAGCCAATCATGATGTCACCTTGGTGCACGACCTCACCCAATCGCGGACCGAGTCTATTCCAGACGCGGACCACGGACTTGGACCGGTTGCAGCGCCTGCCTCAGGTGCCACCCGAAGCGGCGGAATGAACCGCGGCCGTCGGACCAGCGCCGCTGCCGCTCGCGCCTGCTTGCCCTGGCTCGCGAAGATGCGGCACAGTACACCTGCCCGATGCGTACGATCCACCCAGTTTCCCGAACCGCAGCCGCGATGCTTTTCACCAGCCCTTGGCCCGATGTCGCTATCCCGGACCTGCCGTTCAGCGATTTCCTGTTCGCCGATGTTTCGTCATGGGCCGACCGGCCGGCGTTCATCGACGGGCCGAGCGGTCGCACCTTGAGCCACGGTCAGGTGCACGCGCTGTCGCGCCAGGTTGCCGGCGCGCTCGCCCAGCGCGGGTTGCGCAAGGGCGACGTTTTTGCCATCGTCAGTCCGAATCTGCCCGAATACGCGGTCGCGTTCCACGGCGTGGCGATGGCCGGTGGCGTCGTGACCACTGCAAGTCCGCTCGCCAGCGTTGACGAGCTCGTGAGCCAGCTCACCGACTCGAAGGCGCGCTGGCTGCTCACCGTTCCCGCGTTGATCGACAACGCGCGCGCGGCGGCGGGGCGCTCACAAGGAAACGCACGGCCGCCCGAAGTTTCCTTGACCCCCTCGGGGGGCGGGCTGGACGCAGCCCGGCCCTGGGGGCGCTCTCAAATCGAAGAGATCTTCGTCTTCGGCGACGCCGCGGGCGCCACGTCATTCGCCGAACTGCTGCGCAGCGACGCCACGCTGCCCGAGATAGCCATCGACCCGGCCAATGACCTGCTGTGCCTGCCCTATTCGAGCGGAACCACCGGCCGCGCCAAGGGTGTGATGCTGACGCACCGCAATGCGGTCGCGATGCTGTCGCAGCTCGCGCCGCTGGCCACCGACCTCACCGGCCGCAGCGCAATCGCGGTGCTGCCGTTCTATCACGCGTATGGCATGCAGATCCAGATGAACGGCACGCTGCACCGCGGCACGACGACGGTGACGATGCCGCGCTGGGATCTCGAGCAGTTCCTCGCGCTGATCCAGCAGTACCGCATCACGACGCTGATCCTGGTGCCGCCGATCGTGCTCGCCCTGGCAAGACACCCGCGCGTCGCCGACTTCGACTTGTCGTCGGTCGAGGTCATCGGATCGGGCGCGGCGCCGCTCGGTGCGGACCTGCAGCGCGCCGCGAGCGAGCGCGTTGCGCCGGTGCGCCAGGGTTACGGCATGACCGAGACTTCGGTCGGCGTGTCGGGCTGGCCGCAGGACGGTGCCGGCATGGTCGACGGTGCGGTCGGCTACCTGCTGCCCAACGTGCAGGCGCGCATCGTCGATGTCGACAGCGGCGCCGATCTCGAGCCCGGCGCGCGCGGTGAACTTCTGGTTCGCGGACCGAACGTCATGCGTGGCTACCTCAACGCACGCGAGGCGACCGACGCGATGCTCGACGCTGAAGGCTGGCTGCACACCGGTGATGTGGCCCGGTTCGACGCGCAGGGCCGCCTGTTCATCGTCGACCGGCTCAAGGAGCTGATCAAGGTCAAGGGTTACCAGGTCGCGCCGGCGCATCTCGAAGCCCTGTTGCTCTCGCATCCGGCAGTGGCCGACGCAGCCGTGATCGGCATTCCCGACGACGAAGCCGGCGAGCGCCCGAAGGCCTTTGTGGTGCAGCGCGGCGAGGTGAGCGCGCAGGCGCTGATCGACCATGTCGCGACCCAGGTCGCACCCTACGAACGGCTGCGGGCGATCGAGTTCATTGAAGCAATTCCAAAGTCGCCGTCAGGCAAGATCCTGCGCCGCATGCTGCGCGAGCGCGCCGCCTTGCCCAGCGCAGGAAGCAAAGCATGAGGTGGCTGCGGCAGCGGCGGGTCGCGCCGCTGCCTCACGCGGGCGGGGCGTCGGCCGCGCCGGGTGCGGCAGCGCCAGCCTGGCCTTGAAGTTCAGCCAGGGCGGCGGCACGAATCTCGCGCTTGAGGATCTTGCCCGAGGGCGTGCGCGGCAGCGCCGTGCTGACGCGGCGGATGTAGCGCGGCAGCTCGAAGCGCGCCAGGTGGGCGGACAGGAACTCGCGCAGCGTAACGTCGTCCGGCGCGTCGCTGGCATAGATCGTGGCCCCGACCTCTTCGCCCAGGCGCTCATCGGGCACGGCATAGACTGCCGCCTCGTGCACCTGGGGGTGCATCAGCAGCGCTGCTTCGACCAGCCCGCAGCCGATGTTTTCGCCGCCGCGGATGATCAGGTCCTTGATGCGGTCGACGATGAACAGGTAACCCTCGGCGTCGATGATCGCGACGTCGCCCGTGCTGAACCAGTCGCCGTCGAAGGCCTGGGCGTTGACCTCGGGGCGATTCCAGTAACCGGCAAAGACGCTCGTGCCACGCACCATCAACTCACCACGCTCGCCCGCCGGCAAGGTGCGGCCTTGTTCGTCCACGACCTTGATCTGCAGCACCTGTGAGCAGAGTCCGGAGCTGGCCGGTCGCGCCAGGTATTCCTCGCCGCCTATGCCCGTGCCGATGGCGTTGGTCTCGGTCATGCCCCAGCCGATGTTGGGCAGTGCCTGCGTGAAGCTGGCGCGGATCTGGCGCACCTGCTCGGGCGGACGCGCGGCGCCGCCGCCGCCCACCGTCAAGAGCGTGCTCAGGTCGTGGCGCTGCGACTGCGCCACGCGCACGAGGTCGCCGGTCATCGCCGACGGCGCGACGACGGAGGTCAGGCGCTCACGGTCGATCAGCGCGGCCGCGACGTGGGGGTCCCAGCGGTACATGCTGACCAGGCGACGCTGCAGGCGAAAGCTGACGAGAAACGACGCGTGCAGGCCCGTGACATGGAACAGCGGCACCGCCAGCAGCGTGCCGGGCTGCTCGACCGGCGGCGCCGCCTCGATGCCGGCGACGGCATCGCCGATACCCCGGTCGAGCTCCCACGACAGCAGCGCGGACAGGATGTTGCGGTGCGACGAGGGCACGCCCTTCGGGTGGCCGGTGGAGCCCGAGGTGTAGAGCATCGTGGCCAGGTCGTCGGGGGCGATGGCCGCCGGCGGCATCGGCACATCGCCGGCGGCGGCGGTCAGGTCCTCGAGGTGGCGCCAACGGGGCAGGGTGCCCGCTGCGGCGGCGGGCGGCGCAGCGGCGGCGCGCACCGCCAGCACCTGCAGCGCGGCCGGCAGCGCCGTGCACTGGGCCAGGCGATCGAGCCGCTCGGGGTCGGCAAGCAGCCACTTGGCGCCGCTGTCGAGCAGGGCATGGGTCAGTTCTTCGGCCTGCCAGTGCGCATTCAGGGCCACGGCGATGGCGCCGATGGACGTGATGGCCATGAACGCCAGCATCCATTCGGGGTAGTTGCGCATCGAGATCGCGACGCGGTCACCATGTTGCACGCCGCATTCGTGCACCAACGCATGACCGATGCGCGACGCCGCCTGCCAGGCCTGCGCAAAGGTGAACCGCTCATCCTCGTAGCTCAGGAACGGCAGGTCCGAGGCGGTGGCTTCGAACAGCGCGCGCAGCGAGAGCGGCGCGTTCTTGAACACCCGCAAGCGGCGCCCGTCGATGACCGCGTCGACCAGCTCATAGGGCTGCCCGGCGCCGGTGAGGGCCTCGATGGCCTGGGCTCGTGTCATCGGTGTCATGGTGGCGGCCGGTGGGCGCAGCGCGGGTCGGATGGCGCCGTGGAGTCAGCAAAGGTTGGTACCACGGATGGGCAGGAGTAGTGTCGGCGCTCAGCGCCCCTTGAAGACCGGCTCGCGCTTTTCGACGAAGGCGCGCGTGGCCTCGCGGTGGTCTTCGGTCTGGCCGCAGTGGATTTGATGCGTGGCCTCCAGGTCCAGGCAGTCGTCGATGTCGCCGGCGATTGCGCGATTCAGGTTTTCCTTCATGTAGCGGTAAGCCACCGTCGGCCCGGCGGCGAGTCGAGCGGCGATCTCGCGCGTCTTGGCAGCCAACTCATCGGGCGCGCACACCCAGTTCGTCAGGCCCAGCCGCAAGGCCTCGTCCGCGGCCACGCGGTCGGACAGGAAATACAACTCGCGTGCCTTGGCCGCGCCCACGAGTTGCGTGATGAAGTAGCTGCCGCCGTAGTCGCCCGGGAAGCCGACGCGGGCGAAGGCGGTGGTGAGGAACGCGTTGCTGGCCATGATGCGCAGGTCGCAAGCCAGCGCCAGCGCCAGGCCGGCACCGGCCGCGGCACCCGGCAGGGCGGCCAGGGTCGGCTTGGGCATCTTGAACAGCTTGCCGGCGGTGGCGCGCTGGTTCGCGCGCTGGCGGTGGATCGCCTGGTCGATCGTCAACTCGCCGACCGTGCCGTCACCGCGCGCGGCCATGCCTTTGACATCGCCGCCGGCGCAAAAACCCTTGCCGGCCCCGGTGAGAACGACGCACCGCACCGCCGGGTTGAACTCCGCCGCCGCCAGTTGCTCCTGCAAGGCCTGGTTCATCGGAAAGGACATCGCGTTGCGCGCATCGGGTCGGTTCAGCGTCAGCGTGAGCACGCCGCTGTCCAGCGTGGCCAGCAGATCAGTGGTGCCGGTGTCGAGGGTCGTCGCGGTCATGGTGGGAGGATTCCTGTCGGGTTGAGAAGGGCAGATGGACGGAGGTCGAATCGGGACGAAAGGGCGGTCAATCACCGATGACTGAAGCTGGCGCTGGACACCACGGTGCGATCTTGAACCAGGCCTTCGAAGACCGCGCGGCCGGGTCCGTCGTGCCAGACGAGCAGCCGCAGCGTGTCGCCTGGAAACACCGGCGACGCGAAGCGCAGCCTGAGCGCCGAGAAGCGTGCGGCGTCGCCGTCGCACAGGGCGCCCAACAAGAGCTGGGCGCAATGGCCATAGGTGCACAGACCGTGCAGGATCGGCGCGTCGAAGCCACCGAAGCGGGCTGCTTGCGGATCGATGTGCAGCGGGTTGTAGTCGCCTGAAAGCCGATACAGCTGGGCCTGGTTGGTGCCGATCTGTGCCTTCACTTCGAGATCAGGCGCACGCTCCGGCTTGACGCTGCGGATCGAGCGGCTCTGGCCCGCGCCCTCGAACGGTGCGATGTCGCCGAGCTGCGCAACGCCGCGTCGGAACGAGCCGCTGACCATGCGCACGCAGGCCTGGCCGGTGGCGTCGGTGACTTCGCTCTCGAACTCGAGAAACGCACTGCCCTTGCCGCGCGGGTGCACGGCCAGAAGGCGCGAACGCACCTGCACGCTGCCGGCCAACGGCAGTGGCGCCAGCATCTCGAGGCTGCGCTCGGCGTCGATGACGAATGGCCCGGGCGACGGCGGCAGCGCGTTCGCATCGAGCACGATGCCGGCGCCACCCCAGCGGATGGCGAAGGTGGGAAACACCGCGAAGCCCGGCTGCCCCTCGAAGATGAAGCGCAGATCGCTGCAGCCGATGCCGACCGCGTACAGCAGCACGTCGCGCTGGTCGTAGGTGATTCGCACCGGATCGCTCCACGCGCCGGGCTGGTCGTCGGGCAGCAAGGCCCTGGGGTGGTAGGTCGCCATGGTGCGAGTGTGGTGCGCTGCGATATGCCGGATTCAGCTGCGCCAGACCACGGCCGACGTGGCGTCTTCGCCGCTGCGCGCGTAGGCGTGCACTTCGTTGCGGCCCACCACCAGGTGATGCACTTCGTCCGGACCATCGGCCAGGCGCAACGTGCGCTGGCTGGCGTACATGCGCGACAGCGGTGTCCACTGCGACACGCCGGTGGCGCCGTGCATCTGGATCGCCTGGTCGATGATGTGGCAGACGCGTTCCGGCACCAGCGCCTTGACCATGTGCACCCACACGCGCGCCTCGCGGTTGCCCAGCACATCCATCGCCTTGGCGGCCTTGAGCACCATCAACCGCATCGATTCGATCTCGATGCGCGCGCGCGAAATGATCTCGATGTTGCCGCCGAGCCAGACCAGCTTCTTGCCGAACGCTTCGCGCGACAGGCCGCGCGTGACCATCAGGTCGAGCGCCTTCTCGGCCTGGCCGATCGAGCGCATGCAGTGGTGGATGCGGCCCGGGCCCAGGCGCAGTTGCGAGATCTCGAAGCCGCGCCCTTCGCCCAGCAGCATGTTGGACTCGGGCACGCGCACGTCGGTGAAGCGGATGTGCATGTGGCCGTGCGGCGCGTCGTCCTCGCCGAACACGCACATCGGCCCCAGGATCTCGACCCCGGGCGTGTCGGTGGGCACCAGGATCTGCGAATGCTGCTGGCTCGCGGGTGCGTCGGGGCTGGTCTTGACCATCGTGATCATGATCTTGCAGCGTGGGTCACCGGCGCCGGAGATGTAGTACTTCTCGCCATTGAGCACCCATTCGTTGCCTTTGAGGACCGCGCGCATGCTGATGTTCTTCGCGTCCGACGAGGCCATGTCGGGTTCGGTCATGGCATAGGCCGAGCGGATCTCTCCGGCCAGCAGCGGCTTCAGCCAGCGCTCCTTCTGCTCGGGCGTGCCCACGCGCTCGATGACCTCCATGTTGCCGGTGTCGGGTGCCGAGCAGTTCATGGTTTCGGAGGCCATCGGATAGCGGCCGAGCACGGCCGCGATGTAGGCGTAGTCGAGGTTCTTCAGGCCCTCGCCGGTGTGCGCGTCGGGCAGGAAGAAGTTCCACAGCCCTTCTCGCTTGGCCTTGTTCTTCGCCACTTCCAGCAGCTCGAGCTGGCCGGGCACGTAGCTCCAGCGGTCGGCGCGGCCTTCGCCCATGCGCTGGAACTTCTCAGCCATCGGCGCCACGGTCTCGGCACAGAAGCGCTTCACGTGCTCGAGCAGCGGTAAGGCTTTCTCCGACATGCGCAGGTCGTTGAGTTCGTCGGTGGGGTTCAGGCCGAAGCCAACGCCGGCAGAAGATGGTTGGGTCATGGTTCAGCTCCTCAGAGGGATTGCAAGGGACATAGAGTAGAAAACAATCTATCAACGACGTGCGCGGGACAACCCCAAGGCCGAGAGCTTATGCACCATGCGCCGAGTGCGAACCGGCCGGCCGACGCGGCATCAGTTCCGAATTCGTGCGCGGGACAGAGGTCGAGCCCAGGCCATGCGTGCTCCCTCAGCCGTGAAATGGGGCCAGTGGCGGCCGCGGCTCGACCACGTTGAACAATCGTTCGAAGCGATCGATCATGGCCAGCAGTTCAAACAAGGCCTGCGATCGCCCGCTGACCTGGATCCGGCCGGCCTGCACCGCAGCGGGGAAACTGAGCTGCTGCAGCGAGATCTCGTCGAGCGTCGCGCGACTGAGCACCAGCGTCGCATCGGCATCGTCGGCCTGCGCGTCGGCGACATGGGTCAAGGCGCTGTTCTCGAGATTGATCACGTAGCGCTCGCCGGTGTCGCTGAACTGCCAGTTCAACACGAGGCGCTTGCCTTCCGCCTTGGCGCCATCGAGGCGCATCGCCAGGTAGTCGAAGAACATGTCCAGCGGCAGCGCGCGCACCATGTCGGCGTTGGCAGCGTTCATGGTCTGCAGCTTGGGTACACCGTGGCGCAGCTCCATCGCGCCCTGCAGGTAGGCATTGCGCCAGGTGGCCGACTCGGCCTGGTAGCCCAGTTGCTCCATCGCGTCGGCGGCAAGCGCACGCGCCGGCAGGTTGGCAGGCTCGGCATGCACGAGCTGCGAACAGACCTGCGCAACCCAGCGGTACTCGCCGCGCTCGAAGTCCTGCCGCGCGCGGGCCAGCACGGCGTCGGCGCCGCCCATGTACTCGAGCGCCTTCAGTGCCGCAGGCACCGGCGGCAGCAGGTCCAGGTGGGCCGGGTTGGCGTCGTACCAGCCGAGGTAGCGCTGATAGATCGCCTTCACGTTGTGCTTCAGGCTGCCGTAGAAACCATGCGCCGACCAGTCCTGTTGCAGGCTTTGCGGCAGCATCAGCACCTCGGCGATCTCGGAGGCGAGATAGCCGTGGTTCATGAGCCGCACGGTCTGGTCGTGCGCATATTTGTAGAGGTCGCGCTGGCGCTTGAGAAAGCCTTGCAGCGCAAGCGTTCCCCAGACCGGCCAGTGGTGCTGCGCGATCAGCACGTCGCTCGCCTCGGCGTAGCGCCGCAGCGCCCCGCCCAGGTAGCGAGACCAGGCCAGCGCGTCGCGCACCAACGCGCCGCGCAGCGGCAACAGGTTGTGGAAGTTGTGGCTCGTGATCTCGGTCATGTTGAGGACGCGTAGTTGCGGATGGTGGATCACCATTTCCGACGGTGCCTCGGCACCTGGCGTCAGTTCGAAGACGCATTCGATGCCGTCGATGACATGGCGCTCCACCGTCTGCGCGATCACCAGCGTCGGCGGGATCAGCGTCAGCGTCCCGGTCGAGGTGGTCTTGCCCAGCCCGGCGTCGACCTGGCCGAGCACGCCCTTGGGAAGCACCGGGCCGAACTGGAACAGCGCGCGCCGCGTCATCGCGTTGCCGGCCATCACGTTCTCGGAGACCGCCTCTTCCATGAAACCCTTGGGTGCGATCACCTGCACCCGGCCGGCCTGGACATCGGCTTCGTCGATCACCCCGCGCACGCCGCCGAAATGGTCGGCATGGCTGTGCGAATAGATCACCGCGCGCACCGGCTGGCGCGGCCGGTGCGCGAAGTACAGCTCAAGCGCGGCGTGCGCGACCTCGGTCGAAAGCAGCGGGTCGATCAGGATCAGGCCGGTATCGCCCTCGATCAGCGTCATGTTCGAGATGTCCATGCCGCGCACCTGGTAGACGCGCTCGGTCACTTTGAACAGCCCGGTGATCATGTTCACGCGGGCCTGGCGCCACAGCCCGGGGTGAACGCTGGCCGGTGCTTCCTCGTTCTCGAGGAAGCCGTAAGCGGCCAGGTTCCACACCGGCGCGCCACTCGCACGCTTGACGGCCAGCGCAGGGATGTCGGCGATGAAGCCGCGCCGTGCGTCGTCGAACGATTGCAGGTCCGTCATCGGCAGCCAGCGCCGAACAGCGTGGTTGCAGCGGCGGGTGACCTCGGTGGCGGGTTTGGCACCCTGAGGGCCGACGGGCGAGCTCGCGTGCGGCGTCGCGCCCGGTGCCGCGCCGTCAGCTGCTGGTTGCGGCATGACGCCCGGCGCGAGCTGGGCCATCCAATTGAGCGGTTTGCCGATGCGGCCCAGCAAGGTCTTCACACCTCATGCCATCGGCAAATGCTGCAACCCCACCCTGGGGCCGAGCCGCGACCGCAATCCGAGCCGGTGCTTGCCCGGCGCCACAGGACGCTCCAGGCGCAGCAGATGGCGCTCACCGCCGACGTTCATCTCGTACAACGGGCGGCCGACCTGCACGTGAATGCTGTAGCCCGAAGTGGAATCGCCGGACGCGAGCGGCACCCCTTGGCCCCAAAGTCGTCAATTCGCACATGGGTGTCGATCTGGTCGTCACGGCTGCATTGAACAGGCGTCTGCATGCCGTGCATTCTGACCCAATTGTTCGCTCCGCCCGGGGTGTTGAAGTTCGGCATCAAGCGTCGCAGGTGACTGCTCTTTGGACGACAGCTTGGCGTCTTGCAAGTCGGGTTGGCGTCGCCAGACGCCGTTCGCTTCACAAAGCTCGCCGCCGGAAAGCCGACCCCCAAGTTGAGCGTGTGGAGAACTGCCTGCGACGACAAGCGGGGACGGTCGATGGCTGGCGTTCGCAGCGGGCCGCGTGCAAGCGTGGAGCAGGGCAGGTGGCCTGGGGCATTGCTCCGGCCCACGCTCGCGGGGCACCGGTTTCGGTGCGCAGGCGTCGCGCCATCAACAGCGTCTGTTGGTGCGCGGGTCACGGCCACCGCGAATCGAGCCCGCGCCCGTGCCCCAAGCCACCTGCCCGGGCACCGGGGTCGCATGTGAAGGCGTGGCACGCCGCCGCCCTGGCGCCACTGTGTTCGGGCATGATCGTCGCGCCGCGACACGCTTCTCATCCGGATTGTCGCGCGCCTCTGGTCCAGATTGACGCGCCACACTTGTCGTCATTCACCGCGTCGGCCGACACGCTCTTCACGCTGGCGCTGATTCGGCGGTGCCGTTGACACTCACCGGGTCGCCGTCGACACTCAACGGGCGCGCAGCGCAAGCCAACGGCAGCCAAGCTTGCTGAGTGCCGTACCAGGGTGCCATGGTCGAGAAGAAAGGCGTTTCAATTTCCTATCCTCTGATCAAAGTGCTGGCCGCCGTTGCTGACTTCGAACGCGAGCTCATCATCGAGCGCACAAGGGCTGGCCAGGAGCGCGCCAGGGCCGAGGGCACGCACATGGGCCGGCCACCGAAGACCACCAAAGAGCGGCGGCGGGTCATGCGTACGAAACTGGCCAGAGGCGGGACGGTCACCGCGCTCGCTCGAGACTTCTATGTCTCGCGGGCGACGGTACTGTCCGTCAGGGACGGGTCAACATGAAGCACGTCGCCGCGGCCTCGGAAGCAGACGCCACTTTCACGCTGGACGACGCGCTGCTCCGACAGCGCAAGACCGCCGCTGCGCGCCGCTTCAACACCGTCCAGATCCCCGCGCTGCGTGGCGTCGGCTTCGTCATCGTTTGCGCCATCGTCATGGTCCTTGACCTGCGCAGCGACCCGGCCTTCCCCCAGGTGTCGCTGGCCGTGCTGGTGGCGGTGAATCTGGGTTACGCCGCAGCAGCCTGGCCATTCATGAGGTTCGCGTACGGGCGCCTGGGCCGAGTCGACCCCGGCCTGGTGCTGTTCCACCTCGACGTGGTCGTCTGGCTCGTCGACCTGCACTACATCGAGCAAGGCGCGAACCATCTCTTTTTCGCCTCCTTCTTGCTCGTCCGCGTGGTCGATCAGGTCGGCTTCGGATTCCGGCGCGCAATCTATTTCCTCCAGGTCGTGACCGCGGCGTACCTGGCCTATTGCCTGTGGATCGCCTGGACAGAGCCGGCAGCGACCTACTGGCCCGACCGCCTGGGCGTCACTGCGATCATGTACCTGCTGGGCCTGTATTTCGCCGCCACCGGGCTTGTGACCGAGCGGCTGCGCCGCCGCGCGCGCCAGGCGATCCATGCCGCGCGCTCACTGGTCGCGAACCTCGAGTCCCAGGCACTGGCGCTGCACAAGCAGGCGAGCGAACTCGAACGCGCCCGCGCCCAGGCCGCGCAGGCGAACGCCGCCAAGTCGCAGTTCCTGGCCGTCACCAGCCACGAGATCCGCACGCCGATGAACGGCATCCTCGGCGCCACCGAACTGCTGATCGGCACGCCGCTGACGCCGACGCAGCAGCGTTACGTGCGTACGGCGCACCGCTCGGCGTCTGCGTTGCTGGCGTTGATCGACGACGTGCTGGACCTCTCGCGCATCGAGGCCGGCCGGCTGGCGCTTCACGCGTCGAATGTGGACCTGCGCGCATTGGTGTCCGAAGCGGTCGATCTCGTGCGCATGACCGCGCGCGACAAGGCGGTCGAGGTCAGCGGCCGGGTCGACACAGCGCTGCCGCAGCGTGTGCACGCGGACCCTTTGCGGCTGCGTCAGCTGCTCGTGAACCTGCTGCAGAACGCGGTGAAGTTCACCGAACACGGCTCGGTGCGACTCGATGTCACTGTGGTGACTGCCGATCCTCTGGCGGTGCGCCTTTCGGTAAGCGACACCGGCATCGGCATTCCCCCGGCGCAGATCGGCTCGATCTTCGATGCCTTCACGCAGGTGGACAGCTCGAGCACAAGGCGTCACGGCGGGACGGGCCTGGGGCTGACCATCGTCAAGGAGCTGGCCGAGCTGATGGGTGGGAGTCTCGGGGTGGAGAGCGTCGTCGGCGAGGGCTCGCGCTTCTGGGTCGATCTACCGTTGAAGCAGGCGCCCGATGCCAGGCCGGTGATCGACCGTGTGGACGATTCCGAGGACGAGACTTCGATCCGGGTCCTGGTGGCCGAGGACGACCCGGTGAACCAGCAGGTCGTCACCGCGATGCTCGAACGACTCGGCTGCGAGGTGCAGGTGGTGGACGACGGTGCGGCTGCAATCCGCAGCGTGCAGGACACCTACTTCGACCTCGTCTTCATGGACTGCCATATGCCCGGGATGGACGGCTACGAGGCCACGCGCAGTATCCGCGCCGCCGAGCAAGGCTCGGGCCGACGAGTCGCGATCGTCGCCCTGACGGCAGACGCGCTGGCCAGCGACCGCGAGCGTGGCCTGGCCTCGGGCATGGACGACTTCCTGACCAAGCCGGCAAGCAGCGTGCAACTGTCACAGGTGATCGAACGCTGGACCGGACGCCGCACCAACCCTGCAACCCAGTGGTGAGCGTGGGCGAGGTCGGATCCGCACGCAGGCTCAGGCCGGCGTTTGACATGCGGCGCGCTTGTGGGCGCGGGTCAAAGGTTCACAGACGTCTCGCTCAGCGATGTCCGCGGAACTTTGCTTACCGTCCAGCGAACTGCCTCGCGAACTGCAGCTCCTCGGTCGTCCCACCGTCAAGAGGGCATTGTGCCCACGCTGACCCTTCTCTGGCGTGGTGCGCGCCTGGCCGACATTGATATCGAGCCGATGCTCCAGCGCGCCGCCGCGTTCATCCGAAAATGGGATGGGCATTGCACGGAAGCAAGACTCGATGCGGTCGGCCTTCACTGGCCGGCTGGGCGATGCCACGCGGTCGCGGACTGTCACCACACAGGTCACGATACGCGAATACTTGTTCGTCACTCCGGCATCACCGGGCACTTCGCCGCCAGAAAGCCGACTCCCAAGTTGAGCGTCCAGCGAACTGCCTGCGACGACAAGCGGTTGGCGGTCAGTGGCTGGCGTTCGGAGCGGGCCGTGGGCCGTGGGATGCGGGTTGCGTGCGAGCGTGGTGCAGGGCAGGTGGCCCGGGCACCGGGGTCGCAGGCTACGGCGTGGCACGCCTCTGCGGATGCATCAGGGCGGTGGTGGTGCCCCCGGGCGCAAGCCCGATTCGCGGTCGCCCCCCAAGATTGCAGGGCACAGCGGTGTTGATGCGGCTACTCGATGCAGGCCGCGACGGTCGCCCGCGAGCGTGGGCCGGAGAACGGGGGTACCGCCATCGCCCTGCCGCCGCGACATCGGCATGCCGAAGGTGCGCCGGCAGCCCGCCCATCCGGTTCAAGACTTCAGGATCAGTTCAACCGCTGCCTTCAGGTCGGCGTCGTTGATCTTGTCCGGTTCGTTCGGCGCCATCGGGATCGGGCCGAACGTGCCCGAGCCGCCCTTG
>Ga0315290_10001955_pt1 | contig 14368 bp, 8 predicted proteins | sample YL17G12_0_MG_FD_203627 | JGI IMG/M metagenome (GOLD analysis project Ga0315290, IMG submission 203627) | Sediment microbial communities from Yellowstone Lake, YNP, Wyoming, USA - YL17G12_0 | ecosystem: Environmental > Aquatic > Freshwater > Lake > Sediment | place: USA: Wyoming | collected... | reverse complement strand
GCAAGAAATGCCAGTAGTTCAGGACGATCGATATCTTTGGTCACCAGCGTGTACTGGTGAAAAACATGTGTGGATTTCGGGTACTTAGCTGGAACCCGGAGCTTAGAATTCCCGGCGAAAGCTTTGGTGTAATAACTGGCAGCGAAATTGCGCGCGGTAGCATATTCGTCGAGTTTTCGGAGTTTAACGTTCAGGATAGCTGCCTGTATGCTATCTAGGCGGCTGTTCACACCAATATAATCATGATAATACCTTACAGTCATGCCATGATTTACGACCACGCGAATCTGGTGGGCCAGTTCAGCATCATTGGTAAATATCGCTCCTCCGTCGCCATAGCAACCCAGGTTTTTGGATGGAAAAAAGGATGTGCATCCAATGTGACCAATAGTTCCGGCTTTGCGGCGGCTGCCGTCAGCAAAAATAAAATCAGCCCCAATAGCCTGGCAGGCATCTTCAATAATAAAAAGATCATGAATGCGGGCTAATTCCATTAAGGCATCCATATCGGCACACTGCCCGAAGAGATGAACCGGGACAATAGCTTTGGTTTTAGACGTGATGGCGCGCTCCACCGCTGCAATATCAATATTAAATGTATCGGGATCCACATCAACCAACACCGGTGTGAGGCCAAGCAATGCAATAACTTCGGCAGTGGCAATAAAAGTAAAATCGGTTGTGATGACTTCATCGCCGGGTTTCAAGCCGAGAGCCATCATACTTACCTGTAAGGCATCGGTGCCGTTGGCACATGGAATTACGTGCTTAACGCCAAGGTATTTTTCAAGATTCTCCTGAAATTCCTTCACGGCCGGGCCATTGATGAATGCAGTAGCATTAATTACATCGGCAATTGCTATGTCTATTTCCGGCTTAATGTTTTCATACTGACCTTTAAGGTCAACCATATTAATTTTATTCATGTGTTTATTTTTGCATTTTTATAACGCGGTCAGATAACTTATCCCGCCTATAGCAGGAGAATATGCTTTTGTGCTAATTAAAAATACGGTAACAAAGGTAGAGATAATTGACAGTAATTAAAAAGCAGGAAGCTTTTCATTCCGGAGCAGGTAATATTCGTATATTTGCTAACGTACATATAGGTTACCTGACAAACTCCTCTAATTGTTCTTCACACTAAATCATTTCGTCTGATGGATTTTATTTACGACATCGCGATTAGGTTTTATGTACTGATGATAAGGCTTGCAGCCTTATTCAAGCCAAAGGCGTGGTTGTGGATAAATGGACGCAAGAATATTTTCGAACGGATCAGGAAAACCTTTGAAGATGCCGGTGTTGATCCTTACAAGCAACCTGTCGCCTGGTTCCATTGTGCTTCCCTGGGTGAATTTGAGCAAGGCCGTCCGGTTATTGAAGCTTATCGCCAAAAATTTCCAGGCCATAAGATCTTTCTTACATTTTTCAGTCCTTCGGGCTTCGAAGTGCGCAAAGCATACCTTGGCGCCGATTTTATCTTTTACCTTCCGGCCGATATAACCAGGCAGGTGCGCAAGTTTTTGGCTCTGGTTAATCCAAAGGTGGCCATCTTCGTAAAATATGAGTTTTGGTTTAATTACCTTCGTCATCTCCGGCAATCGGGCATTCCTACCTTCGTAATCTCGGCCAACTTCCGCGCCGATCAGCACTTCTTCAAATGGTATGGCGATTGGTCGCGCACAGCGCTGGAACATCTTACACACCTTTTTGTACAGAACGAATCGTCCCTTGAGTTGCTGGGCTTCATAGGTATAAATCATGTTACAGTAAGCGGTGATACCCGTTTCGACCGCGTGACAGATATAGTTGCCCATGCCCAGCGGTTCCCGCTGGTGGAAGCATTTGCTGCAGGCAGTCATCTGCTGGTGGCAGGTAGCACCTGGCCAGCTGATGAGGAATTGCTTCTCAGCCTTATGCAGAAGCAAGGATTAAATCTCAAACTAATCATTGCACCGCATGAAACCTACCCTGCCCGTATAAATACAATAATGGCAAGAGCCGGCAACATTGCTGTTCGCTTTTCAACTGCTACCGAAACTAACCTTGCCGGTATCAATGTACTGGTAATCGATAGTATCGGAATATTATCGGCTTTATACCGTTATGCTACGATAGCTTATATTGGAGGAGGATTTGGAGTAGGTATCCACAACACTTTGGAAGCCGCCACTTTTGGCAAACCGGTTATTTTTGGCCCTGCTTATTCGAAATTCCCGGAAGCCCTCGAATTGCTGGAACTCGGCGCAGCATTCAGTGTAAAAAACAAAAAGGAATTACTTTCTGTAGTAGAACTCATGTTCAGCAACAGCGATGCCTATGCAGCCGCCGCCCAACAAGCCGGTGATTATGTGCAGGCCCGGGCCGGTGCTACACGCATTATCATGCGAAAACTGACCGAAACAATTCAATGAAATTAGTGCTTAACGTGTCAGAGAAGAAAGGGATAAATGCTTTAGTTCTATCTTAATATTGGTCCTTTTCAAGCATTTTAAGTACTCCAAACTCCAGGTATTCCAAACTCCAAACTGTCTAATCCTGAAATTCAAATTTCTGATTCCTTCGGCGAGGCAGGAAACCGGCCTCAAGGATAGCTTTCCGGATACCCTCTTTATCAGTTGAATAAGCAGCACCTGCAACCGACACCACATTTTCCTCAATCATGATGGACCCGAAATCGTTGGCACCGCCATGCAGGCATAACTGTGCTGTTGCGAATCCTACCGTAAGCCAGGAAGCCTGTATGTTGGGAATGTTGGGTAACATTAACCGGGCCAGGGCGATCGTGCGGATGTATTCTTCGGCAGACACATGGTTAGTGACACCTTCCTGCCGTTTCAGCACGGTGTTCTCATCCTGGAAAGGCCATGGGATGAACGATACAAAACCATAGGCACCTACTGGTTTTTCGTCCTGCACCTGCCGCAATGTTAACAGATGAGCCACACGTTCTTCGATGGTTTCGATATGCCCGAACATCATGGTTGCTGATGTAGCAAGGCCTAACTTGTGCGCTTCGCGCATCACATCCAGCCATTCGCCGGCGGTACATTTGTTTTTCGAAATGGCGTGACGCACGCGGTCCACCAGTATCTCGGCACCAGCTCCGGGCAGGCTGTCAAGGCCTGCAGTTATGAGTTCCGTCAAAGCATCGCGGTAGCTTATTCCTTCGAGGTGGGCAATATGAACAATCTCAGCCGGACCTAGTGCATGCAGTTTCAGTAATGGGAAGAGAGACTTTAGCTCCCGGAAAAGATCGCTGTAGAATGCCAGCCCAAGCTTTGGGTGCAATCCGCCCTGCAACAGCAATTGTTCACCACCAAGGGCAAATAGCTCATTTATTTTCTGCTGGTATTGTTCTATTGTTGTTATGTAGGCTTCGCTGTGGTTTATGCCGCGATAATAGTTGCAGAATTTACATGCCGACACACATACGTTGGTAATGTTCACATTGCGGTCGACAAGCCAGGTTACGTCCTTCCCGGGATGTAGCTTCTGGCGTATAGCATTCGCAATGAACATAAGCTCAGCAGTCGGGGTATTTTGGTAAAGGAAAATACCTTCCTCAAAACTGAGGAATTGCAGCCCAAGGGCTTTTTGCATTAAACCTGAAATATTCATAATAAAGTGCCTGAAGTGCCTAAAGTTTGGAGTGACTAAAGCTATAAATATCCTAAAGTGACTGAGTTTTCTGTAACTCCAAACTCCAACCTTAAATATGATACATTTTATCGCGTTTCTCCTGCAGTTTTTCGCTGGTGATGTATTCGTCATAATCCATTTTTTTGTCGATGATACCGTGGGGGGTGAGTTCGATTACACGGTTGCACACTGTTTCGATAAACTCGTGGTCGTGCGACGACATGAGGATATTGCCCTTGAAACCGGAAAGCGTATTGTTGAAAGCCTGGATGGACTCCAGGTCGAGGTGGTTGGTCGGGCTGTCGAGCACCATAACGTTGGCATTGCGGAGCATCATGCGCGATATCATACACCGTATTCGCTCGCCGCCCGATAGCACAGTTGTTTTTTTATTAACTTCTTCTCCTGAGAAAAGCATTTTGCCCAAATAGCCGCGCAGGAAATTCACGTGGGTATCCGAAGAAAATTGCGCCAGCCAGTCGATGAGTTTCATCTCCTCTTCGAAGAAGTTTGCATTCTCCAGCGGAAGATAGGCGCAAGTAATGGTAACTCCCCATTCATAGGTACCTTTATCGGCCTTATCGTTTCCGGTAATGATATTAAATAATGCTGTCATCGCACGCGAATCGCGTGAGAGAAAAACTATCTTATCGTCCTTATCCACGGTAAAGTCAACTTTTTTGAAAAGCACTTTCCCGTCCAAGGTTTTACTAAGCCCTTTAACTTCAAGGATATTGTTGCCTGGTTCACGATCGGGTGTAAATATTATACCTGGATATTTCCGTGTGGAAGGCATAATCTCTTCCACATTCAGTTTCTCGAGTACTTTTTTCCGGCTGGTAGCCTGTTTTGATTTTGATGCGTTGGCGCTGAAACGCGCAATAAATTCCTGAAGTTCTTTCCGGCGATCCTCCAGTTTCTTATTCTGGTTCTGCAACTGCGATAGAGCCAATTGGCTCGACTGGTACCAGAAGCTATAATTACCAGTGATGAGTTGCATGCGGTCGTGGTCGATATCTACGATGTGGGTTGAGATAGCATCCAGGAAATGGCGGTCGTGGGAAACCACGAGTATGGTATTTTCAAAATTGACCAGGTAATTTTCGAGCCAGGCAACAGTTTCCAGGTCGAGGTCGTTGGTGGGCTCATCGAGCAAAAGGTTGTCGGGCTTACCAAAAAGTGCTTGTGCCAGAAGCACTTTCACTTTATCCTTACCGTTCAGATCCTTCATCAACTTATAATGATATTCTTCCTGAACGCCTAATCCACTGAGGAGGTTAGCTGCATCGCTTTCCATGTTCCAGCCATTCATTGTGGCAAATTTTTCTTCAAGTTCCGACACCAGGACGCCATCTTCATCCGTAAAATCAGGCTTGGCATAAAGCGCATCCTTTTGATGCATAATGTTCCAGAGTGCTTCATAGCCCATCAGCACTGTATTCAGCACAGTAAATTCATCAAACCCCGAGTGATCCTGTTTCAACACGGAGAGCCGTTCGCCAGGTCCCAAAAATACTGTACCACGGGTAGAGTCGAGTTCACCTGTAAGAATTTTTAAAAAAGTGGATTTACCAGAACCATTCGCACCAATAATGCCGTAACAATGGCCATTGGAGAACTTCATGTTTACATCCTGAAACAAAATCCGTTTGCCAAACTGCATCACTAAATCTGAAACTGTAATCATCTAATATTGTTTATTTTACTATTTTCATTTCGAATTCCTCCCGTGTTAAGGGCCGGCAAAATTACACATAAAAGCGGCGACTTTTTTCTTTGTCACCAACCTAAAACAATATGGCAGGATATTTTAACCCGAATATTTGCATAACAATCGTTTATTCAACCTGAAAACATATGCACGATTCTCCCGATACCTAATATATATTTAAAGCTAATTTTCAAGTCTGGAATTGCTTAAAAGGCATTACTTTTATAGTTGAAATAATAATGAAATTAACCTGATAAAATTGAAAATTGTTATAGGGAAACAGGCAAAAGGTGCCGTTCACTATTCTGTGACCAAACTGACCGCTGTCGCCAAACAAGGTGAATAGCGGTGCAATTTAATCTGATTAATAGTATAAACCTCAATAAAGACAAAAGATAAAAGGTTAAAGATAAAATATTGAAAGTGGTTTGCAAATGTCTGACTTTTATCTTTTTACTTTTGTCTTTTATCTTCTGCATGAATAATGCAGGTTAACTAATCATAACAGAGACCATGCAAACCCTCCCCCACTTCTTCGAGCAGAGTGTTGACAGATTCTCCGGCAATATTTTCCTGTGGGAAAACAAAGGAGATCGTTATAAAGGCATCACATATCGTGAAACACATGAACTGGTTCACCGGTTTGCAGCCGGGCTGCTGGCGCTGGGCATTAAAAAGGGTGATCGCATTTGCCTGATGTCCGAGGGCCGCAACGCCTGGGTGATATGTGAACTGGGAATTTTATATACAGGTGCAATAAATGTTCCGCTATCAACAAAACTCAGTGAGCCCGGGGATATCCGTTTCAGGCTGAATCATTCAGGTACAAGCATGGCGATCGTAAGCGGAAGGCAAGCCGAAAAGTTCAGGACCATCATAGATTCATTGCCTTTGCTTCAGCGTTTGATCATTCTGGATGAAGCTGATGTGAAAAGCCCGGATGAATTATCTTATAACCAGGTACTGCAGGCTGGCGACGCTTTCCTTGCTTCACAACGACAAACAGCCGAAAACGCGTGGCAGTCGGTGCTACCTGATGATGAAGCCAATATTTGCTACACATCCGGCACTACTGCTGACCCCAAAGGTGTTGTCCTTACGCATCGTAATTATGTGTGCAATATTCAGCAGGCATATTCCCTCATGGATCTGAGTGAGAACTATTGCACCTTGCTTTCCTTGTCGTGGGACCATGCATTTACGCACACGGCAGGCATCTATTGTTTTATGGGCAAAGGTGCGTCCATTGCTTCCATTCAACAAGCAGCTACTACTATGGAAACACTGAGAAATATTCCAAAAAACATGAAAGCTGTCCGTCCCCAGATTCTATTTAGCGTTCCGGCAATGGCCGACAATTTCAGGAAGAAGATTGAAAGTGAAGTACGCTCAAAAGGAAGATTTTCAGAAGCATTGTTCTATTTTGCTTTGAAGATAGCTTACAAATACAACGGGATAGGCTGGGATAAAGGAAAAGGCTTTTCGATACTTTACAAGCCTCTTCTTGCCATCTGCGACAAGCTTGTTTTCAGCAAAGTGCGGGATGTATTCGGTGGCAGGCTCGATTTTTTTCTGGGAGGCGGTGCCTTGCTTGACATCGAATTTCAGAAATTCTTTTATGCCCTGGGCATCCCAATGTTCCAGGGCTATGGCCTTACCGAAGCATCTCCTATCATTTCTTCAAACTCCAAATCGCGTCATAAACTCGGATCGTCCGGAACACTGGTGGATAATTTGCAGCTAAATATCTGCAACGATAAAGGAGAACCATTGCCACAGGGCGAAAAAGGCGAAATTGTAGTAAATGGTGATAATGTGATGAAAGGCTATTGGAATAACGAAACTGCAACAAATAATGCTGTAAAAGATGGCTGGCTTTACACCGGCGATCTCGGATTCCTGGATAAGGATGGATTTCTATATGTTCTGGGACGATTCAAAAGTCTGCTAATTGCAGACGATGGCGAAAAGTACAGCCCCGAAGGCATGGAAGAAACATTTACCGGCAAGTCGTCATACATCAGGCAGTGCATGCTTCACAACAACCAAAATGCCTACACCGTGGCGTTGATTGTTCCTGATAAAGAAGCTTTAAAACGGCACCTTCAGCACAGAGGTTTGCGCGCTGATTCAGCAGAAGGCATTACAGAAGCGCTTGAGAAGGTTATGGAGGAGATACAACAATACCGTATGGGAGGAAAACACCAGGATATGTTTCCGCAACGCTGGCTTCCTTCTGCCATTGGCATCCTGAGCGAATCCTTCTCCGAGGAAAACCACGAGCTCAACTCCCTTCTGAAGATGGTACGCAGTAAAATTACAGAACATCACACTACCCTCCTTAAATATCTGTACACCACGGAATCCCGTGATATCTTGAATGCCCGAAACAGGGAAGCTATGCAGACATTCTTGAAGTGATGTGAAGGCAGTTCCTCCTGGAATTCCCAGATTTGGGATTGAATGTTTGAACTCATGAAAGTTCATAAAGTTAATGAAGTTCAGATAACAATAAAAGATTCAACGATAAATATCAGTTACAATAAAAAAAACGTCATGAACAGATCAGGGAAAGCCTTATTGGTTGGTGCTACAGGCCTTATCGGAAGCCACTGCCTGCAAGCATTGTTGTATGATAATGCATTCACTGAAGTAGAAGCATGGGTGCGCGAGCCATTAGGGTTGATTCACAGCAAACTCAGAATTGTTCTCATCGATTTCCCTTATATTTCGCGCATACCTACTACCGATGCCAGCTATGTGTTCTGCTGCCTGGGAACCACTATCAGAAATGCAGGATCACAGGACGCTTTCCGAAAAGTGGATTTCGAATATGTTGTTGAAATGGCCAAACTTGCGCAACGCTCTGGTGTTGAGAAGTTCCTGGTGATCTCATCACTTGGAGCCGGTGTTGGTGCATCAAATTTCTATTTACGCACCAAGGGTGAAATGGAAGAAGAGGTTATCAGATGTGGCCTACCGGCAGTTGTTATTCTCCGGCCATCCATGCTTCTAGGCAAAAGAAAAGAGTTCCGGCCGGCAGAAGTTGTCGGCAAAGCTGCGATGCAGGTTTTCAATTTCATCCTCTTCGGCAAACTGAAGAAATACCGGGCCATTAAGGCCTCAGATGTCGCCAGGGCCATGGTAAGGCTGGCAAAGGACAACAATACGGGTGTTCTGAAAATAGAATCTGATCAAATTCAGGAATTAGCCAGGAATTGATCTGATTCCATAAATGGTACCAGGGATTAATTAATAATGATCAGCTTCCTGGTCAGCAGTTCGTTTCCTGCTTTTATCTTCACAAAATAGCAGCCCTGTGGCAATGTGCCTGTATCGAAACGATATTCGGAATCTCCTTTACACATACGGCTCAACAATGCCGCTCCTGCCAGGTCGCCAATGGTTACCTGCATTGTGGGATATTTTGCTTTATCCACTATAATTTTGAACACACCTTTTGAAGGATTCGGGTAAATGCGGATACCATTGCCGGAATGGTCGGAAACAGAGACCACTTCTTGACCCTGTGTCAATGTAACCACCTGCAACAGCCCGGCAGCATCTACCGAAATCTTTGTACTACGCTCATTGGCATAAGGATTAAAGGAATAATCGGCGGTGATATTTCCATTGCCTGAACCTGACCCTGTAACGATGCACCACACTGAATCTGATGAAGCCGTCCAATCGGTATTTGACGTAACAGTATAATTTATTGAACCGTTATAAGCATTCACACGCTGGTCTCCGGGATTTACAGTCAGAATAGGTGTTACGCCTGCCTGAGATACTGTAACAACAACAGGAGTTAAACCCTCAACTGTAACGGTGATATTAGCGACACGCGGATTGATGGTGGAGTTCAGGGCGAAATCGGCTGTAATTATTCCTGTATCGCTTCCTGAGGGATTAACCGTACACCAGGTCTGATCGCTTGATGCAATCCATCCTGAATTGGAAGTTACCGTGAAACTGGCATTTCCTGCGTCTGCTGTCACATTCTGGTTGGGAGGTGTCACTGACAATGAAACAAAAGTGCTGGTGATAGTAACGTCATCCACAGCCCAAGAATAACCCCATGTCGCGGTGTAATTCCATTTGAACTTAACTTGCGATTGATTGCCAACCGCGGTAATTACCTGATTAAAGAGTTCCGGATTGTTAATAGAAGTGGCGGTAAATTGTTGTATCTGTGTCCAGGTTGTTCCATTATCAATACTATAAGATAAGGTTCCTGATGATCCCGAATAGCTTAAGAAATAATGCTTAAATTGCAATATAACTGCCGAATATCCCGTAAGATCGAATGTGGGTGTTATCAAATCTGCATTCTGCGAATTATTGCTGCCATATTCATCGCTGTTCAGATAAGCATAATTTCCTGTAAGTACCGGATTAGGTTTTTGTCCGGTAATGGTACCGAAAAACCATATCTCTCCGTTTGCCTGGTTATCCACCTGCGACCAGCAATAGGGAATAGTTGTATTTGAAAAACTTTCGCTGAAAGGTAAAGTATAAACTCCGCACAAAGTATTAAACATCAGATCCCCACCATAATAGGTCCCGCTTGAATTAGTGGCATAAGCTCTCATATGATATGTTGTACTGGGCGATAATCCGGAAAGAGTGCTGGTAAATACCCCCAACCCCGAGCCATCTGTAGAATGGCGGTCCGCAATAGTAGGATCTGCAGCTATTCCCCAACAAACGCCACGCTTTGTGACTGCCGAACCTCCGTCTGAAGTGACAGCTCCACCTGAAGTGGCTGACGTCTGGGCTATTGCTGATGCAGCTGTTGTAGTTACTGCAGCTGCTCCCGGGGTGAATGTAAGGTCAGCTCCAAAGGATGTTCCATCACTGTTGGTAGCGACTAACCTGAAGTGATAGGTTGTTCCAAAAGTTAAACCGGTTAGGTTTGCATAAACAGAAATAGCTGAAGTTCCTGAGCCTACTGAAATAGTGGTTGTATTATTCCCATAAGTGGCAGTAATTCCCCATTGGAAATAATAGCTTGTTGCCAGGCCAATAGGATTAACTGTTCCGTTTATGGTGGCTTTTGTCCTGGCGATAGCAGTAGCAGCAAGTGTAGTGACGGCAGGGTCATTCCCGAATCTGAAAGAGGCAATTTTTGTTCCTTTTGTGGTACCACCTGCCTTAAGATGCTCACTTGAAAACCAAAATGTCTGGTCATCAGTTGGATCAACTGACAAGAGAGCATAATCGCCCCAACGGTTATACGATATTTGTGCAACAGTACCATTATGAATGACCTCTTCAGCAATATCCAAAATTCCGGTTGCACTGGCATAAGCACTCGACGACTGCCCGCAATAACGGATTCCGGGATAAATAGTGGAACTGGAAATGGAATAACCTAATCCAATCTTGCCGCTACTGTTCAACATAATACTTCCCATCCAACGCGAATGGGCATCGGGAGAATAGGTTCCCTGCTGCCGGATTGTCCAGGTTGTGGCAGGAGAAGTTTTTCTTAATTCATACCAACGTATGCCGGCGTGATTAGTACCGTCAACATCCACCGTGTGGCAACAGACAATAGTCTGATAAGTTCCGAAATTACGGTATTGCGGAGCATTCATGATGACCTGCGGAACAGCATCAAGTTTTTGTGAAGTTGGTTGGGTAATATCATCCCATGAAGAGGTAAACTGGCTGTCGAAAGGAGTTACATTAAGTTGCTGTGTGCGGTTAAAAGTTGAAGATGACGGAGTTGTCCAGTTAACAGCCAAATCATAGAGCCAAAGCTGATCCGATCCTCCAGCTACAGCATCATCGTTAAAGGCAATAAACATGCCGGGAGTTCCGGCCGGGGCTGCTGCACCATCGTTATCAAGCGGAGGAACACACAGGAAACCGGTACCAGGCCTCCACGAGTTGTCAAAAGCCACCATCTGGGCTGATTGTCCGAGTAACATCCTGGACCGCTCAAAAACATAAATGTCATTACCTGAATTGTTATTGGTTCCCATGTAATAGCCATCCTGCCACACTCCAATTTTCTCGTAATCGGGCATATCATCTACATCGAACGAATATTGATACCAGGTACCGGTTGGATCATTGGTAGAAGATACTGCTATCAACATAAAGTCATTTGATCCGCAAAATGAGAACTCCGCTGCAATCCACCGTCCGGCCTGTTCATCATATTGAATTAACGGATCACCGTCGTTGCAGGTTGCTCCGGCAACAGAACCAAATAACAAGTTCATGTTGGTAGGGCCTGCCAGTAATCTACCGGTCTTGCTATAAATGGCATAAGTTGCATTAACAGTCTGCATATAGTGGTTCGGACCAGCGGTACCATTACAATCAGGAGGGAAGAAAGAGGTGGTTTGTCCTTTGAAATTGACTACCGGCGCTTTTACCCCTGATGATTTCCCCATCGCTTTTTGCCATGCTTCATCAGGTCCTTTTGGCAGAGCCGTTTTGGCATAAGGATAGAGACGTGGCTCAATCTTTTTGTTGGCGGCCTTTTTAAATGCTTTTTCTCTCATCAGTTCAATTTCTTCCGATGTTATCGTAGGAAGGTCCCTCAAAGGGCGCGTCTCACCCTTAAAAACCCCTTTTCCGACCAAAGTGGGATGCACAGGTTTATTCTGTCCTTTCAGCGAGGGAATTGTAAAGAAGAGAATTGCTGCAAGTAGTAAAATTCGCAGGTGAATTGTATTTGTATTTAACAAATTAATAAGTTTTAATGTTTGCAATTCTTCTTATAATCCCATTTTTACATTGAATTTTCCGCATTTCTTCATCATTGATAACTTATTGTATTGGTAATCATAAAACCATCAGAAGTGCATGTCCGTCGAATAATTGATCTTTATAAGACACAAAGGTAATGGATATTAGATTACGCTGTCTCTAACGGATTGTGAGTTGAGTCCTGACCCGGGAGTATGCATGAAGCGTGGCTAATATGGTGGCGAAATTTTTCGGTAATGAATAAACATTGGTGGAAGGTTTACAGTTGAAGGCTACGAAATCCCCGCCCACGGATAGCAGCATGACCTTTATGTGTATTTCTTTGGATTTTCAGAGATTATTCACTACCTTTATGAGGAAACTTCTGAAAGTAATTACAGCGAAAAGCATAGGAGTTCAGTACGCTTGAATGTCTTAACAATTTATTATTCACTGATAAAGTTACGGTATATGTTATCAAAGAACCTTGGCTTGCATATTGCAAGTTTCATTTTCGGAGTGGTAGCAGTAATCCACCTGCTGAGGCTGGTGACAGCAGCTCCGGTTTCAATTTCGGGCTGGCTGTTGCCAATTTGGATTAATGTTTTAGGATGTATTGGTTCATCTTTCCTCTGCTTCTGGCTTTGGAAACTGGCAGGAATCAAAGAAGGGTAACCACAACACCTGGCTGCACAATATTTTCCTGTCTTGATTTCTGTCAGGGCAGCATGCATCTGGCATTCAGCCAGTGGACGAGGCTGTACTGCACTCGGATTTCGCGCAGCGATCAAACGCTAAAAGCTAGCTACAAAAACTATGTGCTTTTCTCTTACGCCATTTTTCGTTTTTCGATAAGTGCGAAGAAGTTACTGCGATAGGTATCGCTTACAGGTATAAGTTGATCGGCAATTTTAATGCGGTTGCGCTCAATAGAGTTGATCTTGTCGATGGCTACGAAGAATGATTTATGCACCCTGCAAAATTGTGGTTCGCGAAGCATATCTTCGATACGTTTGGCATTCATCAGCGTCATAATACGCTTGTTTTTAGTTACTATGCGCCAATAATCACCCATTCCTTCCACATAGAGTACTTCGGAAGCATCCACTTTTTCGATACGCGTCTCAGTTTTCACGAAAAAGAAAGATTCCTCGGCAAGTGCGGGCGGATGGATTTCCTGCTTAACCATCTCCCGCATTTCAGGTAGTATGCGTTCGCTCGCCCTGTTCACACCCTTCAGGAAACGCTCGAAGGAAATAGGCTTCAGCATATAATCCAACACATCCAGTTCGAATCCTTGTATAGCATAATTGTCGTAGGCAGTTGTAAGAATTACGAATGGCCGGTTTTTGAGCGCATTCAATAACTGCAGGCCTGTAAGCTCTTCCATCTGGATATCCAGAAACATGAGATCCACCTTGTTATTGTGGATAAATTGAATGGACTCAACAGCATTGTCGAATGTGTGCAACAGGTCCAGGAAAGGAACCCTCGAACAGTAATCTCTGATGATATCGAGCGCAAGTGGCTCATCGTCGATGGCAATACATTTTATGTTCATTTCTGATCCTGTATTGTTAGTTTCACTGTATACATTTCTTCACCCGGAATGATGAATAAGTGGTGTTTCCCGGGGTAAATAAGCTCCAGCCGGCGTTTTGTACTTGTAAGTCCGTTGCCACCAGAACCATCCCGTGGCTCCAGTACATTTTTCCGCATGTAACTGGTAACTTCAAAATGAATCTGCCGCGAATCAACAAACAAATTTATTAAAATGCCCGGATTTGCAACATTCCGGCTCCCGTGTTTAAACGCGTTCTCCACAAAAGGAATCAGAAGCATTGGTGCAATGGTGCGGCCATTCAATTCGCCCTGTATGTTCATCACCACAAAATCCTTTTGCTTCAACCGCAGGTTCTGGAGTTCAATAAAACTTTGCAGATATTCCACTTCCTTTTCGAGTAAAACTTTGTCTGCAACTGCATCATATAGCATATAGCGCATGATACCGGAGAGTTTCATAACCGCGGCCGGAGCATCATCCGACTTTTGATACACCAGCGAATAAATATTATTGAGTGTGTTGAAAAGAAAATGCGGGTTTACCTGCGAACGCAGCAATGTGAGTTCACCTGCTTGTTTTTGTTGAATCAGTTCGGCTTTAAATTTCTGAGATTCGTACCAATCGATAGCTAGCTTTATCAGCAGGGCATATATGCTGTAAATGATTGAAAGACGCAGATTATTTGAGAACCAATAGGACACCCATTCCATAACCTTGGCTGGCGAATGCATCAGGTACTT
>Ga0315290_10001954_pt1 | contig 14372 bp, 12 predicted proteins | sample YL17G12_0_MG_FD_203627 | JGI IMG/M metagenome (GOLD analysis project Ga0315290, IMG submission 203627) | Sediment microbial communities from Yellowstone Lake, YNP, Wyoming, USA - YL17G12_0 | ecosystem: Environmental > Aquatic > Freshwater > Lake > Sediment | place: USA: Wyoming | collected... | reverse complement strand
GCAGCGGAACCCTGCCTCGGTGCGCGGCTTCTTCACGCGGGGCAAGCGCCTGGTCACCGCGGCCGAGCGCCGGCCGGAGTTGTTCAACGATCGGAGCGAAACGCGTGTCGCCGGTCAGGTCGAGCTCCTGGAAGCGCTTCTGGCGGCCCTCGACGCGGCGACGGATCACAAGCCGTCTCGCAAGGACGACACGCGCGGGGCTCAGAGTCGTATCGTCAAGGCCGCGGAAGACTACGCGCTGGCGCACATGGGCGATCGTCTCTACGTGACGGATCTGTGCAGGGCTACAGGGGTAAGCGAGCGCTCGCTGGAATACGCCTTCAAGGAAATCATGGGGATGACGCCGATGGCCTATCTGACCCGGGTCAGACTGCATCGGGTGCGCCAGGCGTTGCTGGCGGCGAATTCCGGATCGACGACCGTCTCGGCCCAGGCGCTCAATGGGGGCTTCTGGCATTTCGGGGATTTCTCCCGCGCCTACCGGAACTGTTTTGGCGAGTTGCCGTCGGAGACCCTTCGACGAGGGGCGACCGCCCGTCGGCCGTAAGCCACGAGCAGCCTGTCCAGGGCGCAGCAGGGTGCCCTGGGCGCGTCCTCGATCAGGAACCATGTCACGCGCGTTATTCGCGGGGCTGACATGTGGGTTGGCCCGATTTCCCGCCTCCAGCGCATGTCACCGAGTAGGCAACCGGCGCTCGAGGCCAGGCTCGGCGACCACATGGAGCCACTGTCACGTCGGCTTCAACTGAGCAACTGCGGCGGGCAGCGTGAGCCCATTCCCGGAATCTCCCTTACACAGCGATACCATATCTGGTATTATGACGTCATGGCGTGGGTCGTTGAGACGCTGAACGAGATGGTTGACGCGGAACTCGCCGAGCTGCCGCCGGACATGCGTGCGCGACTGGTTCGAATCTCGGAGCTGATCGAATCCGTGGGCCTGCCCAGCGTGAAGGAGCCGCACGTTCGGCACATTCGCGGCCACCTCTGGGAGATTCGCCTCACAGGGAAGGCGGGCATCGCCCGCGCGCTCTACGTGACCGCGAAGGAACGGCGTGTCGTCATCTTGAGAGCGTTCATCAAGAAGACCGAGAAGACTCCGGCTGGCGAGATCGAGCTGGCGCTACAACGGGCAAAGGGACTGAAGCCATGACGAAGATCAGCGAGCTCCACGGCCGCTGGAGCAAGGGCACCGGCTATAAGGCGGCCTACGACGCACTCGGTGAAGAGTTCGACCTCGCGCGAGCGCTGATTGAGGCCAGGAGCGCCGCAGGCCTGTCGCAGTCGCAGCTGGCTCGACGCATGAAGACCTCGCAGTCCTACATCGCGCGCATTGAAGGCGGCAAGGTGCGTCCGTCAACGGACGCGTTGGAGCGCTTCGCGCACGCGACTCGCACGCGCCTGCGGATTGCATTCGAACCGCAGGTGTTGCGATAGGCCGTCCGCCGGCTGTGCCTTGGAACACCATGCGCCGCACTCCAGGTACGCCAGCCGACTAACTGGCGCTGCTCCGCAGGGTCGATGAGACGCGGTCGCGGCCGAGCGCGGTGAGGAGGCGCATCAGGCGTTCGCTCGAGAAGTTGGCCATTCGGCCGTTCAACAGTGCCGACACCTTCGGCTGATCCACGCTCATCAGGGCCGCGTGCCCGTCACTGATGCCGTTCGCCACGAACTCTCCCCGTCACTGCCCGTCGGCCGGTGGGGCGTCGTCACCGCGTCCCCGGCCCGCGACGCCGACGCGCGCCTCATCGGGCTCAGGCGAAAGCGGGCTGCCGCGCTGGCTCAGATACGCCGCTACCAGTGCCGCCATCACGACCGTCGTGTAGACCACCCCGAACAGTCCTTCGAGCAGCGTCACGGCACGCGCGGCGCCGGTCGCCGGCACGACATCGCCAAAGCCGATCGTGAGCAGCGTCACGAAGCTGAAGTAGATCAGGTCCGGAAACGAGGCGTGCCGCCCGTCGCTGACCACGAGCGAGCCGGGCCACCGGGTCTCGATGACGCCGAACACCAGGGCGATGAATAGGATGGCGGCCGACGACAGATCGAGCAGGAAGACCGAGAGGCCGCGATTGTCGAGGCCCACTTCGACGACGATCAACCCCAGCAGCAGTGCCAGCACGGTTACGAATCGTGCCCGGGGAAACCCGATCCCCCGGCGGGCCATCCTCCGTGCGTGTGTCGCATTCATGATCGGTCGCACCGTTCCACGCAGGTCTCAGTTGGGCAGCAGGTACAGCGTCACGCCGAAGATGGCGTAGACGGCCAGGAGCTGTACGCCAACGTACCACGCCGATCGGCCGCCGGCGACGACGGTCGACACGGTCAGGGTGGTCAGCAGCACCATCAGGACCTGGCCGACGCCGAAGTTCAGATCCAGCGGAACCGGCGCGATCGCCAGACTCGCGAATACCAGCACCGGCGCCACGAACAGGGCGATCTGCGACGCGCTGCCCAGCGCGATGCCGACGCTCAGGTCGAGGCGGTTCTTGCCCGCCGCAGAGAACGCAGACGCCATTTCAGCAGCGGCGCCGACCAGCGAGACGACGATGAATCCCACGAAGGCCTGGGACATCCCCAGGTTCGTGGCGGCCGTCTGCACCGAGCCCACGAAGATCTCGCTCACGAGGGCGATGAGGATGGTGGCGGCCACCAGGACGCCGACTGCGGCGGGAAGCGGCCACACTGCCTCCTCATGCTCGCCGCCCCCGACGCTGGCGAACACGTCACGATGGGTCTTGAGCGAGAACACCAGGCTGAGCAGGTAGGTGACCAGGAGAATCCCTGCCAGGCTCAAGCTGAGCGGCTGCGTGAACGAGGGCACGTTCAGCCGGTCGACGCGGGTGACCAGCGACGGAATGCACAGCGCGATGGTGGCCAGCAGCAGCATCCCCGACTGGACGCGGGCGTTGGCCTTGTTGAACTCCTGCGTGTGGTACCGAAGCCCTCCCAGCAGGAATGCGCCGCCCAGCATGAACAAGCTGTTGGTCACAATGGCCCCGGTCACTGCCGCCTTCACCAGGTCGAACATGCCGGCCCGGAGTGCCGTGATGGCGATGACCAACTCTGTGAGGTTGCCGAGCGTGGCATTGAGCAGGCCGCCGACCGCATCGCCGGTCTTCGCCGCCACGGCCTCGGTCGCATGGCTCAGCAGCCCCGCGAGGGGCACGACCGCGAGGACCGACAGGACGAAGAGCAGCGTGTCGGATTCGGGGCTGAGATGCTCAACCGCGAGCACGGCAGGCACGAAGACGAGGAGCCAGTTCAGCGGGTTGTGGCGCAGTTCCCGGAGGATTGCGGTCATTCGGGCCTCACTGCCGGCTGCCGCCGGCTCCTGTTGCGCGCCGGGCGAGGTACGCGTCCACCGCCCGGGGCACGTTGAAGTACATCCGCTCGCGGCCGAGGGTCCGGCCGAGAGAGGCGCGGTTGACAATCTCCAGCGCCGCGGGATTCAGTGCCGCGAGCCAGAGCTCGGTGCCGCCTCTGCGCAGCCGCTCCTCGGCCTCGGTCAGCATCTTCAGCGCCGTGAACTCGATATCAGGCACGGCGCCGCAATCGAGCACGGCCACCTCCGGACGGGCTGCCCGCAGAATGGGCGCGATCTTGTCGGCGATACGTTGCGCGTTGCCGAAGTAGATCCGGCCCTCGGTGCGCACGATGAGCAGGCCCGGAAACGCCTCGTCTTCCGGATGGTCGGCCGATTCGCGCCTGAACACGTCGGTCCCCGGCTTGCGCCGGAGCGCGTACACCGGTGGGTCGTGAAACTGGTACAGCAGGTACGTCATCGACAGGAGCGCGGCGGACAGGATTCCCTGCAGGGTGCCGATCACCATGACGCCAGCCGTGGCGGCGACCGCCCACCAGGCGTCGGTATGGCGGACCTCGCGGATCGCCTTGATATCCGCGGGACTGATGAGGCCCACCGACGTGGCGATGACGACGGCGGCCAGCGTCGCATTGGGCATCAGGCTGATGAGCGGCGACAGGAACAGCAGCACGGCAATCGTGCTCGCCGCCGTGACCACCCCCGCCATCTGCGTGCACGCGCCGGCCCGGCTGTTCACGGCTGTCTGCGACGTGCCGCCGCCCGCCGGCATGCCGCCGAAGCACCCGTTCGCCGCGTTCGCGATGCCGGTCGCGAACAGTTCCTGGTTGGCGTTCGGCCGGAGCTCGCCAGCCGGGGCGAACGCGCGTCCGGCGGCGATCGACTCGACAAAACTCATCAAGCCGATGCCGAGCGCGCCGGGCCAGAGCTGCTGCATGAGCGCCTGATCAGGCAGGACGAGGCCCGGGAGGCCCGCCGGGATCGCCCCGACAACCCCGACGCCGTAGGCCTGCAGCCCGAGCAGACCTGAGGCGCCGATGCCGGCGGCGACCGCCACCAGCGGCGCGGGTATCCCGCGCGCCAGCCGCGGCAGGACGATCATCACTGCCAGCGTGCCCGCTGCGACCGCCAGCGTCGGCAGCGACGTCTCCGGTACGTGCCCGACGATGGAGAGGACGTTCTCGAAGAACCCGCCCTTGGCGAAGTGAAGGCCCAGCAGTTTCGGGACCTGATCGACGACGATGACGCAGCCGATCCCGGCCTTGAATCCGACCAGCACGGGCTCGGAGATGAAGTTCGCGAGGAAGCCCAGGCGAAGTACCGATGCCAGCAGGAGTACGGCCCCGACCATCACCGCCAGCGTCGACGCGACCGCCAGGGCCTGGGCCGGATTGCCGTCGGGAACGAGCATGGCGATTTCGGCCGCCGTGAGGATGCCGAGGGTGGTCGTCGTGCTGACGCTGAGGCGGTGTGACGACCCGAGCATGGCGTAGACTGCGGTCGGGACCAGCGCGGTGTACAGCCCGACCTGGACCGGCAGGCCTGCCAGAGCGGCGTAGGCCATCGCTTTCGGCAGGATCACGGCCGCCGTGGTCAGGCCGGCGACGAGGTCACGTGGAAGATCCTCGCGGCGGTAGCCAGGCAGCCATTCGAGCGCCGGGATGAGCCGGGCGAGACGTCCTGGCGTCGCTGTGCCCGTCACGTGCTCCTCGATCGGCCTGTCTGCATGCCGCCGATGCTACCACCGCTTCGATCGTGGGATAAGGGCCCGTTAGAAAACAAAGGTAGGAATGTCTGTTTTCTTACGGGCCCTTATGGCGGGCCCAAAGCCACACCCTGCTGACCTAGTTCATCAACAGCGCCTGACGGGGATTTGACGCGCTAAGACCTGTCAGTTTTTCAGGGTCAGTCGGCCTGTATTTCCGGGGTCGCCGGGCCTCGACTGGACTTACACTTACCTCGCCCCACGATGGACGTTCATCCTTTCAGGAGGCCGTGATGAAGTTGACTGATCTCGAGATTCCGGACGGCACGGACCGCCGTGCGTTCCTGATGCGCAGCGCCGTCATCGGGGCCGCCGCCGTCATGACGGGCTGCTCGGTGCCGGAGCAGAAGGAGCAGGTCGCGGCTGCTCCGCCTCCCGCGCCCAAGCCGGCCGCCGGCGTGTCGCCGGACCTGGACGTCGTGAAGAAGGCCAAGGGGCCGGTGATGACGGTGATCGACGAGTTCTACAAGGTCGGGCCCGGGCCGTCCAGCTCGCACACCATCGGACCGATGCGCATCACCTACGACTTCTACCAGCGCTGTACCAAGTTGCCGGCCGACCAGCTGGCGAAAGCGACGGCGCTGAAGGTGCACCTGTTCGGCAGCCTGAGCGCCACCGGCAAGGGCCACGGCACCGAGCGCGCCGCGCTGGCGGGCATCATCGGCAAGGAGCCGGCGACGATCAACCCGCTGTTCCTCGACGAGCTGCGCGACAAGCCCGACCAGGTGTTCCCGGTGAAGCTCGGCGGCAAGACCTTCGACGCGTCGCTGAAGGACGTCATCTACGACGCGCCCAAGGGCGACTTCCCGCATCCCAACACGATGACGTGCAAGCTGATGGGCGGCGATGCCGTGCTGCTCGAGCAGGAGTACTACTCGGTGGGCGGCGGGTTCATCGAATGGAAGGGCTACACGCCGCCGAAGAAGAACCCGCCGAAGTATCCGTACGCGACGATGAAGGAGCTGCTGGCGCACACGGCGAAGGACAAGCTGTCGATCGCGCAGGTGGCGATGGCGAATGAAGTGTCGGTGTCTGGCAGGACCGAAGCCGAGATCAACGCGATCATCGACAAGGTCACCACGGCGATGGCCAACATCGTCAAGACGGGCCTGTCGATGCCGGTGAGCGTCCTGCCCGGGCCCATCAAGCTGAAGACCAAGGCCGGCGAGGTATACAAACGCGCGATGGACGACACGTACGAGCGGCAGAAGGGCGTGGGTGTCGTGGCCGCGTACGCGTTGGCCGGATCCGAGGAGAATGCCCGCGGCCATCTGGTCGTGACCGCGCCGACGGGCGGATCGGCGGGCGTCATGCCGGCGCTGGTGTATTCGATTGGCGAGGGCGGCCGCAAGCTGCCGCAGGAGAAAATCCGGGCCGGGATGCTGGCGGCCGCGGTCATCGGGTACCTCTGCAAGCACAACGCGACGCTGGCCGGCGCCGAGGGCGGATGCCAGGCCGAGATCGGCGTGGCCTCGGCCATGGGCGCCGCGTTCCTGGCGCAGGCGCACGACTTCGAACCGCAGGTGGTCGCCAACGCGGCGGAATCGTCGCTCGAGCATCACCTCGGGCTGACCTGCGACCCGGTCGCCGGGTACGTGCAGCTGCCGTGCATCGAGCGCTGCTCGTACGGCGCGGTGAAGGCGTGGGTCGGCTTCCTGATCGCGAGCAACGAAATCCCCGCCGACCGCCGCGTCGACTTCGACACGACGGTGGAAGCGATGGCGCTGACCGCCAAGGAGATGAACTCCAAGTACAAGGAGACCTCCGAAGGCGGGCTGGCGGTGTCCGTCGTGCTCTGCTAGCCCATGCTGGACACGCTGAGGATCCTGCTGGAGCACTCGCCGCTGCTGTCGTTGTTTGCGGCGATCGGCATCGGGTACGCCGTCGGGCAGATCTCGATCGGCGGGTTCTCGCTCGGGGTCGGGGCCGTCCTGTTTGCCGGCCTCGCCCTGGGCGCCATCGCGCCGGGAGCCACGCCGCCCGGGCTGGTGAACTCCATCGGCCTGGTGATGTTCCTCTACGGCATCGGCATCCAGTACGGCCGGCAGTTCTTCGCCGGCCTGCGCGGGCCGGGACTGAAGTGGAATCTGCTCGGCGCGATTGGAGTGCTCGTCTCGCTGGGCGTGGCGCTGGCCATCGGGCGCGCCTTCGGGGTCTTGCCGGCACACGCGCTGGGGCTCTTTGCGGGAGGCATGACCAGCACGCCCGCGCTACAGGCCGCGATCGACGCGGCCGGGAATCGCGACCCCGCCATCGGCTACTCGGTCGCGTATCCGCTCGGCGTGGTCGGCCCCATCCTGTGCCTCTACGCGTTCTCGCTTATCTACAAGCCGCGGCTGGCGCCGGCTCCGGCACCGCCCCAGGCGCTGGAACTCACCCTGGAGCATCTTGACGAGGTCAGCGTTGCGGAGTTGATCGACCGACTGCCGCCGGGCGTGGAACTCACGGCGATTCGCCAGGGAGGGACCAGCCGGCTGCCTGATCCGACCGCTCGCGTCGGCAGGGGAGACGGGGTCCTGCTGTTCGGCAAGGCCGACGCGCTCGAACTGGCCCGCATCACGCTGGGCCGCGCCGAGCCGGGACGCTTCACGAAGGACCGCGCGACACTCGACGTGGTGCGCGTGTTTGTCTCGCGGCCAGCCGTCGTCGGGACGGCCGTCGGCGATCTGCGATTCCCCGATGGCGTCGTGGCCAAGGTCGCCGAGGTGCGCCGGGGCGATGCCGTGCTGCTGCCGGCGCCCGACCTCGTACTGGAGTACGGCGACCGCGTCGGCGCCATTCTGCCCAGAGAGGCGATCCCGGCGCTGCGCGCGTTCTTCGGCGACTCGCTGAAGGCGTCGGCGGAGTTCTCCTACGTGTCGATGGGCCTGGGCATGTCGCTTGGCGTGCTGCTCGGGCTGCTGAAGATCCCCATCCCGGGCGTGGGCGAGTTCTCGCTGGGACTGGCCGGCGGCCCGCTGATTGTCGCACTCGTGCTCGGCCGAATCGGGCGCAGCGGGTCGCTCTCGTGGCACATGCCGCTGGCGGCGAACCTGACGCTTCGCAGTTTTGGTCTCACGCTCTTCCTTGCGGCGGTCGGGATCGGCTCAGGCGCGCCCTTCGTGCAGACCATCTCGACGACTGGGCTCACGTTCGTGGCCATGGCCGCGGTGATCGTGCTGGCCGCGTTCGTGACCGTGATGCTCCTCGGCCAGTACGTGTTCAAGCTGTCGACCGACGACCTGTTCGGCGTCGTCTCGGGCACGGCGGGAAACCCAGCCATCCTGGCGTACGCCAACCAGGCCGTGCAAAGCGACGGCATCGACGTCGCCTTCGCCACCATCTACCCGTCGACGACCATCCTGAAGATCGTCTGCGCGCAAGTGGCGATGGGAGTATTCGGAGCACCCTGACGCGCGCGGACCAGCCGCCAGTCGTTTCCAGGCCGCCTCGATGCCTTCCAGCGGTCGGCGAATCAAGGTAAGCTCGGCGGAATGAATCAGACGCACAGCGCTGTGCAGCGCGATCGCCACGCCAAGGTCCACGACACGCCTCGCCGGCATGTCCTCGATCCGATCGACCGGGTGTCGGAGGTGCTGTTCGGGCTGATCATGGTGCTCACGTTCACGGGCTCGCTGAGCGTGGCCGAGGCCGGGCGCGACGACGTCCGTGCGATGCTGATTGGCGCGCTGGGCTGCAACCTGGCCTGGGGCATCATCGACGCCATCCTGTACCTGATGGGATGTCTGGCCGACAAAGGGAGCGCGCTCGTGACGTTTCGAGCGGTGCGCGCGGCCGGGAGCCCCGCGGATGGCAGGCGGCAGCTCGTCAAGGCGCTCCCGCCAGCGCTGGCTGGCGCCCTCGATGATGACGACCTGGAGAAGATGCGGCTGCGACTCGACAAGATGCCCGAACCCTCCGCGCCGCCGTGGCTGAGCCGTGACGACTGGCGCGGGGCCCTTGGCGTGTTCCTGCTGGTGGTCCTCTCGACCTTCCCCGTCGTGATTCCTTTCATCGTCATGTCCGGTGCCATGCCGGCGCTGCGCGTTTCGAACGCCATCGCGATCGTGCTACTCGCCATGACGGGCTACGCCTTCGGGCGCATCACAGGGCGCCGGCCCATCCGGATGGCAGTGTCGATGGTCGTGCTCGGCGCCGCGCTGGTGGCTATGACGATGGCGCTGGGAGGGTGAACGCGTGAGAGATGTGCGCCCGGCCGCCGCCCTGATCGCCCTCGCGTGCGTCCTGACGGCAGGAACTGCCCGCGCGCAGTCTGGATTGCCCGCGCCGCCCGCCGCGCCCGCAGTGTGGTCCGTCTCGGCGGCGCTGTTCACCTACATCGAGCCTGACGAGGGCGCCTACGGCGTCTACCTGCAGCCGACGTTCACCGCGGATCGCGGCTGGCTGCACCTGGAGGGCCGGTTCAACTACGAGGATCTCGACACGGGATCCGTCTGGTTCGGACGCAATTTCAGTGTCGGTAAGACCGTCACGCTGGAGATCACGCCCCAGATCGGTGCCGTGTTCGGCAACACGAACGGCGTGGCCCCGGGTTTCAAGGGGGCGCTCGGGTGGAAGACGCTTGAGCTGTACAGCGAGACCGAGTACGTCGTCGACGCCGGCGATTCGGCCGACAGTTTCCTGTACACATGGTCTGAGCTGGCGTGGGCTCCCATCGGCGGCTGGCGTGTCGGATTCGTGGTCCAGCGAGAGAAGGTCTACAAGACGGAGATCGAGGTCCAGCGGGGGTTCTTCGTCGGCTGGTCGTCCGATCGCGTGGACCTCACGACGTACGTCTTCGAACCCGGCGCGAGCAAGCCCACAGTCGTGCTTGGCGCCACCGTGCGGTTCTGAGCGACCGCGCGACACCCGAAAAGACCCCATGACCACTGAACAGCCAAAGAAACCCGGCGCGCTGGCGAGTCTCGTGCACGCGATGAAGTCGAGGCGCACGGCCTCGGTAGCGTTGTTGTCGATTTCGTCAGCCATGCCGCTCGGTCTGGTCTGGTACTCCATCCCGGACTGGATGCGCAGCATCGGCGTCGACATCCGCATCGTCGGCCTGTTCACGCTGGTGCAGGCGCCGTGGGCCTTCAAAGTCGTGTGGTCGCCGCTGATGGACCGATACGCCCCGCCCTTCTGGGGACGACGACGCGGCTGGATGGCCGTCACGCAGGTCGCTCTCGCCGTCGTCTCGCTCGGATTCGCGGGAGTCGGCAGTCACCCGGACGCGATCTGGGTCGTCGGGGCGCTCGCGCTCGCGGTGGCGCTCGCGTCCGCGTCTCAGGACATCGCCATCGATGCCTACGCCGTCGACGTGCTGCGCCCAGAGGAGATGGGTCCGGCGGTCGGCGCGCGCACCGCGCTCTATCGCGCGGGCCTGGTCATCTCGGGAGGCGCGGCAATCACGGGCGCCAGCCACCTCGGGTGGCCGACGGTCAACGTCATCCTCGCCCTGCTCTACCTGCCGATGCTGATCATCACGTGGCAGGCGCCGGAGCCGGAAGAGAAGGTCCTCGCGCCCGCCAGCCTACGCGACGCGGTCTGGCATCCGTTCCTCGGCTTTCTGGCCCGTCACCGCGCGCTCGAGATCCTGGCGTTCGTGCTGCTCTACAAGTTCTCGGACCAGCTCACCCAGGCGCTGACCCGCCCGTTTCTGATCGACATGGGCTACAGCGCCGATCACCGCGGGATTGCGCTCGCGACGGTCGGCCTGGTCGCCACGATCGTCGGTGCCGTCATCGGCGCGTGGGTGACGACGCTGATGGGGCTCGGGCATTCGCTGTGGGTCTTCGGCTTCCTGCAGGTGTTCTCGAACCTCGGCTACTACTTCGTGTCGATCGCGGGCGGGCCGGTGCTGCCTTTGATGTACGCCGCCACCAGCTTCGAGCTGTTCACCTCGGGCCTGGGAACGGGCGCCTTCTCGGTGCTGCTGGTGCGCATGACGCAGAAGCGGTTCTCGGCCACGCAGTTCGCGCTCTTCTCGAGCCTGTTCGCGCTGCCGCGGCTGCTGGCCGGTCCCATCGCCGGGATCTCGGTGGACGCGATGGGCTGGCCCACGTTCTTCCTGTCCACGCTCGTCATGGGTGTGCCCGGCCTCGTGATGCTCCAGCGCTTCGTCCCGATGGGCACGCGCGAGCCGATCTTCACCGTGGAGGACATCGCTCCGAAACCGCCGCTTGGCGCTGCGCAGATCGCGGCGCGGGGAGGTGCTGGCGCCGTGCTGCTCGGCGTATCAGGCTTCGTGCTCGACGCCGCACTCATGGCCGTCAAGACCATGCGCGCGACGAAGGGAGCGGGGTTCGACCTGGCTGGCGCCATCTCGACGCTGGCGCATCCCGCCGGCATGGCCGACTGGCTGGAACTTTGCGGCATCATCGCGTTCGGCGTCATCGGCGGGCTGTTTGTCGCGGCCCTGACCGCCGCGCGCCGCGGTGCGGGCCGGGCGCTGGCCGCCTCGGAGCCAGGCAAGGCTTGAGAAATCTAAAGTATTGGTTTACAAACCTCATTCAAGTAGCTTGGGGTCAGACTCGAACTGCGCCCCCGACAACTGTAGTTTCCCGGCGACGCAGTTCGAGTCTGACCCCAACTCCTGGACGTGACATCGGGCGTCGTCTGGGGCCACAATAAGCCGCTGTATCGGCCATCCCGCGCACCCGGGGTTCCCGGGCCTTCCCGAAGCGAGGATTCATGACGAGATCACGTCGCGTCCCCATTCTTCTCCATCTATCTCTGGCTGTTCTGATCGCCCTGGTGTCAGTGCCGGCCTTCGGGCAGACCGCGCCGCCCGCCGAGAAGCAGGGCGCCGCCGCCGCGCAGGCCGCGAAGCCTGCGGAGGCGAAACCGGCTGCGGCCGTCCCGCCGGCAGCGACTCCGCAGAGACCCGCCGAGGCCACGCCCGGCCAGAAGCCCGCGGATTCGAAGGCCGACCAGAAGCCCGCGGATTCGAAGGCCGACCAGAAGCCCGCGGATCCGAAGGCCGACCAGAAGCCCGCGGATCCAAAGGCCGAGCAGAAGCCGGCCGATCCGGCCGGGCAGAAACCCGCTGACACTGCGAAGCCGGCCACGCCGCCGCCGTCGCCGGAAGCCAAGGCGCTGCAGGAGGCCAGCCGTCTCACCGACGTGGACAAGCAGATCGAGGCCTTCAAGAAGGTCATCGCGGACTTCCCGAAGACCCCGGCGGCGAACTCCGCCGAGAACATGATCCTGAGCGCGCTGTCGAGGAAGACGACTGCGGACATCAAGGCGCTGCAGGAGCAGGCGAAGAAATGGGTCGATGGCGCCGCGACGCCAAGCGACAGGATCTCGCGCGCGGGACAGACCGCGAGCACCTTGGCCAGCGCCGGCGTGCTGCTGGACGATGCCGAGCAGTACGCGAAGACGAACCTGGGCGGCCTCACGGACGAGAAGGCGTGGACCGTCGCCCAGAAGAAGTCGGCCGCGGATGCTGCGGCTGAGGCGCTGAAGAAGGATCCGACAGCCAAACCCCGCCCGGAGGTCAGTGATGCCGACTGGTCGACGCGATTCGCGTCAATGCGCCAGGCCAGCACGATGACGCTCGCGCAGATCTACGAGAAGAAGGGCAAGGCGGCTGACGCGGAGAAGGCCTATCGCGATGCGTACGCCCTGAACCCGAGGGCCGGCGGCGCGGCGGCGCTGAAGCTGGCCGAGTTCGCCAAGACGGCGGGGTATCCGTACGAGCAGCTCGAGTACCTGACCCTTGCGACGCTGGCAGGACGCGTGACGGCGGCCTCACGCGCGGAGCTCGAAGCGGTCTACAAGAAGACGTACGGCGGCACCGTGGCCGATCTCGACAAGATGCTGGACGAGCGCTACGAGAAGGACGCGACGAAGGTCGAGCCGAAGCCGTACGCGGCGTCGAAGGCGCGCACGGATCGCGTGGTGCTGGCCGAGCTCTTCACCGGCGCCGGCTGCCCGCCCTGCGTGGCGGCCGATCTCGCGTGGGAAGGCGCGCTCGAGCGCTACTCGCCGAAGGAGCTCGCACTCCTGATCTACCACCTGCACATCCCGCGTCCGGACCCGATGACCAACCCCTCCACGGTGACGCGCAAGGACTTCTACGACGTCCCGGGGACGCCGACGTATTTCGTCGACGGCGGCGGCCAGAAGGTGGGCGGAGGCGCGGCCTCCAACGCGGAGAAACTGTACAAGGACACGGTGGAGCCCATCGTCGACAAGCGGCTGGACGTGAAAGCCGCCGCGAAGATTGCCCTGAAGGCCTCGATGACCGGCGATCGCGTCGACGTGACCGCCGACGTGAAAACGTCGGCGAAGCCCGATCAGAAGCTCCGCCTCCAGATCGCCCTGGTCGAGGAGATCGTGCACTACACCGGCGAGAACGGCGTCCGCTTCCACCCGATGGTGGTGCGCAGCCTCGCCAGCACCGAGAAGAACGTGCTCGGATTCCCCATGACAGGCGGCAAGCGCGCGAATGTCGTGTACACCTTCGACGTCGCGAAGGCCGTGGCCGACGCGAAGACCCATCTCGACGAGATGGAGGGTGGCTCGAGCACCCGCTTCGGCAAGTTCCAGTTCATCGAGCGAAGGAGCGACATCAACCGGGCGAATCTCCGTATCGTCGCCTGGGTGCAGGACGAGAAGACCAAGGACGTGCTGCAGACGACGACGTTCGATCTCGCGCCGGCGGTGCAGGCCGGCAAGGTCCACTGAGTGTTCGGGGCATTTACAGGGGGAGGTTTCATGAGCAAGTCACGCGTCGTTCTCGCGGCGGCGATCGGCCTTGCCGCGTTCGTCACCATCACGTCCGTCTCGGCGCAGGACACGAAGGCCGAGAAGCCGAAGAAGTACATCTTCACGGCATTCGCCATCAACATGGGATCCGGTCCGAACGCCGGCGTCGTGGACATCGCGCTCGAGCGTCTGTCCAGCGACGAGGAACGGGCCAACCTGATTGCCGCCTTCATGGAAAAAGGGCAGGACGCGCTGCTGACCGCGCTGCAGAAGGTCAAGCCGAGGGTCGGGTACATCCGGACGCCGAATTCCCTGGGCTACGATTTGCAGTACGCCTATCGCTTCGTGAATTCGGACGGATCGAGCCGGATCGTCATCGCGACGGACCGGCGGGTCGGCTTCCTCGAAGCGAGCCGCCAGGCGCGGACGATGGACTATCCGTTCACGATCATCGAGATGCGCCTTGACAAGGACGGCAACGGCGAGGGCCGGATGGCGGCGGGCACCAAGATTTCGAAGAGCAAGGACGGCAAAACCGTCGAACTCGAGAACTACGGGATCTCGCCGGTGGCACTAAACAAGATTCATCTG
>Ga0315290_10001953_pt1 | contig 14378 bp, 10 predicted proteins | sample YL17G12_0_MG_FD_203627 | JGI IMG/M metagenome (GOLD analysis project Ga0315290, IMG submission 203627) | Sediment microbial communities from Yellowstone Lake, YNP, Wyoming, USA - YL17G12_0 | ecosystem: Environmental > Aquatic > Freshwater > Lake > Sediment | place: USA: Wyoming | collected... | reverse complement strand
TGCGCACGCGCTCTCTCCCATTGCGCGCGCGCGTCGTTCGCACGCAGCAGCCGCAGCACGCTCGGCGGTGAGAACGGCAGACGGTCGCAGCGGATGCCGAGCGCATCGTAGATCGCGTTGGCGATCGCGGGAACGCTCGGGTGGAGCGGACCCTCGCCCGCTTCCTTGGCGCCGTATGGCCCCTCGGGATCCACCGACTCGACGATCAGCGAGTGAAGTACGGGTGTATCGAGCGAGGTCGGGATGCGGTAGTCGAGCAGCGAAGGGCCGTGATGCAGTCCCGCGCCGTGCCCGGGTGTGGCGGGTTTGAACGTGTGCTCTTCCATGATCGCTTCGGCGAAGCCCATGTAGGCGCTGCCTTCCATCTGGCCTTCAACCGTCACCGGATTGAGGGCGCGACCGCAATCGTGCGCGACCCAGATCTTCTCGACCTCGACGCGACCGGTCTCCTGGTCGCACGAGACTTGGACGGCATGCGCGGTGAACGAGTAGGCGGGCGACGCCCCGATCGTGCCGCCGCGGTAGTCACCGCCGAGTTTGGGGCTCTGGTACCAGCCCACCGATCCGAGTGTGCCGTGGAGCGCCTCGGTGAGCTGGAACGCCTCTTTCACGCTCATGCACTCGCGCTCGGGGTCGCGCGCAGAGCACGCGACCCCGCCGGCGAGGGTCACCTGATGAATACCGCAACCCCATCGCTCGGCTAAGGTTCCGGCGACCAGCTCGCGCAGTTTCTTCGCCGCATCCAGGCACGCGTTACCCACCATGAACGTCTCGCGGCTCGAGTAGCTGCCGAGATCGACCGGGGTGAGATCGGTGTCGGCGGCGACGACCCGGATGTCGCCGAGTTCGAGCCCCAGCTCCTCGGCGACGATGTAGGCGAGCACCGATTCCACGCCCTGCCCGATGTCGGAGCATCCCGAAAACACCGTCGCGCGCCCGCTGCGATCGAGCTGAAGCTGGACCCCCGACTGCGGCATCTCGTTCGGGTAGATGCAGTAGTTGGTCCCGCTGATGTACATGCTGCCGGCAATGCCAATGCCCCGCCCGTACGGGAGGCGGCGGAACTTGTCCTTCCAGCTGCTCGCGCGCTCGACCGCATCGAGGCACTGCGGGAAACCGTTCGACGTCACGCGCATGCCGTTCACGGTGCGGGTGTGCTTGCCCATCGAGTTGCGACGCCTGAGTTCGATCGGGTCCATGCCGATCGCCTCGGCGAGTTTGTCGACCTGGCATTCGAACGCGAAGCGCGGCTGCACCGAGCCATGCCCGCGCTTGGGACCGCAGCACGGCTTGTTCGTGAACACGCGCGTCGAGTCGAACCGGTAGGCCCCCATTCGGTAGGGCGCGGTGAGCAGTTGGCCCGAGTAGTAGGTGGTGACGAGCCCGAACGACGAATACGCGCCGCCGTCGATCGCGATCTTCGCGTCGACGCCGGTGAGCGTGCCGTCGCGCATGACGCCGGTGCGATAGCGCAGTTGCATCGGATGACGGCCGCGGTGCGCGTAGAACACTTCCTCGCGCGTGTAGAGGATCTTCACCGGGCGTCCGGTCACCATGCTGAGCTTGGCCGCGCAGAACTCGAGCGAAAACGCCTCACTCTTTCCTCCGAATGCCCCGCCGACCACCGGCTGGATCACACGGATGCGCTGGGTCGGCAGCCTGAGCACCTTCGCGAGATCGCGGTGGAGGTAGTGCGCGACCTGGGTGCTCGACCACAGCGTGAGAAATCCGGCCGCGTCGAACTCCGCGAGCGCACAGTGCGGCTCGATCGCGGCGTGCGTCGAGCCTTCGTACCAGTAGTCTCCTTCCACCATCACATCGCTGCCCGCGAGCGCGCCGTCGACATCGCCGAACTCGAGGAACACGTGCTTCGAGATGTTCCCGTCGCGCGCCTTCTCGTTGACCTTCCACTCCGGATGCGCGAGTGCTGAGTCGATGTCGGTCACCGCCGGCAGCGTCTCGTACTCGACCTTGATCTTCGAAAGCGCCTGTTCGGCGAGGTATTCGCTGTCGGCCGCGACCGCGGCGATCGCGTCACCGACGTAACGCGCCTTCACCTCGCACAGCGCCTGCTCGTCCTCGGTCCACGGGATGATGCCGTAGTACTCGGGCAGATCCTTGCCGGTGATCACGGCATGCACGCCCGGCATTGCCAGCGCCTCGGATGCGTCGATCGCGAGGATGCGGGCGTGCGCGTGGATCGAGCGCAGCAACTTCGCGTGCAACATGCGCGGCAGCGTGAGGTCGTCGGTGTAGAGCGCGCGCCCGGTGACCTTGGCGAGCCCTTCGACCTTGCGATTGCGCTTGCCGATGACTTGAAATTCTCGATTCGGCGCAGCGGTGCGTCCCTCGGGCCACTCAGGCGGCGAAAGCCGCTCCGCGTGGGGCATGGTGCGATCGGCGGGCACCTCCATGCCTGGTTTCGCGATTTCGCGCGGCGCGCTCGCCTCCGGCGTCGGGCCATTGCCGGCGGCGTTCGCCGGCTGATCGCCTGGTACCCTCATCGAACCACCTTCGCGTTCTCGCGCAGTCGCGCGGCGGCCAACTCGACCGCGTCGAAGATCTTCGTGTAGCCGGTGCAACGGCACAAATTTCCCGACAGGGCCAGGGCAATCTCTTCGCGGCTCGGGTTCGTGGTGCGTTCAAGCAGGGCGAGCGCGCTCAAGAGAATGCCCGGCGTGCAGAAACCACACTGCGCGGCGCCAGTCACATCGAATGCGTCCTGCAAGGGATGCGCACTCCCGAGTGCTGCGACCCCCTCGATCGTCGTGATGTTTGCGCCCAGGCTTTGGGCAAGCACGAGCGAGATGCACGCGAGCACCGGGATGCCGTCCACCAGCACCGTGCAAGCGCCGCAATCGCCCTTGTCGCATCCCTGCTTGGACCCGGTGAGGCCGAGCCCGTAGCGTAGCGCTTCGAGCAGCGTCGTGGCGGGCGTGACGGCACACACGCGCAAATCACCGTTCACGCGGAGACGGACGATCTGGGAAGTGGATGCGTCAGGGGCGGTCATCATGGATCTCCGGGACATGCGGCCAACTGCGAGAGTACGGCAGTGGCGCGGAAACGCTCAACCGGGCCGTTCGGGTCGGGCGCGCATTCGTGCGGTCCTTGCAGGAATCCATCCCGCGCACGGTGGGGTGCCTTACGAGGCCTCCCGCCCGGATCCTTCTGTGTCGGGCACCACCTTGCCCGCGCGAGGGCGTCTGTGCACAATCTACATTCCATGCAAGAACCCTCGGCAATCTCCGCGCCCCTGTGGTGGGCGGATACCTCGTTCACGGCTCCGCCGTTCGAAGGCGAACTCGATGTCGATGTCGCGATCGTGGGCGGCGGCATCTCCGGATTGACGCTGGCGCACACCCTCGTCGAGCAGAGCGCCACGGTCGCGCTGTTCGATTCGGGCCCGCTTGCGGGCTCTGCGAGCGGACGTAACGCCGGCTTCCTGCTGGTCGCTCCGGCCGAGCCCTATCCCGAGCAGGTGGCGCTGTGGGGCCGCACTAGCGCCCGCGCGGTACTCGAGATCGGGCGGCGCACGCACCGCCGCGTGCGTCATCTCGCCGAGTCGCTCGGCATCGAGTGCGACTACCGCGCTTCGGGTAGCCTGCGTCTCACGCGTGACGCCGAAGAGTCCGATGCCCTGCGCAGCTCGCTCCCGTTGCTCGAGTCCGACGGCTTCCCGATGCGCGAGATACCGCTGACGGGCGCGGTGCCCGAAGCGGCGGAACATCGCTTCAACGGTGCGTTCCTCACCCTCGAGGACGGCGAGTTTCATCCGGTGAAGTTTCTGCACGGTCTCGCGCGCGCCACTCAAGCGCGCGGCGGCCAACTGTTCGCCGACTCGCCGGTGCGCAGCGCGCGCTGGAGTGCGGGGACCTGGGAGGTGCGCCTCGATGGCGGTGTGGCGCGCGCGCGCAGCCTGGTGCTCTGCACCAACGCCTACGCGCCGCTGCTGTGTCCGTTTCTCGACACGGTCATCAAGCCGCGCCGCGGGCAGGTCTTGGCCACTGCACCGCTCGATCAGACGGTGGCGCCGCGGCCGTGTTACGCGAACTACGGGTATCAGTACTGGCGTCAGACGCCCGAGGGCCGCCTCGTGATCGGCGGCTGGCGCGACGTCGATCACGACACTGAATCCAGCTACGAATCGAAGACGACCGACACGATCCAGAACGCGATCGAGTCGGGCCTCCGCGAACTCGTCTCCGAACCGGTCACGATCGAGCATCGCTGGGCTGGCATCATGGGTTTCGCGCGCGACGGACGCCCGCTCGTGGGATGGCTCGACGCCGAACACCATCTGGCGATCTGCGCCGGCTTCACCGGCCATGGCATGGGCATGGCCGCCGCGTGCACGCAAGACCTCACCGAGTTGCTGAGCTGGAACCGCGCCGCGGGCATCTCGACATTCGATCCGATGCGCTTTCCCGAGCTGCGTGAGAGCCTCCCGAGCTGCGTGATGCTCGGCGCGTAGCGTTTCCGAAAAAGGAGTTTGTCCCCGATGGAGTTCACGTCCCACGAAGAGATCCGCCACGCCACCGCCGCCATGGTGTCCGGCAACTCAGAAGCGCTCGATCGACTGGTGTGGACCGGTGTGTTCGGCTCCGGCGAAACGCGCGACGCGGCGCGCGCGGCGGTCATGGATCAGGCGCGCTCGGCGGGCATCTACCCCGCCTCGATTCACGGCCTGTACATGGCGCGCGGCACGGGCATAGCACCCGCGAACTTCACCACCCCGGCGATCAACATCCGCGGTATGTCCTACGACACCGCGCGCGCGCTGTTCCGCGCGCGCAAGAAGCTCGATGCCGGAGCCGTAATCTGCGAGATCGCGCGATCCGAAATCAGCTACACCGACCAGCGCCCGGCGGAATACACATTCGTCGTACTCGCGGCGGCGCTGCGTGAGGGCTGGAAGGGCCCGGTGTTCATTCAGGGCGACCACTTCCAGATCAGCCTCAAGAAGTACGCGGGAGATCCCGCCGCCGAGCGCAAGGCGGTCGAGGATTTGACGCTCGAGGCGATCCGGGCCGGGTTCTACAACATCGATGTCGACACCTCGACCCTGGTGGATCTGACGAAGAACGGTCACGTGGCGCAGCAGACGCTGAACGGGGGCCTGTGCGCCGAGCTCACCGCGTTCATCCGCAAGCACGAGCCCCACGGTGTGACGGTATCGGTCGGCGGCGAGATCGGAGAAGTCGGCGGCAAGAACTCGACACCCGAGGAGCTCGAGGCGTTCATGACCGTATTCCTCACCGCGCTCGAGCAGCACGCGCCGGGTGCGGCGGGGATCAGCAAGATTTCGATCCAAACCGGCACCAGCCACGGCGGCGTGCCGCTGCCCGACGGCACGATCGCCGAGGTCCAGATCGACTTCGCGGCGCTCGAAACCTGCTCGAAGATCGCACGCTCGAAGTACCACATGGGTGGGGCAGTGCAGCACGGAGCCTCGACGCTGCCGGCGACGCTGTTCGACCGCTTCCCCGCGCTTGGAGCATGCGAAATCCATCTCGCCACCGAGTTCCAGAACATGTTGTTCGACCACCCGTCGTTTCCCGCGGACTTGAAGCGCGCGATCTACGACCGGTTGCGCACCGCGGCCGCCGATGAACGCAAGGCGAGCGACACCGACGAGCAGTTCTTCTACAAGACCCGCAAGAAGGCGCTCGGCATGTTCAAGCGCGAGATGTGGGGCCTGCCACCCGTGGTGCGCTCAGCGATCGGCCAGACCCTCGAAGACAAGTTCACGTTCCTGCTGACCCAGCTCGGCACGACCGGCACGCGGGCACTCGCCCAACAGCATGCACCGTTCGTCGCCGGATCGTTTCCGCAGTTCCAAGCCGGTGTCAGCGCGCTCAAGGGTCCCGAAGACGTCTCGGGCCTCTCGGACTGACGCCATGCCCATTCGCTCGGTCACGCTGTCCCAGTTCATCCTGCAGCAGGAGGGCATCCACCCCGAAGCGAGCGGCGAGTTCACGAACGTGCTGAGCGACATCGCGCTCGCGGCGAAGATGATCAACCGCGAAGTGACACGCGCGGGACTGGTCGACATCCTCGGCTACACCGGCGGCGAAAACGTGCACGGCGAGAAGGTCACCAAGCTCGATGTGTTTGCGCACGATGTGATTCGCAACGTACTCGGCTCGACCGGGCAGCTCGCCGTGCTGGCGTCCGAAGAGGACGAGGACATCGTCGCGGTCCAGGAGGGCAAGCAGGTCGGCAAGTACGTTGTGAACTTCGACCCGCTCGATGGCTCTTCGAACATCAACGCCGGGGTCAACATCGGCACGATCTTCTCGATCCTGCCGCGCCTGACGCGCAAAGGCAACGGCACCGTCGAGGACTGCCTGCAGGCGGGCCGGCGCCAGCTCGCTGCGGGTTATGTGATGTACGGCTCGAGCACGATGCTGGTCTACACCACCGGCGACGGTGTCCACGGCTTCACATACGAGCCGAGCCTCGGCGAGTTCCTGTTGTCGCACGAGCACATCCGCATTCCGGACCGCGGCCGCATCTACAGCGTGAACGAGGGCAACTACTGCCGCTGGGACGACGGCGTGAAGCGCTACATCGACTGGCTCAAGACCGAGGACGAGGCCACCGGCCGCCCCTACAGCGCGCGCTATATCGGCTCGCTGGTTGCCGACTTCCACCGCAATCTGCTGTATGGGGGCATCTACCTCTATCCCGCTGACCTGCGCAGCCCGAAGGGCAAACTGCGCGTGTTGTACGAGGCCGCCCCGCTCGCGTTCATCGCCGAAGAGGCCGGCGGGGTGGCGACCGACGGTGTGCGCCGCATCATGGAGATCGCACCGGGGGCGCTCCACGAGCGCACTCCGCTGTTCGTCGGCAGCCGCCTCGACGTGGGAGAGGCCATGCAGTTCATCCAGGGCAAGCATCAGCAGCTGGCCACCGAGCGCCGCGCCGCACCACCGACGCGCACCATTCCCTGATGCGCAGGCGTCGCGCGGCCCTGCTCGTCGCGCTCGCCGCCCTCGTGGTCGCGGCCTTCGCGTTTGCGCGCTTCGCCGCCCGGGTCGACGAACTGCGCACCCGCCGCGCCGCAGGGCCGGGCTGGAGCTTTCCGTCGCGCGTCTACTGCGACGGCGTCGCACTGGTGCAAGGCCGCACGATGCCGCTGAGCTGGACGCTCGCCCACCTCGAAGCGCGCGGCTATCGCGAAGTGCCCACCGCGCGGGAACCCGGCACGTGGGCACGCGTGCCGCATGGCCTCGAGATCGTGCTGCGCGGATTCGACGAAGCCCCCGATCCTTTTGGCAGTGGCGGACCCGAACGGATCCGGCTTGCCCTCGCCCAGGGTCGCATCGCGTCGGTCGTGCGGCTCGGCGGACTCCCGGGCGCCCCGCCACCTGATGCGGCACATCCGCCGCGGCTCGAGCCGGTGCTGATCGCCCACCTCGACGATTCGCTGCGGGTCCGGCGGACGTGGGTGCCGCTCGCGCGCATTCCGCGCGTGCTCCAGGACGCCGTGATCGCGTCTGAGGATCGCCGTTTCCGGGGGCACTTCGGTATCGACCCACGCTCGAACGTGCGCGCGCTCGCCGCCAACGTTGGTGCCGGCGTGGTGCGCCAGGGCGGCAGCACCATCACCCAGCAGGTCGCGCGCGCGCTGTTCCTGTCACAACGGCGCACCTTCGCTCGCAAGCTGCAAGAGGCGTTCATCGCGGTTGGGCTCGAGCTGCTGCTCTCCAAGGATCAGATCCTCGAGATCTACCTGAACTCGGTGTACTGGGGTCAGGGCGGCAGCGCCCAGATCGCCGGCGTCGCGGAGGCGGCGCTCTGGTATTTCGGCGTGCCGGTCGATTCCCTCGGTCTCGATCAGGCCGCGCTGCTCGCGGGCATGATCCCGGCTCCGAACGTGTATCACCCGCTGCGCAGGCCCGGGGCGGCGCGCGCGCGGCGTGATGCGGTGCTCGCGAACATGGTCGAGACGGGAAAACTTTCCGCGGCGGCGGCGGCGGCGGCCAGGCAGCGGGCGCCCAGCGTTGTCGCGGGCACGCTCGTGCGGGACCGCTTCCCGTCCTACGTCGGAGCGGTACGTGATTACCTCGCCCAGCGCCTGCCGCAGGGCGCACTGGAAACGCGCGGGCTCAGCATCTTCACGCCGCTCGATCTGGTGTGGCAGGACGAGGCGGAGTTCGCGCTCGCCGAAGGGGTGACGTGGGTGGAGCGCGGGCTCGCTCGGCGCGCCGAACCGCTGCAGGGTGCGTTCGTGGCGATCGAGCCCGCGACCGGCTTCGCGCGCGTCGTGGTCGGCGGGCGCATGTCGACGCCCGGCATGTTCAACCGCGCAACGCGCGCGGTGCGCCAGCCGGGCTCGGCGATCAAACCCATCGTCTACGCCGCGGCACTCGATCCAACCCGCGGCGTTCCGCGCTTCACACCCGGGACCACGGTGAGCGACCTCAGGCGCGAGTTCCAGACCGCCGAGGGTCCGTGGAAACCGCGCAACGACGAAGGCGACTACCACGACACCGTCACGCTCGCCAAGGCGCTTGCCAAGTCGCTCAACCTGGCGACCGCCAACCTGGTCGAGGCAGTTGGTCCGCGTGACGTGGCGCGCTACGCCGAGCGCTTCGGACTCGGCAAGTTCAAACCGGTCGCGAGCATCGGACTCGGGACGAACGAGGTGACGCTGCTGGCGCTGGTCGACGCCTATTCCACGTTTCCCAACGGCGGCGTGCGGCATCCCGCGACCCTGGTGCGCGCGGTGCTCGGAGCACGTGGCATCGAGCGCGCCGGCATGACGGCGGACGCGGTCCGCGTGCTTCCCACCGAGACCGCGGAGTTGATGACCGGACTGCTCGAAAACGTCGTCATGTTCGGCGTGTCCTATCCGCTGCGTGCCCGCTGGGGATTCATGCGGCCCACCGGCGGCAAGACCGGCACGACCAACGACTATCGCGACGCGTGGTTCGTCGGCTTCACGCCCGACCTCGCGGCCGGGGTGTGGGTCGGATGGGACCAGCCGCAGAGTCTCAACCGCCCCGCGGCCGAGACCGCGATTCCGGTGTGGGCGAACGTGATGAGCAGTCTGCTCGAAGATTTTCCTCCGAAACCGTTTTCCGCTTCGGGCCGCATCGAGCAGGTATGGATCGATCCGTGGTCCGGCGGGCGCGCCCGGAGCGACTGCCCTTCGCCTCTGCGCACGCCGTTTCTCAAGGGCACCGCACCCGATCGCATGTGCTCGCGCTCGCATGAGGCGGACTGGAGGCGCATCGCTGTGGATCGGCTGGCCGACAGCCTGCGCGCGGTGGTGGATTCGTCACACGTGGATTCCGTAGCGGTCTCGCCCTAGCGCCAGCCGGAGCGACACGCGCGGAATGCTGCCACGCGACGGTCACTCCGCATCCCCCGCCCCCGCGTGCATCGCCGTGACGGAAGCCGCAACGCCGTCACAAGTGCGACATGTCGTCGGTTTCCTTCACGTCGTTGGTGCGGTCCGGGAACTGGCGTTCGATCACGCGGCGCGCGATCGGGGCGCCGCCGATGCCGATCGCGATGCCGACACCCAGCATCAGTGCTCCGAAGGCGATCGCAAACGCGGTCAGCACCACCGCCTTCGCCACACCGATCTGCTCGAGCGCCATCGCGATCGCGAGCACGATGATGAGCCACCGCGTGAGGCTGCTCACGGCTCGCGCCGACGGCAGGTTGGCGTTCACGCTCGCCAGCAGCGTGGCCCGCCACGCGAAGTTGGCCGTGACCAGCCCGACCGCGACGATTATTGCCGCTACCAGGATGCGCGGCAGGAACGCAACGAACTGGACCGCCAGGCCCTCCATGCCCGCGAACCCAAGCGCCGCCACACCCGACAGCATGAACGTGAGCCACACCATCCAGAACGCCGTCGAGCTGATCAGCGTGACGGCGGACGGGAATCCCACCCGCTTCAACATGTCGCTGATCCCCGAGCGCTCCACGAGCCGGTCGAAGCGGAGCCAGCGCAGGACGTGCCGCAGCACGTAGCTCAGCATCCACGCGATGAACCATCCCACGATCAGGATGCTGAGCGCCGCCAGCACACGGGGCAGATAGATCTGGACCCCGTACAGAAAGTTTGTCCACGATCCACGGATCGTGTCTGCGATCAGATCGGTCATCGCCCACTCCCTCCTTCTGAATTCCAGCGCTCGACGAGATGCGATCGGGATGCTTTGAACTCGAGCTCGAGCGCCTCGATCCGGCTCTCGATCGCGCCATCATCGGCCGCGGTCATGTCGCTAATGAACGATGCGGCGCGGCCGAGATACAGAGGCACCAGCGCCTGCGCCAGGTGCACCCGGTTCATGACGGCATGGTGATGGGCCGCCGCGAACTCGTAGACCACATGGACCCACAACGCGTCCGAAAAGCTCCGCACTCCTTCCCCGGTGTGCGTGACCGCCTTGAGGCGGACGCAGGTTTCGGGACTCAGAATCTCGCGCAGCAACGGGTCGAGATCACGCACTCCCGCGGTGAACCGCTCGGCCATCGCAGCCAGGTCGATCACGGGCTCCGGTCCCTCGAGCACAGCCGGCGTTCCGAACACCGGGACGTCGGGTGCCGCGTCGCGTGTGAGCCAGTCGGGCGCATTCCCCTCGAGGCTCTCGAACGCCGCCCCCACGACGTCCTGAAACAGCTCGGACAGGCTCGGTCCGGTGGCGCGTGGGGCGAAGCGGCATGGGCCGAGGTGTACTTGCGCCACAGCGAGGTTGAGCGCGAGTCCGGTGGCTACGAGCGAGGTCTCGAATGAGGGTCGCGAAACGTCCCGCTGCCAGAGCGGGTGCGACGACATCCGCGCTGCGAGTTTCCCCGAGCACGCGAAATGGCCGGCGAGGTCCGCCCGCAGCCGGCGTCGGTAGGCAGCGCCCAGCAGCGGGCGTACCAACTGGTGGAGCAGCGGTCCATCGAAACGGTGGCGCGGATGGATCGGCAGCACCAGGTCCAGGCCGTCCTTCCACACCGGGTGCACAAGCTCGGCCACCCAATCGGGCGTGAGGCTCGTGATGTCGGGCGAGAACACGACGATCGCGCAGGCCTGCAACAGGTCCGCAGCCGCGAACACGGTGCGCACTCCACCCGAGCGGTCGAGAACGCCGTCGAACGGCGCGCTGACGCGATGGGTGGTGCGCAGTGACTTCGAGCCGCGCAGCTCTTCGTATGCGAGCGGCGCGCCGCGCACGATCGCAGGAGTACCGTCGTCGGACCCGCCGTCGGGACTGATGAGCACGGTGCGCTCGAGCGGAAAATGTCGCGCGAGGCCGGCGTGAATCGCCGTGACGACCGGCTCCACCGTCGCGGCGTTGTTCATCGTCGGCAGACCGACCACGATATCAACCTGTCCGACCGGCACGAGCTGGCGGACCAGTTCGTCGGAAAGAATGCTCGAACGCATCACGCGGGAATGTCCTGTGTCCATGGCCGACTCGCGAGCTACAGCCACCGCAGCCGGAACCAGTAGAAGCCGAACGGCGCAAGGGTGAGCACATACGGCAGCTCACGGATCCGCGGAAAAACACTGCCGCCGAACATTTCGATCGGGATCGCCCCCGCCACTGCGCTCAGGTCGAGCTCGGCGGACTGGGCCGAGTTCGACAGATTGCTGACACACAGGATCTGCTCGTCGCCGAACGAGCGGAGGTAGGCGAGCACCCGATGGTTGGCGGGGAGCAGGAACTTGATCGAGCCGCGTCCGAACACCGGCGTCGAGCGCCGCACCGCGATCAACCGACGCATCCAATTGAGCAGCGAGTGGCCGTTGCGCTTCTGCGCCTCCACGTTCACGGACTGATAGCCGTACACCGGATTCGAGACCACCGGATGGTAGAGCCGTTCGGGATCGGTGCTCGAAAACCCGGCGTTCCACCCGCCGCTCCACTGCATCGGTGTGCGCACCCCGTTGCGGTCGCCGAGATAGATGTTGTCGCCCATACCGATCTCGTCGCCATAATAGATGATCGGAGTTCCGGGCAGCGACATCAGCAATCCATTCAGCAGCTCGACGCAACGCCGGTCACCCTCGAGCAGCGGGGCGAGCCGGCGGCGGATGCCGAGGTTGATGCGCGCGACCGGATCCTTGGCGTAGGACTGGTACATGTAGTCGCGCTCGACGTCGGTCACCATCTCGAGGGTCAGTTCGTCGTGATTGCGCAGAAACAGGCCCCACTGGCACGAATCGGGGATCGGCGGGGTGCTGTCGATGATCTCGACCAGGGGCTTGCGGTCCTCGAGCCGGAGCGCCATGAACATGCGCGGCATGATCGGAAAGTGGAATGCCATGTGGAACTCGTCGCCGTCGCCGAAATAGGGCCGCACGTCCGCGGGCCACATGTTGGCCTCGGCGAGCAACATGCGATCGGGATAGTGCGTATCGAGGCGCTGGCGCAGGAACTTTAGCACGTCGTGCGTCTCGGGCAGGTTTTCGCACGAAGTGCCCTCGCGCTCGATCAGGTATGGGACCGCATCGACCCGGAACCCATCTACGCCCAACTCGAGCCAGAACTGCATGACGTTCCACATCTCTTCGCGGACCGCCGGGTTGTCGAAATTGAGATCGGGCTGGTGGCTGAAGAAGCGGTGCCAGTAGTAGGACTTGGAGATCGGATCCCACGCCCAGTTCGACATCTCGGTGTCGACGAAGATGATTCGCACGCCGGGGTAGCGCTCGTCGGTGTCGCTCCACACGTACCAGTCGCGCCGCGGATGATCGCGGGAGCTGCGCGCCTCGAGGAACCATGGGTGCTGATCCGAGGTGTGGTTCACGACCAACTCCGTCAGGACGCGCAGTCCGCGCGCGTGCGCGGCGGCGAGGAATTCCTTGAAGTCCTCGAGCGTGCCGTACTGCGGATGGATCGAGTAGTAGTCGGAAATGTCGTAGCCGTCATCGCGCAGCGGCGAGGGGTACATCGGCAGGATCCAGATGCAGTCCACGCCGAGATCCCGCAGGTGATCGAGCCGCGAGATCAAGCCCTGGAAGTCACCGATCCCATCGGCATTGCTGTCGCAGTAGGCCTTGACGTGGAGCTCGTAGAAGATTGCGTCCTTGTACCAGAGTGCGTCCGCCAATATGCGCCTCCGTGGCTGGCCTGCCTGACGCACCTATAGCGGGCGGCCGCGGAGAACGCAAGCGAGCGCCACCGTTGTCGGGGTCGTGAGCGCCAGCCCGCGGCGGCATCGCGGTGGTTCCGCTCCTACGTCCAAGCCTATCTCGAGCGTGACGTGCGGGCGGTCGCGCCAATCCGGGATCTCGCGACCTTCAGACGATTCGTCGCTCAGCTCACGAGCCGCTGCGGGTGTTCGACGAGAACTCCACCAAGATGACGTTCCGGCTTCGCTCCTCGCGGAATAGCCTAGCAGAATGCGATATCGCGAAGGGCAGTCTCGGAGTGGTTGAAGGGCTTCAGGTTATCCTGGGGGCGTGCACTCTGGGTAAATGGTCACCCCTTCGCGGGCGAGTTTCTCCATCAGCCGGGTGTTATGGATGCGCTCGGTGCGGACGACATCGAATTCGTAGATGATGGGGGCCTCTTCGATGGCGTCGGTGAGTTCCAGCCATTGGTCGGCGGTGGCGACCGGGGCCGAGATGGCGAGGTCAATATCCGAGGCACGGCGGGCGTAGCCGGTGGCGCGGGAGCCAAAGAGGCGCACTTCGCGCACGCACGGGAAGCGGCGGAAGGTGCGGCGGAGCACGGCGAGGTCTTGGTCGCGGAGGGCGAGCGTCTTCATGCTTTCAGTCCCATTCCAAGGATTGGATCTTGTGCGCCATGCTGCCGAGCAAAGGGGCGTAGTCGTGGACGATGTGCCCGTAGATGCGGTTGGCGAGTGCTTCGTCGTAGGCGTGCGAGGTGAGGTTGCGATCCTCGATCATCTGCAGCCAGACATCGGCCTCCTCGGCAGTGCGGATGAGGTTCTCAGCGAATGCTTTCTTGAGCGTCGGGCGTGGCCCACCGCATTCATGGCCCTGTCGTTCGAGGTAGAGTTTGAGGGTCTTCCAGACGACTTCGAAGGTGAACTCGAAGCGCTGGATGGTGGCGTCGCGGATGAGGTCGCTTTCTGGCTGGGCGACGGCTTCGGCGAGGCGGGCTGCGCTTTCACGGACATTGGTCTGCCGTTCGATAAATCGTTCTTTGCTCATGGCTTGTAGTGTAGCTGGTTCAAGTTTCCGCGGATAGCGGCTTCCAGTTTCCTCGGTTCCCACCCTGACGCAATGGCTCAGCATTCTCGAGGTCACGGGCCAGATCATTATCGTCCAGCCGTTCTTCGAGAACTTCGGAAAGCGCATCATCAAGTCGCCCAAACCCTATTTCGGGACTCGGGGCTGGCCTGCCACCTGCTCGGGATCGAGACGGAACAGACGCTCTCGCGGTCGCCAT
>Ga0315290_10001952_pt1 | contig 14378 bp, 14 predicted proteins | sample YL17G12_0_MG_FD_203627 | JGI IMG/M metagenome (GOLD analysis project Ga0315290, IMG submission 203627) | Sediment microbial communities from Yellowstone Lake, YNP, Wyoming, USA - YL17G12_0 | ecosystem: Environmental > Aquatic > Freshwater > Lake > Sediment | place: USA: Wyoming | collected... | reverse complement strand
TTCATGAGAACGAAGAAAGGGACCCGGCGACGGGTCCCTTGTCGTTTTCGGGCGCCGGAGCGCCGCCGCGATCACTTCGGCGGGGCCGGGACCGGCTGCGCGGGCGAGGTCTGGCCCGGGCCGGGACGCGCAGGCGCCGTCTGGAGCGGGGCCGGAGCGACCGGAGTCGGCGCCTCCTTCACCACCGACCCGGATCGCGTCGAGAGGTAGGAGAGCGACAGCGAGGTGAGCATGAAGACCGCGGCCGCAGCCGAGGTCACCTTGCCGAGGAAGGTCTGCGCGCCGCGGCCGCCGAAGACGGCCTGCGTGCTGCCGCCGAATGCGCCGCCCAGTCCACCCCCTTTCCCCGCCTGAAGCAGGATGACGAGGATGAGGACGGCCGAGACGACGACGTGGACGACGATGAGGAACGTGTTCAACGGGTGGCTCCCTGGATGATTCCGGTGAAGTCTAATGCCTTGAGGCTCGCGCCGCCCACCAGAGCACCGTCCACGTCCGGCTGGGACAGGAGCTCGGCGGCGTTGTCGGGCTTGACGGAGCCCCCGTAGAGGATGCGGATGGCGTCGGCTGCGGCCGGCGCCAGCTCGCGCAGGATGGCGCGGAGGGCGGCGTGGACCTCCTGCGCCTGCGCGGAGGTGGCGGTCTTGCCGGTGCCGATGGCCCAGACCGGCTCGTAGGCCACGGTGAGGCGCGCGATCTCGCCCGCGTCGAGGCCGGAGAGCGCCGCGCGAACTTGGCGACCCACCACCTCGAGGGTCCGCCCCGATTCCCGCTCGGGAAGGGTCTCGCCGACGCAGACGATGGGATGGAGCCCTGCGGCGAGCGCGGCCCGGGTCTTCTTGCGCACGGCCTCGTCGGTGTCCCCGAAGAACTGGCGCCGCTCGCTGTGTCCGGCCAGCACGTACCGGCAGCCGGCGTCGACCAGCATGGGGGCCGAGACCTCGCCGGTGAAGGCGCCCTGCGTCTCCCAGAACACGTCCTGCGCCCCGAGGCCGATGCGGGATCCCGTGAGCTCGGCCCCGGCCGCCCAGAGCGCCGTGAAGGGCGGCACGATGGCCACGTCGACCTTGTCGGCGAAGGGCTCGGCGGCGGCGCGGACCTCGCGCGCCAGCGCCCCCGCCTCGGCGGCGGTGCGGTACATCTTCCAGTTGCCGCAGATGAATTTCTTCCGGGCCACGTTCACTCCTCGAGAACCTTGACGCCAGGGAGCTCGCGCCCCTCGATGAACTCCAGGCTGGCCCCGCCGCCGGTGGAGACGTGCTTCATGCGGGACACGAGCCCGGCCTCCTCCACCGCCGCCGCGCTGTCGCCGCCGCCCACCACGGTCACGCCGGGGGACTCGGCCATGGCCCTGGCCACGCCGAACGTCCCCTCGGCCCAGGGCTTCTGCTCGAAGAGTCCCATGGGTCCGTTCCAGAAGACGGTCTTCGCGGTCAGGATGCGCTGCCGGTAACGGTCCAGGGTCTTCGGTCCGATGTCGAGCCCCATGAGCCCGTCGGGGATGGCGGCACCGTTCACCACCACCCGCTCGGCGGTCTCCTTGGGCTCGGCGGCGCAGACGTGGTCCACCGGAAGCTCGAAGTCGATTCCCTTGGCCTTCGCCTTGTCGAGGATCTGGCGCGCCAGCTCGAGCTTGTCCTGCTCGACCCGGCTCTTGCCCACCGGCACGCCCTTGGCGGCCAGGAAGGTGTAGGCCATGGCGCCGCCGACGAGCACCGAGTCGGCCTTGCCGATGAGGTTCTCGAGCACCTTGATCTTGTCCGAGACCTTGGCGCCGCCGAGGATGGCGACGAAGGGGCGCTCCGGACGGGCCAGCACGCGACCCAGGTACTCGACCTCCTTCTGGATGAGGAAGCCGCCCGCCCGCTCCTTGACGAACCTGGCCATGCCGGCCGTCGAGGCGTGGGCCCGATGGGCCGTGCCGAACGCGTCGTTCACCCAGACGTCGGCGAGCGCCGCCAGATCCCTGCAGAAGGCCTCGTCGTTCCCCTCCTCGCCCTTGTGGAAGCGGAGGTTCTCGAGGAGCAGCACCTGCCCCTCGCCGAGGTCGGAGACCGCCTTCTTCACCCCGTCGCCGATGCAGTCGTCGGCCAGGATGACATCCTGGTCGAGGAGCTCGGAGAGGCGCTGGGCGGCAGGCTCGAGCGTGAACTTCGCCTTGTCCGACGGGTCTCCCTTAGGACGCCCGAGGTGGGAGGCGAGGATCACCCGGGCCCTGGCCGCGATCGCGTGCCGGATGGTGGGCAGCGCGGCACGGATGCGGGCGTCGTCGGTGACGCGCCCCTTCTCGTCCAGCGGGACGTTGAAGTCCACGCGGATGAAGACCCGCTTCCCGGCGAGGTCGAGCTGATCGATGGTCCGGATCTGGGCGGCCATGTTCTTCCCCGGGTCGTCTAGGCCGTCAGGTGCCGGGCCACGTCGACCATGCGGTTCGAGAAGCCCATTTCGTTGTCGTACCAGGCGAACACCTTCACGAGGGTCCCCTCGATGACCATGGTGTTGGTGGAGTCGAAGATCGACGAGTGGGGGTTGCCGTTGTAGTCGACGGAGACGGTGGGCTCGTCGGAGTACTGCAGGACGCCCTTCAGCGCCCCCTCGGCGGCGGTCTTGAAGGCCGCGTTGATCTGCTCGACGGTGGCCGGCTTCTCGAGCTCGACGGTGAGATCGACGAGCGACACGTTGGGCGTCGGCACGCGCACGGCGGTGCCGTTCAGCTTGCCCTTGAGCTCGGGAATCACCTCGGCGACGGCCTTGGCTGCGCCCGTGGAGGAAGGGATCATCGACAGGGCTGCGGCGCGTGCGCGGCGCAGGTCCTTGTGCGGCAGGTCGAGGAGGTTCTGGTCGTTCGTGTAGCTGTGGATGGTGGTCATCAGGCCGCGCTTGATGCCGAAGCTCTCGAGCAGCACCTTGGCGACCGGGGTGAGGCAGTTGGTCGTGCAGGATGCGTTGGAGATGATGTGATGCTTCGCCTTGTCGAGCTTCTGGTGGTTGATGCCGTAGGCCACCGTGATGTCCGGGTTCTTGGCGGGCGCGGAGATGAGCACGCGCTTGGCCCCGGCCTTCAGGTGCCCCTCGGCCTTTTCGCGCTCGGTGAAGAGACCGGTGCACTCCAGGACCAGCTCGACGCCGTTCTGGGCATGGGGGAGCTCGGCCGGGCTCTTCAGGGCCGTCACCTGGATCTCCTTGCCGTTCACGACGATGCCCTTGTCGGTCGCCTTCACCTCGTAGGGGAAGACGCCGTGCACCGAGTCATACTTGAGGAGGTGGGCGAGGGTCTTCGTGTCGGTCAGGTCGTTGATGGAGACGACCTCCAGGCCCTTCTCGCCCCGCTCGATCAGGGCGCGAAGCACGCAGCGCCCGATGCGGCCGAAACCGTTGATTGCAATTCGCGCCATGGCAGGACTCTCCCTCTCCCGGGTGCGGGAGGGTGATGGTTTGGGGCCGCCAAGCTACCCGCCGGACCCGGGGGTGTCAAACGAAAACCCCGGTGAATTCCGGGGTGAAAAACGAGAAACGGCGCCGGGTTCGGCCCGGCGCCGCGACGCGACTGCTGGCGAGGAAAACCCCGCCTAGAACGCCGCCGCCTCCGAAGAGTTCTCCCCCGCCGCGCGGACCTCGCCCTGGGCGCGAACGTCCTGGGTCACGAGGTCGATGAGCTCGGTGGAGAGGCCGAGGATCTGGTTTGCGGTGTAGCCGCTCGCGTGCAACTCCTTGAAGAGCGACTTGGCGAGAATCTTGGTGCCCTTGGCGTCGAGCATGGGTGCGAGCATCTTTTCCTCTTGGGCTCATGGAGCCCTGGCAGCGAGACGTCGATAACAACAGCAACGAGCGGGCCACTTCGGCTCCAAATCGATTTTTCGGGCAATGTCGGTGGGTTGCGGTACATCGTCCTCCCGAAAACGTCCGTCCGGTGCGTAGCGTGGTTCGCGCTACACCCATCCGGGAGAGGCGATGCGCGAAGGCGGCTTCGCAGCGCCGGGCGGAGCCCGTGGCTAGATTCGCTCCCTCGTGCGCTACCGCGTCCCCGGCATCCACCTGTGGCTCGACGAGCCCCACGACACCCTGGCGCGCCGCATCGCCGAGAAACTCGGTGTCCGGTCCGAGGCGCTGAAGAACCTCCTGGTGGCCCGCCGATCGCTCGATGCGAGGCGCAAGGGGCATCCGCGCTGGGTGGTGGATGCGGAGGTGGAGCTCGAGGGGTCTCTGCCCACCATCCCGCCTGGCGTGGACACCGTCCCCGAGGCCGAACCGCCGCTCCCTCCGGTCCGCGCGCCGGACCTGCCTCCGGTGATCCTGGGGGCCGGGCCGGCCGGGCTCTTCTGTGCCTGGGGGCTGCTCGAGCGGGGCGTCCGGTCCATCGTGGTCGACCGGGGCAGGACCGTGGCCCCTCGGCGGCGCGACGTCGCCCGGCTGATGCGAAGCGGTGAGCTCGACTCCGAGTCGAACATGAACTTCGGCGAAGGAGGGGCCGGCGCCTACACCGACGGGAAGCTCTCCACGCGGATCCGCCATCCGGCGGTGCGCAAGGTGGTGGAGCTCTTCGCCCGATTCGGCAACTCGGAGCGGATCCTCGTGCAAGGCAAGCCTCACATCGGCTCGGACGTGCTTCCCGCGGCCGTGTCGGCGATGCGGCAGGAACTGCAGCGACGGGGATGCGAGTTCATCTGGAGCGCGCGCGCCACGGACCTCGAGGTCGTGGAGGGGCGGGTCCGCGGCCTGGTCCTCGCCGACGGCCGCACCCTTCCCTGCGACCGGCTGGTGCTCGCACCCGGCAACAGCGCGCGGGAGATCTACGAGCTCTTCGCCCGGCGCGGTTGGCCCATCGAGGCCAAGCCCTTCGCGGTCGGCTTCCGGGTGGAGCATCCACAGTCCCTCATCGACCGGATCCAGTACGGCCGCTCCGCCGGCGCCGTGGGATTGCCCCCCGCGGACTACCGGCTCGCCGAGAACCCGAGCGTGGGAGGCAAGGCCCGCGGCGTCTTCTCCTTCTGCATGTGCCCGGGTGGCGTGGTGGTGCCCACGCCCACCGAGCCGGAGATGCAGGTGACGAACGGCATGTCCAACTCGGGCCGCTCCTCCCCTCTCGCCAACGCGGGGCTCGTGGTGGCCGTCTCGCCCGAGGAGTTCGCTGCGGAAGGGTTCAAGGGCCCGCTCGCGGGTCTGGAGTGGCAGCGGAAATGGGAACGTGCTGCCTACGACCTCGGCGGCGGCGGCTACCGGGCGCCGGCACAGCGACTCGCGGCCTGGCTGGCCGGGCGCCCGGGAGATCCTCCCGGTCCGAGCTCGTACCGGCCTGGCCTCACCCACGCCGACCTGGGGCGGCTCTATCCGCCGCAAGTGCACGAGGCGCTTCGAGCTGCGGTGCACGGCTTCGACCGGCGAATGCGCGGCTTCGTCTCTCCCGATGCGCTGCTCATCGGGATCGAGAGCCGGACCAGCGCACCCTGCCGCATCGCGCGAGGCGACGACTTCACCACCCCGGGCCTGGCCGGTCTCTACCCGGCCGGCGAGGGCGCCGGCCACGCCGGTGGCATCGTCTCGTCGGCGGTGGACGGCCTGAAGGCGGCCGAGGCCATCTGCCGCGAACTGGGCGGCTGAGCGCCCGGCGCCGGACTACTTTCCGGCCCGTCCGTAGGCGTCCTCGAGCCGCACCACGTCGTGCACCTCTGGGGTCGAGACCTCGAGGATGTCACAGTCGGTGATGGCCACCATGCGATGCTTCGTGAAGGGCTTCACGTGGTAGCTCTCGCCTGGACGCATGACGTGCTCGCACAGCCCGTCCCCCTCGTCGAGGACCAGCCGGAGCTCGCCATTCCAGAGGTGGATCGTCTCGTCCTTCTTCTCGTGGTACTGCAGCGAGAGCTTGTGTCCGGCCTTCACGTGGAGGAGCTTGCCCACGTACTGGTCGGTCTGGGCCCACCAGAGCTCGTGGCCCCAGGGCTTCTCGACGCGCTTCGGCTGGTCGAACTTCTTCATGGGGCTCGGATCCTAGCTCAGTTCGCCGTGGCGACGAATCCCTTGGTCCCGGTCGTGAGTTCCAGATTTCGCAGGTAGCGGTCGGCGGTCTCGCGGGTCTCGAAGGAGCCAAGCCGGACGCGGTACCAGCGCCCCTTGCCCGGAACGTCCGCGACCACGACGCGCGCTCCCCGCGTCGCGAAGCGCGCCGCGAGCCGCTCGGCCTCGATGCGGTCCTGCGTCGATCCGACCTGGACGACCCAGGCGCCCTTTCCGCTGGACGCCGGACGCGGTGGAGCTGGAGTGGAAGCTGGTGTGGCGGCCACCTTGGCCTCGACCGGAGCAGGACCGGAGGGTGCCATCGGCGCGGCCGGCTGGGGTACGACCTTCGACTCCGCGGGCGCGGCGGCGACGGCCGGGGCGGGCCTCGGCTCCGGTGCCGGGGGCGAGGGCATCTTCGGATCTGGCGGCAGCTTGTCCTGCGGCGGCTTGGCGCTCGTGAGGGTCTCGTGGAACGAGAACGGAGCCGGGACCTCACCCCCGCCGGCGCGAGGCGCCTGATCGAGAACGGCGAGCGGGTCTGCTTGCGGCGCGGCCGCGGCCGACCGAACGGCGGGCGCGGGGCGGTCGGCCCCTCGCTGCCCGATGGCGTGCCCCAGGAAGAAGGCGAGCCCGAGGGCACCGAGGGATCCAAGGATCACCGTCGCCACCTGCTTCGAATCGAGGGAGAAGTCGAACCGCTCCCGTGCTGGTCTGTTTCCGGCCATGGTCCGCCCCTGGGGGCGGCTCGATTCTAGACGTCCTCGGCGATCTCGCGACTTTCCATCCGCTCGGGGGCGGAGACCCCGAGGACGGCGAGGCCGTTGGCGAGGACCTGCTTCAGGGCCCGGGCCAGTGCCAGGCGCGCTGCCGTCTTGGCCGGGTCGGAGCCGATGAAGCGCTCCCCGGTCTTCTTCCCCTGCGTGTAGTAGGAGTGGAAGGCCCCGATGGTCTCCTGGAGCCAGAAGGCCACCCGGTGGGGTTCCCACGCCAGCGCCGCGCCGGCCAGGAGATCCGGGAAGGAGAGGATGCGCTTCACGAGATCCATCTCCTCGGGCGCCGTGAGCACGGAGAGCGTTTCCACGTCGAAGCGGGGCGCCGCGGCACCGGCCTCGGCAGCCCGTTCCAGAATTCGGGCCAGACGGGCGTGGCCGTACTGGACGTAGAAGACCGGGTTGTCGAGGGTCTGGCGCTTGGCCAGCTCCAGGTCGAAATCGAGCTGGGCGTCGCCGCGCCTGGTGAGGAAGATGAACCGTGTGGCGTCGCGACCCACCTCGTCCACCACCTCCCGCAGCGAGACCACGGTCCCGGCCCGCTTCGACATCTTCACGGCCTCGCCGCCGCGGGTCAGGTTGACCATCTGGATGAGGACCACGTGCAGATCGTCTCGCGAGCCTCCCAGGGCCTCGAGCGCCGCCTGAAGACGCGGGACGTAGCCGCCGTGGTCGGCGCCCAGGACGTCCACCAGCTGGTCGGCGCGCTGCCGCTTGTCCCAGTGGTAGGCGATGTCGGCGCAGAAGTAGGTCGGGGTCCCGTCGGCCTTCTTCACCGGGCGGTCGACCTCGTCGCCGTGGCGGGAGGATCGAAAGAGGAGCAGGTCCTCGCCCCCCGAGACCCCCTCCTCGTTCTGGGCGCCCGCGGCCGGCGACGGCTGCCCCTTCTTCGACTTCGGGGGCGGCAGCTTGCCCCAGTAGACGAGGTCCTTCGCCTGCAACTCCTCGAGGAAGCGCTTCACGGTTCCCGACTCGTAGAGCTTCTTCTCCGACGACCAGACGTCGAAGGTGATGTGAACCGCGTCGAGGTCGCCGCGGATCATGCAGAGGACGTGGGCCACCGCCCGGTCCCGGAACAGGTCGAGCCACTGACCCTCCGGCGCGTCGAGAAAGCGCGGGCCGAACTCGTCGACGAGGGCTCGTGCGATGTCGACCACGTAGGCGCCGGGGTAGCTGCTGGGCGGCATGGCGACCGTGCGCCCGAGGATCTCCTGGTACCGTAGGTGAACCGAACGGGCCAGGGTCTGGACCTGGGCCCCGAAGTCGTTCACGTAGTACTCGCGGACCACCGTGTGCCCGCTCCAGTCGAGCAGGCTCGCCACGGCGTCGCCGGTCACGGCGTTTCGCCCGTGGCCGACGTGCATGGGGCCGGTGGGGTTCGCCGACACGAACTCCACGTTGACGCGCTTTCCCTTGCCGACCTCGGTCCGCCCGTAGCGATCGCCCTGGCGTTCCACCTCGGAGAGCCCGGCCAGCCACGCCTCCGGGCGCAGCTTCAAGTTCACGAAACCGGGGCCGGCGATGTCGATCGACTCGATGCTTCGTCCGCCGTCCACCGCCCGGATCTCCTCCACGAGACCCTGTGCCAGCTCGCGCGGCGGGCGTCCTGCCGGCTTGGCCAGGACCATGGCGGCGTTCACCGCGAAGTCGCCGTGGCGCGGGTCGCGCGGGGGCTCGACCGTGAAGGCGATCTCGAGAGCGGGCCAGCGCCCCGCCGAGGCTCCCCGGGCCAGCGCCGCGCGGACGATGTCGACTACGTGTTCTCGCATGATGGGGGCACGGTCATACCCGCGGGCGCGGCCTGCAGCAAGCACCGGACCGCGTGGCGCTATCCGGCGTATGCATCGAAGGTCCCGCAGCGCGGGCAGCGCCAGGCCCGGACGGCCGCACCCCCCCCGCAGCGCTTGCAACGCAGCAAGCCCGCGTTGCGCAGGAGCGCCGCCGCCATGAGGTCGTGCCGCCCGGCGAGCTCGCCTGGCCCGGGGGGCGCCGCCTCGCGGAGCAGTTCCCGGAGCGCCAGCGTCACCTCACCGTCGGCGTCCGCGTCGAGGGCCTGCCGCAGAGGCACGAGCGCCTCGGCCGGCCTGCCGTCCCGGACTCGCAGCCGTCCACGCAGGGTGAGCAGCCGCGCGTCCCCGGGACGGGCCGCGAGCGCGCGATCGACGGCGCCATCCGCCGCCGCCGAAGGAAGGCCCGAGAGCGCTGGCCAGGCGAGCAGCGCCGCCTCCGGAGTCGCCGTGAGCGCCCTCCCCACCGAAGCGGCGCCACCCTCCACGTCCCCTTCCGAACCCTGGGCCTCGGCCAGCGCCAGCTGGGCGTCGGCGCAGGACGGGTCGGCCAGGGCCGCCTGGCGGGCTCGCTCCAGAGCCCCGCCCTCGCCGGATTCTCGCTCCGCCCGGCTCTGCGCCGCGAGCAGGTGCGCGAGAAGGCGCGGATCGGGCGCGCAGCGTTCCCGGTGAACCCGGACCGCCTCGTCGAAGCGCTTCTGGTCCACGAGCACGTCCCGCAACCCAGCTGCGGCCACGGCGTCGCCCGCCAGCGCCAGCGTCCGGTAGGCCTCGGCGGCGTCGGCGAGCATCCCGGCACGCCGGTAGTCGTCGGCCAGCTCCCGCTCCACCTCGGCCCGCCGCCCCGGCGCCAGGCCGGGCCGGTGGAGCATGTTGCGGTGGAGCCGGATGGCCCGGGTGAGGTCGCCCTCCCGCTTGAAGAGATCGCCCAGCGCCAGGTAGGTCTCCACCGCCTCCGGGCTGCCCAGCCGGGCGGCGTCGGAGAGGGCCTCGATGGCGGCGTCCGGGTCATCCGAGATCATCGACCGGACGCCCTTGAGATAGGCCTTCGCCTCCTCCCGGCGCCGCTTCAATCGATAGGCAAGGAAGGCGGCCACCACGGCCAGCCCGGCGGCGATGAGGAGCCAGTGCACGGTTCGGGGTCCTTCCCGGTTCAGGCGGCGAAGCCGGCCCGGATCCTCGCCCAGCTCGAGTCGAGGTGCTCGATCATGACCTTGGTGTCGGCCAGCACCGGCATGAAGTTGGTGTCTCCGCCCCATCGAGGCACGACGTGCCAGTGAAGGTGGTCGGCGATGCCCGCGCCGGCCACCTTCCCCAGGTTCATTCCCACGTTCATGCCCTCCGGGCGGTAAGCCGCCCGGATCACCCCGACCGCCCGGCGCAGTTCGGTCTGGAGATCCTCGAAGTCGGCCGGGTCGAGGTCCTCGAGCCGGGAGACATGGGCGCGAGGCACGACCAGCACGTGGCCGTTGTTGTAGGGGGAGCGGTTCAGGATGGTGAAGGCCCGTGGCGACCGGTGGACGATCAGGTTGCGCCGGTCGGCCTCCTCGCCCCCCTCGGCCGGGAAGCGGCAGAAGATGCATCCATCGGGCGTTTCCGCCTGGATGAACTCCATCCGCCAGGGGGCCCAGAGCGGCTTCTCCACGGCTCCTCCGGCTACTGCGCCAGGAAGTAGACGCCCGGCCCGTCGGCCGACGTGGACTGTCGGTGGATCTCGGTGCGGACTGCCTCGGCCACCGCCTGGGCCACCTTCTGGGCCATGCCGCCCATCAACTCCTCGAGGAACCGGGACCGCTCGTCGGGCGGGTAGATCATCCGCGGCTCCCCGCGGATCTCGGCCAGCTCCTTGGCCAGGTCGACGGCGTCCTGGAATCCGCCCAGCTCGTCGACCAGCCCCAGCTCCACCGCCTGCTCGCCGGTGAAGACCCGGCCGTCGGCGAACTTCTCCACCTGCTCCATGGGCAGGTTCCGCCCCTCGACCACCGCCTGGATGAACTGGCGGTGGATGCGATTGGCCAGCTCCTGCCAGTAGGAGCGATCGGCGTCGCTGAACTCGCGGAACGGACTGCCGGCGTCCTTGAGCTTGCCGGCGGTGACCGTGTTCATCTGCACGTCGATCTTCTTGAGCAGGCCGTTCACGTTGGGGAAGGTGCTGATGACGCCGATCGATCCGGTCAGCGTGCCCGGCTCGGCCACGATGCGGTCGCAACCCATGGCAACGAGAAGCCCGCCCGAGGCGGCCAGGTTGCCCATGGCGCAGACCACCACCTTGTCCTCGGCCAGCCGCCGCAGGCCGTCGAGGATCTCCTGGCTCGTGCCCACCGCTCCACCCGGCGAGTCGATGCGGACCACGACCGCCTTCATGTCCGAGTCCTCGCCGTAGCGCTTGAGCAGCTTCAGCACGGGCTCCGACTCCACCGAACCGCGCCCCATGCCGATGGGCCCCTTCACGTCCACCACGCCGATGCGAGGTCCGGAGGCGAGCCGGGGCGACTCCCCCCTCACGGCGCCATAGGCGAGCCAGAGGAAGGCGAAGAAGATCAGGAAGAGCCCGCCGAAGATGAAGACCACCACCGCCAGCGCGGCCCGATCGCGGCGAGGTGGAGGCTGCGGCGGGAACGACGGCTGCTGCTGCGCCGCCCAGGGAGGCGGCGGCGCGCTCCACTGGGGATGCGCCGGCGCCGGTGGCGAGGCCAGGGGGACGGGCGTGGTCGGAAGGGGCTCGCCGGGATCGTTTGTGCTCATGTGCGTCCGAGAAGACCACGGTCGCCGGGAGCCCGCAACTGCGCAGGCGAGCGCCGCATCGGGAAGCGGGCGGCCCGCTTTCGCGAACCGCCCGCCTCAACTTCGCCCGCCGGGATTGGCCCTTAGCCCTTGCGCCGGTTGAACTTCTCCATGAGATCGCCGAGGCGGGCTCGGCCGTCGCCCTGCTTGCGCAGGTACTCGCGGTACTCGTCGTCGCCGCCGTCGCGGGAGAGCGCCTTGATGGACAGGGCCACCTTGCGCTCGTGCGGATCGATGTCGATGACCTTGATCTCGACCTCCTCGCCCTCCTTGACCACGTCGTGCGGGTTCTCGACCCGCTCGTCGCGCAGCTCGGAAACGTGGACCAACCCCTCGATGCCGGGCTCGATCTCCACGAAGGCCCCGAAGTCGGTGACCTTGGTGACCTTGCCCTTGAGGCGCGAACCCACCGGGTGGCGGTCGGAGAGCGTGGTCCAGGGGTCGGACTGGTTCTGCTTGATGCCCAGGCTGAAGCGCTCGTTCTCGACGTCGATGTTGAGCACCGCGGCCTCGACCACGTCGCCCTTCTTGAACTTCTCGCCCGGGTGCTTGACCCGCTCGGTCCAGGAGATGTCGGAGACGTGCACCAGCCCGTCGATGCCATCCTCGACGCCGACGAAGATGCCGAAGTCGGTGACGTTTCGGACCTCGCCGCGGATGACCGAGCCGATGGGGTACTTGTCCTCGAGGAGCGTCCAGGGGTTCGGCTCGATCTGCTTCATGCCGAGGCTGATGCGCTTGGCCTTCGGGTCGATGTCGAGCACCACCGCCTCGACCGCCTCGCCGGCGTTGAGCAGCTTCGAGGGGTGCTTGACCCGCTTGGTCCAGCTCATCTCGGAGACATGGACCAGGCCCTCGACGCCCTGCTCGAGCTCGATGAAGGCGCCGTAGTCGGTCAGGCTGACCACCTTGCCCTTGACCCGCGTGCCGACCGGGTACTTCTCGTCGGCGCGGTGCCAGGGGTCCTCCTGGATCTGCTTCAGGCCCAGGCTGACGCGCTCGCTGGCGGGGTCGAACTTGAGGACGACGACGCGGACTTCCTGGCCGACCTCGAACATCTCGCTGGGGTGGCCGATGCGTCCCCAGCTCATGTCGGTGACGTGGAGGAGGCCGTCGATGCCGCCCAGGTCGATGAAGGCGCCGTAATCGGTGAGGTTCTTCACCACGCCCTTCAGGACCGCGCCCTCCTTCAGGTTCTTGAGGGTCTCCTTCTTCAGCTCCTCGCGCTCCTTCTCGAGCAGCACGCGGCGGCTGAGGACGATGTTTCCCCGCTTCTTGTTGAACTTGATGACCTTGAACTTGAAGGTCTCGCCGATGAGCTTGTCGAGGTTGCGCACCGGGCGGATGTCGACCTGGGAGCCGGGGAGGAAGGCCTTGACGCCGATGTCGACGGAGAGGCCGCCCTTGACGCGTCCGACGATCACGCCCTCGACGAGCTCGTCGCGCTCGCACGCGGCGGAGATCTCGTCCCAGATGCGCATCTTGTCGGCCTTCTCCTTGGAGAGGACGACCATGCCGGTGTCGTTCTCGCGCGACTCGACGAGAACCTGCACCTTGTCGCCGATCTTCACCTGGGGTTCCCCACCGGGAACCGGGATGAACTCGGCGAGCGGCACCTGCCCTTCGGACTTGTAGCCGATGTCGACGACCACGTAGTCCTTGGCGATCTGGATCACGGTGCCGCTGACGACACGCCCTTCCTCGACCAGGCCGGTTCGCGCCTCGCTCTCGGCGAACATGGCGGCGAAGTCTTCGGCATCCTGCTCAGGCGAACTGACGATCTGATTCTCCATTCGATTGGAACCCGGTCCTTTGGGCTTGGGCCGGCGGCGGCACGGTGTGGACCGCGCCTGGGTCGCCGACGAAAGCTGCATCGCCCCCTTTGTGGGCCTGCGCCGCGTCCCCGGGGATCGAGGGACTCGACGGGCCGCCAGGACCATCCCGGCGGCGAAGGCGAGGCAAGCTACACGGGCGGGATCACTGCGTCAAGCACGGCCGCCCTGCATGGCCCCCAGCCTGGCGGCCACCCCCTGGATGACCCAGTCCGGCGTAGAGGCGCCGGCGCTGACGCCGACGAGCGCGCAGTCCTGGAACCACTCTGGCTGAAGCTCCTCCTCGGTCTCGACGTGCCAGGTTCGGGGCTGGATCCCCTTGCAGATCTCGGCGAGGTGGCGCGTGTTGGCGCTGTTCTTTCCGCCCACCACCACCACCGCGTCCACCTCGGCGGCGAGTTCCCGGGCGTCGGTCTGCCGCTCGTCGGTATCGGCGCAGATGGTGTTCACGGCGCGGACCTCCTTGTGGCGAAGCGCCAGGGCACCGACGACGCGCTCGAAGTCGGCGCCGATGCAGGTGGTCTGGGCGATGACCGCCACCTTCTTGGCCTCGATGGGCGGGATGTCGGCGCCCGGCCTCACCACCGTGCACGGGCCGTGACCGTAGCTCACGACTCCCTTGACCTCGGCGTGGTTCGGATCGCCCACGATGACCAGGTGATAGCCCTGGGCCGTGAGCCGCTGGGCCATGGCCTGGGGGTACTTCACGTACGGGCAAGTCCCGTCCACCACCTCGAGGCCTCGCTCCCGGGCCGCGTCGAGCTCGGGCTTCACCGCGCCGTGGGTCCGGACCACCACGGTGGTTCCCGCTTCCACCTCGGACACCCGTTCCACCGTTCCCACCCCCATCTCGAGGGTGCGGGCCACGAACTGCGGGTTGTGGATGATGGGGCCGAGGGTGACCACCGGCGTGTGCCGCTCGTGGGCCACGTCCATGAGCTGGTCGACCGTGCGGCGGACGCCCCAGCAGAATCCAGCGGTCTTCGCGACCTTGACCTGCATCAAGTCTCCTCCGGAGCCGTATATAACGCCCCGCCCCGCCCGGTAAAGTCCACCTGATGCCTGGGTCGAGGCACTAGCCGCGGGCCGCCAGGCGAGCCTCCACCTCGTCGGCCAGGCGAGCCACGACCTCGTCGAGCGACAGGCTGCTCGTGTCCACCCGCACCGCGTCGGCGGCGGCGCGGAGCGGGGCCACGTCCCGGGAGCTG
>Ga0315290_10001951_pt1 | contig 14381 bp, 9 predicted proteins | sample YL17G12_0_MG_FD_203627 | JGI IMG/M metagenome (GOLD analysis project Ga0315290, IMG submission 203627) | Sediment microbial communities from Yellowstone Lake, YNP, Wyoming, USA - YL17G12_0 | ecosystem: Environmental > Aquatic > Freshwater > Lake > Sediment | place: USA: Wyoming | collected... | reverse complement strand
TACTGTTCCGGAATAGAATCACGGAAGCTCACGATCATATCTATGCCTTTCCTGAAATTAGCAGTATTTTTTACTCTTTTCAGAAAGTTGGCAAAAGGCTGCAATATCATAAACTTGGGATACCCGAGAGGCAATTTATCAAATCGACCTGCCAGGGAATCAAAATCATTTTCGCTGGCATACTTAAAAAGTAAATTACTGATTGCATCGGATAGTGCCCCTTTCACATGCTGAGCCGATAAGATCTTAGCCTTATCGAGGGCTGCTGAACTATCAATAGCACCCAGGGCAAGCAATGCATTACCTGCTACTGAATAGGAGGAATCGTTGATGGATTTCAGAAATAAGGCTTTGTATTTATCCTCTTTATATTTCCCCAGGGCTTCGATAGCACCTGCTCTTACCAGTGATTTCTGATCATTATTTGCCATATCAAGCAAAAGGGGCGCAACAGAATTCTTAACCGAATCATTCCCAATATCTAATCTTTGCAATGCATATATTCTTAACCCCTGATACCTGTCTTTCAGGGCAGCTTTCAGCATCTCCAAAGCTTTAGGATCATCTCCTTGCTTCAATGCGGCATAATCAATGGCCTCCCTCCTGTCAACATATAATCCTGCATTATCATATTGAAAGATATAATTATCCAATGTTTTATGTTCGGTTTTTTCACAAAGAAGGATCTTATCTCCGTCAACGTTTATCAGATCCGGGTTGGACGTTGCAGGAAAAGAGAGTGTGTCTGCAGTTTGATCAACCCAAACATTATACCGCTTCTTTTCAGCACCCTGGTATACATCCACGGCAATTTGAAATCTGAAAATCTTACCGGGTTGGGTTTGTTTTAGATATACTTTAGCGGTTTTACCGGCTGAATCATAATCATAACTGATTTCGAGTTTTGGATGTCCGCTGCCATAATACCATTGGTTCCAGAACCAATTCAAATCCTGCCCGGTAACTTCTTCGAAAGCCAGACGCAGATCCTGTGCCTCGGCCGATTGAAATTTCTTTGTGGTAAGGAAAAGATTCATTGATTTGAAGAACGCACTGTCGTCAACATAGTTCCTGAGCATGTTCAGAATACGTCCACCTTTTTTATAGCTTACAGCATCAAACAGATTATCCCGGTCCTTGTAATAAAAGCGGACAAGATCCTTTTTTTCGCTACCACTCTGAAGATAATTCTGTATCCCACTGTAATTCCGCTCATCGCCGGCATCCTTACCATATTTAAATTCCTCCCACAAGGTTTCGCTTAAGTCAGCAAAAGATTCGTTCAATGTAATGTTGCTCCAGCTTTCGGTTGTAACGTAATCTCCAAACCATTGATGAAACAATTCATGCGCAATTGTGGTTTCCCAACTGTTTTCATCAATCAATTGCCGTGCATCCAGCTGTGCTGATTCAGCGTGTATAGTGGCAGTGGTATTTTCCATGGCCCCTCCAAATTCCCTGCATACAATTTGAGCATATTTGGGCCAGGGATAATCAATACCGGTTATCCGTGAGAAGTAAGCAATCATTTCGGGAGTAAGTCCAAATATCTTTCGGGCAACCGGAGCATATTCTTTTTCCACATAATAACTTACTTCTTTGCCTCTATAACTGTCTTTAATGATGGAATATTCTCCTACAACCATCATCATCAGGTATGGAGCATGGGGCAAATTCATTCGCCAGGTATCGGTACGGGTTCCGTCGTTATGCTTTTTTTGGCTTACCAACGCGCCGTTCGACAGGGTCTGGTATTTATCCTGGACCGTCATACTGATTTCATCTGTTGTTTTTTGATTGGGTTTATCAATAGTTGGAAACCATCCAGAGTTACATTCGGTTTCCCCCTGAGTCCATATTTGTGTCGGCATGTTTTTTTCTTTCCCCAAAGGATTGATAAAATGTAGACCTTTGTCATTTATAATTGACTGATTTCCAATTATTTTAATTTCATCAGGTTTAGCCACGTAATCAATAAAAACAGTATAATTTTCACCACCCTTGTAAGTTTTATCGAGGGTGATACGAAGATTCAGGCTATCGTAAACGTATTTCAAAGGAATATGCTTTCCCGCCTTTATTATTGAAACTTCATTGATTGCCATTCTTTTGGCATCGAGATTTAAGGAATCTGTAGCATAAAAATGAGGATGAAGCGTGAGCCACGCCTTGCCATACATCCACGATTTGGAATAATCGAAGCTCACAGCGAGTTTTGTATGAACAAGGTCATTAATTTTTGTGGCGCTGGCGCGATAAATCTTTGCCCAGCCTTCTGACTTTACAGAATCAGGTATTTGAGCGAAGGCCCCAAATGAACAGAGTAGTAATACTCCAATGACGATTTTTCTCATAGTTGCAATTTTAGGTCTGAATGTCAGCATAAATGTAGAATAAAATCTTTTTAAAAAGACTTTCAGAAATATTCATTTATAAATATTCAGAAATAAAGACTACTGATCATAGATCTACATTATAACAATGGAGCCATTAACCTGATTAATTCCTAAACCTCAATAGCAATTATTATTGTGCACCATTTTTCTCTTTACTTTTGTCACCTTTCAAATTAACATCTGGTCACAATGCTGCCAAAATGGCTGTAAAGCAGATATGGCAAATATTTTGATAACAGCAGAAAGGCCTGCATCAACAGCCATGATTTTACATTATTACTGGTACATTTAAAAGATTTGCATTCGATGATGAAGAAAAAGCATACTGAAACGGCAGCTGCAACAGACGAATCGCTGCAGGAAGCAGCTAATCTAACTGCCGGGACAGCATCAACTCAGCAGGAGCCCCAAACGATTGATGCGATTGATAACGAGCAGCTATTGCAACAGAAAGTGGAAGAACTCAATGATAAATACCTGAGACTTTACTCAGAATTTGATAATTACCGTAAGCGCACTATCAAAGAAAAGATTGATCTCAGCAGGACAGCCTCGGAAGAGGTGATCTCGTCGTTGCTTACTGTGCTGGATGATTTTGAACGTGCTAATAAAGCTTTTGAATCTGAAGATATAGCTGTAGAGGCGATGAAAGAAGGCCTGCAACTGATTTATGCAAAGTTTCGCAATATCCTTACCCAAAAAGGATTGAAGGAAATGAATGCTTCGGGGGAAATTTTTAATACCGACTTTCATGAAGCCATTACCCATATTCCGGCTCCGGGAGAAGATATGAAAAACAAAGTGCTGGATGAAATTGAGAAGGGTTACCTGTTGAACGACAAAGTGATCAGGTATGCCAAAGTAGTAATTGGAAGTTAGAAACCTGGAGCATTCATATAATAACTGAAGAGAAGTGACAAAACGCGATTATTACGAAGTGCTTGGCATTACGCGCAATTCAAGCGAAGCCGAAATCAAGAAGGCTTACCGCCAGATGGCGTTAAAATTTCACCCTGATAAGAATCCAAATAACAAGGAGGCTGAGGAAAAATTCAAGGAAGCGGCCGAAGCTTACGAAGTACTGAGTAATCCGGAGAAGAAAAACCGGTACGACCAATACGGACACGAAGGCATGCGGAATGGTGGCCAGGGCTTCGGAGGCGGCGGCATGAACATGGAAGACATCTTCAGCCAGTTTGGAGATATCTTCGGTGGAGCTTTTGGTGGTGCTTTTGGTGGCAGCAGCGGAGGGCAACGCAGGCGCAGGGTGAACCACGGCACCAACCTCAGGGTCAAAGTAAGATTAACACTCGAAGAAATCGCAACCGGGGTTGAAAAGAAGATCAAGGTCAACAAATATATTTCTTGTACAGTATGCAAAGGCAGCGGTGCCGAAGGCGGTTCTTCCTATAACAGTTGTCCCACATGCCATGGCACCGGGCAGGTGACACGGGTGACAAATACCTTCCTTGGGCAGATGCAGACAACCGCTTCCTGCCCTTCCTGCGGTGGCGAAGGACAAACGATAACGCATAAATGCCCGTCCTGTGCAGGTAATGGCATCGTTAAGGGCGAAGAAGTCATCAGCCTGAATATCCCGGCTGGCGTGTCGGAAGGTATACAACTTTCGGTAAGTGGCAAAGGTAATGCTGCAGCCCGCGGAGGCGTGCCCGGCGATCTTATCGTGGTGATAGAGGAAGCTCCCCATGAAGAACTCATGCGCGACGGAAACAATTTGTTATACGATCTGTATGTCAGTTTTCCGGATGCTGCTTTAGGTACTTCTGTTGATATCCCAACATTGGAAGGCAAAGCACGCATTAAAATTGAACCCGGCACACAAGGCGGTAAGATACTGCGGCTCAAGGGTAAAGGCATTCCTGCACTAAATTCATATGGACGGGGCGATTTGCTGGTGAACATTAATGTCTGGACACCCCGCTCATTGGATCGGCAGGAAAAGGAGGTGATGGAAAAGTTTGCTCATTCGGTCAATTTCAAGCCAAATCCCAGGTCCAGCGACAGGAGTTTCTTCGATCGCATGAGGGAGTATTTCCAGTGAAACTGAATTCCTGGACAGTAATTAGTGCTTGTAAGAAAACTCGAAGATTCAAATAAAAAATGATTATTCGCTGTGCTCATGAGAACGCTGCGCTTAGTTTAAGAACAAGGATTACTCACTTCGTTCGTGAGGTCGCTTCGCTAGGTTAACGATTTTAGAATGTTGAAGTTCAATTACTTCTAAAATCAGAAATCGTTAATCATCATTATTCGCTTCGCTCATGAAAACGCTTCGCTAAGTTCGTATTTAAAGAAATAGGAATGTGACAACTTGAACTTAGCGAACTAAGCGAAGCGATCTCACGAGCGAAAAATGAAAAATACCTTTTGACTCCCCTTCGTCAGGCTCATGGAAGATTGTTCGCAGGGAGCGACATTATAAAATTTCAGTAGTTCTTTCAAGGAAGGTTTTTGAGCGCGGGGTATCAGTAAGCCATGCAGAAGTGAGCCAGGTTCCCAAAGACAATTGTTTAATAGTTGTTTCATTGCGAACGGCTTGCGTGGCGAGACAAAAACCTGACGTAGAAAGACACTGAACTTCTTTCACGAACAATTATAAGATAAGCAATACGTGAGTAAATTTTATAAAGTCTTGATTTTTAAGAACAAGGATTTCATGCAAATTACTTTGGAAATATTATCTTTGGCTTGATTTATTAACCACCCACCCAATTTTTTTTTGATGTCGATTATAACTGTTAACTCCGTAACCAAGCATTATGCCAACCACACTGCCCTGGACAAGGTGAGTATTGATGTGCCCGAACAGAGTATTTTCGGGCTGCTTGGCCCAAATGGCGCGGGTAAAACCACGTTGATCCGCATTGTTAACCAGATAATAGGACCTGATGAAGGCGAAATTATGTTCATGGGCGAAAAACTCCGGCAGGAACATGTGTCTCTGATTGGCTACCTTCCCGAAGAACGCGGCCTGTATAAAAAGATGAATGTTGGCGAACAAGCGCTTTACCTGGCTCAGCTTAAAGGCGTTCCGCGGCATGAAGCTACAAAAAGACTAAAAGTATGGTTCGAGAAATTCGAAATCCAAAGCTGGTGGAACCGCAAAGTAGAAGAGCTGTCGAAAGGCATGCAGCAGAAAGTGCAATTCATAGTAACGGTAATTCATGAGCCCCGTCTGCTCATTTTCGACGAACCATTCAGCGGATTCGACCCTATAAATGTTAACCTGCTGAAGGAGGAAATCTTCGAGATAAGAAAAAACGGGGGTACAGTCATTTTCTCGACACACAATATGGCATCAGTGGAAGAGCTTTGCGACCATATCGCACTTATAAATCGCTCACGCAAAATCCTCGACGGGAGTGTGAAGGCTATCAAGAACACGTATAAAGCCAATCTTTTCGAGGTAGAATATGTTTCTGTTCCTGATGATCTGGCCGGTTTCCTGCCACCAGGCTTTACCCTCGAAAATACCAGTCACAACGAAGGCCTCAGCAATGCCAGGATTAAATTGCCTGTCGGAGCTTCCCCGAATGTATTGCTGGGCTGCCTGATGCCACATCTCACCATTCATGCCATGAATGAGATTATTCCATCCATGAATGAGATTTTCATAACCACCGTTAATGGTGAAAACCCGGAAGTTTCTGAGAACCTGTAAAGCCCAAAGGAAATGCAAAAGATTTTTCTGATTATCAAACGCGAATACCTTACACGTGTAAAAAAGAGATCGTTCCTTGTGATGACAATCCTGGGTCCTTTGCTAATGGCCGCTCTTTTTATCGTTCCGGTTTACCTTGCCACAAGAACCGACGAAGAGAAAGTAGTGGACGTGGTGGACGAAACTGGTTGGTTCATCCATAAATTTGAGAACAACGACAACTATAAATTTGTGCCGCTATACACTGATCTTGAAACAGCCAAGGAAACCCTGAAAAGCAGCAAGGATCATGCTTTGCTATATATTCCATTGACGCAGGTCACTGTACCTTCTTCGGCAATTCTTTACTCCGACGGACAACCCAGCATTAACCTCAAGAGTTATATCACCGGAGTGATGACAAGAGAAATCGAGAATCAAAAACTGGCTGCCGAGATAAAGAAAGAGATTCAACGCCGCAATCCCGGGTATAAGAGCAACGAATCGGAAGAGACCCTTATCAGTGAAACAATCCTGAAAAATATCAAATCGACCATCACCCTTACAACAATTAAAATTGAAGAAGGTGGTAAGGAAGCAAAGAGCTACACCGAATTGAGCATGGCTGTGGGACTTTTTGGCAGCATTATGATCTATTTTTTCATCTTCATGTTTGGCGCCCAGGTTATGCGTGGCGTGATTGAAGAAAAGACCAGCCGGATTATTGAAGTAATCGTTTCATCGGTTAAGCCCTTTCAGCTGATGATGGGAAAGATACTGGGGATAGCACTTGTAGGGCTTACACAGTTTCTGCTTTGGGTATTATTTACAGCAGCTATTGTCACTGTAGTTCAATCAGCTTTCCCTGAGAAATTCAAACAGAATAACACTGAACAGGGTTTCGCTCCCGGATCACAGATGATGCCTGCAACACAAACGGAAAAAAAGGACCAGGCAACTGCGGCTGAAAATCCTTCAAATGAAATATTCGAAGCTATTCATTCTATAAACTATGGTGCAATGATCGGAGCATTTATCTTCTTCTTCATTGGTGGGTACCTCCTTTATGCCGCTTTATTTGCAGCTATCGGATCGGCAGTTGACAGTGAAGCCGATACACAGCAGTTTATGTTGCCTGTCACCATTCCATTAATCTTTTCGATTGTAATGGCTCAGTACGTTATCAACAATCCCGACGGGCCATTGTCCTTCTGGTTATCTATTATACCACTTACTTCACCTGTTATTATGATGATTCGCATACCATTTGGCGTTCCAATAGGCGACCTGGCTTTATCTGCTGGTTTGCTGATTGCAGGTTTCCTGGGAACAACATGGCTTGCAGCACGCATTTACCGCACCGGGATCCTGATGTACGGGAAAAAGGTAAGTTATCGCGAATTAGCTAAATGGCTGTTCTATAGGTCGTAGCAGAAAACGCAACAACTTATTTATAAAGGAAGCGTTTGATCTTTTGAGTGGCTGTTTTTTGGAAAGGATCGGCCTGTGCGACAACCAATTGAAGTTTCGAGAATTTATTGACCCGTGCGTTCACGTGTTCCTGAAGTTCTTTCTGCAATTCATCTGTTTTACGTTCGGTGTAGTTCGAAAACTCATCTTTCAGATGATGGAAACGCGTCTCAATTTCCTCGCGGTTAAAGTGCACCAACGCTACAAGTTTACCTTTTTGCTGCAATACCAGCGATTCAGTAACAAAATGGAAATTATTGATAACTGATTCAATCTCTTCAGGATAAATATTTTCACCATTCGATCCCAAGATCATATTTTTTAACCGGCCTTTAATAAAGAGATACCCATCTCCGTCGAACAAACCAAGATCACCGGTTTTAAGCCAACCATCGGCTGTTAATGTCTCATTTGTTAAGATGGGTTCTTTGTAATATCCCATCATCACATTTGTTCCTTTGGCCCATATTTCTCCTTCGCCAGTCGCAGGAGAAGGATCGTTAATGATAAGTTCCACGCCTTGCATGGCCGGCCCTGTAGATTGTAATCGTGGATGCTTTGGGTTGAAGCCTGCAAGCAAAGGGGCACTTTCCGTGAGTCCATAGCCAATAGCGTAAGGAAACCTTGCTTCGAGCAGGAAATTCTCAACCACCGGATCGAGTTTAGCGCCACCGATACCAAAAAAGTGAAGGTGGTTGCCAAAAGTTTTCTTTAGTTTTTTCCCGGCAATGGAGTTTAATTTTTTGCGAAAGAACGGCACCTGGTAAAGTTGCTTCACAGCCCACTTATCTGTGAATGCCGGCAATATTTTATTGCGATAAATCTTTTCGATGATCAGGGGAACCGTGAGTATTGCAGTGGGCTTCACTTCCTGAAGAGCAGGCAGTAATACCGCAGGTGTTGGTGGCTTGCGCAGATAAAATATAGAAGCGCCGCAAAAAATGGGCAGTACAAGTCCGAGCGTGTTTTCGTATGTATGCGAAAGCGGCAGAATAGAGAGAAAGCGGTCGCCAACACCAAAATGTTCAATTGTTGTTCCCTGCAGAGCTGTAAAGCAAATATTTTTGTGGGAAAGCATAACGCCTTTCGACTTGCCGGCTGTGCCCGAAGTGTAAATAATGGCAGCAAGATCCTCCTCTTCCACATTGTATGCCTTTGCGGATATGCCTTCCGGATCGAAGGAAATGGGTGATGCTATGTCACCGGTAAGTGAGAAATCTTCAATTTCAACACATGCTGCCAGCGTTTCACATTTAATATCTGCGATCTTAGGCAATAGCGCATTTGAGATAAAAAGAACTTTAACTTCGGCATGATTGAGAATGTTCTCGATTTCGGACTGCACAAAATCAGGCAGCAATGGCACCACCACTGCGCCCATACTTGTGATGGCGAAATACGTTATTCCCCAGTTGGGCATATTCATACTGAGAATGGAAACCTTATCGCCTGGCTTTATGCCTAATTTTTCGAGGAACGCTATTACCGCGTATACTGTGGTTTCTACTTCTCTATATTTGATGGCCGGCTCTCCAGCGAAAGCCATCGCATCCTGATTACTATAAGTTCTGAAGGAGTTCCCCAGCAGAGCAGGAAAAGTTAACTTGACAGAATCATTCATACGCAATTCCTCATATTCAAATGAACTACAAAGTTAATGCAATTTAGTGCCTTACACTGCATTAAAACATTAACTTCTATGCCTTTTTTTTATCATCTGTTATATTCAGGATCACTATTTTAACTAAAGTGTGTGCAAAGACTTCCTCCTGTCGTTTTGTTGAATCTGGTGATACTGTCTAAAAAGCAGTATTTTATTCATCCTTCGACTTCGTTACCAAGTACAGGTTTAACAAGTAAGTGATTAAACCTTTCCTGACAGGCTAACTTTATGTAATTTTGACCGATAAATCCTTATAACTTATGGCCCGCATATTAGTTGTCGACGACGAACGCAGCATACGTAATACCCTGCGTGAAATACTGGAATACGAAAAATACCAGGTGGACGAAGCTGCCGACGGCCCGACTGCACTTGGCTTGCTTGAGAATACCATGTACGATTTGATACTTTGCGACATTAAGATGCCACAAATGGATGGTATGGATGTTCTTGAAAAAGCTTTGAGAATAACAGATGCGCCAATTGTGATGATTTCCGGCCATGGCACTATCGACACAGCAGTGGAAGCCATAAAAAAAGGCGCTTACGATTTCATTCAGAAACCACCTGACCTCAACAGGTTGTTGATTACTCTCCGGAATGCCCTCGAGCGTTCTCACCTGGTATATGAAACCAAAGTACTGAAACGAAAGGTAAGTAAAGCTTATGAGATGATCGGTGAATCAACGGCCATAAACCAGATCAAGGATATAATCGAACGCGTAGGTCCTACAGATGCACGTGTACTGATAACAGGGGATAATGGTACCGGCAAAGAATTGGTAGCACACTGGCTGCATGAAAAGAGCAACCGGGCTTCGGGGCCGTTTGTGGAAGTAAACTGTGCTGCTATCCCTTCGGAACTTATAGAGAGTGTGCTTTTTGGTCACGAGAAAGGGTCATTTACCTCTGCTATCAAGCAACGCAAAGGCGATTTTGAGCAGGCAAACGATGGTACGATCTTCCTCGACGAAATTGGGGATATGAGTCTTTCGGCCCAGGCAAAAGTGCTGCGTGCATTGCAGGAAAACAAAATTATGCGCGTGGGAGGAGAAAAAGATATCCCGGTGAACGTTCGCGTAATTGCTGCTACCAACAAGAATCTGAAGGAAGAAATCGTAAATAAGAATTTCCGTGAGGACCTATACCATCGCCTGAGCGTAATCCTTATCCATGTTCCTTCACTCAACGAACGCGTTGAAGATATTCCCGTTCTCGCCAATTATTTTATGAGCGAGATATGCGCCGTAAACGGGAAACCGCATATTCTCATCGAGGACGAAGCTCTTGCTGCACTTCAAAAGATTCAATGGACAGGAAACATCCGCGAACTGCACAACGTGGTGGAGCGGCTGGCCATTCTCTGCGACAATCGCGTTACGGCCAGTGATGTTGAGCGCTACGCAGTCTCAACTTCCTGAATTGCATTTCAGGTTTAATTTTTCTGTCATACAATAAAATGCTGCTTTCGTAAGTATTTTATGAAGTAGATTTTTTATACTTACACTAAAAAAAATGAAAATTACCTTTTTCCCTGGTTTATTTTTATGTATATTGATTATTACTGGTCTCCGGGGATTTGCCCAGGAAAGTGATGACAATTCTGACAGCCTTTTTGCTGCACGGCTGATGCAGGATAACCTTGAACTCCACAGCCGGATTGATAGCCTCAATATCGTGATTAAAAAATACCAGGTCATTAACCAGATTGAGTCCCGGCAGGTTGACTCTTTGAAGCTTATGGCCGCGCAATTTCAGGCCCGGCTCCTGGTGTCCGACAGGCAGGCAGATACCCTTAAATCACAAAGATTACGGATAGCACAGAATTTAATTAAAGTAAAAGAAGATAAGTTAACCTTAAGCACCGCGCTTGAAGGCAATCTTCAGTTGCTTCGCGAAAAAGAGTATCTGTTGAATGAATGCCAGATCAAGCTGCGTGAAGCACAGTCGGCAGCATCGCTTGATCAGGCCAGGCTTGAAGGAAAGATTGATGTTAATATTACAAAAGTTGAAGCGAAAGACCGGGAAATAGCATACATACAGGAAACTATTAAAGAGAAAGACCTCATCATAGGCGAAAAAACTTCTGATCTGGCAGCCTGCTACCGCGAAAAAGGCAATTCGCTCCGGATTGTTGACTCACTCTCGCGCAGGCTGAATGAAAAGGAACTTGAATTAGTAAAAGTAAGCGAACGATTAAAAATAATTGAAGGACAGTATAATGAAATGGTTACTCAAAAGGCTGCCACGCAAAATAAGAAGAAGAAGATCCGTTTTGTACAGGGAGTGGCTTTGAAAAATTACCGTACTCCAGACTACCAGTTGACACCACAAAGCTCAGCTACCACAACGACTTATGTTATCACCAATAAAAATTCAGGGAATATAGAGTTCGACTATATTACGGGGGTAGATATTTCGTTATACGACCTGAGCAAGGCCGATGGAAAATACACATATGATGCAGGAATGTTTTTCGGATTTGGTGGGACCAACCTGTTTAAGAATTTCTATGTTGCGCCCAGTACCAAAGCATTCGATTATTTCCATTTTATGATTGGCATCAATATAGCTGAATACCAGGTACTGCAAAATGGATTTAATGAGGGCGATGCTTTGCCACCCGGCATGAGCATTCCCACTGTTAAGGAATGGAAATTGAATATGTTTTTCGGACTAGGTATTGATTTTGAGCTGCTTACGAATATTCCGAAGAAGATGTAAGCGTTTCAGGGCTAAGCTTCGCTGAGCTCGTTTCGCCCGGTCCAGCGTTTCATTCTTTTTGATTTTGTGGCTCCTGCTTCGATTGTTCAGATGCTCGGATGTTTAATTTTTCAAACACTTAAAGTTGTGTTTTACCGGAGTAAGTTGTAGGCCCATCATAAAATTTAAATTTCCCGAAACCCACTTCCCCAATCGAAATTGGAACTATCTTTGCTCTCCTAAATCTAACAATCAGGGGCTGACTGGTTTTGACAGCAAGGACAGTGGGATTGTAAGCATGCCGGGACTTTGAGTGAATGGCCCGTTAAAACCAAATACTCGCGCCAACAACTGGCAACGATTACAATTACGCATTAGCCGCTTAATCCAGAGGATTTAGCCGCTGATTGCTCCCCGGGAAGCCCTGCGCAGCCGCGTCCCGCCAGGAGCATCACAAATGCTGCGCTAAGACAGGTAAAATCCCGGTGCCTTTTCGAAAACCAAAGGGAATAAGGATTAAGTTGGGTCGCTTTTTGCCTGCTTCATCTCGAAAACCAACTAAAAGCTAAGCATGTAGAAAGCGGTTTTGCTGCTTGTTTGGACCCGGGTTCGACTCCCGGCAGCTCCACAATAAGGCAGAATTATTTGAGATAAAGCATTGTATACTAAATATATACGATGTTTTGTTTTTATTTACACCCACTATTATTATTCAACCTTAGGACTTTCTGAAACACGCTGTATCTGTGCTTTTCATGTTTGGGCATTCAATGCATTCATGTCAATCATCGCAGTTAAAAGCAGGATGAACTTTTTCACAGAATTGATTTTGGAATATCAATATTATTTCGTCAGTTCCTTAAATTCCTCATCATCATAAAGACTTTTGAGATCGCTATCGGTTAATGCATATTTTTTAAATTCCGGATTCATACCAAAAGCCTTCTTTAAATCAGCTAATGCATTGCTTTTATCTCCCTTGAGGCTATAGATGCATGCACGGTTGTAGAAGTTCTCAGAGGCATTCGGGGCAAGTTCAATCCCCTTATTCATTATTGTTATTGCTTCATTTAATTGTCCTGCTTTAGCCAGTGATGAAGCTTTCATTCCCCATACATCACTCCTCGATGGGTTTAATTTAAGAGCCTTATCGAAAGCCGTGCTTGCATCCTTGTACATTTCCATCCCCTGAAGTATTTGCCCTTTAAGAATCCAGTTATCGGCATCATCCGGTTGAATCATGATAAGTTTTTCCACATTAGCAAGCGCTTCCTGGTTCATACCATGCTCAGCCTGTATAAATATTTTGAAGAAGAGGATACCTGTGTTAGACGGGTAGGATTTGCTTAAAGAGTCAAGCATAGGAATAGCATCTACCTCTCCGGTGGGCGACCTTTTCATATTAGCAATAAGCCACCATTGAACAGCATCCTTGTTGTTCGGATGTATTGCCATGATATTTGTCAGAATCTTTGAGGCCTCTTCTTTCTTCCCTTGCTGAACCAAAGCCTGCGCTTTTTGAAGATGCGCTTTTAATGTGTCTTCAGTAGCCTGATTTTTTTGATCTGACACTACTTGTGCCCATGTTCTCTGGCTGCATGAAACAGCCATAAGAAAACTTATAAGGTAAACCAGCTTTTTCATTGATTTGGATTTTAATATTGTTTATAGTTTAAAATTAACTCTTTCATTATCATAGCAGTTGTATAATACTTGTAAATTGTTTGTAAAGTTGAGCATATTAAGCAGTGGCAGACTGCTTAGTGCTTTAATGTCAACCCGGGATATAGTCCATAAGGGCTACAAACCCCGATAATTATCTCTTTCACCGCCATTGCTTATTATGCATTTTTATGACCAAGGTGTCAATTTACTTTTATTGATGTTTAACCAAAACTTCTTCAATAAGAACTGGATTGCCATACGTTACACGGAATTTAGGACAGCATGTGCAGGGCGTTCCCGCAGGCCTCAGACCTGTATGAACACCGACCGGGATATCCAATTCTTCAGCGAGGGTTAAGTATGGTCCGAACAGCGAATCATTCAGAGAAAGTCGGGCATGTTGGGCTGCCAGTTCACCTAACACACCTTGTCGGCCTGACATAAATTGTTGTCGCAGTTGTTCCATATCCGGAAGTGAAGTTACTTCATCGAAATATACTGCCCTGATCAGGCGTTTTGGTTCTTCAGCCTTCCAACTATGCACAACGTCCAGGGGTCCACTTGTGACTGCTTTAACGATGTTGTAACGGCGCGTCTCTGATAGCGTTGCCATCATAAGTTCCTCGTTACTTGCTGCCCCGGAAGGGTTTCCTGTAACTGGATTGGGGATGCTTGATTCGCACGTGTATTCAACGGGGTATGAGTGCATGTGCATATCAATTATTGGTAGTTTACTAACCTGAGCTATCAAAAGGACACTAACAGCAATGCGAGAATGGTCATGATGATTTTCATAATTTTTTATTTTTCAATAATTTGTACT
>Ga0315290_10001948_pt1 | contig 14383 bp, 8 predicted proteins | sample YL17G12_0_MG_FD_203627 | JGI IMG/M metagenome (GOLD analysis project Ga0315290, IMG submission 203627) | Sediment microbial communities from Yellowstone Lake, YNP, Wyoming, USA - YL17G12_0 | ecosystem: Environmental > Aquatic > Freshwater > Lake > Sediment | place: USA: Wyoming | collected... | reverse complement strand
TGGACCTGGCGTACCGGCATCAGAAGGCGTCCTGGTCGTTTGCCGGTCTGCTGGTGATTGGCGGGATCGGGCTGCTCACTGATCTCCTCATCCGATCGGTCGCCGGCATCCTGTTCCGCTGGCGGGAGAAATCGGCATGAGCGAGGGGCACGCGCACAAGCCCGAGCAGGCCAAGCTTGGCGAGCCAGGGACCGTCGCCGTCACCGTCGAGGGATCGGGCGTTGCGATGCCGCCCACGTACCAGGCGGATCTCGCCGGCACGCCCCCCAAGCTGCGCATCCGCGACCTGTGCATTTCCTATATCGATCGGACCGGCCACGAAACGGAGGCCGTCCGCGACATCTCGTTCGACATCGTCGACAAGCCGGGCACCGGCGAGATTGTCGTGTTCCTGGGGCCGTCCGGCTGCGGCAAGTCGACGATTCTGAAGGCGGTGGCGGGGCTGCTCGCACCAACCAAGGGCGAGATTCTGGTCAACGGCAGGCCGTTTGAGGGACCGGGCCGCGATCGCGGCATGGTCTTCCAGGCCTATACCTCGTTCGGGTGGCTCACGGTCCGCCAGAATGTCGAGTACGGGCTGCGCATGGCCGGGGTGCGCTCCTCCGAACGGCGGAGCCGCGCGCTGAAGTACCTGAAGGCCGTGGACCTGGAGGAATTTGCGGATCGGTACCCCAAGGATCTGTCGGGCGGCATGAAACAGCGCGTGGCGCTGGCGCGCACGCTCCTGAACGGCCCGAAGCTCGTGTTGATGGACGAGCCCTTCGGCGCGCTCGACCCGCAGACCCGATGGGGCATGCAGGGCCTGCTGCTCGACGTGTCGCGCACCGAGGACAACACGACGCTATTTGTCACGCACGACGTGTCCGAGGCCGTGTATCTGGCGGACACGGTCTACGTGCTCTCGTCGCGGCCGGCGCGGATTCTGCACCGGGTGGATGTCCCCTTCTTCGCCAATCGCGACATCTCGCTCAAGTCATCGAATCAGTTCCGGGCTGTTGAAAAACAACTGCTCGACCTTCTGTACGCGCCGGCCGCCGACGACGGCCGCGGATAGAATAGGCTCATGGCACCGACCGACAAGCGCGGCAACAGGCCAACGGCAAAACCGGCCACCGACGATTCGGTGACCCCGCCCGCCTCGGTGCCGTCCTCTCCCGTGCTTGACCCGCCGAAGCCACCGCCCGGTCCAGCCGACTTCCTGAAGAGCAAGGCGCCGTACCTGCGTTTCGCCTTTGCCAACCCGTACAACCTCTCGCTGCTCGGCGGCGCGCTGGCGGCTTCGGTGTTGACGCTGAACCCGCTCATCGCGCTGGTGGCGCTCGGCGGTGAGGCACTCTGGCTGCTGCACGCGCCTGGCTCGGAGCGGCTGCGACACCTGCTCTGGGATCCGCGGTTTTCCGAGCTGAAGGCCGCGTACGACGGTGAGCAGCGGGCGGCCCGCATGCAAGTTCTCGGCGCGACAGACCGCCAGCGCGTAGAGAAGCTCATCGAGTTCAACCAGGACATCGGCCGGCTGGCGGGCCAGAACCCGTCGTTCACGGGCGAGCTGCTCCAGGGCGAACTGGTGAAGACCGATCGCCTCGTCGAGTCTTTTCTCGACATGGCTGTCACATGCGCGCGATACGAGCACTACCTGGCCTCAGTCGACATGAGTGCGCTCGATCGCGACCGCGAGCGTTGGAACACGATCGTGACCAACGGGCACTCGGGGGCCTCGCAGGTCGACATCGCCCGCAAGAACCTGGCCGTCATCATGAAGCGGTTCGAAAAGGTGCAGGAGATCCAGCGCTACCTCACTGTGGCGCGCGGCCAGCTCGACTTGATCGAGAACTCGTTCCGCCTGCTCGCCGACCAGATCGTGACGATGCAGTCGCCGCAGGAACTGTCGGGCCAGCTCGACGAGCTCCTGAGCGGAGTCGAGGCGATCAAGGCCAGCACCGCCGACACCGAGCGCATGCTGAGCAGCATGGGGCTCACTAACAACGTCTGACATCCATATGGCTGACGATCGCTTGCTTCCCGCCTGGGCCGAGGATCTCCGCCGCCGGTACCTGCGCGGCGAAGCCTCCATGTTCGTGCTGCACGGAAACGTGTACGACGTCGTGGTGCACGGGCAGCGGAGCTACGCCCTGACCGAGTTCCTCTGCGACGTTCTTCTCAGGGAATCGCGCGAGACACTCGCCACGTACAACCTGGCGAGCGGCGTCCGCTTTCCCAAGCGGGCCGCCGCGGTCGCCGGGATCGACGACCTGCTGCTCGCCACCGACAAGGCCCGGGTGCTTCCGGGGCTCGAGCGGCTGCTGGTCGGGTCGATGCGCGTAGCGGTGATCGTCGAGTACGCGGAGGCGATTGCACCGGCGGGAGACCTGACGTTTCAAGCCGACTCGGACCGCGCGGCGGTCATCACGCTGCACCGCTGGTCCTCGCTTCCGGCCATCGAAAAGGGCGACAACCTCATCATTCTCATTGCCGAGAACTTGAGCGAACTGGCCCCGAAGATCGTCTCGAACCCGAAAGTCGCCGTCGTCGACGTTCCCATGCCGGATCGGGATACCCGGATGGCGGTGGCGAAACTGGCCGATCCGAAACTCTCCGGCAAGGACACCGAGCGCTACGCAGACATCACGGCCGGCCTGAAGAGCGTGCAGATCGCGTCCATCCTGACGCCGCCGCCCGCGTCGGAGGAGGAGGCAGCCAGGCGAGAGATGTTCATCAAGGGCATCCTCGGACCCGGGCCGGATGTGCCCGAGCGCGCGAAACGACTGGCCGCCATGACCTCCGGCATGAACCCGGACGAGATTCGCCGCCTGCTCGCGCCCACCGCTTCGGCACCGCTGTCTGACGCCGCCGCCCAGGCCGAGCGCGCCCGCGCGGACATCGATCGCGTGATTGCCAGGCGCAAGCGTGAAATCCTCGAGCGCGAGTGTTTCGGGCTGGTCGAATTCGTCGAGCCGGAGCACGGGTTCGAAGTGGTGGGCGGGATGGACGAGGTCAAGAAGGATCTGACGGTCGTGGCCGACAACATCCGCAACGGCCGCACGAGCCGTGTGCCGATGGGCATCCTCTTCACGGGCCCGATGGGCACCGGCAAGACGTTCGTGGCCGAGGCCTTCGCGAAGGAATGCGGCCTGACGACGATCAAGCTGAAGAACTTCCGATCAAAATGGGTGGGCGCGACTGAAGGCAATCTCGAGAAGGTGCTGACGGTCATCCGCGCGATCGGCCAGGTGGTGCTGATCATAGACGAGGGCGACCGGGCCTTCGGCAACACGGATGGCGAGGGTGATGGCGGCACCTCGTCCCGGGTGATCGCCCGCATCAAGGAGTTCATGTCGGACACGTCAAACCGCGGCCGGATTCTCTTTCTCGTCATGACCAACCGCCCCGACAAGCTCGACGTGGACTTGAAGCGGGCGGGCCGGCTGGACCGGAAGATCCCGTTCCTGTACCCGCAAACGCCAGACGAGGTCGAGAATGTCGCGCGGGCGTCCGTGCGCAAGAACAAGGTCCGGACGCTGGTTGATTTCACGGCCCTGCGTGCTGAGTTCTCGGCTCGCCTGGTCGGCTACAGCAACGCCGACATTGAAGCCGTCATCCTGATGGCCAATGACGACGCGGCGCAGGAAGCGGGTGGCGAGGCAGACGTCCTCGCACGGCACCTCGCACGTGCCGCGGCCGACTACTTCCCCAGCCGCGATGCCGAACTGCTCGAGTACATGGAACTGCTGGCGGTGTTCGAAGCCTCGAGCCGGCGCCTGCTGCCTGCGAAGTACGCGTCGATGACACCGCAGGAACTCGATCTGCGCCTGCGCACACTGCGACTGGCCGTGGGTGGCCGGCGCTGATTTCCGTCCCAGGCCTCCGATTAGTCCTCCGACCCGGTGCCGCGCCGCGACCGGAGATCCAGCCTCGAGGTGAAGGCGACAATTCTCAGGTAGACGGGGTTCTGTCCGGGGGCGCAGTCAATTGCGCCCCCGCGCCTTCCCGGCTTCTCGTCTTCTGTTACGTGCCGCGCCGGTAGTGGCGCAGGGCCGGCGTCCGTGCCGCAATCCAGGCGGTGGCCAGCACGCAGCCGACGCCGCCGGTGACGACCGAGAACGGAGCGCTGAACAGGTTCGCCACCAGGCCGGCCTCGACTTCGCCCAGTTGCGGACCGCCCATGAAGAACACCATGTTGACGCCGACCATCCGGCCCCGCATGTGGTCCGGCGTCTCCATCTGCCGGATCACGTTGCGAAACACCATGCTCACCGTGTCGGTGACGCCGGTCAGGGCGAGGCAGGCGAACATCACCCAGAACGACCGAGTCAGCCCGAATGCGACGGTGGCCATGCCAAACGCCGCCACCGACCACAGCATCACGATGCCACGCCGATCGATCCGGTCGACCAGTCGCACCATGAACGCGCTGGCCACCAGCGCGCCTGCCGACTGCGCCGCGTAGAGCCAACCATAACCGTGTGCGCCCACCAACAGGATGTCCTGCGCAAAGATGGGCAGCAGCGTGTTGGCCGACGCGAAGAAGGTCGCGAAGAAATCCAGCAGCATGGACGACCGGATGAGCGGATGCGAGAAGACAAACCGGAGGCCATCCATGGCCGCGCCCACGCTCATCTCCGGCCTCCCCTGCCCGTCTCGGGTGCCGCGGCCTTGCACGTCCCGCATCATCAACAGCGCGGCGATCACGAACAGAAACGAGAGCGCGTTCAGCCAGTACGCCCAGGCGATGTGCCCGAGCAACATGGCGCCGGCAAACGCGGGGCCGCCGACCACCGTGGCCATCTGGAACATGATCGTATTCAGGCTGATGGCGTTGGCCAGGTCGCTGCGCGGCACCAGGTTCGGCACCAGCGCCTGACGCGACGGACCATCAAACGACCCCGCGACGGCGGTCAGCCCGGCGAGCAGGTAGATCGGCCAGACGCTCTGAAGTCCGGTCCAGGCCAGCACGCCCAGGACGGAGGCGAGCACCGCCATCGTGCACTGCGTGATGAGCATGACGCGGCGCCGATCATAGACGTCGGCCACCACGCCGCTCACCATCGAAAACAGCACGATCGGAAGGAACCGGACCAGCCCGACCATGCCGAGCGCCAGTCCCTTCCGGCCCGGGGGCGCCAGCAGCGACACGTGCCACAGGATGGCCGCCGTCTGCATCATCGACCCGGAGAGGGAGATGACCTGGCCGACCCAGAGGAGACGGAAATTGCGGTGCTTGAGCGCGGCGAACGCGGAGGTTGAGGAAGTCACTGACTCTGCTTGCGAAGATCAGATTCGAGCGAGGCGAAACACCGAGCGTGCGGCACCTGGATGCCGGGCTGGAGCCCGGCGATCCCAGGCTCGTCCCTCTGCCAGAGCCCGAATCGGAAAAACCGCTTGCCACGCCGAAGCCCTTCAACGACGTTCCGGGCGAAGGCGCGAATCCCGTGTTCCCTGCCGCCTACTGTCTACGGTCTACCGACTACTGTCTGCGTCAGTACCGGTAGTGCGCCGGCTTGTACGGCCCGCCGACCGGCACGCCGAGGTAATCAGCCTGCTCCTTGGTCAACTCCGTGAGATGGACCCCAAGATGCGGCAGGTGCAGCCGCGCGACCTCTTCGTCGAGGTGTTTGGGCAGCATGTAGACCTGCTTCTCATACCGCTCGTTGTGCAGATGCAGCTCGAGCTGGGCCAGCACCTGGTTCGAGAACGACGCCGACATCACGAAGCTTGGATGGCCCGTCGCGCAGCCCAGGTTCAGCAGGCGTCCCTCGGCCAGCACCATCACGCTGTGCCCGTCCGGGAAACGCCACTCGTCGTACTGCGGCTTGATGTTGATGCACTCGATGCCCGGGATCTTCTTGAGACCCGCCATGTCGATCTCATTGTCGAAGTGGCCGATGTTGCCCACGATCGCCTTGTCCTTCATCTTCGACATGTGCTCGGCGGTCAGGACGTTGTAGTTGCCGGTCGCGGTGATGAAGATGTCGGCCTTGTGGACCACGTCCTCGACGGTCGCGATCTGGTAGCCTTCCATCGCCGCCTGCAGCGCGCAGATCGGATCGATCTCGGTCACCACGACGCGCGCGCCCTGGCCGCGCAACGCCTGGGCGCAGCCCTTGCCCACTTCGCCGTAGCCGCAGACCACGGCCAGCTTGCCTCCGAGCATGACGTCGCTCGCGCGCATCAGGCCGTCGGGCAGTGAGTGCCGGCATCCGTAGATGTTGTCGAACTTGCTCTTGGTGACCGAGTCGTTCACGTTGATCGCCGGGAACAGCAGCGTCCCGGCCTCCACCATCTGATACAGCCGGTGCACGCCGGTGGTCGTCTCCTCGCTCACGCCGCGAATACCGGCCGCAACCCTCGTCCAGCGCCCCGGGTGCCCGTGGAGTTCCTCGCCGATGACCTGCAGGATGACGCCCCACTCCTCGGAATCCTCGTGTGGCTTGAATGCGGGGATCGCGCCGGCCTTCTCGAATTCCGCCGCCTTGTGCACCAGCAGCGTCGCATCGCCGCCGTCGTCGACAATCTGCGTCGGACCGCTGCCATCGGGCCAGAGCAGCGCCTCGCGGGTGCACCACCAGTACTGGTCGAGCGATTCGCCCTTCCACGCGAACACCGGGATGCCCTTCGGGCTGGCTGCCGTGCCGCCGGTCTCCGGGCGTCCCACGGCCACGGCCGCCGCCGCATGGTCCTGCGTCGAGAAGATGTTGCACGACGCCCAGCGCACGTCCGCGCCAAGCTCTGCCAGCGTCTCGATCAGCACCGCCGTCTGAATCGTCATGTGCAGGCTGCCGGTGATGCGCGCGCCGGCCAGCGGCTTCCGCCCCTGGTAGCGGTCACGGACCTTCATCAGGCCCGGCATCTCCTGCTCAGCCAGCCGGATCTCTTTCCGGCCCCATTCGGCCAGCCCGAGATCGGCCACTTTGAAGGGCGGCCGGCCGGCTTTCACGGCCGCATCGTATGGATGAACTCTCTCAACGGCCACGCTCATGAATCCTTCTCCTTCACAACTCGTAGAACCCGGACCACCACGCCCGCCCGTGTCCCTCAAGTCTGCATGCAGTCTGTCCTGACCGTACGATTGTACCCGGGCGTCTCCCCGATTGCCAAACCGCCCGGGCGCGTCTACTTGGTTTTCGAGATAAACGCCGCCCACCGGGCGGCCAGCGCCGCGTTCGGGCCGCCGGCCGCGCCATAGAGCGCGGCGTACTCCTGCGCGAGGGCCGCGTCCTCGGCAGCAGTCCTGACGCGGCCTCCCGCCGCGCAGGTGTCGTACATGAGCCGAAGCGCCAGAAAGATCGCGTCGGCGTCAGTCTGGTGCTGCGCGATGTACGGCTCGAGCAGCGCGAGGGCCTCCCGCCGGTGATCGAGCAGCACCTCCGCCACGGCCAGCCGTGGCACGAACGAGTCGTCGTCGCTCCACTTGTCGCGGGCCTCGTTTAGAATGCTCGCCGCCTGCTCGCCCTCGCTCAGCCGCAGGAGCGCGTCGGCCAGGACGTCGTAGACGATCCGCGCGCCGGCCTCGGAAACCAGGGACGTCTGCCACGCGCCCACCGCCTCGCGATCATGCCCGCCGGCGGCGTAGCACGCGCCCAGATAGAACGCGGCGGGCAGAAACTCCGACGACACGCGCAACGACGCGCGGAACTGCGCCATAGCCGGGTCGAGTTCGCCCTTGCCGAACAGGGCCAGGCCCTTGAGAAATGCCACTGACAGCCCCGAGGCATCGGCCTCCGCCAGCGCCGCGAGAGCGGTGTCAAACTTCCCTTCCCGAAGCGCGGCCGACGCCGCGCTGGCCTGGGCCGACTCGGCTCCGGCGGCATCCTCCGTCCGAAGACGTCCCAGGAAGAAACCAAGCGTCTCCTCCCGCAGAACGCTGTCGCGGACAAAGGCGCGGACAAGATTGCCGGATTCGCCGGCGGAGAACGACACTCTCGGGCCCGCGGCGTCGGGGCCTCCCGCCACCGTCGAATCGGCGGTTCGGCGCTCGATATGGATCGGCCGGCCGACTCGACCGAGCCGGCGCTTCGCGTCGGCGATCATCGCCACCGCGTAGTAGTCTCCGGGCGGCAGCATGCTCACGTCGAGATTGGCTCTTGCCGTCCACGGCGCCTTCGGGTCGTTGCGCGATGCGGCCAGCTGGGTGGAGACCAGAAGCGGACCCTCTGGTCCTTCGGCGACACCAAAGGTGACGCGTGCCGGGGCCGATTGTCCCAGCGTCGACACGAATTCCACGTACGCCTCGACACCCTGCCCCCACAGTTGGCCATCGGTCACGACCGCGAGGCCTTCCTCCTTGCTGCGCAGCGGATCCAGCAACAGGAGGTCTCCAATGCGCACGCCATCGCCGTCGGCGAGTCCGACGGTGAAGGGATGCTCAACGCTTCCGGTCCGGCCGGCCGGGTCGATCGCCGCCAGACGGAGAAGGTAGTCGCCCGGTTTGAGCACGGCGCCGACCAGGAACGCGGCCGACCCGGCGCGGCTCGTCGCGCGCGGCGTCAGCAGGGGCTTGTGCGTCACGGCGGTGTAGATGCGGCCGGTCATGTCCGAGATCACGAATCCCAACTGCATGCTGACCGGTTCGCGTATCCCTTCGCCAATCTGTGCGCTGACGAACACCTGGAGTCCGGAAGCGGATTCCTGCGCCATCGTATGGGTCGTCACAGACAGCGGCAACCCGGTTACCAGACGCGGCGCGCGCACAATCTCGGCAAGCGTTTCTTCAGGCGTGACAGATGCGGCTGCCGCACGAGGCAGCAGAACCTCAGTTCGGCTGTGCACGTCAACCCCGGGCGCAGCGACCTTGACGCGAATCCGATGGGACTTGCCATCGCGATCACCCTCGGCCGGTTCCACGCCGATCACGTACGCGGCCGCAGTTTCGCGCAGCACCCGGTCGAACGCGACGTCGGCACCGACCACCACGCGTTGCAGTGAGCCGCCGCCCGAATCCGCCACGATCTCGAGGCCCGTGCTCATCATCCCCAATTCCCGCCACAGATCGCCGTCGGCGCCAGGCGCCCGCCCGTTCGCCGCCGAAAACGCGTCGAAGAACGTCGAGTCGACGTGCAACACGTAGAGGTTGAGATTGGCCGCGGCCGCTTCACGCCCGATCGAGGCAATCGCGCCGGCGTTCTGGAGATCGGTGCCGATCCGATCCGACACAGGCAGCCCCGCGCTGACGACGACCAGGATCTTCCGCTCCCGGATCTGCGCCAGTCCTCGAATCACGCCTTGAAGGCCGGCGATGCTTCGGCTCGATTGCACTTCCGCTGCCAATCCGATCCCGGCGGCCTCCGCGGTCACTTGCTGCTTGCAGGCCGCGAGGTCAATCCCCCTCAGGGTCCCACACTCCCGCGACGTCACGTTTGTGAGCGCAAACGGATCGCCCCCGCGGATATCGATGGCTTCCGACAGCCGGACCTGGACCGACCCCGCCGTCGACCTCAACGGGTCGGCCGTCCCCATGATCTTCGTCGTGGCGACGCGCGCGGCCTCATGGTTTCGCGAGGCTTCGACCTGCAGACCGGGACCGGGGAACGCGACGAGGCCAACGCGGTCGGAGGGCTGGAGGCGATCGATGAACTTCCGGGCGGCCTCCATCGCTCCGAAAGCGCCGGCGGTGCGGAAGCTGGCCTGGTCGACCGCAAGAAAGATCAACCGTCCGGGCGCGGAAGGCGCGGCGGGATTCTCGTTGGAACTGTACGCCGGTCTGGCTGACGCCGCTGGCATTGGTCCGGCCGGCTTGGCAGACGTCGTGAATTCCAGCAGCTCGGCCGACACCACGCGCCGGGGTTTGCCATCGAGCGTGACGTCGAACTGATCGGGTCTGAGTCCCTTGACCGGATTGCCGTTTCGATCCACGACGCCGACGTCAATCGCGATCAGCTCGACACCCGACTTGAAGACCGGCGCCTGCGCCCCGGGCTGTTTCTGTCCAGCCGTTCCCGGTGCCGCCGCGCCAGCCAGGGCGAACGTCAGAGCCAGATGGAACACGAACCGCTTGTTCATGGGACGCGTTGGTCCTGCCGCCTCGATGCTCACTTGGGCATCAGTCGATAGCCCTGCCGGGTGCGGATCTTGACGTCGCGCCCGGGCACTTCCACTCTCAGCGCGCGCCACAGGCCGTCGCGGGCACTGTTTTTCGGCACGAAGCCCAGGAAGTACTGATTCGAGAGCTCCTCCAGAATCGCCGAGAACACCTCGTCGAGTTTGTCGAGGTTCTTGAAGAACGGCCGGCCCCCGCTCGTCTTCGCGAGCTGCTCGAGCACCGTCCGCAGGGCCAGCACTCTCTGTGCGCGGCCCTGACCGATCGGATACAGCGTGACCTCGCTCGCCTCTATGCGCCGTTGGGCGGCTTCGAGCGGCGTATGGCTGTCGCGATCCTCTCCGTCGGTGAACAGGACCAGCGCGGCGCGGCTGCCCGGCTGACGGCCGAGTTTGCCGACTGCGTCAATCACCACGTCGTAGAGCGCGGTTCCGCCCCATGGGGCGAGACGGTCGACCGCTTTCAGGCGTGTCGCCAGGTCGTCGGTCGGCCTGGACAGCGTGAAGGGGCTGTCGTTGAAGCCAAGCACGGTCACGCGATCGGCGGGCCTCGAAGCCAGCGCCGACAGGAACTTCTTGACGGCAGCCTTGACGGTCGGCATCGCAGGGGTCATGCTGCCGCTTACGTCGACAGCCACGACGATTTCCAGCGGAACATTCTTCGCCTGGAAGCTCGTCAGGTTCTGCTGGACGTTGTCCTCGAACAAGCGGAACGCATCGCTGTCCAATCCGCGTACAAACCGCCCGTCACCGTCGGTGACCGTGGCCGTGACCTGCACGGCGTCCACGTCGACCGTCTCGGTATAGGCCTCACCCCTGGTCAGGATGCTATGGCGAATCACCTGGCCGCCCGCCAACTGCGCGCTGGCCCGAAGCGTATGTACGGACACGTGGGGCCCCGCGTTCCACGTGCACTCGAACGGCGGCCGCTGGAGCGTGCACACCTGCTGACCATCCGCGAACAGGGTAACCGATCGCACATCGGCAGACTTTGGTTCGACGCGAATCCGGATCGGGAGCGGGCCGCTGGCGTAGTCGTCTTGCTTCGGAGATTCGAACACGATGACGGGACCGGTTGGAACCGCGGCCGGAGGCTGTTGGCCCGGCGCGCCGGCGCTGAGGGCCGCGAACGCGCCGAGCGGCACGACAACCCGTCGAAGCAGGACCACGCGCAGGCTACCGGACCGGCACAAGCGGGCCGCTGGTCGTGAGCGAAGCCACATAGTCGTCCATCCTCGGCCGCAGCGTCTTCGGCACCTGCCAGGACATCGCGAGCCAATCTTCGTCGAAGGCCATCCGCAGTTCATCCTCGAAATCGAGCGTCGCCGACGCGAGGATGAACCGCGTCAGCGCAGCCGGCAGTTTGCGATCGGCAAGCCACTCCGCAACGAACAGCACCAGGTCCGGCATCCGCGTCGCCGCCACGGCTTGACCCGGACGGGCCCCGCTCGCCAGCCACTCGCCGGTCCGCGGGAACTTCAGACACAGGCAACCCTCCGCTGAGTAGGCGGACATGCCCCACGCGTCGAGGTTCTCGATCGAAGCCAGAGGCAGCTGCCCCAGGCGGAGCAGTTCGGCGAGTGTGAACAGCTCCGGCAGCCGATCCGGTTCATTCGTCAGTGCCCACCAGAGCAGTTCCCGCCGTGGATCACTGATGCCCGCGGCCGTGACCGCGCCGGCCAGCAGTTCCGGATTTGTCCGAATCAACGCCACCGTCGCCCGGCCCCGACGGAGTGTGGCGACGATCTGCGTCCGATCCGCGTCCAGGTAGTCGAGCGGGTTGGAGAGGCTGACACTCTCGGCGAACGCGGCCCGGTCATTGTCCTTAATCGTCGGCGGATCGGGAAACGACTCCGTGAACACCCGACGAAGCTGAAGTTCGCGCAACCCCTGGTCCAGAGCCAGGACGGCACCTGACACCCGCCACCTTCCCGACGCATCGCGCGCGCCAACGGGCATGCGCCACGGGCCGAGCGTCCGATCTTCTTCGAGCCGATCATCGAGCCGCCAGTCGTGGCCGGGCGAGGGGTTGCCACCACGCAGGGCTCTACCGGTTGCGCCGTCCAGATGCGGGGCGTAGGCCAGTGCAAGCAGTACCTCGGCCAGGGCGTAGTCGACGGCCGGCTGGAGCCGGCGGACGATGCCAGCTCGCTCCTTCGAGCTCTGGGACGTCTGCACCTTCGCCAGACGCCGATGCGCGTCTGCCACCATCTGCCGGACGTCAGGCGGCGCGCCAGCCGCCGTTGGCCGACGCCGGTCTCTGGCCTGAAGGGGCTCGGCAGCCGCCGAAAGGGCCGCGGTCCTTTCAGCCAGGCTCGCCGCCGTCTTGACCCCGGCGGCAAGGGCGTCGACCTCGCGCGCGAAGGCCATCACCTGATCGAGCGTCACACCGCCCTGTGCCTTCCGAATCGCCGCCAAGCGGGTCTCCTCCGCGCCAGCGGGGTCGACCCGGTACCGGAGGCCTTCGACCTCGACGGCCGGGGTCGTGCTGCTTCCGGAGGTGCTCATCAGCCCGGCAAACGCGCGCAGCAGGTAACGTTCCATGGGCGCTTCGACGCCCTCGGCCGCCGTCGTCGCCGGCGATGCCCCCAAGGCAGGCATCAGCACCAGCGCGATCCACCTTGCGACCGCACCAAGCGCCTTGCCGTCCTTGTCCAGCGGCAGGGTCGACAACGAGAGCACCAGGTCGCTCGCTGTCACGGCATTGATGGCGCGCCCGCCCCTGGCAGAGTCGATCAGGGCGACTGCACCCTGAAACAGGGCGATCGCGTTGACGCCGTCCGGACCCCGCATCTCCGATACGCGTTGGGCCCGGATCACGGCCCTGCTGTAGACGGCTGGGTCGGTGACGCCCATGCGTTCGATGGTCAGGCCCAAGGCAGGAAACCGTTGAAACCCCCGCAGCGCCGTCAGCACGCCGAGCATGTCGGCCGGCCGCGCGCCCGCAAAGACCCGCTGCGCGAAGAACCACGTCTCTGCGCGTTGCCGGCGAAGAGTGGTGCTCTCGACGCAGATCAACTCGGTGAGGGCGGCGGCATCGAGAACACCGCCGCGCTCGATGTCCGCTACGGCGTCCGCGTCCTGTTTGGGAAGCGCGTCACTGGCAAAGGCCTGGTCCCAGAGCCTCCGCCAGGCAGGCCCCTGCAACTGGCCATTCCTGGCAAATCGAGTGAGCGCCAGCACGTGCGTCGCCTCGTACACACTGCGGGCAAAGGGCTGTTGGACCGGATTTGCCCGCACGCTCGCTGGCTGCGTCGCCTCGTAGAAGGCGCGAAAACGGTCGAGCCGCTCCGTGGTCCCGGCGACGCCCGCTCCCAGTGCGAACACCTGCCGGGGGCCTTCGAGCTGGGCAAGCGCGTCGTAGAAGGCTGCCGCCCTTCCGTCGTCTTTCTCCAGTAGATTCAGGAGAAACCTCTCCGGCCGGGCGACCGATTCAGCAATCAGGTTCTCCCACAGGGGAACCGCGTCAGCGCCGCCCGGAACCTCGAGGCGTCCGTCGTGCATCCGCAAGCTGCGCCCGCTCGACGCGAGAGCTCCCACCCGGTCCGTTCCATAGATCCGCTCGAGCACGTCTGGACGCGAATTGAGGAAACGGCGGGCGCCCGCGTCGACCGATGACAGGCCAAGCAACAGGAGGGCCGCGCGGCGATCCGCCAGGATGGCCGAAGTTACAACACCGGCCGGACCGGCCTTCATATTCAGGAGGTTGCGCCAGGTCACTTCTGGCATCGGCAATGGAACGTCGTCGGCCGTAAGGGTCGCGCCGACCCGGCGTCCCGCGTCCAGTTCGGCGGCGATGCTCTCCATGTCGAGACCAGCTTCGACAAGCCAGCCGCGGCGCCGAACCTCACGGTCTTCCATCCCGAGAAGGAACATCGAGCGGTTTCCCTCCCGCTCGATCCGCCCTCCGGCAGCCTCGGCATAATCGTCCAGCGCGTTCTTCGAGATTGACGTCTGAGCCAGCGAGATACCGTCCGCCGGGAGCGCTGCCCGGGCACGCTCGTACGCCGACAGCGTTTGAAGGTACTCCCACACCCGACTCCTGCGCAGGTCCCCGACCGGGTCGACGTTGTCGGCACTCGAATACAGAGAGCGAACCAGGCGCGACAGGCCGAGCGCACGAGGCGTGCCTGGATCGAGGCCTGCGACGCGGAGCAGTGGCGCCACGCCCCCCGGCACCCGAAGGGTGGACCATCCGGCGTCGGCAGCTGGGGGCTGCGCCAGGGCCAGACCGGCACCCAGCCAGGATGCGAGCACGAACGCCGTCCCTGCCGCTACACGCATTCTGTCCGAGATGATACGGTGTTTACGGCCAACCGACCACATGGACGATCCTGGCGGACGCGTAATGGCA
>Ga0315290_10001947_pt1 | contig 14386 bp, 8 predicted proteins | sample YL17G12_0_MG_FD_203627 | JGI IMG/M metagenome (GOLD analysis project Ga0315290, IMG submission 203627) | Sediment microbial communities from Yellowstone Lake, YNP, Wyoming, USA - YL17G12_0 | ecosystem: Environmental > Aquatic > Freshwater > Lake > Sediment | place: USA: Wyoming | collected... | reverse complement strand
CCTGAAAATTGGCGATACCATAGAGGTTTATGTTGAAAGCCAGGAAGACCTGGGCGGTCAGCTCATTCTTTCGCACAAAAAAGCCCGTATCCTTCGCTCATGGGAACGTGTAAATGAAGCACACGACAAGGGCGAAGTTATCAATGGTTATGTTAAATGCCGTACCAAAGGTGGCTTGATCGTTGATGTTTTCGGAATTGAGGCGTTCCTCCCTGGTTCGCAGATCGACGTGAAACCTATACGAGATTACGACATTTATGTTGATAAAGTCATGGAATTCAAGGTTGTGAAAATCAACCAGGAATATAAGAATGTTGTTGTATCGCACAAAGCGCTTATCGAAGACGAACTCGAGTTGCAAAAAGCAGAAATCATTTCGAAACTTGAGAAAGGCCAGGTACTGGAAGGAATTGTTAAAAACATCACTTCATACGGTGTATTTATTGACCTTGGCGGTGTTGACGGACTTGTTCATATCACCGACCTTTCGTGGGGACGTATCAACCATCCTGAAGAAATCGTTCAGTTAGATCAGAAGATCAAGGTTGTTATTCTCGATTTCGATGATAATAAAAAACGTATCGCGCTTGGTCTCAAGCAACTTACGCCTCACCCATGGAATGCACTCGACCCTGCCCTCAAAATTGGCGATACCCTTACAGGAAAAGTGGTGGTTATAGCTGATTATGGCGCATTTATTGAGATTGCTCCCGGGGTAGAAGGACTTATCCACGTTTCGGAAATGTCGTGGTCGCAACACCTGCGCACTGCTCAAGATTTCCTTAAAGTTGGCGATTCCGTTACAGCAGTCGTACTTACCCTCGATCGCGATGACCGCAAGATGTCGTTGGGTATCAAACAGCTCATCCCCGATCCATGGTCGAACATCAAGGAAAAATATCCTTTGAATTCGCGTCATAATGCTACTGTGCGAAACTTCACCAACTTCGGTATCTTTGTTGAACTTGAAGAAGGTGTTGATGGTCTTATACATATTTCGGATTTGTCGTGGTCGAAAAAAATCAAGCATCCGGCAGAATTTACTAAAATCGGAGAGCAAATTGAAGTAATCGTTCTTGATGTTGACGTTGAAAACAGACGCCTCAGCCTGGGTCACAAACAACTTGAAGAAAACCCGTGGGATGTATTTGAAACCGTATTTACAGTAGGTTCAGTGCACAAAGGTACTATCCTCAATTCATCGGATAAAGGTGTTGTTGTTACATTGCCATACGGTGTAGAAGGATTTGCTCCTGCACGTCATATTTCGAAGGAAGATGGCGTTATTGCACGCGTTGACGAAACCCTCGATTTCAAGGTTATCGAATTTTCGAAAGAAAACAAGAAAATCATCCTTTCGCACAGCAAGGTATACGGCGACGCAGCTCATGCAGAGAAAATGAAAGAGAATGTTCAAAAGGAAACAGCTGAGCAATCCACAAAACGCGCTGTCAAAAAGCTGAAGGATAGCATGGAGAAAACAACGCTGGGTGACCTCGAAGCTCTGTCGAACCTGAAATCGAATATGGAACAATCGGAAAAAGACGCCGCACTTAAGAAAAGCACAGAAAAAACTGAAGAAAAAACTGAAGAAAAAACTGAAGTGAAAACTGAAGTGAAAACTGAAGTAAAAACGGACGTGAAAACTGAAGTGAAAACTGAAGTGAAAACTGAAGCGAAAACTGAAGCGAAAGCTGAAGTGAAAACTGAAGCGAAAGCTGAAGTGAAAACCAAAGTGAAAACTAAAGTGAAAACTGAAGTGAAAGCTGAAGTAAAAGCTGAAGTAAAAGCTGAAGTAAAAGCTGAAGTGAAAAAGAAAGAAAAAGAAAAAAAAGCAGCTAAAGAAGAAGCCTGACCGATCACGCTCATTAATTGCAAAGCAGCCGCCTTTCGGGTGGCTGCTTTTGTTTTTCTGCTTGTAGCTGCTAAGATCATCATCTCGTGATATCAGGTCTTCTTTTTTTAACTTTAGTCACTCCAAACTCCAAACTCCAGGCACTTTCTTCCTTCTTTTCACTAATTTAGCATTTCCATGAAATTCTCAGTCACCATTTTAGGTTGTAGTTCTGCTACTCCCACCAGCGACCGAAACGCATCGTCGCAATTGATCAACCACAACGAAAAACTTTTCCTGGTTGATTGCGGCGAAGGCACACAGGTGCAACTCCGGCGTAATCATTTCCGGTTCATCCGTATCGATCATATTTTTATAAGTCACCTGCATGGCGATCATTTCTTCGGGCTTGTCGGACTGATATCAACCATGCACTTGCTGGGCCGTAAGAATCGACTGCATATATATGCTCCTCCCGAACTCGAAGATGTGATTCTGCTTCAACTCCGGATTTCGGCTACTACGCTGGATTATCCTTTACATTTTCATCCTACGCAAGCAGAAATTTCTGCTACTATAATGGAGAATAATTATCTGGAAGTGATTACCCTGCCTTTGAATCACAGGATTCCTACAACAGGATTCATCTTTCGGGAAAAACCTGGCTTGCGCAGTATTAATTCCAAAGCAGTAAAAGAATATAATGTACCCTATACGGTTTTTGAAGTGCTGAAAACTGGCAGCGACTATACTACTCCTGATGGGAAAGTAATCAGTAACGAAAAGCTGACTACCACCCCGGCACCTTCGCGCTCATACGTTTATTGTTCCGATACTGCTTATTATGAAGCTGTTATTCCAGCGATAGAAGGCGTGGACGTGCTTTATCATGAAACCACTTTTATGGCGGACAAAGCCACCATCGCTGCCGAGAAATTTCATTCCACGACAGTGGAGGCGGCAACCATTGCGCTTAAAGCCGGTGTTAAGAAATTACTCATAGGCCATTACTCCGCGCGTTACGACGATCTGCAGCCTTTGTGTGAAGAAACAAAAACTGTATTTCCTGAATCTTACCTCACCCTGGACGGGATGGTTTTTGATATTTAGCATCCTAAGCCGGAGTGACTTTTATAAAATTAGCTAATAATTGATTATCATGGACTTACGAGGCAATAACCTCAATATTGCATTTTAATCAGATAAAAGTGATAAAAAATAATAGTTAATTTGCTGATTTCAGAGGAATAGTTGTACTTTTGTCGCCACAAAATACAAAATTTTGAACGCAGGAATAGTATGTTTGTACCATCAGTAGATATATTTTCCAATTTTATTCTCTTTCTTATTCAGAGCTCCAGGGTGAGTTAGGAATATTTGTTTAGAAATTTTAAAACAAAAAGCCTTTCTCACCAAACGTGAGGGAGGCTCTTTCTTTTAAAGGCCGCTCAAAAAGAATATGAATAATGAAATAATGAAAACATGATGAAAATTCCACTCCGTAGCGATACATCTACCAAAGGCCGGAAAATGGCAGGAGCCCGCAGTTTATGGCGAGCTAACGGTATGAAAGAAGAACAATTTGGCAAACCGCTCATAGCGATTGCCAATTCGTTTACACAATTTGTACCAGGCCATGCACATTTACATTCAATTGGACAGTATGTTAAAGGCCTTATTGAAGCTCAGGGCTGTTTTGCTGCCGAATTCAACACCATTGCCATCGATGATGGTATTGCCATGGGGCATGATGGGATGTTGTATTCATTGCCTTCACGCGATCTGATAGCCGATAGTGTTGAGTACATGGTGAATGCACATATGGCAGATGCGCTCATTTGCATAAGTAACTGCGATAAAATTACGCCCGGTATGCTAATGGCTGCCATGAGGCTGAACGTTCCCACAATTTTTGTTTCTGGTGGCCCCATGGAAGCCGGCGTTATGGGCGACCGGAAACTCGACCTGGTTGATGCTATGGTTATGGGAGCCGATGATAGCGTAAGCGACAATGAACTTGCAAAAGTTGAGCGGTCGGCATGTCCAACCTGTGGTTCCTGCTCAGGCATGTTTACTGCCAACAGCATGAACTGCCTTACAGAAGCTTTAGGTTTGTCCCTGCCCGGTAATGGAACCATCGTGGCTACCCATTCCAACAGGCTTAAACTCTTCGAAAAAGCTGCCGGTCGTATTGTCGAAATGGCCCGGGAATATTATGATGAGGGAGATGAAGCAGTGCTGCCCCGACAAATTGCTTCGAAAAATGCCTTTATAAATGCCATGACGCTGGATATAGCCATGGGAGGCTCGACCAATACTGTGCTGCACTTGCTTGCCATTGCCCATGAAGCCGGCGTTGACTTCACGATGAGTGATATTGATATTCTTTCGCGAAAAACACCCTGTCTCTGCAAGGTCTCTCCTAGTTCTCAATACCATATTGAAGACGTAAACCGGGCAGGGGGAATAATGTCCCTGTTGGGCGAATTGAACCGGGCAGGCCTTCTGGATGCTTCAGCCCTCAGGGTTGATAGGTTAAACCTGAATCAGGCAATTACTTCGTATGATATTAAAAGCAGTAATGTAACAGATGAAGCTATTGAAATATATAGCAGTGCCCCGGCTGGTAAAATCAACCTGGTAATGGGATCACAAAATGCACGTTATGTAAAACTTGACGATAACCGTATTTCCGGTTGTATTCGCAGCGCCGGAAATGCATATCAGAAAGATGGCGGACTTGCTGTTTTGTCCGGAAATATTGCCACGAGTGGCTGTATTGTGAAAACTGCGGGAGTTGATCCATCTCTTTTTCATTTCGAAGGAGTTGCAAGGGTATTTGAATCTCAGGATGATGCAGTTAACGGAATATTGCGTGGTAAAGTAAATCCCGGAGACATTGTCGTAATCAGATATGAGGGTCCCAAAGGCGGTCCTGGTATGCAGGAGATGCTTTACCCGACATCCTATTTAAAGAGTCTAAAACTCGATAAAGCGTGTGCCTTAATTACGGATGGTCGTTTTTCAGGAGGAACTTCAGGACTTTCCATAGGACATATATCACCGGAAGCGGCTGCCGGAGGTGAGATAGCTTTAATAAAAGACGACGATAGAATTGTGATTGATATTGCGGCCCGCTCAATTGATTTGAAAGTAAGCGAAGAAGAATTAAAACTTCGCAGGGCTTATGAAGCTGGAAGGGGGAAGGATGCTTATTCACCGCCAGCAAGAAAAAGAAATATTTCAAATTCCCTGAAGATTTATGCCAAACACGTTTCCTCTGCCGATAAGGGTGCGGTGAGGATCATTGATTAGAAATTAACGAACGAGATAAGCTAAAAAGAGATGAAGGATAAAGAGGCTGTAAATTAAGTGACAGGAGTAGGAACTTTTTTTAAAACCAGATGTTATTGTCAAAAGAGTTGGTTTGAACTTATATCCTTTAAGTTATTGATCAGACGATATACCAAAGTATGAACAAGTAACTCCTGGTATTTGGGAACATCGTATAAGCAGTTTATGGATGGTATCCGGCGCCGGGCTCTGAAAATTAATCCATCGAATATATAACCAAATTATATAATTATGACGACTAAAGAAAAAGAGACCCGAAGGTCAAAGCAACAAAATGTTGAGATAACCGGAAGTGAGGCCGTAATCCGTTCGCTCATAGAAGAAGGGACAGAAATTATTTTTGGCTACCCTGGTGGACAGATCATGCCGGTATATGATGCCCTATATGATTATCAAAATGCTTTGCGCCATATTTTAACCAGGCACGAACAAGGTGCGGTGCATGCTGCCCAGGGTTATGCGCGGGTAACCGGAAAGACTGGTGTTTGCCTCGTAACCTCAGGGCCGGGTGCAACCAACCTCATAACAGGTATCGCTGATGCAATGATTGATTCAACCCCTTTGGTTTGCATTTCAGGACAGGTGGCTTCACTGCTCCTGGGTTCAGATGCTTTCCAGGAGTCAGATGTTATAGGTATTTCCATGCCCGTTACCAAATGGAATTACCAGATAACTTCAGCCGATGAAATCCCGTCAATAATTGCCAAAGCTTTTTATATAGCCGCATCTGGTCGCCCTGGTCCCGTACTTATTGATATTACAAAAGATGCACAGTTTGGAAAGTTAAAATATAAGTATGCCAAATGTCATAAAATAAGGAGCTATGTCCCTGAATTTCCTGTTAATAAAGACAAACTGAATCAGGCTTCAGAATTGATTAATAATGCAAAAAAACCTTTTTTGATATATGGTCAGGGGGTGTTATTGTCGGGCGCTGAAAAGGAATTAAAGCACTTTATCGAAAAAACAGGGATACCAACAGCCTGGACCTTGCTTGGATTGTCAGCCATTGATTCGGATCATCCTTTGAACATGGGTATGTTAGGCATGCACGGAAACTACGGTCCCAATATTAAAACCAACGAATGTGATGTGCTGATTGCAGTGGGAATGAGATTCGATGACCGGGTAACTGGTAACCTGAAAACCTATGCAAAACAGGCTAAAATAATCCATATTGAGATTGATCCGGCCGAAATTAACAAGAATGTGAAAACCGATGTTGCACTTTTGGGTGATGCAAAACGGATACTCAGGTTACTGACCCTCCGTGCCATAAAGAAAAAACATCCGGCATGGGTAAAGGAATTCAAACAGGCCTATGAAGTTGAAGTAAAGAAAGTTATTCATTCAGATCTCAATCCGGCAAAGCCGGGGATGAGCATGGCCGAGATTGTGCATAAAGTTGCAGATTTAACAAATAATACGGCCGTTGTTGTCAGTGATGTAGGGCAAAATCAAATGGCAGCAGCACGTTATTCAAAATTTACTACTTCGCGCAGTCATATTACATCAGGAGGATTAGGTACCATGGGATTCGGGCTTCCCGCAGCCATGGGGGCCAAGTTTGGCGTTAAAGACCGTGAAGTGGTCCTTTTTGTCGGAGATGGCGGTATGCAGATGACAATTCAGGAATTAGGGACTATAGCACAGGAAAACCTACCAGTTAAAATAGTGATTTTAAATAACAGGTTCCTTGGTATGGTTCGGCAATGGCAGGAACTTTTCTTTGAGAAAAGGTATTCGTTCACAAAAATTTTCAGCCCTGATTTTGTTAAAGTAGCTGATGCTTATGGAATACCCGGCCAATTGGTAAAAAGACGCCAGGAGCTCGAAAATGCAATACAAACTATGCTCGATGCCAAAGGGCCTTACCTGTTGGAGATCATGGTCGAAAAAGAGGATAATATCTTCCCAATGGTTCCTGCAGGGGCATCAGTATCTGACATTTTACTTTGCGCTGATGATGTTAAATAGTCTCGAATAATTAAAAATCCTGAAAAATGAAGCAAGAATATATAATCTCGGCATATAGCGAAAACCATATAGGTTTGCTGACCCGTATCACCATCATCTTTACCCGGCGAAAAGTAAATATCGAAAGCCTGACCGTTTCGGAGTCTGCTCTTAAAGGTATTTCGAAGTTTACAATCGTAGTTAACGAGACAAAAGAAAAGGTTGATAATATTACCAAACAAATTGAAAAGCAGGTAGAGGTGTTAAAAGCTTTCTACCATACAAACGATGAGATGATTTTCCAGGAGATTGCTTTATACAAAGTGCCGACCCGGGCTTTGATGGAAACTGACCAATTGGAAAAAATGATCAGGCGCCACAATGCCCGTATCCTGGAGATCACCCCTGAATATACGGTGATTGAAAAAACAGGGCATAAGGAAGAAACCCAGGAGCTATTTAACGGCCTAAACGAATATGGTGTTTTACAGTTCATACGATCGGGGCGGATTGCAATTACCCGTTCGCCCATTGAAAAACTGTCGGAATTCCTGAAAGAAAGGGATGCACTTTTGGCGAAAATCGAATCAAAAGGCAAATTGGATAGTTCAAAAATTTAAATTAATTAATAATCATAAATAAGTAACACAATGGCAAAAATTAAATTTGGAACACAAGAGGAAAATGTAGTAACCCGCCAGGAATTTCCGTTATCAAAAGCCCGCGAGATCCTGAAAGATGAAATTATAGCTGTTATCGGTTATGGGGTTCAGGGCCCGGCACAATCTATGAACATGCGCGACAATGGCTTTAAAGTAATAATTGGCCAGGCTCCCGAGTTTAAATCGGATTGGGATAAAGCTGTTAAAGACGGATGGGTTCCTGGTGAAACCTTGTTCCCTGTTGCTGAAGCTGCAAGAAAAGCCACTATTGTCCAATATCTTGTTTCGGATGCTGCCCAGCGTTTGCTTTGGCCGGTAATTAAACCCTGCCTCAACGAAGGAGATGCCCTCTATTTTTCGCATGGGTTCTCAATAACCTTCAAAGAACAAACAGAGGTAATCCCTCCGGATAATATTGATGTTATCATGGCAGCACCTAAAGGTTCGGGCGCCAGCGTGCGTGCCAACTTCCTCGCAGGAACAGGTATTAATTCAAGCTACGCTGTATTCCAGGATTATACAGGCAGGGCTTTAGACCGTACCCTGGCGCTGGGTATCGCCATAGGCTCCGGATACTTGTTCCCTACTACCTTTGAGAATGAAGTATATTCCGACCTGACTGGTGAACGCGGTGTCCTCATGGGAGCGTTGGCAGGCATAATCGAGGCCCAGTATAAAGTTCTTCGCGACAACGGACACAGCCCTTCCGAAGCCTTTAACGAAACAGTGGAAGAGCTTACTCAAAGCCTTATCCGCCTGGTTGATCAGAACGGAATGGACTGGATGTATTCGAATTGCAGCGCTACCGCTCAACGTGGCGCCCTCGACTGGAGGCATAAATTCCGCGAAGCTACCCTGCCGGTTTTCGAAGCTCTTTACGAAAGCGTTAAAACAGGCAAAGAAACCAAACGCGTACTCGATTCAACCAGCAGTATAGATTATAAAGACGCTTTAGAAGTTGAATTGAAAGAGATGCGCGAATCGGAGCTGTGGCAGGCCGGTGCGGCTGTTCGCAGTCTTCGCCCTAATTAGTTGTGCCCTGAACCTGTTACTCTGACCCTTGTGTCATGAAAACCAGGCTTCAAGCGCAAATACCTTCTACTCAGAATATACAATCGTAATATTATGACCCCTCTGGAACCTCTACGTACACTCAATTTTGATGCTGCTGCTGAAAGATTGAAACCGGCGGTACTGAACACCCCTTTGCAATTGAATGCTTCCTTATCGGCTAAGTATAAATGTAAGGTTTACTTAAAACGTGAAGATTTGCAGGTTGTTCGTTCGTACAAGATACGAGGTGCATACAATATGATCAGCCAGTTGAGTTTTAAACGCAAAGCAAATGGAGTTGTGTGCGCGAGCGCGGGTAACCATGCCCAGGGATTTGCATGGAGTTGCAAATCTTTGGGCATAAAAGGAGTGATTTTCATGCCCAGCCCCACACCAAAACAAAAAGTAAACCAGGTGAAAATGTTTGGTGGCGAGTGGATTGAACTTGTCATGACAGGCGATACTTTTGATGATTGTTTAAAGGAAGCACTTGAATTCACTTCGGCTAATGGGAAGACCTTTATCCCTCCTTTCGACGATTACCGTGTTATTGAAGGACAGGGAACTGTGGCCCTCGAAATTTTAAAAGAACTTGAAAAGCCTGATTTTATTTTTGTCCCGGTTGGCGGAGGTGGTTTAATAGCCGGGGTCACAGAAGTTGTTAAAACAAAAAGTCCGCGTACCAAAATAATCGGTATTGAGCCCGAAGGCGCCCCAAGCATGGTAGCTGCTATAAAAAGTGGAAAGCCGGTAACTCTTGATAAGATTGATAATTTTGTTGATGGCGCTGCTGTGAAAAGAGTCGGCACTCACACGTTCGAATTGGCAAAAGACCGGATTCATGAAATGCTTCTGGCCCCCGAAGGGTTGGTGTGTTCCACAATATTAAAGCTTTACAATGAAGATGCCATAGTGGTTGAACCTGCCGGAGCTTTGTCGGTGGCGGCGCTCGAGATTTATAAAGATCATTTAAAAGGAAAGACTGTGGTCTGTATTGTTAGTGGAAGCAATAACGATATCAGCCGTATGCAGGAAATCATGGAACGAGCGTTATTGTACGAAGGTTTAAAACATTATTTCCTTGTCCGTTTTCCGCAGCGTGCCGGGGCATTGCGTTATTTCGTGAATAACGTGCTAGGGCCTGACGATGATATCACCCGTTTTGAATTTATAAAGAAAAATAACCGCGAAGCCGGCCCTGCCCTGGTAGGTATAGAACAGAAAGTTCCATCAGACTATGCTGTCCTGCTCTCAAACATGAAAAAACACAAGGTAGCGTTTACTGAGGTAAACAACCACGAGAGTTTGTTTGAATATTTGATCTGAATGCCGGTATTAAATATTCTTCTCTTTTTAAACATATCACAAATGTTTGATATTGCTTAGAAGCACAAACGTGAATACTGAAATGCCAGAATGGAAATAATTGTCAATCTTCACTTTTTATGTTTCGCCTTATTAATCGCATCAAGCAAACCATTCTCCGTTTTATCGCCCGTTAAAGCCCAGAACATAATACCACCTAATCCGTTTTGAAGGGCATAGCGGGTTTTCAATGTGATGGATTCAGTATTGTCAAATGTAGCAAACAACTGCTTTTCGATATTATACCCATAAGGCGCCTGTGCTGTCGAATCCCAATAAAATTCAAAGCCGGAGTTATCCGAAAAATAGTTGTCAAAATCCTTGTAATTCACGTAAGCGAAAAAAGTTCCTGCCTGGTACAGCCCATGGTTGATGTCTTTCACATTGCTGAGTATACGCGCATAGAAAGCCGCTCCGATCACCATTTTATTCCGTGGCACACCGAGCGAATCGAGGAAATGGACTGCAAAATCAGCAGATTCGGGCTGTTCGGGAGTCGAAAACAACAGGGTGTGATGTCCTGTTCGCTGGCTATATCCATTCACATAGTCATACGTCATAAGGTTCACATAGTTGAGTAGCGGCATCACTTTTGCCCATTCGATCGAGTTGATAAAAAAATCCCTGAATCCTCCTGCGGCAAAGCTCAGTTCATACTTAACACCCACGGTTTTCCGCAGTGTTTCTACCAGTGATGTAAAATTTTGCCTGTCGCCGGGCGAATAAGGATAACCGGGGACTGATTCGAGCGCCGGGTATTCCCAATCCAGATCGAGACCATCAACGCCATAATGGACGAATAATCCCATAACAGATGCAGCAAATTCCTCCCGTCCTTGAGCATTCGCAAACACAATCGGGCAAGTTTCGCAACCACCCCAGCCACCCAATGATAAAATTATTTTGAGGTTAGGGTTCCGCTGCTTCAAAGCCACAAGATGAAGGATGGTAAGGCTGTCGACGCTGTTATCAACAACCATCCGGTTGCCTTTCAGGTGAAGAAAACTGTAAATGACATGTGTTAACTTACCAACAGGATAGTTATCTATTTCTGTCAACCCTCCATGATAATAGGCAATTACAGCAAATTTCCCTGCATGTGATTGTCCATGCGACAAGGAAGAAATTATCAGAATCAATAAAAGAATAAAAAGCAATTTCTTGAGGTATCCGGAATTAAATTTCATAACGTTGTTTTATTTGATTGAACCTTTTTGACAGTTGATAACCTAATCATAGAGTTTGATCAGCTCATACTCATTACCCGTCCAATTGAGAAAGCGAATAAAATCATCATAACAAATTATGATCGAAGCCGTATTGATGCAGGGATGAAAACTGATTCGCTGACCTTTTTGAAGATTTTCGTCCAGGAATAGATGAACATGATGTTCCAGGTCATTGATCAGACCAAAAGGCGTAACTGATCCGGGAGACAGCCCCATATATTTCTTCAGCCGGTCATCCGAAGCAAAAGTAAGTTTGCCCTGTTTCAGTCTCTTTTCCAGATCGTGAATACTGAGTTGTTGAAGATGTTCCAAAACAACCAGGTAATGCCGGTTCCCTTTATGGTTGCGAAAGAAAATATTCTTGCAATGTGTTGCATCCAGATCTTTCCAGTATTTCATGGCCTCTTCAATGGTAGGGGCTGGTGGATGCCCGTTGTATTCGAAAGGAATTCTCAATTGATCGAGAATGTCGTAAAGGCGAGGGTCTCCGTTCATGTAAGTAGTATAAAGTTTATGGAGTTTTTCTATGCCCGATTTGCCGACCAATAAAGTGGTTCTGCTCTTTCATTCAGATTGTGACATTAATCAGAGTTGTATAATAAACGGCAAAATTAATCGAAATCTCTTGGTCAATTTGCTTAAAAAGGAAACCACGCAGACACGGAGAACACGGAGAGTCAGAGAGAAATATAATCTTGAGCAAAAATATGATGATTTCCGGTATTTGAAAAGAGAATAATAAAAGCATGTCCGAAACAAAAAAATCAAAGATAAGCTTCTGTGACGCTCTGTGTTCTCCGTCCCTCCGTTGTTCAATAACTGATGGGGAAAATTTACTACTTTTGCAACTTTGTTAAAAATACTGAAATCTTAATAAAATGGATATCCCCAGCAAGTACGACCCGTCCGAACTCGAAGATAAATGGTACACATTCTGGCTTGAAAATAAACTATTCCGCTCGGTGCCTGATGAGCGCGAACCGTACACTATTGTTATTCCTCCTCCAAACGTTACCGGTGTACTTCACATGGGGCATATGCTTAATAATACCATCCAGGATGTTTTGGTGCGTCGTGCCCGTATGCAGGGTAAGAATGCCTGCTGGCTGCCGGGAACCGACCATGCCTCAATCGCTACCGAAGCTAAAGTTGTTGCCAAACTTAAAGAGGATGGCATTGAAAAATCTGCACTGTCGAGAGAAGAATTCCTGGTTCATGCATGGGAATGGAAGGAAAAACACGGGGGAATCATTCTTGAACAATTGAAAAAACTCGGTGCTTCATGCGACTGGGACCGTACAACATTCACCATGGACGAATCCATGTACGAATCGGTGATCGATGTATTTATCGACCTGCATAAGAAAGGTCTTATTTATCGCGGCGTACGTATGGTTAACTGGGACCCGGAAGCCCTCACGGCCTTATCGGACGAAGAGGTTATATACAAGGAAGTCCGCTCCAAATTATACTACATCCGCTATGAAGTTGAAGGTACTTCCGACGAATGGGTTACCGTTGCCACCACCCGCCCCGAAACCATCCTGGGTGATACAGCAGTATGCTACCATCCGCTGGACGACCGGTTCGCTCATCTCAAAGGAAAACGCGTGCTGGTTCCGCTGATCAACCGCTCTGTTCCAATGATTGCCGATGAATACGTGGACAGGGAATTCGGCACCGGCTGCCTTAAAATTACCCCGGCGCATGACATCAACGACTATAACATCGGCATAAAACATAAGCTCAAAGTAATCGATATCTTTAACGATAACGGAACATTGAGCGAAAAAGCCCAATTGTACATCGGTGAAGACCGTTTTGTAGTGCGCAAAAAAATTGTGAAGGAACTCGAAGCCCAGGGGCATATTGTCAGAATTGAGAATTATGTGAACAATGTGGGGTACTCTGAACGTACTGATGAAGTGATCGAACCAAAACTCTCGCTACAATGGTTCATGCGTATGACAGAAATGGCCAGACCTGCTCTCGAAGTGGTGATGAACGATACTGTGAAATTTTATCCTGACAAATTCAAAAACACCTACCGGCATTGGATGGGAAATGTAAAAGACTGGTGCATCAGCCGCCAGTTGTGGTGGGGACAGCGCATACCTGCATGGTACGCTCCCGATGGAACAATAGCTGTCGCCAAGACAAAGGAAGAAGCATTTGAAATCCTCAGTCAGTCTGTTGCCGGGCTTCATATTGAGAAAATAAAGCAGGACGAAGATGTTCTGGACACCTGGTTCTCGTCATGGCTTTGGCCTATTTCAGTATTTGATGGCATACGGCATCCCGATAACGAAGATATCCGCTATTACTACCCGACCAACGACCTGATCACTGCCCCTGAAATCCTGTTCTTTTGGGTTGCACGCATGATCATGGCAGGGATAGAATACCGCAAGGAAATTCCTTTCCACAATGTTTACCTTACCGGGATCGTGCGCGATAAGCTTGGCCGGAAAATGTCGAAATCGCTGGGCAATTCACCCGACCCTATCGAGCTGATCGGGAAATACGGAGCCGACGGAGTGCGCGTTGGTATGTTGCTTACTTCTCCTGCCGGCAATGATCTGCCTTTCGACGATATGCTTTGCGAGCAGGGACGTAATTTCAGCAACAAGATATGGAATGCTTTACGATTGGTAAAAGGATGGGACGTTGACGAAACAATTGTGCAGCCGGAATCCTGCCGCGTTTCGGTGCTTTGGTTCAATTCAAGGCTTAATGAAACTATTGTAGCACTCGACGAACAATACGACCGCTTCAAGCTTTCCGATGCCCTGATGACCGTTTACAAACTCATCTGGGACGATTTCTGCTCCTGGTACCTCGAGATGATAAAACCGGCTTTCCAGAAGCCTATCGATAAAACTACGCTGTATGAAACTGTTGCCATTTTCGAAAAACTAATGCTTTTGCTGCAT
>Ga0315290_10001944_pt1 | contig 14394 bp, 11 predicted proteins | sample YL17G12_0_MG_FD_203627 | JGI IMG/M metagenome (GOLD analysis project Ga0315290, IMG submission 203627) | Sediment microbial communities from Yellowstone Lake, YNP, Wyoming, USA - YL17G12_0 | ecosystem: Environmental > Aquatic > Freshwater > Lake > Sediment | place: USA: Wyoming | collected... | reverse complement strand
GGGGTGGTGCTGCATCGCCAGCTTGCGGTACGCGCGCTTGATCTCTTCCTCGCCCGCGTCCCGCCCCACCCCCAGCACCTCGTAGTAGTCGCGCTTGGCCGCCACGCTCGCTCCCTAGTCGCCGGCCGGCGGGGCCCCGGCCTCGCCCGGCTCCGGTGCGCGCGCCACCGTCACCTTGGCGGCGCGCAGCAGCCGCTCCCCGATGCGGTATCCCTTCTCGACCACCCCCACGACCGTCCCCGGGGCGTGTTCCGCCGAGGCCACCTCGAAGAGCGCCTCGGCGACGTGGGGGTCGAACCGCTGGCCGGCGGGATCGACGACCTCGACGCCGTGCGCGCGCAAGATCTCGCGCACCCGGCCGTGCACCAGGCGGACCCCCCGATGGATGGGATCGCCGGTCTCCGCCGCCTCGGCCGCGGCGACGGCGCGCTCGAGATCGTCGGCGAGCGTGACCACCTCGCTCAGCACCCGGTCCCGGGCGCGCCGTTCGGCGTCCTCGAGATCGCGCGCCGCGCGCTTGCGGTAGTTGGCCAGATCGGCCTCGGCACGCAGCCAGCGATCCCGGGCGGCGGCGCACTCCGCCTCCAGCTCCGCCACCCTGGCCTCCGCGGTTTCCGTGTCCGCCGCCACGCCAGGCTCCGCCCCGGCCGCCCCCGCCTCGGAAGCCGGCGGCTCCGATGGCGCCCCGGCGCCGCCCTCCGGCGCCTCTTCCGGCGCTCCCGGCCCCCCTCTGCCCGGCCCCCGCTTGCTCTTGCTACGCATCCTCGTCCCTTTCCCAAGTGCCGCCCGCATCCTGCTGGCCATTGAACGCGCCGCCCTCGCGGGCTGTCAACGCGCCGTCTTCGGCTCCGCCTCGCGCCACAGCGCCAGCACGACCTCGTCGGTCAGGCGGCGTTGGATCTGCGGCACCCGCACCCCCGACCCGTCCACCTCCAACAGGCCCCGCTGCGCCAGCCGCCGTGCCGCGGCCGTCCAGGCGCCGGCGCCGGCCCCCAGAGCGTCGATGTCGCCCCAGGGAATCCCGTCCGCGAGCCGTAGGCCCAGCATGAAGGTCTCCACGCCGGCCTGCGCGGTCACATCCTCCCGCTCCCCGACCCAGTCCTGCCCCCCCAGAACCCGTGCCGCGTACGCCTCGGCCGCGCGCGTGTTCCGCCATCGCCTCTGCCCCCAGAACGAGACCGCCGACGGCCCCAGGCCCAGGCAAGGCCGCCGGCGCCAGTAAAGCAGATTGTGCTCCGACTCGTGCCCGGCCCGCGCGAAGTTCGAGACCTCGTACTGCCGGTAGCCGGCGCCCGTCAGCACGGCGGCCGCCGCCTCGAAGAGCTCCGCCGCCGCCTCGTCCCCCGGCGAGCGCACCCTGCCCGCGCGCACGGCCTCGCCCATCGGCGTGCCCGCCTCGGCGGTGAAGTGGTACGCCGACACGTGGGGCGGGGACAGCGCCACCGTGCGCTCCAGGGTGCGCCGCCAGGCGGCCTCGCCGTGTCCCGGGAAGCCGAAGATGAGGTCCAGGCTCCAGTCCGCGAACGCCGCTCCCACGGCGCCGGCCGCGGCGCGCGCCTCGGCCTCCCCGTGCCCCCGCCCGAGGCTGCGCAACTCGCCCTCGTCCCACGACTGGACGCCGAGGGAGATCCGGTTGACCCCCGCCTCGCGCCACGCCTCGAGGCGCACCGCGCCGACGTCCTCGGGATTCGCCTCCAGCGTGAACTCGGCCCCCGGCGCGAACGCCAAACGCTCGCCCAGCCCGTGCGCCAGGGCCGTCAGGTCGCCGGGCTCCAGACGGCTCGGCGTGCCGCCGCCGAAGAAGAGCGTGGCGAACCGCCCGCCGCCCACCTGCTTGCCTGCCCCCTCCGCCTCGCGCAGCACGGCGGCCACCAAGCGCTGCGCCCCGCGCGCCGTGTACGGCGCGGTGGCGAAATCGCAGTAGGGGCAGCGGACGCGGCAGAAGGGAACGTGGACGTAGAGCCCCGGCCCGGCCCCCACGCCGGGCTTCAGCGGATGGCCTTGAACAGGCGCTGGAAACGGGGCCAATTGCGCTCCCCGTCCCACGACCAGTAGATGAACATGGCCCGGCCCTTGACCAGATCCATGTCCACCGGGCCCCAGTAGCGGCTGTCGTTCGAGTTGTCGCGGTTGTCGCCCATCATGAAGAGGTTACCGGGCGGCACGGTGTACGGCCCGAAGTTGTCGCGCGGGCCGAAGCCGGCGGGCTGCAGCAGGGCGTCGCTGTGCTGCACGAAAGGCTCCGTGCGCTTCTGGGCTTCGACGAAGAGGCCCTTGTCGCGCACCTCCACCGTCTGCCCGCCGGTGGCCACGCAGCGCTTGATGTAGTCGCGGCTCGGGTCCTGCGGGAACTGGAAGACGATGACGTCCCCCGGCTGCGGCCGGGTGAGGCCGGGCAGCCGGATGTGGGTGAAGGGGAGCTTGGCGCCGTACTCGAACTTGTTCACGAACAGGAAGTCGCCGACCAGGAGCGTCGGGAGCATGGACTCCGACGGGATGCGGAACGCCTGCACCACGAAGACGCGCAGGATCAGCGTCAGCAGGACGGCGTAGACCGCCGTGTCGACGTACTCGCGCAGGATCGATTTCTGCCGCTTTTGGGGCATGCCCATACCGACCTCCGGGAGGCGCTAGCGCTCCAGCTTGAGGACCGCGAGGAAAGCCTCCTGGGGGACCTCGACGGTGCCTATCTGCTTCATGCGCCGCTTGCCCTCCTTCTGCTTCTCGAGCAGCTTGCGCTTGCGCGTGATGTCGCCACCATAGCATTTCGCGGTGACGTTCTTGCGCAGGGCGCTGAGGGTCTCGCGGGCGATGACCTTGGCCCCGACCGCCGCCTGGATGGCGATCGGGAACATCTGACGGGGGATCAGCTCCTTGAGGCGCTGGGCCAGGCTGCGGCCCCATTCGTACGCCTTGTCGCGGTGCACGATGCTGGAGAGGGCGTCGACCGGCTCGCCGTTGAGCAGCAGGTCCATCTTCACCAGGTCGGACAGCTCGTAGCCGTCGACGTCGTAGTCGAAGGAGGCGTAGCCGCGCGACACCGATTTCAGCTTGTCGTAGAAGTCCACGACGATCTCGGTGAGGGGCAGGCGGTAGTCGAGCAGGGCCCGCTTGTCCTCGAGATAGTCCATGTGCGCGAACTGGCCGCGCCGGTCCTGGCACAGCTGCATGATGTTGCCCACGTACTCGGCCGGCACGATGATCCGGGCCCGCACCATCGGCTCCTCGACCATGTCGATCTTGCCGGGTGGCGGCATGTGGGTCGGGTTGTCCACCTCGAGGACCTCGCCGTCGGTGAGGTGGACGAGGAACTTCACGGACGGCACGGTGGCGATGAGGTCGACGTTGTACTCGCGGCGCAGCCGCTCCTGCACGATCTCCATGTGCAGAAGCCCGAGGAAGCCGCAGCGGAAGCCGAACCCCAGCGCCACCGAGGTCTCCGGCTCGTAGAGCAGCGAGGCGTCGTTGAGCTTGAGCTTGGCCAGCGCGTCCTTGAGCTGCTCGTACTGGTCGGTGTCGATGGGATAGAGACCGCTGAAGACCACCGATTGCACGCGGCGGTAACCGGGCAGCGCGGCCGGGGCCTCCTCGCCGGCCGGCGCCAGCGTGTCGCCCACCTGCGCGTCGGCCACGGTCTTCACCCCCGCCACCACGTAGCCCACCTGGCCGGCGGTGAGCTCGGGGCGCGGGATCATCTCCAGGCGGAAGATCCCGACCTCCATCACCTCGTAGCGCTTGCCGGTGGCCACGAACTGGATGACGTCGCCCGCCGCCACGCGCCCATCCATCACGCGCACGTAGGCGACCACCCCCCGGTAGGCGTCGAACTTCGAGTCGAAGATCAGCGCGCGCAGCGGGGCCTGCGCCGTGCCGGCCGGGGGCGGGACCCGGTGCACCACCGCTTCCAGGACCTCGTGCACGCCGAGGCCGGCCTTGGCGCTGACCGCGGGGACCTGCTCGGGGTCGGCCCCCACCAGGTGGGCCAGCTCCAGCCGCGTCTCCTCGACCCGCGCGGCCGGCATGTCGATCTTGTTGACCACCGGCACCAGCGTCAGGCCGCCGTCGCGCGCCAGGTAGTAGTTCGACAGCGTCTGGGCCTGGAGCCCCTGGGTGGCGTCCACCAGCAGCACCGCTCCCTCGCACGCCGCCAGCGAGCGGGAGACCTCGTAGGTGAAGTCCACGTGGCCCGGGGTGTCGATGAGGTTGAGGGCGTAGCGGTGGCCGTCGTCGGCCGTGTACTCCATGGCGATGGGATGCGACTTGATGGTGATGCCCTTCTCCCGCTCCAGGTCCATGGAGTCGAGCACCTGCTCCTTCTTCACGTGCCCGACGATGGTCTTGGTCTGCTCGAGCAGGCGGTCGGCGAGGGTCGACTTGCCGTGGTCGATGTGGGCGATGATGCAGAAGTTGCGCGTCCGCGACGCGGGGATGCGGCTCACCGCCAGCGCACCCGCGCGGCCAGCGACAGGCCATCCGGCCCCGGCTCGGGGCCGAGTTCGACGTCACCGCTCTTGAGATGGGCGTCCACGTACGCGTCGATCATCGAGAGGAACACGACCGCTCCCAGCCACCAGGCATCCTGCTGGCGACGGTTGTAGGTGTTCTCGTACTCCGGCGTGCCGGGGGTGAGTTCCTGGAGGCGCCGGGAGTCCTGTACGAGGGACGCCACCAGCAAGCCCTCCGCGGCCACCGCCACGCCGGCTTTGATCCAGCTGCCGTTGGTCGCCTGCCCCCAGCCCGGCACCGCCAGGGAGCGCAGCATGATGCCGGTGGGTGAACGGAAGAAGCCACCCGGCGCGGCCTGTTGCGCACCGCCGGCGGCCGCTGGCGGCTCCGCCTTGCCGGTGCTCTCCGCCGGCGCCGCCGCCGGGGCCACGCCCAGGCTCTCGGCCGCCGCCGCATCCCCTGCCGTCGAATCCGCCGGCGCCGCCCGCGCGCTGCCGGCTGCCGCCACGCCCAGGGCCAGCGCGGCCAGCCCGGCCAGCGCCAGCCCCGCCGCGCGCCTCATCGCCGGCCTCCGGCGACCGCGGCGCCTCGGCCGTGACAGCCTGGCGGGAACGTGTGGGAATCGAACCCACCCCGGACGGGCGAGCCGCCCGACAGAAGGATTTGAAGTCCTCGGGGACCACCAGATCCCATGCGTTCCCGCAGTCCGTCGCGGCTAGCGCGCGGCGCGCACGGCCACCAGCTCGATCTCCACGCGGCCGCCCTTCGGCAGCCCGGCCACCTGCACCGTGGAGCGCGCCGGCAGAGCCCCGCCCAGCGCCTCGCCGTAGATCTCGTTGACGACCTGGAAGTCGGCCAGGTCGGCGAGGAAGATCACCGTCTTGACCACGTCGTGGAAATCGAAGCCCGCCGCCGCGAGCACGGCCCGCAGGTTGGCGAGCGCCCGCTTCGCCTCGGCCGCCGTGCCTCCGGCCGCCAGCTGACCGGTGGCCGGATCGAGGCCCAGCTGCCCCGAAGCGAAGAGCCACTCCACGTCGCCGGCGCGCACCCGCCGCGCCTGGGCGTACGGACCGATGGCCGCCGGCGCCTCCGGGGTGCTCACCGGGGCATGCGCCCGACCGCTTCCTGCCGCCTCCGTCCCGCTCATTCGACCGTCACGCTCTTGGCCAGGTTGCGCGGCTGGTCGACGTCGCAGCCGCGCAGCACCGCCATGTAGTAGGCCAGCATCTGCAGCGGGATCACCGACAGCAGCGGCACCGTCGCGTCGTGCGTCTGGGGGATGTAGATGACGTGGTCGGCCAGCCGCGGCACGTCCTCGTCCCCCTCCGTGGCGACCGCGATGATGCGCCCGCGCCGGGCCCGCACCTCCTGCATGTTGGACAGCACCTTCTCGCGCGCCCCGTCGCGCGTGCACAGCACGACGACCGGCATGTGCTCGTCGATCAGGGCGATCGGCCCATGCTTCATCTCCGCCGCCGGGTAGCCCTCGGCGTGGATGTAGGAGATCTCCTTGAGCTTGAGCGCCCCCTCGAGCGCCACCGGGAAATTCACGCCCCGGCCCAGGTAGAGGAAGTTGTTGTGCCGCACGTAGGCCTCGGCGATGGCCTTCACGTGCTCGGCGCCGGCCAGGATGCGCTCGATCCGCTCGGGTACCGCGGCCAGGGCCTGGGCGATGCCCAGGCCGGCGTCGCGCGACAGGGTGCGCAGCCGCCCGAGATGCAGGGTGAGCAGGGCCAGCACCGCCACCTGCGAGGTGAAGGCCTTGGTCGAGGCCACGCCGATCTCCGGACCGGCGTGGATGTAGACGCCCCCGTCCGACTCGCGCGCGATGGTCGAGCCGACCACGTTGACGATGCCGAGAACGCGCGCCCCCTTGCGCTTCGCCTCGCGCATGGCGGCCAGCGTGTCGGCGGTCTCGCCCGATTGCGAGATGACCAGGACCAGAGTGCCCTCGTCGAGGATGGGATTGCGGTAGCGGAATTCCGAGGCGTACTCGACCTCGACCGGGATCCGGGCGTGCTCCTCCAGCAGGTACTCGCCGATCAGGGCCGCGTGCCACGAGGTGCCGCACGCGGTGATGATGATGCGCCGCACGTCGCGCAACTCCTCGGGCTTCAGATTGAGGCCGCCGAGGCGGGCCGTCCCGTCCGCGGCCTGCAGGCGGCCGCGCATCGCGTTGCGCACCGAGTCGGGCTGCTCGAAGATCTCCTTGAGCATGAAGTGCGCGAAGCCGCCCTTCTCGATCATCTCGAGATCCCACTCCACCTGCTCCACCTTCTTCTCGAGCCGCTCGCGGTGGATGGTGGAGGTGCGGTAGCCGTCGCGCGCCAGCGTGCACATCTCGCCGTCGTTCAGGTAGACCACCTGGCGCGTGTGGCCGAGGATGGGCGCCACGTCCGAGGCCAGGAAGTACTCCCCTTGCCCCACCCCGATGACCAGCGGCGAGCCATGGCGCGCGCCCACCACCACGCCCGGATGGTCCCCGTGGCACACGGCGATGCCGTAGGTGCCCTCGACCAGCTGCAGGGCGCTCGAGACCGCCTCCTCCAGCGAGTGGCCGGGCAGGTACTTCTCGATCAGGTGCGCCAGCACCTCGGTGTCGGTGTCGGTCGCGAACCGGTGGCCTTCCTCGAGCAGGATCTTCTTGAGCGAGGTGTGGTTCTCGATGATGCCGTTGTGCACCAGGGCGAGGCGTCCGGAGCAGTCGGCGTGCGGGTGGGCGTTGCGGTCGTTGGGCTCGCCATGCGTGGCCCAGCGGGTGTGGGCGATGCCTTCGGTGGCGGCCGGGCGCTCACCCTTCAGGCGCTGCTCCAGGGCGGAGATCTTCCCCGCGCACTTCACCGTGCGGATGTTCCCGTTCTCCGGGAAGGCGACCCCGGCCGAGTCGTAGCCCCGGTACTCGAGGCGCTTGAGCCCCTCGACCAGGATACGCAGGCTCGGCTGATTGCCCAGGTATGCCACGATCCCGCACATGAGTCGCCCTCCCGCGCGGCCCGCCGCGCGGCCCTGATTCTACGAGATTCCGCCGCTTCCCGTGAGGGCCTCCCGGGCCTGGGCACAGAGCTCCCGCGCCCGGGCCTCGTCGGCCGCCTCGGCGATGACGCGCACCATCGGCTCGGTGCCCGAGGGCCGCACGTGCAGCCACTCCCCCGCCCAGGCGAAGCGCAGCCCGTCGGCAGTGTCCAGCCGCGCATCGGCGAAGCGCCGCGCCACCCGCGCCCGGGCCTCGGCCCAGGCGACCCCTTCCACCTTCTCCTTGCGCATCGCGTACCCCCCGAAGGCCGCCCGCGCCCGCGACATCGGCCCGGCGCCGCCCGCCAGGTACTGGGCGGCGAGCAGGGCCGCCACGGTGCCGTCGCGCCCGAGGTGCGCCGCCGGCACGATGACGCCGCCGTTGCCCTCGCCGCCGACCACGGCGCCCGCCGCCCGCATCGCCTCGACCACGTTGCTCTCCCCGACCGGGGCGCGCGTGAACGGCACGCCGTGGCGCGCCGCCAGGTCCTCGCTGGCCCGCGACGTGGAGAGGTTGACGACCACCGGGCCCGGCCGCGCCGCCAGCACCACGGCGACGGCGATGGCCAGCGTCAGTTCCTCGCCCAGCGGCTCGCCGCGCTCGTCCACCAGGGCGGCACGATCGCCGTCGGGGTCATGCGCCACCCCGAAGTGGGCACCCGTCTCGACCACCCGCCGGCCCAGCGCCCCCAGGTTCTCCGCCAGCGGCTCGAGCCCGCGCGTGAACTGCCCGTCCGGCACGCAGTCGAGCTCGACCACCTCGCAGCCCGCCTCGCGCAGGGCGCGCGGCGTGCTCAAACCCCCGACCGAGCGGCAGCCGTCCACCACGACGCGCAGCCCCGCCGCCGCGATGCGCTCGCGGCTCACCTCGGGCACCGCGAAGGCCCGCGCCACGTGCCAGGCGACGGCCCGGTCCTCGCGCGCCACCCGCATCGCCTCCCGGCCCACCGAGAGGTCTTCCAAGAGGGCCGCGTCGGCGGCCGCGAACAGCCGCCCGATGCGCGCGGGGCCCAGGAAGGTGCCGTCCGGCCCCACGAACTTGAGGCCGTTCCACGGCGCCGGGTTGTGGCTCGCCGTCAGGATGATGCCGCCCGCCGCGCCGAGCTCCTCCACCGCCACCTGGACGGCCGGCGTGGCACACAGACCCAGGTCGGTCACGCCCGCCCCGGAGGCCGCCAGTCCCTCGGCCACGGCCTCGCCCAGGCGCGGCCCCGAGGGGCGCGAATCGCGCCCCACGGCGATGGTTCCGCCCCCGACCTCGGCCGCGAACGCCGCGGCGTGGGCCCGGGCGACGTCGTCGGTCAGTCCCCGACCCACGATGCCCCGCAGCCCGGAGACGCTTCTCACCAGATCGATCGCCACGCTGTTCTCCATCGGCGCCCCCGGGCGCCGAGCCGCCCGCGCCGGCCGGGGGCCGCCGCGTCGCGACAAACAAAAGGGGCCAGGCGCCGGCCGCTTCTCCCGCGGCCGCTTCCCGGCCCCGGCGCGCCGACCTCTGGCCCTGTGCCGCTTGCCACCCGTCCGCGACTGAGTGGACTGGAGCTGGTGAGCGGAATCGAACCGCTGACCTGCGCATTACGAGTGCGCTGCTCTACCAGCTGAGCTACACCAGCTCCGCGGTCCGGATCGCCGGACAGGTCGTCAGGGAAGGATGGTGCGACCCCGCGGAGTCGAACCGCGGACACCCAGATTTTCAGTCTGGTGCTCTACCAGCTGAGCTAGGGTCGCAGGCCGGCGTGTGGCGGCGGGACGCGCCGGCGCGCGACTCGCGAGGTCATTTTCTAGCACGCGGTTGCCGCGCCGGTCAAGGGCGCCCAGGGCGGGCGCCGGCGGCGCGCCAGGTGTCTTCCGACCGAGCCTACGCCTGGGCCACGCGGTTGCGCCGCTCGCCGCCCCAGCGGCGGCGGTCCCGGCCCGCGCGACGGTCCTCGTTGCCGATGATCGGCAGTTGGAGCCCCAGGATCTGACCCCAGTCCCCCTCGCGCCGCACCCCGATCTCGCCGCCGTGGTCGCGCACGATGCGCTGCGCCAGGGCCAGGCCCAGCCCGGGGCCGTGGCGGCCGCCGGTCGCGAAGGGCACGAAGAGGTTTTCCAGGAGGTCGCCGCCCAGCGGCGGCCCGTCGTGCGCCGTCTCCACCACGGCCACGCCGCCCTCCAGCCGCGTCTCCACCTTGACGCAGCCGCCCGCGGCCACGCCCTCCAGCGCACTCTGCAGCACGTTGTGGATCGCCTGCGAGATCTTGTCCCCGTCGAGCAGCAGCGTCGGGAGGTCGGGCGACAGCCGCTTCACCAGGCGCACCCGCTTGCGGGCCAGCTCGGGACCGATCTGCTCGAGCCGCTCCTGCACGATGTGGTTGAGGCTCACCAGGCCGAGATGGAAGCGCTGCAGCGCGGCGTACTGCAGGTGCTCGGCGGCCAGCCGCTCGAGGCGCTCGCCCTCGCGCACCACGATCTCCAGGTACTCGCGGTTCGGGTCGCCTTCCGCCAGCGCCCCGTGCACCCGCCGCGCGAAACCGGCGATGGAGGCCAGCGGACTGGTCATCTCCCGCGCCATCCGCACGCTCATCTCGCCCAGCTGCGCCAGGCTCTGGGCGCGCACCGCAAGGCGCTCCGCCTCCTCGTAGCGGCGCTCCGCCGCGCCCACGCGCGCCGACAGCCCCGCCTGCTCGACCAGCAGCGCGCCGAGAGCGGCGAACAACGCGACCAGGTCCTGGTCCTCGCGCGTGAACGCCGCGGGCTCCCCCGTGTCGTCCCCCGCGCCGCCATGGATCAGCAGCGCTCCCCGCGTGCGGCCGAGCGCCACCAGCGGCGCTCCGGTCACCGATCCCAGGCCCCGCGCCGCCGGTCCCAGCCGCGAGTCGAGGGCCGCGTCCTCCAGCAGCGGCGACTCGCGCTGGAAGACGCAGGCCTCCGCCAGCGGCCGCAGCTCGCCCGCCCGCGCCGCGTTCTCGTCGGAGTCGTGCGGGCCCACCGCCCGCTCCAGCCGCACGCCGCGGCCGGTGGCGTCGGTGAGCCACAGGGAGGCCCCCTGCGCCCCGCTGGCCTGCGCGGTCACGCGCGTCAGCCGGGCCAGGGCCGCCCCCAGCCCTTGCGGCTCGCACAACCCGCGCACCACCTCGCGCACCGTGTCGAGCTGGGCGCGGCGCAGGCGCCCCCGCTCCACCGCCCGCAGGCCGGCCACCGCGAGGCCCGCCTGGGCGGCCAGGAACGCCAGCATCGCCTCGGCGCCGCCGGCCGGCAGCCCGTCGCCGCCGGCCCGCGTGGCCACCAGCACCGCTTCGGCCCGCCCCGCCATCGCCACCGGAGCCGCCACGTAGGCGCGCACGCCGAGGCGCTCGCACCACAGCGGGCTCATCTCGCCGTCGCGCGACGTGGCGCGGCGGGGCCGCCCGTCGATGCAGGAGGCCGCCGCCGGGTCCCCGCCCTCCGCGATCGGCAGGTGCAGCGTGCGCACCAGCCCCGTGAGCTCCGGCGCGAGGGCTTCGAAGTCGTCACCGGAGGCCAGCTCGGCCCATGCACCGGCGTCACCCGACAGCGGCGCCGCCTCCTCGGGATGCCGGGACCCCAGCGCCAGGTCGCCGCTCAGTTCCCGCTTCCGCTTGGCACTGCGCCGCACGCGGAGCAGGAAGGCCCGGTCCGCACCGACGGCCGGCGAAGTGGCGGCTGCGGCCAACGCCAGACGCAGCACCTCGGCCTCGCTCTCGGCTTCGTGCAGCGCCGCGACCCAGGCGCCGAGCTCGCTCTCGCGCCCGGCTTGGGTCGTCGCGTCGTGGGAGGGACAGGGGCTAGCGCCTGGTTGCCGGGTCACGATCTCCTCCGCGTTGCCGTCCGGTGGCGAATGGGACACCTCTCCCCCGAGCGCTGCGGGCGCGGCCGAGGGCCACCTCCGAGAAACAGCAAAGCGCGTGCCACGCGACGGCGGATCGTCTTGGCGAGCAGAGGGTTGCGTCTGGGGGCCGCTGCCGCCGGGGTCGGGCAGATTGCACCGCCGCCCGACTTGACGCCCACCCCCTGCACCCCTAGGCTGAATGCGCCGCTGCGGCTTGCATTCCGCGGCGCGCGATTTCTCCCCCTGCCGGGGGGAATCCCCCGTGAACCCGGAGTCCGCCATGGACGAGAAGTCGAACCGCGCCCCCGTCCCAGCGCCGCAATCCATCTCGATCGAGTTAGGTGAGAAGGAGGCCGAGGGAATCTACTCGAACCTGTGCGTGATCTCGCACTCCTCGTCCGAGGTCATCCTCGATTTCGCGCGCACCATGCCCGGCATCAACAAGACCCGCGTACACGCGCGCATCATCATGACGCCGCAGCACGCCAAGTCGCTGCTGGGAGCCCTGGGCACCAACCTCGCGAAGTTCGAGGAGCAGTTCGGCGTCATCCCGGCGGCCGGGCCCGACGGACGCCTGGACCGCGACAAGAAGGGGATCGGCTTCTGAGTCCGGCCTCGGCCGGGGTGTGAGTCGAGGCTCGAGCGCCGCCGGCCAGCCCCCCCGCCCCGCCTAGCGGCCGCCGGCTCTCTCGTCGGGCGGGATCGCGTGGCCGGCCCATTCCGCCTGTCGCCGGGTCAGCGCCTGCAGGAGAGCCGCCTCCGGCTTCGTGGGCCGCCGCAAACGCCCCGCCGGCCGCCCGGCGAACCAGGGCTCGGCCGACAGTCGGGCGCGCAGCGCGCTGTCGGCAGGCGCCTCGCCCAGGCGGGCGCGCAGCCACGCCTGCCAGAAGCGCCATTCGCGAGGCGTCGTCCGCGCCAGCCACTCCTCGCGCTCGACCATCCCGAGGGCCAACGGCCCGCGCTCCCGGTCGGTGAAACCGCCGAGCGGATCCCGCCCCGCCGCGCTCGCCACCACGAGGTCCTCTTCCGGCTCCTCACCGTCGAGCAGCCAGGTCACCGACGAATCCGTGACCCCGAAGCGCGTCGGCCGCAGCCAGCCCGCCACCAAATCGTCGCTTCCCCCAGGGCCGAGCTCGACGCGCGCGTTGACCCGCCCCGAGGGCCCGCGCCACGGCGTGCCGGTGTTCAGGTAGTAGAAGAGCAGCTCCTCGCCGCCCTCCGTGCCGCTCGTTCCGACGCGGAAGCTCAGGCGAACGACCTTGCGCTCGTCGGCGGCGAAGCGCAGCTGCCAGACGAAGAAGCGCCCGACACCGCCCAGCCCGGGCAGGTCCTTCTCGAGCGGCGGCGGCTCGATCGACGCAGGCAGCTCCACACCGTCGGCGAGCAGCCGGACCTCCGACAGCGTCGAGCGCACCGCCTCGGTGTCCGCTGCCGCCTCGAAGTCGGGGAGGCCCGCCGGCACCACCTCTGGCGCGCCGCCGCCGATGAAGACGTCGATCACGTCCACCGCCCAACCGCCCGGCACGCGCCGCACCACGAGATCCTCCGCCAGCCGCGCCACCCGCGTCGGCGCCAAGGGCAGGAGGCTGGTGCCCGCGCCGCCGAAGGTGGTCGCGTCGGCCGGCTCGAAGCGCGGCGGCTCGCTCAGCTCCCCGGCCGGCACCGCCGGCGACGCGCGTCCCGCCTTGGGCGCCGGGCCCTTCGCCGTGGCCCCACCGACCAGCCCCAGCCCGAGTGCCAGGGCGCACGCCACTGCCGCTCTCGGCCACGCGCCCGGGCGTCGGGGACCGCCGGCGCCCGCCGGCGGCTCCGTCTTCCAGCGCCGGTGCAGCCAGTACCAGTGCTCCGGATGCCGCCGCACCCACTGCTCCAGCACGGAGGTGTGCAGCTGAGTCAAAGCCGCCACGTCCGCGTCGAAGTCGCCGCTGGGCGCGAATTCGAGCGCCGGCACCGCGGTGAAGCGATGCCGCCCGTCCGCGCCGCGGACCGCGAAGCCCATCACGATGGGCGCCCCGGTGCGCAGCGAGAGCACCGCGGGGCCGGTCGGCGTGGACGACGGCCGCCCCAGGAACTCGACGAAGACCCCCAGCCCGCGCGCGTCCTGGTCGGCGGCCATCGCCACGCAGGCGTTGCCGCGCAGCCGGCGCAGCACCTCGCGCAGCTCCGAGCCGCGGCGGATCACACCCACGCCGAGAGACTGCCGGCGCTCCGTCAGCCAGTGGTCCACCCAGGCGTTGGATTGGGGTTGCACGACGAAGTCCACGCGGTGCCCCGCCGCGGCGGTGGCGGCGCCGATGAACTCGAAGACGCCGAAGTGGCCCGACAGCAGGATCGCACCGCGCCCGCCGCGCAGCACCTCCTCCAGGTACTCGATGCCGCGCACCGGCCCCATCACTTCCGCCCAGGCGGCCGGGTCGCGCAGCTTGGGGATGCGCAGATAGTCCACCAGCGCCTGTCCCCAGATCTCGTAGCAGCGGCGCCCCGTCGTCTCGACCTGCCGCGCCTCCCACTCGGGGAACGCCAGGCGCAGATTGCTCTCGACCACGCCCCGGCGCAGCCCGCAGGCCCACGCGCTCCGCCCCACGGCGCGCCCCACGGCCAGCGCCCGCCGGTACGTCAGGGGCATCACCAGCGCGCCCAGCGCCGCCAGCGCCCCGGCCTCCACCAGCTGTCGCAAACGCTTCACCAGCCGGCGCTCCCGCACGGCGCGTAGAACCCGCCGGGCAGCCGGCGGACGGCTCCTGCCATCTCCAGAGCGGCGAGCGCCGCCGCCGCCCGCGCCGCGCTCCAGCCAAGCCGCGCCGCCACGCCGTCGCAGGTGAGCACGCCCTCCTGCAGCCCGCGCAGGACCTCATCGGCACCGCTCCCCTGCCCGGCCGCGGCCGCGCCGCCGCCCGCACCGGCCACCAGAGCCAGCACGTGGCCCGCGTGCCCCACGGGCACCGCGCCCTCCCGCAGCAGCGCGAGCGTCCCCAGCGAGTTCTCCCGCGTGACGTCCCCGGGCACCGCGGCCACGAAGCGTCCTTGCCGCCGGGCCGCGCGCGCCGTGCTCAGCGCCCCGCCCGCCGGACCCGCTTCCACCACGACGACCCCCAGCGACAAGCCGG
>Ga0315290_10001942_pt1 | contig 14409 bp, 7 predicted proteins | sample YL17G12_0_MG_FD_203627 | JGI IMG/M metagenome (GOLD analysis project Ga0315290, IMG submission 203627) | Sediment microbial communities from Yellowstone Lake, YNP, Wyoming, USA - YL17G12_0 | ecosystem: Environmental > Aquatic > Freshwater > Lake > Sediment | place: USA: Wyoming | collected... | reverse complement strand
CACACGGATACTGCGGGTTTATCGTTGTCGCTGGCGAGGCACAGAGTGCTTCCATCGGGACGGCAAGGGGCATTTGGGCATGGGCGACTGTCAGATCAGGAACGGCCGTGGCCAGACCCGGCACCTGTACATGGTCTTCCTGTGGCGCATAGCGTTCTGATGCACCAACTGAACGCAGGGCTGTGCGCGTGAGTGGGCACAAGAACGCCTGACGACCATAGGCCAAGCCTGTATGTCTATAGATCGAGCGGATCGAGGATGATGGATGGAATTTTGAGCGTATCAAGGTCCAATTGGCTTTACCCCAATTTTGCAAAAGTTCAGTAGTGACGTACAAATACAGAATTATCGCGAAGATGTCGGCGTACAAATACAGTTCGGTCCACTTTCAATAACTATTCGCACCCTTTATATATAATTGGACCATTACCGCCGAGGCGTTCATATTCTGATAGTATCTCTTGTTCAAGAGTAGAAGCTGTTTCGGATTTGTCGATTTTGTGGTCATCGTTATTGTCTTTAAGCGGCAGGTGCAGTGCGACTATTCGCCTGTTGAGTATTTTCAGCCAATCCAGCGGATCACCCAGTCGCTGTGCGTACCGGCAATTAAGGCATACACCCAGATAGGGACTGTTAATTTGGTCGATCAGATCGCGAACCTCCAGCGGCGAAAGCAGCAGACCACTGCCAGGATTCTCCATCGCCAATGTAACCGTCTGGCTTTGGGCTGCTGTTGTCAACTGTTCCAGCGATTCGAACAGGTAATTGAATCGCTGTTCGTACGAACCGCCCGGTTCACAGCCCAATTTCTCCGTTATGTGCGCACTGATAACCACTACCGCCCGCGTACCGCTACTATTCTCACCAACCCATCGCAAAAGCCCTTCAAAATCGGCCGTTGCCTCGTGCCTCAATTGCTCATCAACCGCCGCCAGGTCGAAAAGGTCGAACCGGCCGCTCCTCACCGAGCAAATCGCAATTCCTCTGCCTTTTGCCACGGCCTGGGCATTCGTCAATTGTTCCGCACTTTCGACCACAATCTCTATGCCTTCGAACCGCTCCCCGCCCTCGAACAGCCGCTCCAGGGCCTCCCGAGAATCCGCCTCGCCCCCTAAACCACTGATATTAACACATTTAATCATTATGTTGCCTTGGCGATTGACCTAAATTCATTCAGACACTATAATTGGCTCCGGTATCATGATCGCTCAAAAGTAATCCTTTTGCAAGCATAGAAGTACAAACCATGGCAAAAATTAAGGTCTTATCCCAACATCTGGTCAACAAGATAGCTGCCGGCGAGGTCGTCGAACGCCCTGCCAGCGTCATCAAGGAGATAATGGAAAACAGTATCGACGCCGGCGCCACCCGTATATCTGTCGAGGTCGAAGACGGCGGCAAAAAACTGATCCGCATCAGCGACAACGGTTGCGGTATAAGCTCGGACGATTTGGCCCTGGCTTTTGCCCCGCATGCCACCAGCAAAATAACCGGCGACGATAGCCTTTTCGCCATCGCCACTTTCGGTTTTCGCGGTGAGGCCCTGGCCAGCATCGCTTCGGTCAGTAACGTTGAGATCGTCAGCCGCCCGCCGGACGCCGTCGAAGGAGCAAGGATGCTCATCTCCGCCGGAGCGACACAGCCGGTCGTCCCAGCCCCGGCAGCAGTCGGTACCGTTATGACCGTCAGCAAACTGTTTTTCAACATCCCTGCCCGCCGAAAGTTTCTACGAACCGCCAACACCGAAATGGGCCACATTACCGAACAGTTTACCCGTATCGCGCTGGCCCACACCGAGGTCCAACTATCTTTGACCCATAATGGTCGCAATTTGTACGACTTGCCTGCCGACCAGACACTGACCAAACGTATCGGCGAGCTGTTCAGCCCCGAACTGACCGACGGACTTTTGCCCATTCAGCGCAGGGATCGCAACGTCGAGATAACCGGCCTGATCGGACACCCACAACAATCGCGAACCGGCACCAAATGGCAATATGTTTTTCTTAACGGCCGCCATATCCACGACCGTTTCATAACTCACGCAATCCGCGAAGCCTACCGCGGCGTCCTTGAGATCAATCGTCAACCGATCGTCTTTTTATTTTTGCAGGTGCCGTTCGAGACCGTTGATGTCAATGTTCACCCAGCCAAAACCGAAGTTCGTTTTGCCGATTCCAATCTTATTCATTCACAGGTTCTGGCCGCCATTCGTGACCGCCTGCTCAGCAGCGACCTGACCGTACCCGTACGCACCGGCTATGGCTCTATTCCCTCCGGCAGTTCAACTGGTGGGGCTGCTGGCGCCTCCCGGTTACCCGAGGATCAACAAGATCGTCAGCAACACATCCGCCAGGCGATGGCCGATTTCTTCAAGGCAGCTTCAAAAACATCCACGAAACCAATTTACGCACCGACAGCCTCGGCACTTCGCACTCCCGGGCAAACCTACGCGCTGCCCATCGGCACACAACAGCCACCCACATCCGCACAGCGACCCGACGGACCATCAGAAATCGCCCCGCCCGTCTCGCCGCCTCCGTTATATAGCCCGGTGCCTGCTGCCGCCGAGACTGCCAATGATAACAAGACTCAGCCCGGCGATGATCTTGATACGGCCCCGGTCATGCAGATTCATAATTCGTATCTGGTAACACAAAGCAACGACGGCTTGATTATCATTGACCAGCACGCACTGCACGAACGAATCATCTATGAAAAACTCTCACATCAGTTGGCACAGGGCCCTTTGGCCAGCCAGCGCAGCCTCATCCCGGAAATCGTGGACGTAACCGCCCGCCAGATGGCAATGATCGAAGAGCAACCCGACATTCTCGCCGACCTCGGCATTACCCTTGAACAGTTCGGACCACACAGCATAGCCATCCAGAGCTTTCCCATCCTGCTCGATAAGGCTTCGCCCGGCCCTTTCATCACCGACCTGCTCGATCTGCTTGTCGAGCAGTGGGGCCTGCTCACCCGTGAAGAATTAATACATCACGTTTTGGACATGATGGCTTGCAAAGCCGCTATCAAAGCCGGCGATCCACTGACCGACAGCGAAATCAGAGCCTTACTCCAGCAGCGACACCTCATCAAACGCACCGCCGCCTGTCCCCACGGCCGCCCCACCACCATCAGCCTGACATTGACAGAGCTGGAAAAACAATTCAAAAGAACATAAGAGACCCCATAAAAACACATTTTCCCCCTTTACAACCCCACCCCAACCGCCCATAATATCCCTATGAAGAAATCGCCCATATAGAAGCTCAAACGCGATGAGCTAAACCTGGTCGCTCGCGAGCATCGTTGGCAGATTCTGGATGTGGCGAGGTCATCTGAACATCGGAGGCTTCGCCTGAACGCTTGAAAGGATGTGGCATGGCCACTTTTTATGTTCTATAAGGTTGGCAAAGGGCCGCTCCCGTTGGTCGCTCGCTGGAATGGTAAAATCACGAAATTAAAAACGTTCTAACACAGGAGAATGACATGACTACAAGAAACCGAATGAGAACAGTATTGGCTTTGGCCGCTGTGGGGATAGCGATCCTCGCGATTCCTGCTGCTGCTATGGAGATTCCGGCACAGTTACCCGATCCGGATGGGAAACCAGCGGACAACAGTAAGCCGGTTAAGGTGTTTATACTGCTGGGCCAGTCAAATATGGTTGGGGCCGGAAAGGTCGGCCCGGAAGATAAAGAAGGCACTCTTGAACATGCTGTCAAGAAAGAAGGAAAGTATCCTTACCTTATCGATGAGTCCGGCAAGTGGACCGAACGCAAGGACGTGCGATACGCGCGTGTCATGGGGAGCGGTACAGGAACGGCGCAGTATCTCAACAACGAATGGATGACTGTCAAGGGTGGCAAGATCGGCCCGGAATTGGGCATTGGTCACGTTATAGGCCATGTTACCGATGCGCCTGTGCTGATCCTTAAAAGCTGTATCGGCAACCGCAGTCTGGGTTGGGATCTCCTGCCCCCGGGCAGTGAGCGGTATGAAGCTGAAGTTGCCGACAAGCAAGGCAACAAAGTCACCAAGGTCTTTGCCGGATACAAGGACTCGCCGGATTCGTGGGTCAAGGGCACTGAGCCGACACCGATCGGCTGGTATGCCGGCATGCAGTACGACGGCGACATCGCCAACGCGAAGACAGTTCTGGCCGAACTCGACAAGTATTACCCCGGCGCGAAAAATTACGAAGTCGCGGGTTTCTTTTTCTGGCAAGGCGACAAGGATCGCTACAATCCCGTACATGCCAGCCGCTACGAGCAGAATCTGGTACATCTCATCAAGCAACTGCGCAAGGACTTCAATGCCCCCAACGCGAAGTTTGTCTGCGCCACCCTGGGCCAAACCAAGAAGGGCGACGGTGGCAATGACGGCAAGATTCTCGATGCCCAGCTCGCGGTTGACGGCAACACCGGCAAATACCCTGAGTTCAAAGGCAATGTGGCTACGGTCTATTCGAACCCTTTGTCCCATGGCGGCGCCTCGAACAGCCACTACAACGGCAATGCACAGACCTATATGGATGTCGGTCAGGCTATGGGGTGGGCCATGGCCGAGTTGCTAACGAAACCTGATAAGCAGGCTTCCAGCAAAGAACAGACTCAATTACAGGACGAATTCCTGAAACTGAAGTTCGGCATGTTCATTCATTTCAATATGGCAACATATGAGGGTGTCCAATGGGTCGCGGGATACCCTGACCCTTCCACCTTCAATCCTGGTGCTAAGATCGATACTGACGCCTGGGCGGACGCCGCGGTATCCGCCGGCATGAAGTATGGCGTACTGACGGCAAAACATGTCGGTGGCTTCTGCCTTTGGGACAGCAAATATACAACTTATGACGTTATGCACCCTGACTGTCCTTACAAGGAAGACCTCGTGGCACAGTTTATTAAATCATTCAAAAGCAGGGGATTAAAAGCAGGACTTTACTATTGCTGGCGCAACCCTGGATTTGGCGATCCCAATAAGTATAAGGTCTTGCCGCCCGAATGTGATCCTGCGACCCATACTCTCAAAGAACAAAATGAATTCATAAAAGCACAAATCGCAGAACTGCTGACCAGGTATCCAGATGTATTTTATATATGGAATGATTCACTCGACCCTGATGTAATGCCCGCGGATGAAATAACAGATTACATAAAAAGCATACGCCCGGACATCATTGCCAGTGCGAATTGGTGGGACTGGGGCAAGAAAGGAACGCCATATCTGGACCTTGCGGTAACTGAAACTGAGCACTTTCCAGAGGCCAATAAGGTGCCGGGCGAAACATGCTGGTGCCTGGAACAGAGCTGGTTCTGGAACCAGGGGTATCACTCCAAAGAAGCCCAGGATATCGTACCCCAAATAATTATAGCAAATAGTAGAAATGCGAATTTTCTGCTTAACGTCGCCCCTGATAAAAATGGTAATATGGAAGACTCAAGTATTAAGACATTAGCGGAAATAGGAAGACTCAATGAGAATATGGATAGTCAAAAAACAACCCCCTCTGAAAAGTCGGCTGACATCATCAGTGGATTTGAGTGGAAATCCGATGTGCCCGGGGATTGTCCTTTCGAGCAATCCAAAACGCTGACCGGAATATTTTTCACCGGTCGCCATAGCGATTATCACTGCGGTGATACTTTCTACCCATCCTGGGCAAGTGACGGCAATTTGTATTCGCCATGGACCGATGGGACGACCGACGGAATAGGATGTAGTTCCGGAGGAGAAAATGCCAGTACAGGCCACGCAGTGATGATCGGAGATGATCCACTCAAGTTAATCGTCAAGAATACATCTCCTCCCAAAAAGGCTGGCCCAAAGCCTTACGAAGGACGATATCCATGTGGTTCATTGGTTCATAACGGGATATGGTATTATGGCACTTACTGTCTTGGCCCGGCCGGACTTTATGATCACAGGGAATTCGCATGGAATTGGCCGAACCTGGGACCGATACCGGGATTTCAGATTTCCCGCGACCTGGGCAAAACCTGGACCGATTCGCCGCTTTCGCCGGACAATCCGCTGTTTCCAGAACCGGATAAGTATCTTGGTCCGGTGAAGATGGGTGCGCCCCACTTCGTGGACTTTGGCCAGAACATGAAGCACTCGCCCGATGGTAAAGCATACCTGCTCGGCATGGGCGCAATGGCGGACGATCCAAAACCGCGACCCTGCGTCAAACCAGGTCCTCCAGGCAAAGCGTTTGAGATTAATCCGGGATGTGATGACGATTTTGCGCACGCCAATCTGAGTTGGATCACTGCCGATCAAGTCTATCTCGCAAGAGTTACGCCTTCTCCGGAAACAATCAACAAGCTCAACGCCTATGAGTTCTTTGCGGGACATGATAAGCAGGGCAAGCCTCTCTGGACAGATGATTTTGAAAAGATCGAACCGCTGATCGAGTGGAACAATCATACGGGATGCGTTACAGCCACATACGTTCCCGGTCTCAAGAAATACCTGATGTGCATTACGGATGGTTGGCCGACCGTGGCGAAGATGACTTCCTACATCCTGGAGGCTGATAATATCACGGGGCCTTGGCGGATGGTCGTCCACATGAAGGATTTCGGTGAGCAGGCGTACTTTTTGAATTTCCCAAGCAAGTTCATAAGCGAAGATGGCAAAACCCTGTGGTTGTGTTACTCCGCGAACTTCAGTGGCGGTTGGAATAATGTGGAGTTGAAGGTCAATCCACCCGGCGGGCGTTATGGCTTGTGTCTGCACGAAGTCCGACTGCTGGGACCAGGTGATGATTCACAATCCTTTTGACGCTGGCGTCATTTTGAACTGAAAGTAAGAAAGTTGAAATTTTTATTTAGCGAAAGAAAGCAAAATCATGAGCAGAAAAAATCTATTGACTATCATGTACATACTCACAGCGACAGTAATCGGACTACTGTCCAACGCATCGGCGGCACGGAAACAGAAAGCTGAGCCGGTAGTTCCGCTTACCGCTACCGGAGAGAAGCTCCTGGCGGAATACACCAAAATGCTCACAGATTTGCGGGCGGATATTGAAAAGGCGTTGCCCAAGATCGACGAGCAAAAGAAAGCAGCCTACCTGAAGGCCCGTGAGGCCGAAAAGGCTGCGGAGGCGAATGCCAACGCCACACAGGAGGCTCTGAATAAGAACAGGGAACACGTGGGGCTGTTGAACCATAGGAAGGACTGGATCGGCGGCAGAGCTACCAAGGAGGTAGCAGAGGCGAAAGAGAAGCTCAAGCAGGCTGAGGCGATGACCGGCGACACGGAGGCCAAGGCCAAGGCCGTGAAGGAGGCCCAGGAAGCACTCGCCAAGATTCAGGAAAATTATGACATGGCGGCCAGCGAACTAAAGAAATCGCAGGCAGCGGTGGACAAGGCGAAACTTGAAGAGCCGAAATTGGTCAAAGAACTGGAGGCGGCCAAGGAAACGCTGGCCCTGACGCAGGCTAATACGCTCAAGGCAATCAAAGAACTCAATCTGGAGACTTTCCTGGCGAGCGACAATCTGGATGGCAAACTGGCGAAATACGTCGTCCTACTGGAAGCCACGCCGCGGGGTCTGGCGGAATTTGCCCAAGAGGGCCAAAACCAGGAGGAACTGATCAAAAAGCTACTTGCCGATGCCAATTTGATGATGCAAATGGTTGTGGCGGACGGCGCCAAAGATGGCAAGTATGGTCAGGCGATGAAAATCTACACCGACATCCAGAAGGCCAGCGATAAGGCCAAGGACGGTGTATTGCAACGACTGGCGATGGCTATTAGTCTGGAACATGCCGTACCGGTTGGTCAGAGAAATGCCACCGGCCGGACCGATGCGCCGGCAACCGTGGACCCGGTGAAGCGGTACCTGCATTTCGAGAAGGCCTACCTGAATGATGAACTGGATCCCAGTTTCAAGGGTCTGAGCGTATGGGACTACCGGATGGTCGTCGATGGCGAAGAGCCGGATGAAATTCTCACCTGGGGCCGGAAGATGCTCGCCAATTATCGGCCCGACCAAATTTCAAAGAAAGACTATCGCTGGCGTTATGTCGAGTCGGTCAGAAGCGAAATCAAGTACGGTTCGCAGGACAACAAATACGACAAGCCCGAACTGCAATTTTTTCAGAATATCCTGATGAACGGCGGGGTCTGTGGACGGCGCGCCTTCTTCGGACGCTTCATTCTGCGTGCCTTCGGAATTCCTACCACGGCTCGTCCGCAGCGAGGTCATGCCGCCTTGGTGCACTGGACACCCGATGGCTGGGTGGTCTGCCTTGGCGCCGGCTGGGGAAAAGGATGGACCAAGACACGTTATACGAAGGACCTGGACTTCCTGGCAACTACGCAGGCACGGGAAAATGAAAAGCAATACATGCAGGTCAAGCGAGCACAGTGGATTGGCGACGTCTTGGGAGAGACGCGGGTCTTCGGCTTCCTTTCCGGCGATCCCGACTTCTGGTATGCCGTGGCGCTTTACCGTCAGCGGGCAATCATTGAAGAGGCCAAGGCCGTGACGCTGGCCGCAGTCGGCGAGGACATTGGCGAGGCGAACGAAACCAAGGAGAAGGTTGACATTGCGAAGGTGACCATAACCGAAACGGATAAGAAGATTCTCCTCGGCCCGGATGGGGTGATCACCATTCCCGCGGCAGCCTGCAGCAAGCCCACCAAGAGCACGGGGAAGATCATCTTCATGAAGAACAACCTTGGTGGAATTCAATTGCATTACAGTCGTAACGGCAAGCCCGAGAATTTTGAATACACATTCGACGCACCGAAGGCCGGGAAATACGCCCTTACCGCGCGGGTGGTAACGCCCAGTTGGAAGCAGCATCTCATGGTCACGGCCAACGGCGACGAAAAGCCAATTGACATCGCATTGCCCTTCACTGTAGGCATGTGGGATAAGACTCAACCGGTCGAGATTATGCTGGCCAAGGGAAAGAATGTGCTGACGTTCTCCCGCGAGCCTGAAGATGGCCTCAAAGGAGTAACAATTAAGGACTTCACACTTTCACCGGTGAAGTAATTCAACGAAAATGAAGACAAACAAAAGATTGAAACAGAAACACATCACACGCAGAGGTTTTTTTTCTATCATCGATCGCGATCACCACCTTCGCCCTATCGTCATTTGGAACCCTATCGGCGGCGGAGCCGGCGGGAGTCTCGATTGAGAAAATTGAGCCGACGCCGTTGTTCCCGAAACCTGCGGATGGCCAACCGCTCAAGCAATTGGCGCGGCTGCACGTTGATAACCCGGGCGAACCCATTGCGGCTGTTGCCAGGGTGACGGGGGGAGCCGTCGGTTCGGATACCCAAGATCTTGGCGTTGTCGCCAAAGGGAAGTCAGCGCTCAAAATCCTTCTCCCGGACATGGCTGTGCCGACGCCAGTGACGATTGAAGTGCTTGCCGAGGATGGAACGTCTCTGGCGGTGCAGAAGGTGGATTGGCAGCCGCAGAAGAAGTGGACGTTCTACTGCGTGTCGTACAGCCATCAGGACCTGGGCTTCGGCGATTATCCACACCGGCTGCGCACGAGCATCCGCCACGAGAACATCCGGATCCCATTGCAGTTCTGCCGCGAAACCGATGACTGGCCGGACGACGCGAAATACCGGTTCAACATCGAGACCAGCGAACCGATCACCAGCTTCATCAGCTTCAACGGTAAGGATGCCGCGCGTGAACTTGCACAGCGCATGCGGGAAGGCCGCATTCAGTTGATGGGGCTGCACAACACCGCCAATACCGAGGAGTTGAGCCATGAACTCCTGGCACGGCTGTTCTACATGACGGGCCGGTACGCCGTGGACATCCTCGGCGTTCCTGCCGGGAAATCAATCCAGGAGGACGACGTGATCGGCATGTCCTGGCCTGTGGCCACCTATGCCAGGGAGGCCGGCTTTGATTATTGTTTCCACGGGTATAACCGCATTTGCATGCCGAATAATGTGAATGGTGTCTGGACCTGTGATATGGGAACCCTTGATGGTGAAAGCGGAAAGCATGTGTTCAGTATCGGCAATGAGCCGAACTTTTACTGGCAGGGGCCTGATGGTAAGCACCTGCTGAGGAGGGCAACGACCTATGAACGTAATGATTTGCTGAATAATCCGTACGAGAAGAATCCGGCCGCGGTGCAGGATCCGGCAAGGGTCGAGATGCTGGTGAGAGGGCACGAGGGGATCAACTGGCCGTTTGATGTCATGCTGTCCCAGGACGGTGGTGACTTCATTCTTGTGCGGCGCACCATTTCCGATCGTGCTGTGAAGTGGAACGCGGAATACAGTTATCCTCGGATTCGATGTACCACCTTTGATGACTATTTCAAGACCATTGAGAAAGAGATCGCTGAGAAGAACATCAAGCTCAACACCATAGCCGCCGACGAGAATAATCAGTGGTCGGACCAGGACTATGCGGCGGCCCGCTGGAGCGGAATGGGGCGCAAATTGAGCGAGGCCCTACCTGCTACCGAAACCCTTAATTCCATGGCCCAGGTCATGGCCGGCGGAAACGACCAGTGGCAGAACCTGTTCCAGGGATATCACCGGCTGCTTCAGTATTTTGAGCACACCAATGCCAAGGACTCTCCCAGCGGCAATATGGTTTGGTACGAGACGGAACTGGAAGAAAATCGGGAAATGGTGAAGGAAGCAGGATTCTATCAGCAGGCGGCGTTTACCAGTGCGGCAAAGCGCTTGAACGAGGTGATTTCACGCAAAGGGAAACAGAATATCGTTGTGTTTAATCCGCTTTCCCGCAGTCGGACCGACCTTGTTAAAACGGAAATACCGGCAGGCATGATTCCAGTAGATGGATCTTCGGAGAAGATGCCGGTCCAGCTTTTACCGGATGGATCGAGCGTGTTTATCGCCAAAGAGGTTCCGGCCACCGGTTACAAGGTGTTCAGTCTGGAGCCGGTATCGGAGCTCGCGGCAGTGCCGACCGTGTCAGCAAGGCTTGAGATTGAAACGCGATTTTACAAAATCAGGATCAATGGAGAGACTGGGGCATTGTTGAGCATTTTCGACAAGACACAGGGGGTGGAACTCGTCGAGACCAATAGCCCTCATGCGTTCAATGAATATCTCTATGAATTCAGGACTGATACAGGCGGCCGTAATTATGACTCGGAATGGAGCCGCATGCAAAAGGCGGATTCAATCAAGCTTGAACAGGGGCCGCTTGCCTATGTGCTGACGATTGCCGGCAAGGCCGAAGGCGTGAATGCAATGAAGCAGACCGTCACCGTGTATCATGATTTGCCGCGCGTGGATTTCGGCATCTGGATGGACAAGGCGCCGTTTCGCGGAAATTTTCGTTTGCATCATGAGGCGGTTTTTGTTGCGTTGCCGCTGGCGATCCCAAACTTCACCATCCGTCATGAACTGCCGGGCTGTGTTGCCGAGCCCTATCGTCAGCAGGTCGAAGGCAGTGCAACCTGTCACTATTCGATCCGCGGCTTTACGGATCTGTCGAACGAGAAGTACGGTGTTACGGTCAGCCCCATCGAAGGCAGTCTTGTTTGTTACGGTGAACCGACATCGACCCCGCTGGCTGGGAATGAATACAATTTTAAGCGTGACCGGACCTATCCGACAAAAAGCCGGCTTTACATGTACCTGATGAATAACATGTTCGACTGCAATATCGCCGTTGACCAACGCGGGCCGGTCAGTTTCCAGTGGGCGTTGTGGAGCCATGCCGGTGACTGGAAGACAGGTGAGGCCGACAAATTCGGGCGTGAAGTGCTGCAGCCGTTGATCGCCTGGAGAGCCGATGGAAAGAACAACGGGAGTCTGAAATCATCCGGGAGCTTCATGTCGGTCGATGTCCCCAATGTGATGTGCAGTGTGATCAAGCCAGCGGAGATGAACGGAGATGGGTTGATTGTCCGGCTTAACGAGACCCAGGGTCGGGAGACAACGGCTGTCGTGTCATTACCGATGCTGCCGGAAATCAAGTCGGTCAGAATGGTGTCGCTGGTGGAGAACGATACAAAAGAAGTGTTGCCGGTAAGCGGCAACTCGTTCCGTCTCACAATGCCGAAGTTTGGCGTCAAAACGGTTCGCGTTCTATGCGAACCGGCTTCGGTTGAGGTGAAAGACCTGCAGGCAAAGTCCGTGGCCGATATGCAGGTTGATTTGAGATGGAATTGCAAGCGGAAAGGCGTCAGCCATTATAACATTTACCGCGATGCCCGGCCGGAGTGCGAGTCCACCATGCTGAACTTCATTGGCCAGTCGGCAGTGCCGGAGTTTTCGGATATTCCGCGGTCGAATATCGGGGGGTGGATCCGGAGTTGCCTTGCGCCTGGGACGAAATATTACTACCGGGTTGTTGCCGTGGACAGGGTGAACAATCGCATCGGGAACGGCAGTGTGGTTGAGGTCACGACGCTGGCGTCGGCGGAGAAGAATTTGCCGCCCGTTGCCGTGGAGGAGGTGCGCCCGATTCTCGTCTCGCCGATCACCCGTGACAACACCGTCAACTTGCTGTTTAGGACATCCTGTGAGCCGGACGTCACGCAGTATGAAGTGCACCGGAGCACGGCGTCGGGCTTTGTGGCGGGCACGAATACGTTGGTCGGTGTCGTGAAGAGTGACGACATTCCGCCACGCAGCGGTGGCTATGGCGAATCAGCGATTCAATACCAGAACAAGGACTACGATCATGTCATGTTTACAGACAAAGCTGTTAAGGCGGATACTCTGTATTACTACAAGGTATGTGCTGTTGATGCCGCCGGGCAGAAAGGGGCATTCTCCGGGGAAGTCTCCATCCGTACGAAAGCGCTGAGGGTGCCAGAGGGTTGGAAGGTTGAGGCCCAGTCCGTTTATGCTCCGGAATATGCCCCCGATTTGGCGATTGATGGTGATGCCGACCCATTTCAGTCGTGGATTTCGAAATCCTACGGCGGTGGGACGAAAGATAAACCTTTGGATGTGTGGTGGCAGGTGGAGTTTCCTGCCGGCAAGCCGATGACGATCAAAGGAGTGAAGATTACAGGCGATCATCGTGACGTTATCCCGCTCCAGAAGAACCTCCAGGTGCAGGTGCGGAATGGCGGGACATGGAAGACCATCGGCGAAGTCAAGGATGCGGCAGCGAAAGATTGTGCCGTGACCTTTGCGCAGCCTGTGACGACGGAGGCTCTGCGCGTCTTCGTCCCCGCAGCCGATTTGCCGAAATCGGAGCGTGCCGATGTGGACGGGATTGTCCGCATCTGTGAGTTGCTCTTTATCATGCCCGATGGCTCAGAAAGAGGAGCGAAATGAAGTGTTTTGCAGCTTTTATTACCGGTGTCCTAGTCTGGTTATTGCCAGTGTCGGTTTTTGCCGAAGGGACGAGCAAGGTCGATGAAGTCATCGTTGTCATCAAGACGCACTTCGACATCGGCTACACGCATCGTGTCAAGGAGATCGTTCATCACTACCGCACCGAGATGATTGACCGAGCCATGGACATCATGGACCAGTCGAAGAACCTCCCGCCGGAACAGCGGTTCGCCTGGACCGGGCCGGGTTGGGTCATGTCGAAGGTGCTGGAAGATTGGGATGGACAGACCCCAGCCCGACGCCAACGGCTCAATGACTACGTGAAGGCCGGCAGGTTCCAGTTTCACGCGCTGACGTTCTCCCGCGAGCCTGAAGATGGCCTCAAAGGAGGGACTATTAAGGACTTCACACTGACGCCTGTTCATCCGTTATAATCTGGCAACATATAAATCAAGAGAAATACCGCCCACTCCAAACAGCGTTTTCTCTGTAACAACGGGTAAGCCCATACCTGCCTTGCAGCGAAACATCGTTATAAAAAGAAGACCACAGTCTTTACGATTCTGTGGTCTTCTTCTATGTTACGCCTCTAAGTAGATTAATAACGGCTTCGGCCGCCGCGGCCGCCACCGTAACCGCCACCACCGCCACCACCGCCACCAGATGGACGAGGCTTGGCTTCGTTCACTTTGAGAGCTCGGCCACCAGAGTCTTTTCCGTCCAGTGCATCGATCGCAGCTTGAGCTTCGGCATCGCTGCTCATCTCGACGAAAGCAAAACCTTTGCTTCGACCGGTATCGCGATCCACGATGATCTGAGCACTTTCGACCGTGCCGTACTCACCGAACATCTGTTCCAGATCTGCCTGCGATACATCATAACCCATGTTTCCAACATACACTTTTTTACCCATAACAAAATCTCCTGTTATTTTCGGGTACATGACCAACATTCAACTTTCCAGGTCACAGAGAAAGCGGCCGAAAACTCAGCCTCATAAAAAATGGTTCAACTCCAATAAAGTTGGTTGATTTATCAGGCGGCGAATGCCTGTTTTACTTTTAATGCGAAATATTCTTCATCATGAAAGCCATAAGCTTTACGTTTAATAACCTTGATCTTATTATTGAT
>Ga0315290_10001941_pt1 | contig 14410 bp, 17 predicted proteins | sample YL17G12_0_MG_FD_203627 | JGI IMG/M metagenome (GOLD analysis project Ga0315290, IMG submission 203627) | Sediment microbial communities from Yellowstone Lake, YNP, Wyoming, USA - YL17G12_0 | ecosystem: Environmental > Aquatic > Freshwater > Lake > Sediment | place: USA: Wyoming | collected... | reverse complement strand
TATGCCTTTATCGTCAAGAAATTTTACTGCCGTAGAAATGTATGCCAGATGGTTATCAAACCAACCATAGAATACCTTGTCTTTAGCACCTTCGAGAGGTACTGGAACACCCCAAGAGATATCGCGTGTAATATCCCAGTCAACTAAACCAGATATTATCCAGTTTTGAACGTATTTTTTCACATCTTTTTGCAGATTATCATTTTCATCTAGCCATTTGGATAATGAATCGCCAAAATTTTTAAGCTTGAAAAATAAATGAGTCGTCTTTTCTTTAGTAGGAGTTTGTCCACAAATAGAACACTTTGGATCAAATATTTCTTCAGGAACCCGTCCACAACTTTCGCAAAGATCAGAGTATTGATCAGCCGCATTACAATAAGGACAAACGCCCTTGACGTATCTATCAGGTAGAAATTTTTTATCATTGCTACAGTAAAATTGAATAATTTCTTTTTCGTAGATGTGGCCTGCATCGTTGAGTTTTTTGAATACGTCTTGAACAAACGCAATATTTTCAGGAGAGCTTGTTTTGTAAAAAAAATCAAAGTCAATACCAAATGCAGTAAAGTCATCATAATCACGTTTATTCCAATGTGCAACGTATTCTGATGGTGTCTTTCCTTCTTTTTCAGACTGTATCAAAATTGGAGTGCCAAAATCATCAGATGCACAAATATAGTAAGCTTCAACTCCCTTTAATTTCAGGAATCTTGTAGTAACATCTGCAGGCAGATATGTCGATGCAACATGCCCGAGATGGATTTCTCCATTGGCATAAGGTAATGCACTAGTAATGATTGCTTTATTTTTCATCAGTTATAGTTTAGGACATAATTGGAGTTAAGAAGTTTACCAGCTATGTGCATATTTGAGTTGTTCTGGTGTAAGAGAGTCAATTTCTACATCCATAGCATTTAACGCATCAACTGCAACTTGTTTATCAATTTCTTCTGGAACGTTGATGATTTTGTTGCCAATCTTTGCATGATTTTTGAGAAGATACAAAACAGATAGAATTTGATTAGAAAATGATTGTGCCATTACTTCTGGTGGATGTCCTTCTGCTGCAACTAAGTTTGCCAGTCTTCCCTCGCCAATCAGATAAACGCGTTTATCATTTTTGAGTATGCATTCATCAAGGTTTGGTCTTACCCTTTTTACTGATTTTGATTCTTTGAGTAAAAACTTACTATCAATTTCAACATCAAAGTGACCGACATTTCCTAGGATTGCGCCATTTTTCATTTGTAAAATGTGTTCTTTTCTAATTACGCTAGTCATCCCAGTGCATGTAATGAAGATATCACCGACTTTGCAAGCTTGTGACATGGGCATTACATCAAAACCATCCATATGAGCTTCTAATGCCTTTACAGGATCAATTTCAGTCACTATTACTTTGGAGCCCATCCCATCACAGCGAGATGCGACACCGCGTCCTACCCAGCCATACCCTACAACTACAACTCTTTTAGATGCTAAAAGTAAATTCATTGCACGCAAGTATCCATCAATTGTACTTTGCCCAGTACCATATCGATTATCAAACATGTGCTTTGTGTATGCTTCATTTACTAAAATTATAGGATATCGAAGCTTGCCTTGGTTTTCAACAGCTCTGATTCGAGTAACACCGGCAGTTGTTTCTTCAGTTGCACCAAGAATTTTCATATTTTTATATCTATCATCAAAATGTGCTTTTACATTCATGTCAGCACCATCGTCAGTCAAAATAGTTGGCTTGTGATTTAAGACTTGGTCAATACACCAATCATATTCTTTTACAGATTGGCCATGCCATGCATAAACATGAATTCCTTGTGATGCCAAAAATGCTGCAATGTCATCTTGTGTGGTAAGAGGATTTCCACCACAACACGCAACAGTAGCACCGAGTTCCTTTGCACCCATTAAAAGGACAGATGTTTCCTTTGTAATATGTAAACAAAATCCCAGTGTAACGCCTTTGAGGGGTTTGGATTTTTTAAATCGATTAATAGTATTATCTAAAATTTGCATATGAGATCTAGCCCATTCATAAGACAATTTGCCATCTTGGATCAACTTTACGCTAGACTTTACCTTACTCAATACAATTTAGATTCAAAAAGAGTATAAAATTCTATCATGCGAATCTAAATAAATGACAAAATCGTGAAATTAACAGATGGCTTGGAAGAAAATTGCTGAAAAAGGAGAAATTGCCATAGGTAAAGGAAAGGCCTTTAAAATAGACAATAAACAAATTGCAATATTTAACCAAGACGGATATCATGCAATAGATGATCTTTGTGTTCATCAAGACGGATCAATTGCACCAGGAAAACTTGAAGGCGATATTGTAGAATGCCCATTACATTTCTGGCATTATAATATTAAAACAGGAGAATTAAAAGACTATCTTAAAGACGTAAAATTAGGAACATATCATGTTGAAGCAAGAAATGACGGAATTTACGTAGACATCTAAATTCTAAAATAAGCATTTTGATTACTTTTGCACCTAACCCCGACAATATTTTGTCAGGTGCAGTGTCAGTCTATGCGCCCAATTTTCAATTCTAGAAACATAAATTGCATCAATATTTTCCGAGAGTGTAGTAAAGAATCAACTAAATTAGAAGTAATGAACGCATAATTTCCAAATCTAAAGATTTTGCCTGCCGCAACAATATTATCTATTTTAACAAGTAAAAACGTCATATTAATAAAATTAGATCGGATTAACTTTTGAGACTGATTTTGTTATTTCATTAAACAAATAATTGAGATGTTATGATTTAGAGTTTATTTTGGACTAAATTTCATGAGTCATAGTTCAAATTTGATTAGGGACGTAACGCGTGTGGGGTATAGTTAGGTGGGTAGATTTCGCACTTTTTTATTCAGAAAGTAATAGGCCTAAATCAGTTTGATTCAGTACAGAACTTAGGTATCAGCATAATAATTAGTTTTGATGCTTCACACATTAATGTGAAGAATATGTTTTAAGATTAGGGATTGGTCAAATCAACTTGTGGAACTATTGTTTGTGCTTCAGAAGTTGCCTCATAAGCAGGGTATTGTTTTAATCCCCATGGATTTAATCCAAGAAATCCGCTTTCATTAAACACATTATTTGGGAATGTTCTGATGTTTGTGTTAAAGTCCCTTATACCATCATTATAATACGTTCTTGCCACAGAAATTCTATTTTCAGTTCCTGCAAGCTCATCCATAAGTCTTGTAACTGTAGAATCCGCCTTTAAGTCGGGGTAATTCTCATATGTTAGAATTATTTTACTCAAGGCCTGTTCAATTTGGTTACTCAACTTTACTCGCTCACCAGTGTTTACAGTTGCTTGCCATTGAGAACGCAGTTTTGTGATTTGTTCAAGTACATCTTTTTCAAATTGCATGTATCCCTTTACTGATTGAATCAAGTTTGGAATCAAGTCATATCTTCGTTGTAATTGAACGTCAACGTCTGCAGCATATTTTTTTATTCTTTCGTCTTTAATCTGTGCCGAATTATAACCAGAAAAATACATTGTATAAAGCGCGCCAACAATCATGGCAATAATTACAATTCCTACAATTACACCAATTACTTTTGTACTGATCAAGTGTTATTCCTACATATTAGTGCAATATTATTTTATTGTAACTATCTTCCTGCTCCGCCACCACCAGAGCCACCTCCACCACCGCCAAATCCTCCGCCACCAGAGCCTCCGCCAAAACCACCGCCAAATCCTCCAAAGTATCCCCTTCCTCTTCGTTTACGTGAAATGATGAATACAAAAATAAACACAACAGCAAAAGGAAGAAGTGGCACTATCCTATCTAACTCGGATTCATTTTGATCGCGTGATGGCCCAGATGCAATATAGTTGGGATCATTGTTTGAATATCCAACCTTCTCAGATAAAGCTATTACGGTATTCAGAAACGCCTGATCAAAAACCGTTACATCATTTGTTTCTTGAAATGACTTTCTTGCTGGAACTAGATAAGAGTCCAATATGGCTCCTGCAGTACCATCTGTGATATCTCCCTCAAGACCTCTGCCTATTTCAATTCTCATAGAGCCACCAGATGCATCACTTTCTTTTGATAATAGGATCAAAATACCGTTGTCTTTACCTGCCTTGCCTATTCCCTTTATGCCACTTAAAGATACATCGTTGAAGATATAGTGTGCAAGCATGTCCCTATCATGAATTTCTTGGTTGTCTTTTTTGATTCCATGACCGTACAAACTAGCAGTAGTCCAGATGACAATCTCAACTGAAGTTGAATCATCTACCTTTCTCAGATAGCTATCCAGTAATGACTCATATTCATTACTTATCACATCTGCATTGTCATATACATAAGCAGGACGAGATCCCTTTGCAGTTTGTTGCGCATATGATTGAGAGACAAGCGACATTGTAATCAGTAAAACAATAACTGTAATCTGAAATTTTTTCATCAATATGTTGAGATTAGATTGTGATAAAATTCTTTATATTTTTATTCCATCAAGTCGCATTCATTTAGTGTTGTTTGAAATAGAATTTCATGCGATTAAATAACAAGGAACCCCAGTTTCAGGGTTACTCTTCTGCAATAGAGAATAGCGAGTTATATTGAAATCTATTTGTTTCAAATCATCTAAGAAAAATATTCCACATCACACATCTGCTTTAAATTTGATGGTTCTGTTTTTATATTCTATTAACAGTTGAGATCTATCTTTCAGATATTATTACAAATTATAAATAAAATGATCGCGTTATAAGGAAAAGATTTAGTCACAAAAAGAGTTTAGAATCTATTTCAAATCTTCTTTTATCTTGTCAAATTATTCTTTAGTGATCTCTCCTTTAGCCAATCTCATTTGTAACACACTCAAGGGTTCATCTTCAGTTTTTGATATTTCATCAAACTGTTTTTTTCTTTTAGAGTATTGAATTATACCAAGAACCAATGAAATAACTCCCATTGCCCACTCCTTTGTAGTGCCTCTTCCAAAATTCAGGATCGCTCATTGTATAATTAATTCCTCAATAAGACTAATTTCATCATTTTTTAACTCAAATGTTTTATAAAATTCTTGATTGATATTTTTTTTCAGTCTGGGCATTTACTTCGTTGATAAACGCGTTAATCTGGTTTTTCGCGGCAGTTGTGTTGTTTGAACTTAGGGAATTGATGGCATTTTGTAGTTTGGAATCAAGGTTGTTTGTTTGACCACTGGGAGATTCATTCCGTTTACAGTATTGACAAGACTCGTTGTTGCTTGGGGGATTTTGTACTATTACAGCAAATGAATCGAATTTAGAGTTTCCATGAGAATCAGTTGCGGTGCAGGATACAGTGGTTGTGCCAATTGCAAATGTAGAACCAGAGTTATGATCACATGTAACAGAATCAGTCGCATATGCTACAACACGATGGACGTTACGAGTTTAATATGGATCTAAAGTTATAGTATTAGATCAAGATTGAAAAATAAATCTCAGTTTCGACATATCAGAATCAACAACTTTTTGTACTACTTGATAATGTAGTTTACAATGACATCACAAGACAGCAGTAAAAAAGCAACCAGAAATCAAATTGATGGATGGATTACAAAGACAAATGACAATATTAAAAATCATGAAGCAGAAAGAAAGAATATTCTAGACATGATAAAAAAAATACCAGGTTCTGAAAAAAGAATGAAGCGTGCTATTGAAATCATAGACCAGACCATAGCAAACGACAAGAAAAAAATACTAGAATACCAAAAACTAAAAGAAGAGTATGAAAAAGCAGGTTACATTTAACATACCTTTTTTTAATTTTTAATCAGATTTATTTTAGAGGGATTTTATTTGTATTAACAAAAAGAATTATTTGATTTCGCCTATTCTTTTGTTTAGTTCAGATTTAATGTGGATTTCTGCAATTTCGTTTGAAAACAAGATACTTTCATAATCAAAAAAATGCACTGCAGTTTTTAGAACATCCTGAATTATTCTATCAGTTTCCTTTTGTGCATCTTCTTTGGTTTTGAACTGCAACAATACAGCACTAACGGCTACCGGAATTAGATCGTTTAACATGTTTTTAGTTTTTTCTCCAATCTCTTTGTTGTTCTGCGTTACTGATCTTTCCACTAGTGCATCAAGATTATCCTGAAGCATTTTTCTGGCTGTTTTTGTGAATTCATCGGACTGTATTTCAACTAAAAATTGACTTTTCACATTCTCTAATGCTTTTTTGCCAATCTCCTTCGGTATTCTCCCCTGTGCAAGAGCTACTGCATAATCAGGATTATCCCTTATTTCCTTGTACATAAGCCTACTTTGATTTGCAACAAAAGATTGTGCAGATTTGACAAAATATTCTTCTGCATCGGCACTAATCTTCAGTCCTTGTTTTCGGGCAAATTGAGTTCCAATTGCCACCAAGCCACCCACTAATGGAAGAATTTGTGTTAAAAGATTTTCAAATATAGCATCATATAGTTTACTCTGATGATCTTGGTTTGATTGATTCGCCTGCGATGAATTGTTGGCAGAGTCACTGTTTTGAGCCAAAGCTAGTTTATCCATAGTAATATTAATTGAGCCAAAGAGGATAAGAGATATTGCAAAATAGAACAAAATTTTATCCTTGGGTTTGTATCTAAACAACATATCATTTTAAACAATCATAAGGATAAAGATACCTCAGATTCTCCATGATTTTCTCCAAATAGACATGTTCTTTTTGTAGTGTTTGGTGACATGATAAATAGACTTGAAGAATCTTTTGAGACGGGTTGTTGAACACAGATGGTTCATGATACTTGTAAAATCAGCATATCTGGTAATGCATGTTTAAAATGAACTAATCCAAATTTTAGACTGGACACAACTTTTATTCTAAAGATTTCTGAAAATAATCTATTGAATCAAAAAATTATAGATGAGATAATTCATCAAGATTATGCTGTAATTATAAATACTATCGAGGAATTTCTATTAGAGCAAATTGAAAAAAACAAAGCAAAAGGATTGATTTTAGGCCTAAGTGGTGGAATAGATTCTGCAGTGTTGGCCTATATTTGTAAAAGAATACTCAAAGAAAAAACACTTGCAGTGATAATGCCAGATACGCAAATCACACCAAATACAGAGACAGAAGATGCAATGAAAATAATAGCACTTACGGGATTAAAATACAAATTAATCGACATCAACCCAATTGTACATGAATATTCACAGTATCTTGAACCAAATGAATGGGCCATAGGAAATCTCAGAGCACGGATAAGAGCAAATATTTTGTATTATTACGCAAATGCAAAAAACTATCTTGTATTAGGATCAAGTGATAAAAGCGAGTATTTGATTGGATATTTTACAAAATATGGAGATGGGGCATCAGACATAGTCCCAATAATTTCATTATACAAATTACAGGTCAGAGAGATTGCAAAATTTTTAGGTGTGTCTCAAAGTATCATTGAAAAAAAGAGTAGCCCACATCTATGGAAAGAACACGAAGCTGAAAAGGAATTAGGAGCATCATATGAAAAAATAGATTCTATACTTTATTGTATTTTTGACAAAAAACTTTCAATTGAAAAAACTATTGAAACGTTACAAATTGAAAAACAAATTGTGGAAAAAGTGTACCAATTGCATCTCAACAGTATACATAAAAGAGAAACACAGCAAAAACCTTTTGAGGATGAACAATGAAACTACAGGACACTCTTAGTAACTCAGAACAAATACTAGATATTTCAAAAAAGGTGAGAATTTACTTGTGTGGGGTTACAGTTTATGACGAATCACACATAGGACATGCTAGGACAATAATTGTGTTTGATGTTCTAAGAAAATACTTGGAGAGCAAGGGAATAACGGTGGACTTTGTTCAAAATTTTACAGATGTAGATGATAAAATAATAAATCGTGCAAAATTAGAAAATACAACTGCAGAACAAATTAGTTCAAGGTATATTCAAAACTATTTCAATGACTTTGACAGGCTAAACGTAAAACGTGCAACAAACTACCCCAAAGTAACTGAGCACATAGATGATATTGAGAATTTTATCAAGAAACTAATTGAAAAAGACACGGCATATGTGTCAAAAAATGGTGTGTATTTCTCAGTATCAAAGTTTCCCCAATACGGCAAATTATCAAAAAAGAAGATAGATGAACTGCAATCAGGTGCAAGAATTGAAGTAGATGAGGCAAAAAAAGATCCTCTAGATTTTGCATTGTGGAAATTTTCAGATGTTGAACCACTCTGGGATAGTCCATGGGGGAAAGGTAGGCCAGGATGGCATATAGAATGCTCTGCAATGAGCATAAGATACCTTGGAGAAAATTTTGACATACATGGTGGTGGCAGAGATTTGATATTTCCTCATCATGAAAATGAAATTGCACAGTCAGAATCTTTTACATCAAAGCAATTTGCAAAAATTTGGATGCATGTGGGGATGGTCACAATTATTGGTGAAAAAATGTCAAAATCACGTGGAAACATAAAATCAATAAAACATGTTTTAGATAATTGGGGGCCAAACATAATTAGATTATTTTGTTTATCAGGACATTATTCAAAACCAATAGACTATTCTGAAGAATTGTTAAAAGAGAATCTCATAAAATGGCGCCAATCTGAGATATGCTATTATGAATTAATTCATACAAATAATGAAAAGCAGGGTAGTGAAATTAAATCATTAATTGAAGAAGCAAGTAATGAATTTGATAATGCATTAGAATCTGACTTTAATACTCATCTTGCATTATTGGCATTTTTCAAACTTGTAAAGGAAATAAATTATTTAGCTACGGAAGAAAAGATAAGCTCAAATGACGCTAAAATCATAATTCCGGAATTTGAAAGAATGATTGAAATTTTAGGATTGATCATCCCTAAAATAGATTTAGACAAAAAACAAGAAATTGATAAGTTGATCACAGCCAGAGAACAATTAAGGAAAAAAAAGAAATTTCAAGAAGCAGACAAAATTCGAGATAAGCTTAATGAAATGAGCATTGATCTAATTGATCATGGAAGGAAAACAATTTGGATGAAAAAAGAAAAGATCAAAGCAGATATTCAATAAGACATTCACCAACTCAATTATTTGGAAATTTTAGGCATAAATTACAATCTTATTGTACAACAAAGACAGTACAACACCAGTACAAATAGAGGAAGAAATAGAATGAAACGTGTCACTATTTTGTGAAAAATGCAACAATCGGAGACTGCCAAAATGGATAAAGGAAGAAAACAAGACACAGTGGCTTTGTGAAATTTGCTGTAATTACGTAGATGGTAAAAATAACATCATTCGTCAAAGCATAAAAGAATTTTAAATACCACTGATGGAACAATTTATGCCTGTAACCGTACAAAAAGTATACAATAAATTATACGTTAATGTTTTTTGTTGTTATGGATAATTTATGATAAATTAATTGTACATGTTTATCATGTTTTAAAAATATACGCTAACAAAAAATAACAGACTATTTCTTGGAAGCACTAATCAAAGACACCACATCCCTATCTCTTAGCTGATAGTCCACAGGCAATCTCAAATTATATCTCAAATCTTTTCCATAAAGTAATCCCTTTGTAAGATCAGTGTGGATCTCCTTTGCAAGATCAGTGATTGTTGCTCCAGCTTTAAGCAAGATCAAGTCAGGCAATATACGTCCTTTTTTATCTGAAAGGTGTTTCTCATCAGCTACAGGGTAAATTGAGTTCATCATTAGAAGTTTGAAGACTGTTACATTTATTGCAAATTGCACACCAGTTCGCATGTATTCACCCATTATTCCTTTTTTTATGAAATCCAATGCGTTGATTTGTTTTTCATTAAGATCTTCAGATTTTATTATTTCAAATTGTTCTGAGCCAGGAGAATATTTTATCAGTCCCTTTTGCTCAGCTCGTCTTAGACTAAATTCACTATCGCCACTAACAGGAATTATAATAGAATCATTATAACGTTCTCGTAGTCTAGCAAAATTTTTGTCTGCGCCTTTAACATCTATTTTATTTGCAACAATCAAGGTAGGTTTTGAAATTTTTCTAATATGTGCAGCAAGTTTTTTACTGTCAACCATATCAAAATCATCAAATTCCTTCTCTTCTAGTCCAAGTGTAATCAGGGCATCTTTCACATGTATTTTATTGACACCTATACCACGATACAAGTCAGTAATAGCATCAACAATGCCAGAGCCAGTTCGAATTAACTTTGAAACCTTGTCTCGATTTCCTTCCAAAATTTTATGATACCACATGATTAATTCCTCTTCAATATCTGCAAAATCAGATACAGGATCACCGCTTCCAACCTCACTGATTTTTCCAGAAGAATCTATACCACCAGATGCATCAACTACATGAAGTAATGCATCAGATTGTGCGGCAATAGAGAGAAATTGATTTCCCAAGCCTTTCCCTTTCCATGCATCTTTGATAAGACCAGGTAAATCAATTAATTCAACCGGAACGTATCTCCAACCTTCAACACATTTTGAATTATTTGGATTATCTTGTATTTTAAATTCTGGATGAACACATAATGTGATTGCGTGCGCTGTTCCAGAAACAGGCTTTTTTGTTGTAAATGGATAAGAAGAGATTTCTTCAGAAGACAAGGTGGCAGCATTATAGAAAGTAGTTTTACCAGTATTTGTTTTGCCTATCAGTCCAAGTTTAATTGGCATGGTTTGTTTGCAATCTAAGAATATTTATGTTAACTTGTACTGCAAGATAAATAGTCAAATTTCGGGTTTTATTGTGTAAATAACTAAATCTACTCCATGTCCTCCACCTTTCATGTTATAGATAAATTCTATATTTTCATTAATATTTCATAAGATTGAAAATAGGCGTGTTATAATGATCTGATATGTCTGATTTTAGTCAGATATCATAAAATTGTTATAACTATTGTAATCCTGTGTCACCAGTTTTATTTTCAAATACTTCGAGGTTAATGATACTATTTGCCCAAAGAGATGGATCCCCTCTAACATTGACACTATTTTTTATCCAAATAAGTTTGGTCATTACCGATTTCAACCTGATCAAAAGATTTCCTTCTAAACTAAATTCATTCCATGGTTCATTACTATTTTCAACAAATGTAGTAATATCTTCATTCTTATCATCAGACAACATCTCAGGTGTAACGTTTTGATTAGTCGGAGTCATTTTTTTACCAGTACTTGAAAAACCCACTATTGTTTGTGAACCTACTCCTATCTGCGGCAATCCTTTTACATTAAGAGCTCTTTGTAATTGTACAAAATTTTGAGGGATCACAATCATTCTAAATTGTCCTTGTATTGTCGGGTGTACGATATCATACGTACTATATTGCAATTTTTTTATTTTGAATAATTTATCTTGTGATTGTGAAAAATCAATAGAACTCATAACTATTCATCAAAAATTACTTGAACGTGTTTTAGATTTTGAAATGATCCTTTGAATTGGAGGTAATACAATATTAGTTAGATTGTATCTCGACATCGAATCGTTATCATAACCATCAATACGTAGTTTGTCATAACTAGAGGGTACAGAATTAAGTGATACGTATAACGTAAATAAATTTTCCACTAAATTATCTACTTCAATTTCTTCTTTTGTTTCTTCTTGTCCAACTAAACCAAATGTACTTGCTTTTTTGATTGCATTATCATAACCCGTTGCAGTAAATAGATGATAATTACAAATTGAACAAAGTAAGGATTCGAAATGACCTACATATTCTTCATGTATGTTAAATGGACTTTTACCAATTTCTAGAACAGTGTTGCATCTAGGACAACCCAATTCTCCAGAATCTAATCTAACGGGTGTATCAGCCATTTTTGTTCATCACGATTAGGAATTTCCATCTTAAAAAGACTTGCACTTATTTTGTAGAACGACAGGCAGTTTGAAGTATCAAAAAGCAATTTCCCTGAGAAACTTTGATAGTCCATTTCTTCCATTTTACCGGATATTCTCCTTTTTTTTCTTTAATTTTATCCCCTTCCATTAGAGAGCCAATTTCACTTGATCATCAGGTAGAAACCTCTGTTCCATACGTTCTCCAAAATGCTCAGGATACAATCTTTGACAATCTCTCCAAGGATCTACCATTGATTGTTTGTAATTTGATGGATAAATTAACTATTACAACGTAGGATTATTTTTTTAGAGTTAGTTGGCTCTTGAAACGTTTCACGGTGGCAAAATATCTCCAATCATTACCAATCAAAAAGATAAGATCGTAGTGAATCTATCTCATGAAGAAATAAATTTAAAAAATGTTATTTAACTTGGCCTACAACCCAATCGAAGAATATTTATCTCTGCCTAGATATCAGAGTCGTTAATTTTCTCAGTGATATTTTCAAGGGATTGTTTTAATTCCTTTATGGACCACTCAATGTCACTTGTATCTTTTTTTGAAAGTTCACTTTGCCATTTATCTAAAACAGTATTTGCTATTTCTGAGCAGTTGTAAAGCAGATTCCAATAGAGATGATGTTCTGCTGTTGCATATGAAAGCTCAGTCATATCATTTAATCCATTTTTAGCTCTTGCTAGGGCAGTAACGTTTTCACCAAAAATTTTTACAATGTCAGTCTTTAGATCTTTTTCAATTTTTAACGGAGTGTTGTTTTTTTTATGTTTATTGACTAATTCACACAAATCATTGTAAAAAGCATCAAAGGCAGTCATTTTTAGAATAGCCTCTGATGTTCTGCCAACATACATCTGTTAAATACAACTTTGATACCTTTTTTTCTTGCCATTTCTTCGGCGTGAGGATTATGAATTCCTTCTTGAAGCCAAATTACTTTTGGATTTTTCTTTATAGCTTCCTCTACAACAGGAAGTACAAGATCAGATGGCCTAAACACATCAACGATGTCAATATCACCATCAACATCAGAAATAGTACTGTAACATTTTTTTCCTAAAATATCATCTGTCGTAGGATTTACTGGAATGATGTCAAATCCATTTTTAGACAGATATTTTGGCACATAATGTGCTGCCTTGTTGTCATTTTTAGACATACCAATTACTACAACATGTTTTAAAGAAAGAATATCCCTAATTTCATCATCAGAGTAAGAATCATGTTCCATGAAAAATCTAAAACAAAGTTAAATATAATTTTTGAAATCAACTAGTTATTCAGGACATCAAACATTTGGAGCCGGTCATAAGAGAGTGCATTCCAACACCTGCTAAAAAATATGTAGATGCAAAAAAGACAACCACCATACAAGAACTGGAACAATACTTTCCTGAACTGATGGCAATCACTGATGCATCAGAGCAGGAGATTCCAAGACCAAAAGACAAACAAAAGAGAAAGACGTACTATTCCGGCAAGAAAAAACATTACACCGTGAAAAACCAGTACACCATAAACATCAGAGGTGAAATAGTCCACAAACCACCTCACTCTCCGGGCAGACCTCATGATTATGCCACATACAAAATAAAACATCCAACATTACCTGAAGGTTTACAAACGTTTTTCGATCTTGGATACAAGGGAATAGACAAGGATTTCCCAGAAATGAATGCTGTACTTTCATACAAGTGAAAAAAAGGAGAGCATCTCACATCAAAATAAAAACAGTTCAACTGCAATCATTCCAGGATCAGAATTATAGTAGAGCATACGATTGCAAACATCAAAAAATTTGGTATCATGGGTAACAAATTTCGGAACAGGCTGTGTAGGCATGATAAAATAAGTGATATTATCGGTGGTATGGTTATCTCAGGATAGAATGGAAGAGTGTGGCTCCATAGAATCATTCCATGAGATAAAATAAAATCAACAGATGCAAAAAGTGTATTTTGTTAATAATTACGCAAAAGGTCTAATATAAAAAAAGCAAAATCGCATGGTATTTTAATAATAACAAAAATCAGATTGCATGGAACCAACTCCAGAAGAGCCAAAGGATGTAATTGTTCTTGGGGCAATTAAAAAAGGAGCCAAAAAATTTGAAAAAATACAGAATGCAGTTCAGGTGGATGCTGCGGAATTAAATTTGATTCTTGAAAAATTAGAAAAAAGGGAACTAATTACAGTGGAAGAAAAAAAGAGTTGGTTCGGTAAAAAAATAGTGATCACGATCACAGAAAAAGGATCAAAAGAAGTAGAAGAAAGAATTCATGAATTACAAGGTAAATGGGATCAAATGTCATTATTGTACAAAGGTGGAGACAAACAAAAATTAAAGCAGTACATGGATGATAACAAATCAATCCTTCCCACAATGATGTTCTTTGGGATAATAGATATGATGATGTTTTCAATGATGTTTGGCATGATGGGCATGATGATGACAGACTATGTACCAGCAGAAAGCATTCCAAGTGATATAGGTGG
>Ga0315290_10001938_pt1 | contig 14421 bp, 15 predicted proteins | sample YL17G12_0_MG_FD_203627 | JGI IMG/M metagenome (GOLD analysis project Ga0315290, IMG submission 203627) | Sediment microbial communities from Yellowstone Lake, YNP, Wyoming, USA - YL17G12_0 | ecosystem: Environmental > Aquatic > Freshwater > Lake > Sediment | place: USA: Wyoming | collected... | reverse complement strand
ATTCCTATTACCGTGGTCCGGGGTGGTGGACCCAAGGGGATTCGAACCCCTGACCTCTTGGCTGCCAGCCAAGCGCTCTACCAGCTGAGCTATGGGCCCACGGAACTGGGGGATTCTACTTCACGCGAGGACGCGCCGTTAGCCCGATACGACGTCCGATCCTTCCCAAGCGACCCTGGGGGCGTCGGCCCACAGGCGCTCCAGGTCGTAGAAGTCACGTTCTTCCTCGTCGAACACGTGGACCACCACGTCGATGAAGTCCAAGAGCAACCAGCGAGCGCCGGCCTCACCTTCGCGGCGGACTGGCTTCGCGCCGAGCTCCCGCAGCGCCTTCTCGACGTCCTCCGAGATGGACTTGACCTGCCTCTCACTCGTGCCCGAGGCGATGATGAAGAAGTCGGTGATGACGATGAGTTCCCGCACATCCAGAACGACGACGCGTTCCGCTTGCTTGTCCGCGGCGGCCCGAGCCGCCGCTATCGCCAGGTCATTGCTGGAGATGCCTTCTCTATCCGCCAAGCGCCAGGTAGTCCTTCCCCACGATCACCGTGATATCCGATAGTCCGGATTGCTGCTTGCTCAACAATACCCTGCCCACTCCGAGCGTCTGTTTGAGCTTCATCGCGGCGGGCACGGTCTCTTGGTTCGTCACGTAGATCAGAGAGGTCTGATGATTCATCCCTCGCGCATCAGCGTATACGTTGACCCTGAACCCCGCCGGCACCAGATCCGAGGTCACGTCCCGGGCGAGGGTCGGGTTCTCCACGCCATTGAGTAGCGTCACGGGTTCCGGCAAGGCTTGACGGATCCCAAACGTGTCGGCCAGCATCTGACTCGTTATCGAAGGTTCGGCGTCGCGGTAGCCGGCGTTGCCGAGCGTGGACGGGAACTCGCTGATGACCGCGCCCCCGCCGGCCGCCAGGGCTGCGCGAACCGCGTCCAGGTTGTCCGATTCCGCAGTACTGCTCAGCGGGATCGAACCCTTCGCAAATAGAGCTTCGAGGACCTTCTCCCAGCGGTAGTTCCTCTCTCCGCCCCTCGCCTCCTGCAGGTACTGCGCGACCTGCGGTCCCAGGATCTTCACGGGACCAGGCCCGAGCGTGGTTTCTCCCACACGAACCGCACGCGGGAAGTCCAGCTCCAGCCCGCCTCGTTGCGTGATGAGCGCGGACAGCTCCTCCATCGTGATGCTGGCGTAGTGGGGTATCCACGCCCCGAGGAGGTTCGCGACGACCGTGCGCCCGAAGCTTCCCGACTGGCCCACGGCCAAACCGACGGTGCCGGTTCCCGCTCCCGGCATCGTGGTCAGCAGGTTGTAGGGCACCGCAACGATCTCCGGCGGGCGATCGTTGCTGGTCCCGATGATCGCGGAGAACGGCTGCTTGTCCTGAACCGCGAACATCGTCAGGTCCGCCGGAACGACATCGGCCGGCGACGACGGCGGCTTCCGGTTCGCCTCTTGGGCGGCGCGCCCCATCGAGGCCGCGAACGAACCCAGGATCAGTGCACCGGCTATCGCCATCGCAACGTAGACGCGTTTGTTGACCTTCCGCTTCTCGCTCCGCCTGATCCGCCCGTGCGGCTCCAATGGCCCGCCGTCCCGGGGGTCGTATCCGGAGCTCACCTGTACAGCCCGGCCTTCGCTATGTAGTCCACGACGGGGTCGGTGACCAGGTATCTGATCGGCTTGCCCTCCTTGGCGCGCGCTCGTATGTCCGTGGAGGAGATGGCCAGCGCCGGCACGAGCATCACGCTCACGTTCAGGTGATGCGCTGAGCCACCTTCTTCCAGGGCGCTGAGGTCGTAGCCGGGCCGCGTGGCCGCGATCACACGAGCCAGCCTGAGGACCTCCTCGGGTTCCTTCCATTCCGGAAGCTCGAGAACAGCGTCCGCGCCGGTGATGAAGAAGAGTTCGGTGTCCTCTCCGCGTTCCTCATGCAGGCGGCGCAACGTATCGATCGTGTGTGTCGCACCTTCTCGTTCGATCTCCATCCTCGAGACCGAGAAATCGGGATTGGACGCTATGGCGGCGAACGTCATCATGTAACGGTCTTCGGAAGGCGCCGCGACGGCGTGGTCCTTCATCCACGGACTTCCCGCGGGGATGAAGACGACTTCGTCCAAACCGTACTGCGAGAGAGCCTCTTCGGCCGCTACCAGGTGTCCGATATGGATGGGATCGAACGTCCCACCCATGATCCCCAGACGGCTACCCACGCCGCGATTCTAGCTGTGCGATCCAGGCCTTGAGCTCAGAAAGGTGGTCGTCGCAGTGCTCAGGACCCGCCTCCGAGAACCATTCCTCCACCTCGGGCGTGATCGTGTCGATGGCGCCGAACTCCTGAAGAGCGCGGTTCCGCGCCGACGTGAGTTCGGTCTTGACGGTTGCCAGGTCCTGACGGCGTCCCTCTACGGTCATCTTGTCGTTGAGCTCGTCGGTGTTGTCCCATGCCTGCTCAACGTAGCTCCCGAGACGGATGGCCTCCAACTGCTGCGCCCCTTCGGCCGTCCAACAGCCGAGGTGCCACATGACGTCCTTGACCGACCACTCGTCCGGTCCCATCCCCCGCGCTTCCACGTCCTCTATGGTGAGGTCCGTCACCAGCGCGTGCAACTCGTTCCAACTCCGCTCTTCTGCGGCGATCATGTCCTCACGCTTGCCCATCACGTCTCTCCTTCCGCCGGGATGAACTCGAAAGCAGTATCCCCAATCACGACTTCGTCGCCACGGCGCGCGCCGACCTTCCGGAGCGTCCGTTCGACGCCCTCCTTCACGAGCTTCCGCTGCAGCGCCGCCACCTCTCGAGGGTCTTCGAGGTCGGTGTCAGCCACCCATCTTTCCACGAAACGGCCGGCCACGCGGAACCGGCCGCCCTCCTTCGTGACGGTGAACTCCTCCCTGCCCGGGCGCAGTATCACCGCCCTGGGCTTCTGGACGGGGCCCTGGGCCGCCTGCTCGCCTGCCATCTCGGAGAGGCGCCCCGCCAGAAGCTGGATGCCCTCGCCGGTCACTCCGGAGACCGCGACCGTGTCGGCGAGGGGAAGATCCGCCAGCGCTTCCTTGCGCTCCTGCTCGTCCATGAGATCGACGTGGGTTGCGACGATCACCTCCGCGCGTTCCATCAGAGCGGGGTCGAAGGCTTTGAGCTCCGCTCTCACCGTGGCCAGATCGATCGCCGGAGCCTCGGACGAGAGGTCCACGACGTAGGCGATGACGGAGCACCGGCTCACGTGCCGCAAGAACCGCAGTCCGAGCCCCTTGCCCTCGTGAGCGCCCTCGATCAATCCCGGGACGTCCGCCAGGACGAAACGGTTGTCCCCTTCCGCCACGCCGATGTTCGGGCCGAGGGTGGTGAACGGATATGCCGCGACCTTCGGCGTTGCCGCCGTGAGCGCCGCGAGAAGCGTGGACTTGCCAGCGTTGGGAAGCCCCACCAAGCCGACGTCCGCGATGGTCCTCACCTCGAGTTCGAGACGATGTTCCTCGCCGACCTGACCGGATTCCGCGGTGCGCGGCACCCGGTTGTGGGGCCCGGAGAGCGCGACGTTGCCTCGCCCTCCCTTGCCACCCCGCGCCACGACGACGCGTGCACCCTCGCCGACGAGGTCGGCCACGAACCCGCGCTCGTCGCGGACCACGGTTCCGTCGGGCACCGGGACGACGAGGTCCTTGCCGTTCCCGCCCGAACGGTTCGCACGGCGGCCCGGCTTCCCGGGCTCTGCCTTGCGATGCGGGTGAGCCGCCAGCTCGCTCAGGTCCCTGACTCCCCGAGCCACCTGCAGGATCACCGATCCGCCGTTGCCACCGTCGCCACCGTCGGGGCCGCCGCGCGGCTTGTACGGCTCGCTGTGAAATGATGCCGCCCCGTCTCCCCCCTTGCCGGAGGCGACGAACAGCGGGGTTTCGTCTAGAAAGGCCATAGCTCAAGTGTGGTCGAAACGGAGGCCGGCTGCGCAAGATGTATCCCATGAGCGAGCCGCTGATCCAGCCGGTAACCGTGTGGGCCGTGCGGATAGGCGTGAGCTCCCGTGAGGCCGAAGGCAAGCTCAGCCTCGAACCGGCGGCGCTGGTGTTCGACCTTGCCGACGAGGAAGGGGCGCTGCGGATCGCTCTCGAGGACGTTCGCAAGGCGAAACGCATCCGTGGCTCGCCCATCCTCATCGTGGACGCGGTCGAGCACACGAGCCAGGTCCGGTTCGCCTTCTACTTCGTGAAGCCCCCGCCTCTGTTGCCACAGGGACGCGAGAGCAAGGGAAGGGTCAAGCGCAAGGCCGTCGGATACCTGCAGACGGCGAACGGTCGTATGAAGGACCTCGTTCGCGAGTGGGAGAAGGCCGTGCGCGAAGCGATGGCCGCGGCAGGCAGTGGGTCGAGCGGCAGTTAGGAAGGCAGCAGGACCGAGGCGAACTTGCGGTCGCCCGAGTCGTGGAACTTGACCTCGCCGGCCTTCAGGGCGAACAGGGTGTCGTCGCTGCCCTTGCCCACGTTCTGACCGGGGTGGATCCGGGTGCCACGCTGGCGCACGATGATGGAGCCGGCCGTGACCACCTGGCCGCCGTAAACCTTCACGCCGAGACGCTGCGCGTTGGAGTCGCGCCCGTTCCTGGATGAGCCTCCGCCCTTCTTGTGTGCCATAGGTGACCTAAGTTACCAGCGAGCGTGCCTACCCGGCACTTTCGGCCGGTGGCGCCTCGGGGGCGGCTTCGGCTTCCTTGGTTTCGGCTTCCTTGGGAGCAGCTTCCTTCTTGGCCGGGGCTTTCTTGGCCTTGAAGGTGATGTCCTCGATCTCGACGATCGTCATGTTCTGGCGATGCCCCTGCGTACGCTTGTAGCCGGTCTTGGCCTTGTACTTGAAGACCTTGATCTTCTTGTCCCGCATGTCTCCGGCCAGGACGCCGGTGACCGTCGACCCGGCCAGGTCCTTGCCCACGTGCGTGGTGCCTGCGTCGTCCACGACCAGGATCGGATCGAAGACCACCTTGTCTCCCGGATTGCCTTCGAGCAGCTCGACGTGGATCGTCTCGCCGGTCTTGACCTTGTGCTGTTTCCCGCCAGTTTTGATGACCGCGTACATTCCGTCCTCCGTAGGTTAGATATCCAGGTTAAGCAAGATCCCGCGTCCCTCGCACGTGGGGCAGGTTTCCGAGAAGGACTCCAACAGCCCTGCCGAAACCCTCTTGCGGGTCATCTCCAGCAGCCCGAGAGGGCTGATATCGAAGACCTGGGAACGGGTCTTGTCCTGTGCCAGCGCTTCCTTCAGCGTCTGGATGACCTTCTTCTTGTTCGGTTCGAGCAGCATATCGATGAAGTCGATGATGATCATGCCGCCGATATCGCGCAGACGCAGTTGCCTGGCGACCTCATCCGCAGCCTCGAGGTTGGTGCCCACGACGGTCTCCTCGAGGTTGGTCTTTCCCACGCTCTTCCCGGTGTTCACGTCGATCACCGTGAGCGCCTCGGTGCGATCGATGATGAGATAGCCGCCGGAAGGCAGCCACACCTTGCGGTCGAGCGCCTTGTGGATCTGCTCGACGATGTGATACTCCTCGAACGCCGGCAGCGGGCCCTGGTGGAGCTTGGTCTTCGCCAGGAGGTCGGGAGCCACGTCGGTCAGGTAGGCGGTGACTATGTCGAAGATCCTCTGCGAGTCGGTGACCATGAGCTTGAACTCTTCGCCGTTGAACAGATCCCTCACGACCCTCACGGTGAGTTCCGGCTCTTCGTAGAGAACATCGGGAGCCTTCACCTTCTTGGCCCTCTTCTCGATGGCGGTCCACTCCACGACCAAGCGAGAAACGTCGGCGGCGAGATCCTCTTCGGAAGCGCCATCGGCCGCGGTGCGCACGATGATGCCGTGCTCCTCGGGCATCACCTTCTTGATCGCGGCGCGTAGTCTCTTGCGCTCTTCGTCGGTGAGGCGCCTGCTTATGCCGAACACGTTCGAGTTGGGAACGAGAACGACGTAGCGGCCGGGCAGGCTCACCTGCGCGGTGAGGCGTGCGCCCTTGCCGCCCATCGGATCCTTGGTCACCTGGACCATGGTCGCCTGATTGGCTTTGAGGACGTTCTCGATGCGTTGCGCGGGCGCGCCCTCGACCTCTTCGTCGTAGTTGACTTCCCCCGCGTACAGCACCGCGTTGCGTCCACGACCTATGTCGAGGAACGCCGCCTCCATCCCCGGAAGGACGTTCTGAACCTTGGCCATGAAGATGTTGCCGACCATGGAGTGCGCGCCAACGCGAGTGATGTAGTGCTGGACGAGTTCGCGGTCCTCGAGCACCGCGATCTGGTCGCGATCGCCGTGCTCCGTGATGACCATCACCTTGTCTTGAACGCGACGGACGGGCGGCAACGTTTCGCGCCTGCGACCGCCACCAACGCGCGTTCGGGAAGTGGTCCGAGCAGCACGCGATGCTCTGCGGGTGGAGACCGGCGCTGCCTCCGCCTTCTCCGCGGCCGGCTTGCGGCGGCGGGCTCCGGCGCCAGCAGCGCCAGTGGCGCTAGGCTTCTTTGCGGCCGGCTGTCTCGTTCGTTTCGCTGGAGCTTCCCCTTCGGGCGCTTCCGCGTCGGCGCTTTCCGCGCCTTCCTCACCGGTGGACGGCTTCCTGGGCCCGCGGCCACGACCACCCCTTCGGCGGCGTCGGCGGGCCGCTGAGGAAGTCGAGGTGGCGGCGGAGCCGGGCTCGCCATCCTCGGAGCTCGATGTGGCCTTGGCCTTGGCATCGCCTTCGGCCGCCGATCCGTCTTCTGCGGGCTTCGGCTTGGGCGGCGGGCGCCTTCGGGGCGCGGGGCTCGCAGGCTTGTCCTCACCACTCGGGGTCTCGGCCTTGGCATCGCCTTCGGCCGCGGATCCTTCTTCTGCGGGCTTCGGCTTCGGGGGCGGGCGCCTACGGGGCGCGGGCCTTGCAGCCTTGTCCTCACCATTCGGGGTCTCCGCTTTGGCGCCTACCGGGGCCGCCTTCTCGTCGCCGGTGGCATCGCCGTCTCCGGTGCTCGGCCTCGCACCGCCGCCGCTGCCGCTGCGACCTCGGCCGCCTCTGCGGCGGCGCCTGCGCGCTGCGGGCGGCCTGTCCCCGGTTCCGGGTTCGCCGCCGGGTTCAGCGCCGGCGGATGCTGTCGTGGCTTCCGTTGCTGTCGTTGATCCTGCTTCCGATGCCGCCTCGCCCTTCGGGCGCTGCGTTGTCTCGGCAGGGCGAAGCTCGGCCTTGGCCGGCTCGTCGGTCATGTGTACACGTCCTCTCCAGAAGTGCGTGCGGGGCGGAGAAGCAGTGATGCGCGGGGATCCACTTCGTCGAGGATCCGCAGTCGCGCGCCATCACGCACGCAAAACCAATTTCTCGGCGCGTCCGGCCTCGGCGCTCAGGCCCCATGGCCGGCGCTCGGGCCCGCGCGCGGGCCTAGTTCTCGCCGAGCACCGATGGAGGGCTCAGGCGAGCACGCTTGTTCCAAGTATATCCGCCCCCCGGCTCCGGCGGCGTAGCCGTCTCGGACGGATCACGTCCCGCGCTCGCCTGTGCAGGCACGAACCAGGTCTTCGCAACTAGTCCAAAGGCACTACGCGAAACGTGCCGGTGCAGCCGCGAGAATAGGACTAAAGACGGATGCCGCGGCTCGGGGCGCCGGGGGGACACTTGCTCATCATGGACTTCCCTGCAGGGCAGCCAAGCATCGGCACGGCCAGAAGGCCTGTTCGGGTCATGGTCGTGGACGACAACGCCGACTACCGCGAAACCCTCCTAGAGATCCTCGACACCGATGAACTGGAGGTGGTCGGGGAAGCCGGAGGCGGTCAGGAATCTTTGGAGATGGCTGCGCGCCTCGTGCCCGACATAGTGCTGATGGACGTTCGCATGCCGCAGATGAGCGGAGTCGAAACGACGCGCATCCTCAAGGAGCGACACCCCGCCATCGAGGTTGTGGCCCTGACCGTCCACGAAGAGCACGCCGCCGTTCGCGAGATGCTCGCCGCCGGTGCGTCTGGCTACGTATTGAAGGATGACGACGGCCGCAACATCGTCGAGGCCGTCAGACAGGCCGCCAGGACGGGGGGGGTTCTTTCGGCCGATATCGCCCCGACCGTGATCGAAGAGCTGAACGAAGCCCTCGAGCGCGAGAGCCGGCGAGCCGGCGAGCTCCAGGTCGCGCACGACGAGATGGCGGAGCGCATCGCTCGGCGTCACGAATTGGTCTCCCGGCTCGGCCACGAGCTGCGCACTCCAGTCTCCGTGATCTTCGGGGTCGCCAGGACGCTCGCCGCCGGAGACGCCACCGAAGAGGAAAAGCAAGACCTGCTCGAGAGACTGGTCGCGAGGACGACGACGCTCATGAAGTTGGTCGAGCGCTTCGAGTCGGCGCTCGACGAGGAGTTCACGGAACCGGTCGGACTCCACACGCTGGCGACCGAACTGGCTGAGGCCTTCCCCCGCGTGAGGGTGGCCGGAGACCACAACCTTCCCGCCGTCCTACTCAACCCGACCCTCGCCCGCAGGGTCCTCGAGGAACTCATAGACAACGCGCTTCGGTTCGCTCCACCCGAGAGCCGTATCGAGGTCTGGGTCGGGAACGTCGGATCCCACATCAAGATGAAGGTCATGGACCGGGGCCCCGGGATCGCGCAGGCGGACCGAGACCGCATCTTCGAACCGCTGGAGCAAGCCGGATCCAGCGATCATCGAACCCATCAGGGTGCGGGTCTCGGATTGTCGCTGGCACGCGCCGCTGCCAGAGCCATGGGCGGCGACGTCGAGCTGGAGACGTCAGGACCGGATGGATCTACGTTCGTCTGGACGGTCCCGATCGACATGCGGACCATGGCCGACTGAGAGCCGGCCCTACTTGAACCTCCGCATGTGGACGTTCAGCAAGAGGCCGACCGCCACGAAGTTCGCGAGGGTCGAGGTTCCACCGTAGGAGACGAACGGCAGCGGGATTCCTGTGATCGGCATGATGCCGACGGTCATCCCGATGTTCACGAAGGCTTGGATGGCGAACATCGATGCGATCCCGGCGGCCAGGTAGGTGCCGAAAGGATCCTTCGATAACAGCGAGATCCTGAAAGCACGCCAGATCAGCAGCGCGAACAGGACCAGAACGACCAGGGCACCGAAGAAGCCGAACTCCTCCCCCACCACAGTGAAGATGAAGTCGGTGTGCTGCTCGGGCACGAAGTCGAGGTTGGTCTGCGTCCCCTTCTGATACCCGAGTCCGAAGAGGCCGCCGGAGCCTATGGCTATCTCGGCTTGCGTCTTGTTGTACCCGGCGCCCGACGGATCCGCGTTGTTGTCCATGAACGCCGTCAGGCGGGTGATCTGATAGTCCTTGATCACGTTTAGCTGGAAAGCGATGAAGACCAGCAGCAGCCCGAAGAGCGCCAGCGCGATCAGGTGGCGCGGCTTGGAGCCGGCGACCACCAGGATGCCGACGAGAATCGCGCCTATGACGATGGTAGTGCCGACGTCGGGCTGCACGAAGACGAGGAACATCGGCAACGCGGCGAGGCCGGTGACCCGCAGGGTTTCCTCGAGGGAGAGATCGGATCTTCGCAGCTCCGACACGAACGCCGCGAGCATGATTATCACAGCGATCTTCATCCACTCCGACGGCGTGAACTGGAATCCCAGGAACTCGAACCAGCGCTGGGAGCCCTTGACGGCCGTTCCGAAAGGCGTGCGCACCAGGACCAGCATCGCCAGCATGCCGGCGTAGATGAATCCGGCGTAGACCTTCAGGAACCGGTAGTCGAAGCTGGCCGTGACCAGCAGCAGGATCACGCCCAGGAAGGTCCAAGTCGCCTGCTTCTTCAGATAGGTGCCCGGGTCGAGCCCGAGCGTCCTCAGTGACTGGTGTGTGGCCGAATACACCATGAACAGACCGATGGTAGAAAGCAGTACGACCGACAGGAGCAAGACGGGGTCCAGGTGCCGTATCGGCCTGCGTTCGGCGGCGAACTCCCGCCCGTAGAGCATCTCCATCAGTCGGCCTTGGTCCCTAAGTGGAGATTCGCGATGTCGTTGAGGTCGAACAGCCCGTCAACCACCTGTCGGACGACCGGAGCGGCGGTTTCCGACCCGTGACCCGCCCGCTCGATCATGGCCACGACCACGTACGAATGGGACACACCCTTGCTGTCCTGACCCTTGGCGATGCTGCCGAACCACGCGGTCGTCTGGGATGTGTTCGGCATCTCGGCGGTACCGGTCTTGCCTCCGAAGAAGTCCAGGGAACCGAAGGGGAAGCCGATGAACGCCGCCGCTGCCGTGCCGCCGGGCCGGGGAACTCCTTCGAGCGCGCTTCGGATGTACTTGAACTGCTGGCCCGAGTAGTTCGGCACCTGGTGGCAGGAGGGTTGGAATGCCTCCACGACCTTCCCTCCGGGCCGCTCGGCGTCGGCAGCCAGTCGCGGCTGACAGAGCTTCCCGTCGCTGGCGATCACGGAGAAGGCCATGGCCAACTGCAGCGGCGTCACGCGCATGTTCCCCTGGCCGATCGCCATGTTGATGTAGTCGCCGGGACACCAGTTCCATTCGCAGTAGACACCCTGCTTGTTCGTGTTGATCATTGGGCCGTAGGTCGCCTGCTTCCAGGCTTGGTCGGGAACCAGGCCCTGACTCGATGAAGGGAAGTCGATGCCGGGAGGCTGACCGAAACCGAAGGACCCGAAATCGCGTTGCATGAGTTCCTTGGGCGCCTGGCCTTCGGGCAGCGGCGTGGGCCAGCTCGGCCACGTGTAGGAGGACCAATAGGAGTAGTAGCCGAGGTGATAGAAGACCGTGTCGCACGACTTGATGATCGCCTCGCGGAGGGTCAGGTAGCCGAGGTCGGCCGAGGTCCAGTTGTGCCACACGTTCCCGGGAAGGTCTCCCGGAACCGAGAAGGTTCCCGGACAACCGAAGCGCTGCGTTTCGGTAGCGAACCCTTCGCGCAGGGCCGATAGCGCAACGAACGGCTTGATGGTCGAACCCGGGGGGTACTCGCCGTCCATCGCCCTGTTGGTCAGCGGACGGCTGGTCTGAGCGGCCTGCCACGTGTGCAGAAGCGGACCCCTGTAGCTCTTGCGGTCCCCCATCCCCAGGTTCGCCATCTCCTCGGGAGACAGACCGCCGTTGAAGACGGACGGGTTGAACGTGGGAGATGAGGCTATCGCCTTGACCGCGCCGTCCGTCGGATCCAGAACGACGACCGATCCGCTGATCGCGGGGTACCCGGCCGCTTGCGCGCGCTCGATACCCTTCTGCAGGCTCACCTCAGCGGTCTGTTGCGCCGCGAGATCGATGTTCAGCCTCAGGTCGTTCCCTGAAACAGGAGGGGTGACGGTTCCCAATTCGCCGAGAACCTTCCCCGTGGCGTCGATACGCAATTTCGTCGCACCTTTCTGCCCGTGCAGGAAGGGCTCGTACTGCTTCTCGAGTCCCGCCTGGCCAACCATGTCGTTCGAGCCGTAGCCGGCGTACTCGGGAGTCCCGTACTGCGTGTCGTTGATCGGTCCGATGAACCCGAGGATGTGAGCGCCGAGATCCCCGTACATGTACTGGCGCGCAGGCACCTGTTCAACGGTGACCCCCTGGAACCTCTCCGGGTACTCCCCTATCGCGAACGCGACCTCCTTGGAGACGTTGAACGCGACCGGAACCGGCGCGTAGGGAAGGTACTTCTTGCTCTCCAAACGCTTCGCCAGCGATGAGACGCTGATGCCCTTGAGGACGTTCGAGAGCGCGAACAGGACCTGCTCCTCGTGCCCTGCCACCTCGCCTCGGTCGACCACGACTTGCAGGCTCGGCTGGTTGTCCACCATCGGGATCGCGTTCGCGTCCAGGATGCGGCCACGGGGAGCAGGTATCTGGACGAGCCGAACAGCGTTCTGCGACGCCTGCTTCCGATAGCGCTCGGTGGCCATCACCTGAAGGAACCAAAGCCTGGTGGTGAGCGCGACGAACATGAACACCACGAGCAGGGCAAGCACCTTGATGCGCAGCCCGGTCCGTCCTTCGGTCATCTCATCACCGCCCGAACAGCGAGCGCGAGCGGTCGCCCTCTGAGATGCGCTTGAGTAGCGGGTAGAACACGGGGGTCAGCAATCCGTTGTAGATCCCGGAGAAGAACGCGACCCTGAACAGGTACAGCCATCCGGTCGAGAGCTGCCCGATGAGCGCGGAGACGACACCGTAGAAGAGGAGACCCGCGAAGGTTCCGAGGCCGACGAGCATCATGGGAAGCAGCGGCGACGGCGTGACGATATAGGTGCGCGCAAGGCCGACCGTGTAGCCCAGCAACGTAAGCGTCAGAGCGGTAACGCCCTTCGGGGCGTTCTGAAGGAAGTCCTGCGCCATACCGCCCGAGAACCCGATCACCGCGCCGACCGATGGTCCGTCGAGCATCGCGATGATTATGACGACCATATACATGAGCTCGGGCTTGGCCCCGGCCAGCGTGACCTTCGGGAACACCGCGGTCTGCAGCAGCAGGGCCGTGAAGATCGCGACGGCGAACGGTATCGCGCGCCTCACGGAGTCACCGCCTGGTGGACGACGACCAGCACGAACTCCAAGGAGGAGAAGTCAACCGTAGGGCGTACCTGCACGTACTTGTCAGGCGAACCGGCGTCCTGAAGGATGTGCGACACCTTCCCGATAACGATGCCCGGCGGGTATCGGCTCTGGAGATCGCCCGCCTGGAACGCCACCGTCGAGACCAGATCATCCAGCCTCACGGGCGCGCTCGCGGCAACCAGCTTCATCTGCATGTCCTTGTCGCCCTGCCCCTGTATCAGACCCGTTTCACCCGAAGTGAACAAGCGACCGGCAACGAGTGAGTCCGGATCGATGATCAGCTGGACGTCCGATGCGTAGGGGGTGGTGCGAACGACGTGACCGACAAGCCCTCCGGTGAAGCCCGGTGGCGCCTCGGTTCCGGGGCTCGCGACCACAGGAGCGCCGACCGCGACGCCTGCGCTAGAACCCTTGTCGATCGTGACGGTCCATTCGAAGTTCGAGACGCTGCTGCCGATGACGACCGCACCGACGGTATCCGGAGCGAGAGCCGCCTTGATACCCAGCAGCTCCTCGAGCGTCGCCAGGCGCCCCTGGTCCGTGGTTGCTTTGATGATCTGGGACTGGGTCGCGTCCAATTCACTGGACAAGCGCGCGTTGTCCGCTTCCACGGTGGGAAGGTGGGCGAGCCCGGAGAAGAAGTCACCCACCGGATTCGTGATCTTGGATACGCCCTTCTGGAAGGGGGACATGACGGCCAGGGAGAGCCTTCCGAACGCTTCGAGCGGGCCCGTAGGGCCACTGCGGTAGTCGACCGTGATCACCACCAAGGAGATGGAAACAAGCGTGGCTACCAGGAGCCGCGTGCTCCTCGCCCTCTGACGGCTAGGCACGCGCTCAGCGCCTGGACGGGCTGACCAAGACCCTCTGGAGCACCTCGAATTCCTCGAGGCATTTCCCCGACCCGATGGCTACCGATGAGAGCGGAGAGTCGGCGATGTGCACGGGCATGCCAGTCTCGTGCTTCAGCCTTTCGTCCAGTCCCCGGAGCAATGCGCCCCCACCGGTCAGGATGATCCCCTTGTCCATCACGTCCGCGGCAAGCTCGGGCGGGGTACGGTCCAGCGTGGTCTTGATGGAGTCGATGATCCCAAAGACGGGCTCCTCGATGGCCTTGCGGACCTCCTCCGCCGTTACCTGGATCGTCTTCGGCAGGCCGGAAACCAGATCGCGGCCCTTGATCTCGGCCATCAGCTCATCAGGCATCGGGAACACCGAACCGATGGCGAGCTTCAGGGCTTCGGCGGTGCGCTCGCCGAGCAACAGCGAGTACTCCTTCTTGATGAACTGGATGATCGAATCGTCGAGCTCGTCTCCGCCGACGCGAAGAGAAGTGGAAGTCACGATGCCGCCGAGAGAGATGATCGCGACCTCGGTCGTGCCACCGCCGATGTCCACGATCATGTTGCCACTGGCTTCATGGATGGGAAGTCCGGCGCCGATCGCGGCTGCCATGGGCTCCTCGATGATGTATGCCCGACGCGCTCCCGCCGCGATGGTTGCTTCCTCGACCGCGCGCTGCTCGACGCCCGTGATCCCCGAGGGAACGCACACGACGACGCGTGGCTTGGCGAGCAGGCGGCGCTTGTGGACCTTGTGGATGAAGTAGCGAAGCATCTTCTCGGTTACATCGAAGTCGGCGATCACTCCGTCCTTGAGCGGGCGGACAGCGCGGATATGCGAGGGCGTGCGACCGATCATGCGCTTGGCCTCGGACCCGACGGCCAGGATCGCGCCTGAATGCGTGTTGATGGCTACGACGGAAGGCTCGTTCAGGACGATCCCTCTACCCCGAACGTAGACAAGCGTATTAGCGGTTCCCAAGTCGACCGCCATATCGCGGCCAAGGAAACCTGTCAGTCCCTCAGCGTTCGG
>Ga0315290_10001937_pt1 | contig 14426 bp, 23 predicted proteins | sample YL17G12_0_MG_FD_203627 | JGI IMG/M metagenome (GOLD analysis project Ga0315290, IMG submission 203627) | Sediment microbial communities from Yellowstone Lake, YNP, Wyoming, USA - YL17G12_0 | ecosystem: Environmental > Aquatic > Freshwater > Lake > Sediment | place: USA: Wyoming | collected... | reverse complement strand
TATCAAGGGAGTACAATTCCTCAGGTGTTGGATGGGAAAAATCAGTCATTAGACTAATTTGCCAAGTTTCTTCAAGTAGCCTAAAGTTTTTCGTGTGTCGTTCATTTGAACGAGAATCGTAGCTGGGGTTATTTTCAACCCTTCAGCCTCCAACGTAGCTGCAACATCCTCTTTTGTAATTGCAGGATTCGTACAAACGAGCATCAAAATCCGAGTTACTGCAGACGGTTTTTCAAAGAGATCACGCGCCTGTTTTTCTTTGGGTTCCTTAGGAGCTTTCGGTTCCTTAGGAGCTTTGGGTTCCTTTACCTTTTTCTCCTTCACAGGAGTAGGAGTGGCAACTTCCACACTCGGATCAACAGCATCTTGCATTTCTACTTCTTCCATTTCACTCTCCTCTTCAAATATCCCTTCAGGGATTTGGTATTCATCATCAAAAATGAAGTTATACATTTCAACAATTTGTTCTACAATTTCCCCCTCTTTCTCAACCGGCACTGCTTCCACGTTTTCCATAAAGACTTTCAGGGTAGAATCTTTTAAGTCTTCCCCCAATTGAATCTTGACAGGAAAAAGTTCGCTTTCATTCATTGCCTCAACAGCCTGTTTGAAGTAATTGCCATTTACTGCAGTTGCGTTTTTCATTTAAAGCCTCCGTTTTTGGTGTTTTATTTTTTGTTTCTATAAAAGTATTATACCATGTTTTTTATTTTTTTGGGTACTTTTTTTAAGGCAAGCCGATTATTTTATGCAATTGGATATTCAAAGCAGTTTTGTAAAGTTTGGGAATAGAAGTTTCATTCAACCAAGATAATAATCTTATAGGAGTTAATTTCTTGTAGACTGGACTAAAAGCAAATACAGGAAATTCATCAGTTTTACCAAAATCCCCAAATATTTCTTCAATTGTTTGAATTGCTTTATTAAAATCTTCTTTGTTTTGAATAACAAATTTAACAACATCTTGTTGACCTAAATAAGAAAATGCCTCATGATTCATAAATCTTTCCATTCCTGAACTTGGCAATTTGTAATCGACTACCCAACTTGTCATATCAGAAATCCCTTTCAATGATTTAGAACCATTCGTTTCGATGGTAACTCTAAAATCATAGCCTCTCGTTCTGTTAAAAATTTCTACAAGTCTAATCAATTCTTTTCTTTGTTCTAATGGTTCACCCCCTGTAATAGTTACTTTGTTTCCTTGCAAACGATGAACCTCTTTGACTATTTCTGCGGGGGTCATTTTAAACGGAGCCTTTGTTTTATTTTGAGCTTGGGGAGTGTCGCAGTAGCTGCATTTTAAATTGCATCCTTGCAATCTGATAAAAGTGGTTAACATTCCTTGTCCATAAAAATTAACTTCCCCGTCAATACTATTGAAAATTGAATTTACAAACATTATGCCCCCCTTTTTAATCTTTTTGTATTTGACATTTTCTTTTTAGTTTCCTCAGAATGCTTTCTTCCTTTACTTTTTAAACCGATTTTTCTTTTAGTTTCTTCTGAAAGATGTTTTCCAAGTTGGGCAAGTCGCATTTTTTCTTTACGCTCAGTTCCATTCACAATAAGAGTCAACAGTTTCCCAAAGTTTTACACGATGGATGAGTAAATCTTGTTGTAATTTTCTAACAATCCAAACTACCATATTTTCAGCTGTTGGCACTTTGAAAATGTTGTTCAAGAAAGTATGGTCTAAAAGATCGATCACTTTTTCCTGAACAATGGTTTTCAAAGTTTTGAAGTCCATAACAAAACCATTTTTATCTACTTCTCCTTTAACACACACTTCCAAAACATAAGAATGACCATGCAAATTTACACAATCACCATCATAATTGGGCAAGCTATGTGCTGCCTCAAATCTAAATGTTTTACTTACTGTAAGATTCATTTTATCCTCCTTATTTTGTTTGCGCGGCGGTCGGATTGCCCCCCCCGACTCCCCGTTCCTATAGCGCCCATTAATTTAATGGACTCGGAACCCCTGCCTCTACCCCTCCCTATCCCCGGGTTCACCCGCAAGAGTGACCGGATAAGGGGCCGCCGCTTAAAGAATTGTTGTTCGTTCTGGATTAAAATATTCGATTTTATCCCCGAATCTGGTCGTGGCCCCAAATCCTGGTAGCAATCCTAAACCTTCAAATGATAGCAAAAGATTGTATTGTAGTTCAACAGCTTTTTCTTTTGTTTTAATATAAACAAGGGAAACTTTCATTGCAGTCAGTTTTCTTTTGAAATTTGAAATTTCCATAGCTAACTTTTGTTGAGCAGTTGCTTTATACTCATCATAAAGTAAGTTAGATAACTCATAAACTGTGTCCAAAGATTTTTCAATGTTTTCTAAGAAAACTCTTTTTGGAGAGAACTTGTCAAGTGATTCCAATAAAAATTGTAGGCAAACAAGTAGATCACTTTTTGATTTTACACCAACTTGGGTGTTATTCAAAATCATTTTAATCTCGGTCATTGGCTCTCCTCAGTTCACTGTCTAATAGAACTTGCCCAGTTGCCATTTGTTGTAATACCATGACATGATCTAATTCGTGAAAGTCTTTCCAACGATGAGCAACAACTCCGATTCTCATAACCCCTGCTTTCTTTTCAATAGGGGTTTGATTTAAAGAAAACATTGCATCAACGTGAGCAACTTTCCGTATGTCTTCTGAAACATCACTTGCTTTGACATTTTTCTTTTCAAGTGTAGCTCTATTTGATTGTGTTGCAGTAATTACCAGGCAGTTTCTTGAAGCAGCTAAGTTTTTAAGCATTTTCCAAGTTTCATCATGTTTATCCCTCCCTTCTGTGTGAATATTTTCTGGTGCTAAAATATCTGCATAATCTACAACGATAACATTTGGGATGAAATCATCGACTGCTTCCAATGTATCCAAGTCGTTTTTAATATCTCCAATGCAAGCAGAATATGCAGGATAGGCTTTAATTCTTAATCTCCCCCCATACATGTAGGAAAACCCTTCAACTACTTCGATATTGGTTGAACTGAAAACTTTTGATTTATCAACGCTTACATACCATTGTGTAGGTTTAAATTTGTTTGTTCCCCTACATTCTACACAAGGAATATGACTCGGGAAGTTTTCAAAAAGAGGCACATCGCCTTTTTCTTGAATGATTGTTCCAAATCCCTTGCGTTTTGCTTCTTTGCAACTTCCAGTTTGATTCCTGTAGCAATCAAATATGGGATATAAATATTCTGATTTGTCACCAGCGTTCGTTATTATTTGATAAAACCTTTTTGTAATACCATAAGAATTCATCTCCAATGAAATGAAAACTACTTTCAAATGTTTGAACATAGCTTGCAAAGTCAATTCTTGAAGCCACCATGTTTTCCCTCTTTTCATTGGGCCTTCAAAAGCAATGAGCCAGCCACTTTCAAAATGCCCAAGTAATTCTCCTAATTGACCTGGGGGTTTAAATAAAAATTCTTCTCTTTCTTCTTCTAATTTTGTGTAGTTTTCAATAACAGTTTGAACAAATTCTTTTTCAAAAGGATTGACAAACCCCCCGATTGATCGTGCTACTCTTTTATACTCATGCAACTCCTTTTCTGCTTCATTTGGTTTTCCAGCTTGAACGTAGTCTATGATTCGTTGGGAAGTTATAATTAAGGATCTTTCTTTGACATATTGCAGGATTTTGTCTAACAGATAATCAACGTTGAATTCTTCTTTACTTTTTAACTTCTCTGAAAGTTTAAACAGAAATGTTGAAACAAGTTCCATTTCTGATTCTTTCAGATTTGTTTTTTCAATGTTGAAAATACTTTGGATGTTTTCGTATGGTGCAGTCTTGTATTTGTTGTAGTAATCAAAAACCCACTTGGTGATTATTTTTGCATAATCTAACTGGAGATAATCAAGTTTTAGAATTCGATGGAGTTCACTACAAATTCGATCTGATACTATGATTCCGGTTACTAACTGCTTTTCAATGTCTGATGAGACTGACTTCCGTAAAATTCGTGATAGACTCAAAAATCCACCTCCCCTCAGTTATAAATGCTAAACTCTTTTTCGTTCAATGATTGTAAAACTCCCTGTGAATAAAGATATGCAGGAAAGGTTTCTTGGAAGGTTTTATCTGAGCAGAACCAATTTGGAGTAATGTCTGAAGTATTTCTGACTTTGTTTTCTAATGCTTCCCATAAATAGTTTGCTAAATTCCCATTCACCTCCGTGATTAAGATTCGCTTCTTATTTTGATCTTTAAATGTATTTAGTTTCATAGCAGCTCTTCGGAACGCATTCTCACTTTGTGGGGGTAATTTCGCATCTGGATTACCTAAAACATTCTCTACATATAGTTTTCGCAACTTTTGAGAAAGTTGAGGATAAACATCAGCAATTAATCTTCCGTTCTCTATAACTGATTTCGGTGGGTTATTCAAAAATTCTATAAAGAGGCTTTGATACTTCAAAGAAAAAGAATTATAAAAGAAATTCGGGAAACTTGTTTTCTGGAATGAAGTTTTAAGATTCCCTATGGGGTGATAATCAGGAGATAAAGCAGCTAACTTGAAGTTTGCAATAGACTGAATGATTTCTTCTGGAGTAAATTTCTTATTTTCGTAATCTTTAAATTGAGGTAAGGTTTTAAACATTTTTCCATTTAGAAGTTTCGTGATGTAAGAGATAGCTTGTTTGAATGTTTTTGTAGTATGAGTATGAATCTTTAAACCATCTTCCCATTCATTTACGATAAGTTCTATTTGAGGAGATAACTTGAGTTCAGTTTGAATAACGGGTTTAGTCTTCTCTTGAGTAATGGGAGTATTCTTGATTGTAACAGACTGTCTACGGATCAGTTTACTTTTGATAACAGGTTTGACTTCGATTGTTCTTCTTATCAATTTACTTCTTAACTTTTCTTTTGAGCCGCAAGGCTCATAAGGAAGAGTCAAAGAGTCTTTACGAAGTAAAGACTTTGACTCTTCCTCTGACTCTGACTCTAAAGTTACCAATATACTATTATGTATCTCGTTTCTCGGGGGACTCCCCCCAAGAACTCGGGGGTCCCCCCCCATGAAAGAATTTTCACCCCCCCCTCCCGTTGGTGTTAATTCGTACAGTTCCTCATTTAATTGTGATATAGAAACATGGTTGGCTTGATGCCTTAAATAATTGTATTTCTTTAAATATTCTGGGTTGACTCGTAAGATTCGTTCTGTTTGGCTGTCTTTTTTTAGAATAACTTCCCTTGTTATGTACTCGTGTTCAATTAATTCATTGATGTATTTTACTAAAGTGTTGTTGGACATTCCGTTCATTTTACTCATCAGGTAGGAATTTGTTGCGAAGCAGCCTTTTTTTGTAATATCTAATGAGTTGATGATTGAAAAAAGATACTTGCTTGCAAATGATAGTTTGTCGTTCGCACCAACTTCAATTGGTATCCAATAGCCTATCAGTCCAGATTTTGGTTCCATTCTATTATCTCCTAAAGATTGCTAAAGCTCAAAAGATTTGACTGTTAAATTTCGTTCAATAACCAATGGGGTTTGGATTGGACCAATATTCAAATAATTAATTATTTTATCTACATCATTTTTTATATTGAATTGCTCCATCCATTTTTGCAGGATTTGTAAATCATTTATATGGGAAAGAGTTAAATTTTTGTCGTAAGGAACTATTTTACAAAGATTTCCCTTCACTCCTGTTATTCTTGTATAAGCCCATCCTCTACCAGGAAGAGCAACATGGGCGTAAACTTTGTTTTTAGACGTATAATGAGCAAATTTAAATAATTCAAATCGACAAGGAAGAGGACGAATATGATAAATATTGCATCTGCCGTTTATAATATTGAGGTAAGCACATCTATTGATCTTGTTATATTTTTGTTTATCTTCAAAAAAGTTTACTGTAATTCCGTTGATTGTTTGTGGGGAAAGCTCAAGATTTTGTAATTCGTTGGATTCAGGCCATATCAAAGAGCACTTAACGCAACACGCTCCACAATTTTCTGGACAGGTGAAGGATCGAAATACATTTTCTGTTATTATTAGTTTTTCGTATGGTTTTATAATTATATTGTTGTAAGTAAAACTTTCATTTGAAAGGGCATGAAAGTAGGAAACAATACGACTAAAACTATTTTCGATATTCAAATTCCCCCCTTTAAAAAGTGAGCAACCCGGGGAGTGGGAAAGGTGTCTGAGTTTGGCAGGGCAGACATTGGTGGGATTTTACTCCCCGGGTTGCTATGAATTTGGATTTCCCTTTCCTATACTTATAGTATATCCTATTTACCCATAATTTAAAAATTTATTTTTGAAAAAAAGTGTTTAATTCAGAAAATTCTTTTGGAACATAACCTATTGAATCTACTCCTACATCTAATTGTAAATTATCAACAGGAACTTGTAGGTTTCCATGACAATGACCAAACAAATTCCATGATCCAAACTGCTTCATTTCCCACTCCTTAAATGGATAGTGGCACATGACAATTACTTGTTCATTGATTTTAATCTTTTTATAACTCCCTACCCATTCAAAAAGATTTGAGGTTTCTTTGTTGACATAATCATGGTTTCCAATTATAAGAAATTTTCTTCCATTCAATCTTGATGCGATTCGTGATTGATCATGGAAAGAAAAATCCCCTAAGTGGTAGACTCGATCGTTTGGACGAACTGTGCGATTCCACGCATCAATCATATACTCATTCATGTCTTCAACTGTTGTAAACCATCTCTTTTCATACTCCATGATCTTTTTATGGTTGAAGTGTGTATCGGCTATGAAGAAAACATTTTCAGGCATTTAAGAAATTCCTTTCTCTATTTTAACTATTTGTTCTTTTACTTCTTTCCTCAATTCGTCGCAAAGAAAAGGCGGTCCGCTTCCTTGTTGCCAGTTGCCAAAGTAAAGTAGGCACTTCATAATTACAACTAAACACTCTTCTGTTCTATTCATTGAATCTCCTTAAATTTGTAAGATAAACGTCAAGACTCATCTTTTTCTCCCTCCCAGTCTTCTATTTCTGCCTGATTAATTTCCCTTGCATATTTGTGTAGTCTAACAGCATCATCCCCAAATGGAATATGCTGTCCCAATTCTCTATGCCTCCAAGACATATTTGAAGCGAGTCCCAAAAGATCTGTCACCAAATTATTGAAATGGACGTGTTTTAGATGAAATTTCTTTATTCCATTTTTGGTTAAGTTCAAAACAATCATCGAATCTTTTAATTCAAGGTTGCAAATTGGGCATTTCATTTCATCTGCTCCTTAATTTTCCTGTATTTTAACCCATCTTGAATCAAGATGTGGAATCCAGCAACCATTTCCGCTGTTTCAGGGAAACTTATTTCTGTAACCGTTCCACTATGATCCGACATTTTCTCTAATAAAAATAGTTCATGATTGTCAGAACCGTTAACAATTATTACATTATGATCGTCCAATTGAATACCTTTACAAAAGCACTCTCCAAATTGTATGTACATTATGATTCCCTCCTTAAAAGTTTTGATCTCATAAAATTCGTTTTTATGTACTCTCTCAACTTTTTATTTTCCATCACTCCTTGCAAAGTATCTACGTTGAACTTGTCTAACATTTCTTGTCGATCTTTTAATGAAATAGTGTTCCATCTTTCTAAGATTTCATCCATTAAGATTCCTCCGTTGCATCTGATTTTTTCAACTCCCCGATAATAGCAGTTCTATATGTTGGAACCCATATCATTTGTTGACACTCCTTACATCGAATATTATAATGGGTTCCTCCATAATATCCTGTATGTTGTTTCATCCAATCAATTGTTGCTATTGTGAACGCATATTTCTTGCAGTAAGGACATTTCATATTCATAATTTCTACTCCTCTTTTAAACATCAATTATTAGTTTTAATGGGGCTTTTTCAATCCAATAGTCATTAGTTGTTTTTCTGGAATTTAAAAATTCTAACCTTTTTTCTGCTTCTTTTTTGGTTCTAAAAATTTCGTGTGGTTGTGCTGTATGCAAAACAGTTATAGGACTTGTCTTAATTTTCATTATTATATGAAAGTTCATAATTTCAACTCCTCTCGTAAATGATTCACATCTGATTCGCTTAAATCCCCAGGGTCTCCTTCAGGCAATTCGATCACTTCAACGTGATCAACAATTCCTGAAAGATTTGTTGCTAAATGATTCGCCTTTTTCTGTTCAACTTCCCCGCTGTCAAACATGACAAAAACATTTTTAACGTCACTTTTTACAACAAGAGCTAATTGTTCCTTTGAAAATTCCATCCCCATTACAGCTACACTTCCTTTTCCAATTCTCCACACATCTGTAATACCTTCCATTATGAGCATAGTCTTCTCTACATTGTCTATATTGTAGAGAAGACTTTTCATTGAAACAATGGCTTCTTCGTTGGGGCAATGAAGATATTTTGGGGATTTATTTAAGACTGCAAGGGCTGTAAAGTTAACTGTTGTTCCTTCAAGTGTGCACGGAGCAATGACTCGAAATTTGTACTTTCCGATTGGTCCAACACCCAGAATGTTGTACTCGGATTGAATTGCATCGGGATGAAAACGTCTTCCTCTGAGATAATTTGTGTGGATGTCAAGAAGTTCACTCTTTGCCTCCTTTGGTAAAATGTTATGACCGAGTCGTTCTTTAATATCCCTACGGAACGACTCGGCCCATTTAGTATCAAATTCCCCAGCTTGCTTTACTGCTTTGTGGTATGAGATACTTTCAAGTTCCATTAAAAGTTTTACAATGTTTCCTTTTTCCCCACACCTCCAGCAATTAAAAAGTAAGTTTGGACTAATCCCGAGATGGTAACTTGGATCTCCACAAAACGGACAAGTTATTTCGATCCACCCCGGTGTAACATTCTTCCCTTCTGTAATAAATGGGACGCTAATTCCGTTTAAATAATCGGTTAAATGTATCACAGAACCCCCCGAGCCTATACTTGGGTATAGGTTATCCTGGTTCTAAATTTTAAAACCCCCCCAGCGTGTCTATGGAGTATAGAATTTGAAACTATGGGGGCGGTTACACCCCTATTTTGGGACGTTATATCTTATGAGTTGAGTCTTTGTTAATTTCCTTCCTTTATAAGGCATGAAGGGGTATAATGGGCAGCGGAATAATTCACAATCCATCGCTCCATCAGGATACCCCCCCATACAATCGTAGCATTTTGCTTTTATACTTGGGGCTTTTCCAACGGGTTTTCCATCCAAATAGGCAATCAATTCGGTTTGCCCGCTAAACTTCGCCCAGGTGCGAACATCTGCTGAAACAATTTTCAATTTTTCTGTTGTCATATTTCCTCCCTATTTATTTTTGGAGCGTGTTTCCCACATGTTTGTCTGTATCCATTCGGTGTTGGAGTTCCACAAGTCACTTCATTCCAGCATTCAGGTTCGTCACAAGCAACTCGAAGTCCAAAGATACTTTTGCAATTCGGACAAGCATACAAGAAATCATTTTTTTCAAAAGGATTTTCTTCACGTAACAACTCCAAATCGTCCCCCCTCCAAACACAATCTTTACAAATTGTTTTAGGCATTTTCATCCCCCATCCATCCGTTCTCTACATAGATACGGATTCGTTGAATTGCGTGTTGAGCAAGATACTTGTACGGATCAAGAAAGTCAACTACGATAATTTCGTCTTTGTTCTCTGTTGTCCGTAACCCCCTGCCTACAATTTGAACTGTTCTAATGTCTGATTTCCCCCCACAACCATTAATAATTACGCATAGTGACGGAATATTCACCCCCTCATACCATATTGCTGTTGAGATAACAATCTTCAACAGGTTGTCGTTCAAAGACTTTTTAATTAATTCCCTTGTTTCTGTATCAGTTCCCCCTTGAACAAAGACAGGTTCCTCCCCAAGATTCGTTAGAACCTCAGAAAGTAATTCACCATGATGAATTTCTCTAACCATGATCAAACTACTCATTCCCATCTTTTGATATTTAATGGCAGTTGACGCTATTAAATTATTTCTATATCTATTTGTGACGATTCCAGCATTATAAATATCTTTGTAGTTTCCCAAGTCTGCAATCATGCTATTTTCTTTAACAGGCAGTAACCTGATTATGGGCGTCGCTATAATTCCTTCTTCAATTCCTTCAGATATTGAAAGTTCATCTAACAATGGTCCAAGTAATCCTTCCACGGCTAATTCTCCTTCTTTTTGTTTCGATAGTGTTGCGGTAAATCCTAATCTCATTGTTGCAGTCATCTTGGAAAGTAACTTTCCATAGACTGTAGCAAACCCCGATACATGATGGCATTCATCAATCATTAACACATCAAATTGATTCTGTTCTTCAAATTCCAGTTTGCAGAAACTTTGAATAGTAGCAACCGTTACATTTGAAAGAACTTTTTCTTCTCCGTAAAAGACTGAGCAAGGAATTCCAAACTTTCGGAATTCCTCACTCGTCTGTCTAACCAATGTTTTTGTGTGGCATAAGAATACTACTTTGGAATTCGGAATTTTCTTCACAATACTTGCAGCTAAAACTGTTTTTCCTGAACCTGTTGGAGCTTTTAAAACTCCCCTTTGTTTTACAAGTGCAGATTTCACTAATCTTTTTTGATCTTCTCTTAATTCTTTAAAATTTCCAGTTGGTGGGATCTCAAGTGATTCGTCATATTCCACTTTTGAAAACCCCCCTGTAATTGTTGGGGGGCATGGAAGCATGGTTAGGATTCGATCAAGAAAGCCGGTGAAAGTGTAGCCATCTTTTGAGACTAAGCACTTTGTGTATTCCCGTCTTTCCATTTTGAATCTTCCACGCCTCCAAACCTCCCCTTTGAACGACAGACTTCTCCCTACAATATTTTGAATCTGTCGTGAAACTTGAACATGAATAGGACTGATGATATTAATTTCCATAATTTCCAATTCTACAAGTTATTTGCTTCCCTTTATAAATACATTATATCAGTTTTCCTAATTTTTTTGGGAATTTTTTAGGGTTTTTTCTCCTCCATTCATTTTTTTCTTTGTTGGATAATTTCATTTGTTTATCATCAACAGCAAATTCAAACCCACCGTGAAAAAGGTGAACTCCTACTGTTCTTGAGTGTGTCCAAACACCATACCTTCGTGATGCGAATTCTATTTTCTGCGAGTCGCCCCAATTAACACCGTGGATGTTCCTCTTCCCAAATTTTGGTTTCCCGAACTTTTCATAAATGTACTCCGCAAATTTATCATATACTTCTTTGGACAAAGGATATACCCGCCATGCCGGTCTAAATTTGTAGTTGTGATCTTTAAGTTTTTTGTCAATTTTCAATTGTAGTTCGTAGGCTTCCTTTTTAAGAAAGGATTTTTCATAATCTTTTCTTAGAGCTTTGAACTTTGTCATACTCATTGGCACAAATAGTTTTATTGCATCATAATGATTGAGTGCAATGGTTGCATCATACCAAGTTGATTCTCTGAGTCGTTTCGATGGATCACATAATCCACAATGACAATCCTCCTTTCCCTTCATCTTTTCGACCAGTTGTATCTGACCTCTGAATTTAAAGATGTCTTCAAGTATTGCTTTTTTCATAGTTCCTCCTTATAAATTTCTTGCAAAGGTCCTGAGTTCTTTGAACACCCGTTTGATTTTTGGATGTGGCCACCCACTTTCAATGAGAAAGTTCTCTATTGAATTTCCAGTTATTTTTTCCAGTTTTCGTGTAGAAAATAATTGAAGGATTGTGTAGGGAGCATCGTAAATAAGGTTTACTATTTCCTTCGCCTCCCCTGACAAGTGTTCAAATTCGTCTTTAATGATCATTAACTTTTCAGGGTTTGGGTATGACGATTGGAATACTTCGTCTTCGATTACTTTGTCAAATTGAATGAACTCCCCATACCACACATCCAACACAGCTTGTGTTGCTTCGTTCATACTACCCCCCTTAGCTTTTTGTACTCCCCTTTTTGATAAAGAGTAAAAGAACCAATATGATGATGATAAAATCGCCTATCATCTGTACCTCGAAGGAGTCGGCTTTGGTGCATAGAAGTTCAATGACACCATCCCGTTTTTATCTTTGAATTTAAATGCCGAAATAGAATATATAGAGTAGTTGTTTATGAAAGTATTTATCTCATTTTCAATGATGATTTTATTGCGGTATATAATATTCCCACTCGTCTTTCTTGAGAACTTAGGAATTTCCCTTTTTCTATATACATCATATATCTTTTCTTCAATTTTATTTAAAAGACGATCAGCACTTTTGCTGTTCTTTTTAGTTAGCCTTTCCGTCTTCAAATCTTGTCTGTCTGAATTAATAGAACTCGCAAAATCTGCGGCAAAATCCACACCTTTTGTGATTTCTTCTGGAGTAAACTTTCGTTCTAAGAAAATCTCATATAGGTCATAAAAGTCTTGTACATGAGGGTATGATTTGGTGGACCTGCGATTAGCTATGTTGCATAAAATATTGAGTTTTGATCTTTCCCCTTTGTAGAAATAATATTCCAGCAAAGGAGATTTCTTCATTTTAAGAGCAAGTTGCACTTTTCCCAACGTATTAAAAATTGTTTGTGGTCCTGGTACTGGCATAATTAATCCCTCCTTAATTCCCCCTCCCCTTTGATGGGGAGGGGTTTTAAATTTACTTTCTGAAAGTTACGACTGTTCCAAATGGGGGTTTGAAGTCATACTCCCTGACCAAGATCCATAATACATCAATCCCAGGATCTTTAGGAAAGTTATAACATTCCCCATCAGTCAATACAACAATTCCCTTCAAGTCCTGGATTAGATTCATCTCCTCCAGTTTTTCAAAGGGAGCTACGAAATTAGTTCCCCCCCTTCCAGGGTGTTTGTTCAAATCAATCTTATCACCTCTGTCAATGTGGAGAACTCCTTGGACAGAGTAATCGAAATAGATGATAGTCATTTCCATCTTGAAAGTGTCCATCAAGTATTCCAATTGTCCAGATATTTGACTTAACTCTTCCGTGTGCATTGAACCACTTGTATCTTCCAGAAAGGCAATATGTCCAACTGCAGGAGATTCAAGTTTTGGAAGATATACATCAGAATAACGCCTGTTAGGACGCTTCCAAGTATAATCTTCTTTTGCCTTTTCCCCAAACCATGCTTGAACAATCTGTTCCCAAGGCACAACTGGTTCATATAAACTTTCGATTAAATCCTCAGCCCATCCAGGAACAGTCCCCCTGGTCCTTGCAATCATTAGAGCTTTTTCAACAGTTTCTTTTATTCTACTTTCTAATTCTTGTGGGGTTTCATCTTCATCCCCCTCGTAAGGGATTACTTCATCAAATGATTGTTCAGAAAGTTTTTCTGAACTCAAACCATCTTCGTCAGACTCTTTTCCTCCCCCACCTTTTGAGTTCCCTTCTTCGTTTCCTTCGGGGGATTCTTTTTCTTCATTTCCCCCTCCATCTGTTTTGTCTCCTTCCCCTTCTTTGTCTCCTTCTTCTTTTTCACCGTCACCCGATCCAGGCTGACCATCTCCATCATCGTCACTCTCTTCAGATCCATCAGATTCACCACCACCATTTTCACATTCCCCCCCTGGTTCGCTTTCTCCACCTTTGGTAGGTTCCTTTGCTTTGTTTTCCGCAAGGATAATGCCATACATCTCTTCAGTATCCTTGCCTTCAGCATCTCTCCTTTCAATTCGTGGATTAGGCAGTTTCAATTTGTTCTCGTACAAGAGAATGTAATTAATAACTGCATCACCAGCCATATTAAAAGTTATGTGATCGAAATCTTTCCCTCTGAATGGGTGCAGAAACATAACGTGCATCCATTCATGGCAGAGCAAACCAATTATTTCATCAATGGTTAAAGTCTGCACGAATTTAGGGTTGACCCAAATCTTCTTTCCATTGGTAGCAGCTGTTGGGATTCTCCAATTTGCTACTAATTCCAAGGAAAGGATTCCAACTGCAAAGAATTCTTGATCCAAAATCAAGATGCTTCTTGCATCTGTAATTCTGGACATTTGTTCTTTTTCCAGCTTTTTCATTTGTGCCTCATCAAGAGGCTTTTGGGGCACTGGTTGAGGAGCAGGTGTAAACTCCCATTCTTTATCGTACTCCTCGTTCAACTTGACAGCTTCTCCGAATTCTAAGGCATTACGATGTTCTTCGAGAAGCTCATCCCGTCTTTCTGCCACCCTTCTTTCTTGGTAAGAAAGCTCCTCAAGTTCGGCTTCAAGTTCTTCTCTTGTCATTTTGCTCCTCCTTAAGTGTTTAGTCTCAAAAGATGGCTACACTTTCACCGGCTTTCTTGATTGAATCCTAACCATTTTAAGATCATTCATTGCTTTCTTGATCGCTTCTAAATAAGCGTCAACCTGCTTGGTATTCTCAAAAAGAAATTCAGAACCTGCTTCAATACGCCCAATAAACAGTGCGGTAATCGCAGTTTTGA
>Ga0315290_10001936_pt1 | contig 14426 bp, 10 predicted proteins | sample YL17G12_0_MG_FD_203627 | JGI IMG/M metagenome (GOLD analysis project Ga0315290, IMG submission 203627) | Sediment microbial communities from Yellowstone Lake, YNP, Wyoming, USA - YL17G12_0 | ecosystem: Environmental > Aquatic > Freshwater > Lake > Sediment | place: USA: Wyoming | collected... | reverse complement strand
GTGATCTGGCTGTCGCACAAGAGTTCCGGCACCGGCCTACGGGTGCGCAGCACGCCGGGCTGGCTCGGGGATCCCGCCCCGGCGCGCCCGGCGTCGTTCCCGTCGTTCCGCCACTACGAGCGCAACTTCTACTACTTCCTGTACCCGACCGACGTCACCACCGTGGATCAGTTCTACTGGACCGACGAGGTCACCGACGCGCTGCCCGTGGACACGCTCACCGCCGACCTGCTCGACCTCGACTCCGGCGGCGGCGGGCAGATCGCGCTGCGCGCCCAGTGGATCGGGCGGACCGGCGACAGGCACTACCTGTCGGCCGACTGGGTGAACGGGCTGGGCGACTCCCTCGACCTGTGGACCGACACCACCACCGCCGGCCGTCAGATCGTCGACGGGCGCAAGTACTTGCCCGCGGCGGCGGCCACCGAGGGCGTGAACCGCTTCCGCATCCGCGGCCGCCGCGAGGGCATCACGCCGGGCTCGGGCGCCAGCTTCAACTTCCTCGAGGTCACCTATCCGCGCCTCTTCCGGGCGCGCAACGACCGCCTCGAGTTCAACAGCGCCGGGGCTTCCGGCACCGTGGAGTTCGCGGTCGAGGGCTTCGGCGGCGCGATCGCGCCGCCGATCTACGCCTACGACGTCACCGACTGGGGCGACCCCGTGCGGCTCACCGTGGACCCGGCGCAGGTGGAACCTTCCGGCGGCGGCTGGCGCGCGCGCCTGCAGGCGGCGGTGGCGCCGGGGGAGACGCGCCGCTACGCGGCGGCCGCCGCCCTGAGCCCGCTGCCCGACGCGGCGGTGACCGCGGAGACGCCGTCGAGCCTCTATCTCACGCCGAACGGCGGCGCCGACTTCATCCTCCTGGTCAACGACGCCCTGGCCACCGAGTGGGTGGACTCGCTGGCCGCCTTCCGCCGCGCCCAGGGCATCTCCACGCTGGTGGCCAGGGCGCAGGACGTCTACGACGAGTTCAACGGCGGGCGCAAGTCGCACTTCGCCGTGCGCCGCTTCCTGAGCTATGCGCTGGCCCACTGGGACACGCGCTTCGTGCTGCTGGTGGGCGACGCCTCCGAGGACGGCCAGGGCTGGCTCGGCACCAGCAACGCGGACTACCTGCCGGTGCCCGTGATCCAGGGGCCGGTGCCGGTCAACCGCGGCAACGAGGTGGTGCCGAGCGACAACTGGTACGCCTTCGGGCTCACCGGCGACGAGGGGCCCGGGAGGGACCTGCTCGCCGACCTGGTCATCGCCCGCTGGACGGCGGGCGACAACCCCGACGGCACGCGCGGCGCCGACCAGGTGCGCGCCCTGGTGCAGAAGTCGCTGGCCTACGAGCGCAGCGGGCTGGGCGCGCCGTGGCGCAACCGCGCCGTGCTCAGCGCCGACGACGACTACTCGGGTGCGACCCTGTTCGGCGGCGGCGGGACGGCGGAGTTCTGCTACTGCCTGCGCACCAGCGAGCAGATCTTCCAGCAGATCAACGAGGTCTGCGAGCGCGTCGTGCACCGCGACTCGGGCTACCGCGACTTCGAGATCGTGCCGTACTACATGCGCGACCTGCTGCCGGCCTTCTCCGAGTTCCCGTGCGCCACCTGCGCGGTGGCGCGCGACCTCTACACCGTGCAGACCTACGTCGACCGCAACACCTCGCCGGCGCTCTTGGTGCAGCTCTCGCAGGGCGCCGCCTTCTGGAACTTCCAGGGCCACGGCAACGCCACCGTCATGGCGCACGAGGAGCTCTACGTCGCGCAGGGCACCCTGCAGGACGTCGACCTCGTCTTCAACGACGGCATGCCGTGGGTGTTCTCCGGCTACGCCTGCCACCTCAACAACTTCGCCGGCGTCAACGAGCGGGGCTACTTCGGCGACGGCATCGGCGAGCGCATGGTGAACGTGCCCGGCAAGGGGGCGATCGCCTCGTTCGCCTCGGTGGGCTACGAGCTGCTGCCGTACAACGCCAACAACCACCTCAACGTCAAGGTCTTCGAGGCGTTCTTCAAGAACCCGCCGTACGAGCTGTTCGCGGGACAGAGCGGCGCGCGCGTGCGCATCGGCGAGGCCACGCTGACCGGGGTCTACCGCATGGTGGCGAGCACCTTCGGGCTGGAGGCGGAAGCCGCGCAGACCTACGTCTTCCTCGGCGATCCCCTGGCCAACATGAACTTCGGCCCGCCGCGCCTGACGGCCCGCGCCAGCGACCGCGACCCGCTCACCAGCGGGCAGGTCTACTACCCGACGCTCGACCAGGACACCGTGCAGGTGGAGGTCAAGGCCCTCGACGAGAGCGCCCTGACCCTGAGCGTCAGCGAGCAGGGGGAGGGGGCGCTCGGCGCGGTGCCCGACAGCGAGCTGGTGTTCACGCCGAGCTATCCGGACAGCGTCGGCAACCGCTACACGGTGACCCGGCGCCTGGCGCCGCGGCCGGCCAGCTACGACGTCGTCTACGCGGCCACCGACCGCTCCGGGCTGGCGGCGCAGTTCGTGCTGCGGCTGGTGCTGGAAGCGGCGCTGACCCAGAGCGGGCGCGTGATCCGCGACGGCGACGCCGCCGTGCCCGCCGTGCCCTTCGTGTGGAAGGTGCGCTCGCCGGCCCGGCTGGCGGAGACGGACTTCGGGGTCAAGCTCGACGGGCAACCGGCGGGCTTCACCGCCATCCGCGACGCCGCCGACACCACCGGGCGCACGTGGAGCGTGCAGTTCGCCGGCGGCGCGGGCGGGGAGGAGCACACGGCCAGCCTGGAGGTGGCCCCGGCGCGCGGCGGCGCGACGCGCAGCGTGCGGTTCTCGTACGCGGGGCAGACCGAGCTGCGCGATCTCTACGCCTTCCCCAATCCGTTCCGCGAGTTCACCACTTTCAACTTCGACATCGTGAGCGGCAGCTCCTCGGACGTGCTGCTGCGCGTCTTCACGGTGACCGGGCAGCTGGTCTACGAGCGCGCCGAGAGCGGCTTGGCGCCCGGCTACCACCAGTGGCAGTGGGACGGGCGGGACGCCGCCGGCCAGGTCGTGGCCTTCGGCACGTATCTCTATCGCCTCGACTTCCAGCAGGACGCCGGCTTCCGCCAGCAGACCGAGGGCAAGCTGGTGCGCGCGCCGATCAAGCAGTAGCAGTCCCGAGGCCCGCGGCGCCGGCCGGGGCTGGAACCGCCGCGCCGGCCGGGGGCCCACGCCCAGGGAGGTCCCGATGGCTGCCGCCCGCGCGCCGCGTTCCCGCCGCGCCGCCGTCCGCGCGATCGCCGCGTCCGCGCTCCTCGTCGCGCTCGGCGCCGGCTCCGCGCCCTTCGCCCGGGCCCAGGCCCGCACGCCGGAAGAGCTGCTCGCCACGCTGGCCATGCTCGAGGACACCCGCTGCCCCGACGCGGCCCAGGTGGCCGCGTATCTGCAAGATGTGTTCGCCCCCGCGGTGCGCGCACGCGCCGCGCTGGCGCTGGCCCGCCTGCAGGACTCGACGGCGGTGGACGGGCTCGCCGACCGGCTGCGCCGCGACGCCGCAGCCGAGGTGCGCCGCGAAGCGGCCTTCGCGCTCGGCGAGACCGGCCATCGCAGCGCCTACGACATCCTGGCCTGGGCGCAGGAGAACGACGGCGACCTCGAGGTGCGGGCCCTGGCCGTGGAGGCGCTCGGCAAGATCGGCGACCGGCGCGCCACCGGCGTATGCGTGCGCAACCTCGCCGAGCGCGAGCCGCGCCTGCGCCGCGAGGCGGCGATCGCGCTGTGGCGGCTGCAGGACACCACCGCGGTGCTCGCCCTGACGACGGCGCTGCACGAGCGTGACCCGGAGGCGCGCGCCATGGTCGTGTGGGCGCTCGAGCGCATGGCGCCGGCGCGGCTGGTGGTGCCGGACGTCGCCGCCCTGGCCGCCGACTCGTCCTGGCTGGTGCGCGCCTACGCCGCCCGCACCCTCGGCCGCCAGGCTTCGAGCGCCGGGGTGCCGGCGCTGCTGCGGCTGCTCGGGGACGACGAGGTGCGCGTGCGGGTCAACGCCTGCCGCTCGCTCGGCCAGATCGCCGACTCGAGCGCGCTGCCGCAGTTGCTGGCCCGCCTCGACGACGCGCACCCGCACGTGCGCGAGACGGCGGCGACCGCGCTGGGCAAGCTGCGCGAGCCCGACGTGGCGTCGCGGTTGGCGGAGCTGGGGGCCGGCGACCGCGAGCCGGCGGTGCGCGTGGCGGCCGCGGGGGCGCTGGCCGAGTTGCTGGGGGCGACCGATGCGGAGCGCGCCTTCTCCCTGCTGCAGCCGCTGCTGCACGACCCGCGCGAGCGGGTGCGGGCGGCGGCGTGGCAGGGGCTCGGGCGGGTGGACCGCCCGCAGTCCCGCGCCTTCCTGGTGAGCTGCCTGTCGGGCTCCACGAACGCGACCGGCGGGCGGATGATCACGCCCCTCGAGCGCGCCGCGGCGGCCGGAGCGCTCGCCGAGCTGGGAGACACGACGGCGCGGCCGGCGCTTCTGGCGGCGCTGCGCGAGACGGATGCGGGGCTGGTCGCCTCCGCGGTCGAGGCGCTCGGCGATCTGGGCGGCGGCGACCCGGCCACCGTGGCGGCCATCGTCGCCGCCATGCGCGCCAACGCCTCGCCCAACGAGCCCGACGTGCTGGTCTCCGGGCTCGAGGCACTGGGCAAGCTCAAGGCCGCCGAGGGCGTGCCGCTGGCCGAGGAGGCGCTCGCCTCGCCGCAGCCGCGGGTGCGCGAGGCGGCGCGCTCGCTCCTGCGCGCCGTGCTCGGCGATTCCGCCGCCGCGGAGCTCGTGCGGGCCCACGGCCCGCCGCCCTGGCGCGCGGCACCGGTGGCCGATTACGAGAAGCCGCTGCCGAGCGCGAAGACGGCCGTGATCCGCACCGCGCGCGGCGACATCACCCTCGAGCTCCACCCGGAGGACGCGCCGCGCACCGTCGCCAACTTCGTCACCCTGGCGCGCCGCGGCTACTACGACAAGCTCGCCTTCCACCGCGTGGTGCCCAACTTCGTCGCGCAAGACGGCGACCCGACCGGCACCGGCTGGGGCGGCCCCGGCTACGCCATCCGCTGCGAGTACAACCGCCGGCGCTACGGCACCGGCACGGTGGGCATGGCGCTCTCCGGCAAGGACACCGGCGGCTCGCAGTGGTTCATCACCCACTCGCCGCAGCCGCACCTCGACGGGCGCTACACGGTCTTCGGCCAGGTGACGAAGGGCTTCGACGTGCTGGCGAGGATCACGCTCGGCGACGCCATCGAGAGCGTGACGGTGAAGTAGGGGATCCGGCGCGCGGCGCGGGGCCGCCGGCGCGCGGCGCTACGCCCCGGCCACCGCCTCGCCGAGCAGCACCCCGAGCGCGGCGGCGGCCCGGTCGGAGACCTCGATGACCTCCTCGTGCGTCAGCGCGCGCGCCGCCAGCCCGGTGGCCAGGTTGGTGACGCACGAGATCACCGCCACCTCCATCCCCAGCCCGGCTCCCACCAGCACCTCGGTCACCGTGCTCATGCAAGCCGCGTCGGCGCCCCAGCGCCGGGCGGTGGCGATTTCGGCGGCGGTCTCGTAGGCCGGGCCGAGCCCGCCCATCAGCACGCCCTCGGCGAGCGGCACCCGCCGCTCGCGCGCGATCTCCTGCAATCGCGCGATCAGCCGCGGCGAGTAGAGCGGCGCCGGGCGCTCGCTGCCGCGCTCGCCGGCGGCCGCCAGCTCGCCCGGGCGGAACAGCCCGCGCGTGCCGTGCCAGTTGAGGTGGTCGCGCACCAGCATGAGCGAGCCGGGGAGGATACGGGGATTCATCGAGCCGACCGCGTTGGTGAGGAAGAGCAGCCGTGCTCCCAGCGCGTGGAAGACGCGCACCGAGAAGGTGACGCTGTCGAGCCCGTAGCCCTCGTAGCGGTGCGAGCGGCCGGAGAGCAGGGCCACCGGCACGCCGCCCCAGTAGCCGAGCAGCAGGCGGCCGGCGTGGCCGGGCACGGTCGAGTGCGGCCAGAAGGGGATCTCGGCGGTGGGGATGACGGCGCCGCGCGGAGCGTCGGACGCGGCGCCGGCGGCGGAGCCCGGCGGTTCGGGCGTCACGGCCGCGGCCACCGGGCCCAGTCCCGACCCCAGGATGACCGCGGCGCGCGGCACCAGCGCCGTCTGCGCGCGGATCGCGGCCAGGGCTTCGGGCACGTGCGCCGCGGCGTGGCCGCCGTGCACCAGCTCGATCTCGCCACGCGGGTCGCCGACGTCGCCGTCGCGGCTTCGCGGATCGGGAGTGCCGCGCATCTCAGGCTCCGTCCGGGAACGCCGGGCGAGCCGCGCCGGGCCGGGGAGCGAGCCGCTCCAGGAGCGAGGAGGAGGCTCGCCCCTCAGCGGGCTGCCGACGCCGAGCGACGCCGAGCGGCGACGCTGACTGGCCCGGCCCCTCGGGTGGCCGGCGGCGGTGGGTCATCTGCGGCGTCCCTCCTCCTCGGCGGATCGCAGCGGATCCGCCGTCGTCGTCGTTGCTGGCATCTGCCCCACCGGCGCCGGCAACGCGGGCGCTCGGCGTTCCCGGACGGAGCCTACTGTTCCTCCGGGTCATAAGGGACGCCGTCGGCCGCCGGCGGCCGGGCGCGCCCCACGGCTCCCGCCAGCACCAGCATGGTGACCAGGTAGGGTAGCATCTGCAGGAACTCGTTGGGCACCGCCGAGCCCTGCAGGCGGATCTGCAGGGTCTCGGCGGCGCCGAAGAGCAGGCAGGCCAGCGCCCCGCCGAGCGGGTTCCACTTGCCCACGATCATCGCGGCCAGGGCGATGTAGCCACGGCCCGCCGACATCTGGTCGGTGAAGGAGTGCTGGTCGGAGGCCAGCCACGCCCCGCCCAGCCCGGCCAGGGCGCCGCTCACGAGCACGCCGGCGTAGCGCAGCCGCGTCACCGACAGGCCGAGCGTGGCGGCGGCCTCGGGGCGCTCGCCCACCGAGCGCAGGCGCAGCCCGAAGGGCGTGCGGAACATCACCCACCACGCCGCGGCCACCAGGGCGATGGTGATCAGCACCAGCGGCGTCGAGAGCACCGGCCCCAGGCCGGGCAGGGCGGAGAGGCCGGGCAGGTTCCAATCCGGCAGCCCTTCGACGCGAGAGGAGTTCGACGACGAGTGGAAGACCGCCTTGAGCACGAAGCGCGTCAGCCCGACGGCCAGGATGTTGATGCCCAGGCCGCTGGTGATCTGGTCGGCACGGAAGGTGACGGTGACCAGTGCGTGCAGGGCCGCGGTGGCCACGCCGGCGGCCACCGCCGCCACCACGCCCAGCCAGGCGTTGCCGCTGAAGTGGGCGGCCAGCGTGTAGGCCAGGGCGGAGTTCAGGAAGATGCCCTCGATGGCGATGTTGATGACGCCGCCGCGCTCGCTGTAGGCGCAGCCCATGGCCCCCAGCGCGTAGGGCACCGAGATGCGCAGCGTCTGGGCCAGGAAGCCGAGCAGCACCGCGACCCCGAGGGCCTCGCCCGCGGCCGCGCTCACGCGCGTCTCCGCAGCCAGCGCTCGACCAGCTCGTGCGCCACGATGGCCACCAGGATGACGATGCCCTGCAGGATCTCCACCAGCTCCTTGGGCACCAGCTGGTTGATCACCAGGCCGCCCTGCGACAGGGCGCCGAAGAACAGCGCCGCCACCGCCACGCCCACCGGGTGGGTGCGGCCGAGCAGCGCCACGGCGATGCCCAGGAAGCCCACCCCGGCGGTGAAGCCGCTCTCGAAGTAGCCCTTGTAGCCGAGCACGAAGTTGGCGCCCACCAGCCCGGCCAGCGCGCCCGAGATGGCCATCGCCCGCACCCACACGCCCGGCACGCGCACGCCGCCGTACTCGGCCGCGGCGGGGTTGAGACCCGCGGCCCGCAGCTCGTAGCCGAAGGACGTGCGCCACAGGAGCAAGCCCACGGCCACTCCCGCCAGGACGGCGAGCAGGAGGCTGGCGTTCACCGGCGAGCCGCGCAGCGCCGGCCACAGCGCGTCGAGGCGCGGCAGCATGGCGGCGGCGGGCAGCCCGGGCGTGCGCACGGTCTCGCGCACGAACGCCGAGTGGCCCCAGTAGTTGACCAGCGCGGTGGCCACGAAATTCAGCATGATCGTGTTGATCACCTCGTGGGCGCCGAAGCGGGCCTTGAGCAGGCCGGGGACGGCGGCGTAGGCGGCCCCCGCGGCCATCCCGACCGCCAGCAGCAGGACCAGCAGCAGCGGCCCGGGCACGTGCGGCGCCAGAGCGGCCCCCGCCCAGCCCATGACGAAGGCGGAGATGTACGCCTGGCCCTCGGCGCCGATGTTGAAGAGCCCGGCGCGGAAGCCCACCGCCACCGCCAGCCCGGTGAAGACCAGCGGCGTGGCCTTGAACAGCACCTGCCCCCAGCCGTAGGCGCTGCCGAAGACCCCGGCCAGCATGGTGCCGTAGACCAGTCGGGGATCCTGGCCGACCGCGACGATGAAGGCGGCGCCCATCAGCAGCGCCACGGCCACGGCGAGCAGCGGCGGGACGAGCGGGCGGACCCAGGCGCGCGGGTTCATGGCGTGGCCGATCCCGCGGCGCCCGGGGGCGAGCCGCCGGCTCCCTGCCCGCTCATGTAGAGCCCGAGCGTGCGCTCGTCGGTGGCCTCGGGTGCGGTCTCGAGAACGACGCGCCCTTCGTAGAGCACGAGCAGGCGGTCGGCCAGCGACAACAGCTCGCCCAGGTCCGACGACACGAGCAGCACGCCGCGGCCGGCGTCGCGCTCGGCCACCAGGCGGCGGTGGATGAACTCGATCGCGCCGAGGTCCACGCCGCGCGTCGGGTGCGCCGCCAGGATGACCCGCGCGCCGCGCGACAGCTCGCGGGCCACCACCAGCTTCTGCTGGTTGCCGCCGGAGAGCGTGCGCGCCGCCGCCCCGGGCGCGGCCGGGCGCACGTCGTAGGCGGCGAGCGTGCGCTCCGCGTGCGACCGGATGGCCGGGCGGGACAGCCAGCCGCGGCGGGCATAGGGCGCGTCGCGCTGGCTGCCGAGGATCAGGTTGTCGGCCAGCGAGTAGGGGCCGACCAGGCCGCGCGCCAGCCGGTCGGCCGGCACGTGCGCGAGCCCCGCCCGGAAGCGCTCGCGCGGCGAGAGGCGCGTGACGGCGCGGCCGCCGATGAGGATCTCGCCGGCCGCCGCCGGGCGCAGCCCGGCCAAAGCCTCGATCAGCTCGGCCTGCCCGTTGCCCTCGACGCCGGCCACGCCGAGGATCTCGCCGGCGCGCACCGTCAGCGACACGCCCCGCACCGCCTCCAGGCCGCGCGCGTCGCGCACCCGCAGGCCGCGCGCCTCGAGCGCCGGCGGCGCGGCGGGCCCGGCCGCGGCGGCGGCCTTCTGCACCCGCAGCAGCACGGCGCGCCCGACCATCAGCCCGGCGAGCTCCTCGACGCCGGTCGCGGCCGTGCGCCGCTCGCCGGCCACCCGCCCGTGGCGCAGCACCGTGACGCGGTCGGAGACCTCCATCACCTCGCGCAGCTTGTGGGTGATGAGGATCACGGTGCCGCCGTGGCGCACCAGCGAGCGCAGCACGGCGAACAGCTCGTCCACCTCCTGCGGCGTGAGCACGGCGGTGGGCTCGTCGAGGATGAGCACGCGGGCCCCGCGGTAGAGGGCCTTGAGGATCTCGACGCGCTGCTGCCCGCCCACCGAGAGGTTCTCCACGCGGGCCCGCGGATCGACGCGCAGGCCGTGGCGGCCCGAGATCTCCGCCACCTCGCGTTCGGCGCGGGCGCGGTCCACGCCCCAGCCGCGGCGCGGCTCGCGTCCCAGCGTGATGTTCTCCGCCACGGTGAGCGGCGGCACCAGCATGAAGTGCTGGTGCACCATGCCCAGCCCGCGGCGCAGGGCGTCGAGCGGCGAGCGGAAGCGCGCCGGTTCGCCGCCCACGAGGATCTCGCCGGAGTCGGCCTGGTAGAGGCCGAAGAGCACGCGCATGAGGGTGGTCTTGCCGGCCCCGTTCTCGCCCACCAGGGCGTGGATGGAGCCCGGCTCGACGGCCAGCGAGACGCGGTCGTTGGCCACCCGGCGCCCGAAGGCCTTGGTGATGGCGCGCAGTTCGACGGCGGAGGTCATCGCGGGTGTTTATCCCGCCCGGGGCGGGCGGCGTCAATGGGAGGAGCGGGGGGGGCGGCGCCGGACGCGGCGCGGCGGGGTGCGTCCCGGTCCGGCTCGGTCCGGCCCGGCCCGCGGTCCTAGATCCGCGCCACCTGTCCGGTGTTGAGGTTCATGCGGTAACGGTACGTGCCGTTCACCTCGACCTCCGGGTACTGCGTGCCGTTGAAGGTCACCACCACGAGCGCATCGAAGGTCGCCTCGACGTCCGCCCGGCTGCCGGAGCGGAGGCGCTCGGCGCGCAGCGCCCAGGTCGCCGTGCCGGAGAGCGGCCACGGATTCGAGTCACGGTCCTTGAGCAGCCGCACGTCCGCGTAGGCCAGGTGCGCGAGCCAGTAGAAGTACCGGGTGCGCAGCCCGTCCAGGGAGGTGAAGCGCGTCTGCACGGTGTCGTCGCCCGCGCCGTCGAACTCCAGCGTGTCGGCGAGCGGCGCGATGCCGGTCACGTCGGTGAGCCCGGCGTGCCCGAGGGTGGCCTCGAACTGCGGGGTGACGATGCCGCCGCCGGCGCGCGACGTCACCCGCAGGCGCACCGCCGCCGGTCCGTACTCGGGCAGCTCGACGCCGTCGGCGTCGTAGAAGGCGCGCGTGAAGGTGTAGGTGACGTTGCCGACCGTGAAGGTGGTCTCGCTCAGCGCGCTGGCCGTGCCGAAGGCGCCGCGCAGGCCGATGCCGCCCGTGGGCGCGGCCGACGGCACGGCCCCGGCCATGGCGTACATCTCGGTCATGGTGCCGCCGTTGCCGGCGGCCATGGTCTGCGCCACCTGGACGGCGACATCATCGGCGGTCGCCTGGGTCAGGCCCGAAGCGGGGGCGGTGGGGCTATCGCTGCCGCAGCCGGCGGCGGCCAGGGCCAGAGCCGCGAGCGCCGCGGCCGGTATCCAGGGAGTCCGGATTCTGCTCATGCGGGGTGTTCCTCCGGGGGGTGGCGTCGGCCGGCGGGTGGCGCCGCGATCGCGCCCCGGAAAGCAGCAAGCCACATGCCACTTCGAGGCCTCCGGCTAGACCCGTAAACCCTTGCCCCGGGGAGGGCAGGACCGCCCGGGGGCGGCCGCGTCCGCCCGCCCCGGCGCGAAACGCACCGCGCGCGTTGCCGGCGGCGACTGGGCGAAGCCGCCCACCCCGCAGCACCCGGCCGTGCTATCTTCCGGACGCCGCCGCGGGCGCCTCATCCGGGGCCGTGCGGCGCGCCGTACGAGCCGCCTGGGAGGAGGAACCATGATGCCGCGCCGTGCCGTCCGCCGCCGATCCCGCCGTGGGGGGATCCTGGTCGTCGCCGCCTGCCTGACCGCGGGGCTCTGGGGTTGCAGCTCGACCCTGCCCGAGGAGGACCAGATCCTGCGCGACGCGCTGCACACCAACTTCCCCACCTGGAGGGTGGTCGGCGAGCGCGATCTGACCAAGGACCAGCTGGCCCGGTGGAAGGCCGAGCACGCCGGCCAGGCTCCCGGCATCACCACCGGCGAGTTCTTCGGCGATTCGACGCGGTGCTACGCCGTGCTGCTCACCAAGCCGGCGGAGGAAGGGCGCCGCATGCGGCTCGTGGTGATGAAGCCGATGCCCTCCGGACGCTTCGAGACCTACTTCGTGTTCACCGAGAGTCCTGCCGACACGACGCCGCAGATCGTCACCAGCCAGGCCGGCGAGTACCAGGTCCTCCTGGAAGGGCGGTCCGTCCCGGTGCCCACCCAGGGCGTGGTCTACCTCCACGGCTCCGGCCAGCAGAAGCTCTTCTTCTGGAACGTGACTCGCTTCCAGGACATCGAGCTGACGCCGTAGCGGCGGGCCCGCGCCCCCGGAGACGGCAACGACGCGCCGGCGGTGACCGCCGGCGCGCCGTTCGCTGGGTGCGCGGCGCCGCGGCCGCGCCCGCCGGCGGCTACTTCGCCGGCACCACGATGCGGCCGGCGACGATCTCCCGGCGCAGCGAGTCCACCGCCGCCTTGGCGGCGGGCGGGATGAGGGCCGCGTTGCGCGCGTCGTAGACGTAGCCGACGCCGTCGTCGGCCAGCCCGAACTCGTGCACCTGGCCGCCCGGGAAGCGCTGCCGCAGGGCGTCCCGGATCGTGTTGTACACGCACACGTCCACGCGCTTCACCATCGAGGTGAGGATGTGCCCGGGCATGGACTCGTACTGGTCCGAGTCCACGCCGATGGCCAGCGCGCCCTTCTCCTTGGCGGCCTCGAAGAGCCCCAGGCCCGTCGAGCCCGAGGCGTGGAAGACGATGTCGGCGCCCGCGCCGTACATCGCCAGCCCCAGCTCCTTGCCCTTGGTGGGGTCCTTGAAGGCGTTGCCGGTGGTGCCCGCGTACTTCACCTGCACGCGCGCCCGCGGGTTCACCGCCAGGACGCCGGCGCGGTAGCCGGCCTCGAACTTCTTGATGAGCGGGATCTCCATGCCGCCGAGGAAGCCCACGTTGCCCGTCTGGGTGAGCCGGCCGGCGAGCGCGCCCACCAGGTAGGAGCCCTCCTGCTCGCGGAACTTGAGCGCCACCACGTTGGGGGGCAGCGCCTCGCCCTCGGCCACGTTCATGTCCACGCACGCGAACTGCTTGGCGGAGAACTCGCGGGCCACCGCCTTGATGTCGTCGGAGAACAGGAAGCCGATGCCGAAGATCACCTGCGACGGGCCGGCGGCCAGCTGGCGCAGGGCCGATTCGCGGTCGCCGCCCTCGCCCGGCTCGATGAACTCGTAGGCGATGCCGAGCTCCCGCTTGGCCGAGTCGAGGCCGGCGAAGGCGGCGTCGTTGAAGCTCTTGTCGCCGCGGCCGCCGACGTCGAAGACCAGACCGACGGCAAGCGTGGCGGGCCGCGCGCCGCCACCCTCGGGCGCCGGCTTCTGCGCCTGGCAGCCGGGGAGGAAGAACGCCGCGGCGAGCAGGGCGGCGGCTGCGCCCCCGGGGCCGAGGGAGGAGAGCGCGCGCAACGGACGGGTCCACGAGGGCGAGGACATGGGGTCTTCTCCGGGGGAGCTAGCTGTGGGGCGCCGGGCCGCCGGCCGCGCTCGGCGGGGCGGGGGAGGGGGCCTTGGACTCGTAACAGCGCCGGCAGCGCGCCTCGTAGAGTTCGGTGCCGCCCACCACCACGCGAGCCGCCACGTCCGCCACCGTGCGGTAGGTGCGGTTGGCGGGCGCGCCGCAGACCACGCAGATGGCGAGCGTCTTGGTGATGTACTCGGCGATGGCCAGCAGCTCGGGCATCGGATCGAACGGCTTGCCGAGGTAGTCCTGGTCGAGGCCGGCGACGATCACCCGCTTGCCGGAGTTGGCCAGCCGCTCGCAGACGGCGGGCAGCTCGGGCCCCAGGAACTGCGCCTCGTCGATGCCGATGACCTGCGCCTCGTCGGCGTACTGTAGGATGTCCCGCGCGTCCTTGATGTTGCGCGACGGGATGCTCTGCAGGCTGTGCGACACGATCTGGTCGGCGGCGTAGCGGGCGTCGATCGCCGGCTTGAAGATCTCGACGCGCTGGCGGGCGATCTGGGCGCGGCGCAGCCGGCGGATCAGCTCCTCGGTCTTGCCGCTGTACATGGAGCCGCAGATGACCTCGATCCAGCCGCTGGCGGGGCTCAGGGCTTCGTCCACGGGGGCTCTCCTCGACGGCGGGCGGGGGCGCGCTACAGCGCCCCGCGCTCGCGCAGCAGGTCCTTGATCTTCACCTTCAACAGGTCGATGGCCACCTTGTTGTGGCCGCCCTCGGGGATGATGATGTCGGCGTAGCGCTTCAAGGGCTCGACGAACTGCAGGTGCATCGGGCGCACGCTCTCCTGGTACTGGCGGATGACCGAGTCCACCGAGCGGCCGCGCTCGTGGATGTCGCGCCCCAGCCGGCGGATGAAGCGCACGTCGGCGTCGGCGTCGATGTACACCTTGATGTCCATGAGGTCGCGCAGCTCGGGGTCGTAGAAGATGAGGATGCCCTCGAGCACGATCACCAGCTGCTCGCCGATGCGGCGCGTCTCGCGGGTGCGCGCGTGGCGCACGTAGTCGTACACCGGCTGCTCGACCGAGTCGCCGGCCAGAAGCCCGCGCATGTGACGCTTGAGCAGCTCGTTGTCGAAGGCGTCGGGGTGGTCGAAGTTGCGCAGGTCGCGGTCGCGCAGCGGGACGTCCTCGATGTCCTTGTAGTAGCTGTCCTGGTCGATGATGACGACCTTGTCGGAGCCGAGGTCCCGGTAGATGGTCTTGGCGACCAGGGTCTTGCCGGAGCCCGACCCGCCGGCGATGCCGATCAGGATGCGCTTGCTGGTGCTCATGGCGGCCGAAACCTAGTCGTCCCGGCGGCGCAGGTCAACGGGGCATTGGCGTGGCCGAGGCGGGACTGCTAGACTGCCCGCCAACCCAATCCGCCGCCGACCGGC
>Ga0315290_10001935_pt1 | contig 14428 bp, 15 predicted proteins | sample YL17G12_0_MG_FD_203627 | JGI IMG/M metagenome (GOLD analysis project Ga0315290, IMG submission 203627) | Sediment microbial communities from Yellowstone Lake, YNP, Wyoming, USA - YL17G12_0 | ecosystem: Environmental > Aquatic > Freshwater > Lake > Sediment | place: USA: Wyoming | collected... | reverse complement strand
CGTAGTAGTCGTTGACGTTGTCGAGTCCGATCACCCGCTCGCCTCGCTCCAGCAATCTGGTCGCGGTATGAAAGCCGATGAATCCGGCGACACCGGTGACGAGGATCGGGGCTTGCTGCGTTTTGCGTGTGGTCATAGTCAGTCCTTGTCGATGTATCGAGATGGTGTGGTGCGGCTACTGGCTTTCATAAACGGAGGATCGCCGTGGTCAACCCGGTAGAGCGACAGGGGCGTCAGGGCTTCCCCGGTCGTCACCGGTTCCACCAGCCCGTCGGTCGTGCGACGAAACAGATCCAACGCATGACCGTAATGATACCCGCATCCATGCTTGACGAGAAGTTCTTTGAGGGTTTCCGGCCGTTCCCAGTGGGCCGTCAACAGCGCTGTGCGGGCGGGATTCCGCTGGCTGAACATGAACGAGAGATGGTCCGGATACCAATCTGCGCCGCCGGTGGCATAGGACACGAAAAGCTTGGCCTGCGCCGCCGCACAGACATCGGCAAGATACGCATTCGTGAGATAGCCGTTTTCTCCCACGTCGAGCCATTTCCCGGGATGAGACAAGGGCGCGTGGGCCGCATGGCCACGGATTTCGAGCAGTTGTTGTTGTGAGGCAAACACCAGCGGGATCGGCCCATGCTTCTGCACGAGCGACTGGATCACTCCGTCCTTGAGGGCGGACTTGCCGTTATTCGTCGGCCCGCTGTCCGCATGTACGAGCACGTTATAGCCACGATCGGCGATGAGATAGCAGTTGCGCGGCATCTCCAGATCGCAGGGATCTTCGCCGTAGAACGGCACGGAGTACACGGCCCCTCCTTCGAACGCCCACCTTTCTCCATGCGCCAATTCGATCACGCGGCCAAATCCCAGTTCTCGCAAGAGCGACAGATAATCGTAGGAGAGCGTGCGCCGATTCCTTCGGCTCGGCACGATGACCGGCGTGTCTTTGGGCAGGTGCAAGAGCGTGCGCGGATCCACGTGATCGTCGTGATCATGGGTCAAGAAGACGGCAGCCGGTTTGGGCAGCAGCGATCCCCAGAGCGACGGGATGGAGGACTCCGCAAACCAGGGGAGCAGCCAGGGATCGAACAACAGCACCTGGTCCCGTTGCCGGTACAGCAGCGCGGCATGGCCGAGATGGACCGTGTCTTGATCGTGCACTGTCTCGAACCAGCGGGACCTGACGGAGGAGGTGCTCGAGCTGACCAAGCACTCATGCTGGTGAAGGGATTCGATCAATCGTGTGAGCACGCGTTCTCCATCTCGCCCCGAGGTCGCCACCACCGTGTTGATTTCGTCGGTCTGATGCGTGCCGTCCAAGAGCCCCAGGACCTTTCCCACCACCGGCCCCAACTGCCGCTGGTCGAACCCGATCGGAATCGCCTGCCGCTTCACGGAATGGAAGATCCGAAGCCCGCCGTTGGTGACTGTGGCGGATTTGGTGGGATCGGTCGGAAACTCCCATTGAAACGCACCGTCCGGCTTCCGCCCACAACGAATGTGCTGCTGCAGATAGGGGCGGGCACTGATCACCTCCGCATAGGCATCCTCCAATCGCCGCTGACGATCGTGATCGTCGAGCGGGGCCCGTTTGGAAAAAACATCGCTGATGGCCGTATCGATCGCGCTGGAGAGGAGGCCGTGGGCTTCATGGAGACTCGCGACGACTTCAGGCGCCACCCCTGCAACAAAAGGAAAGGGCCCGGGAGGGTCGGCGCTCTCTAATTGGACCCAGCTCCAGGGCGCGAGGCTGAGATACTGGTTGCGAGGAAGAGAGTCCCAGATCTTCATGATGGTGATGCGTGAAGGGTGATGGGTGATGGGTGCGGAGCGGGCCTATGCCTGTCTTTCAACTGATCACTCATCACCGGTCACTCGTCACTTCCCATTTGAGCTTGCTGATGGCGGGTTCGTACAGGGCTTGAATGACATTCCCATCGGGATCGGAAAAGTAAAAGGAATAGCTGCCGTCGCGATGCTGCTTCGGCGGTTTCACGACCCGCCCGCCCAATTCTGACAGACGCGGTTCGACCTCCCGATACATCCGGTCGACTGCCTCGGGGCTCTCAAGGATCACGCCGACGTGATCCAAGAATTGCCCCGTCAAGGGTTGATATGCGGCGAGCTCGGACGGTGGGATCTGGTGTAAGGCGAAATTGTCCGAGCCGGAGCTGAAGTACACATTGTCCGGGTCGGGCTCCCACACCACCTTCATCCCCAACAACTGTTCATAGAACGCGCGAGAACGCGCAAGATTCGTGACGCGCAGTGCCACATGGCGTAATCCTCGATGGAGCGGAGCACTCATAGTCAGCCTCAATAGTGTCCGTATAGTAGGGAGCCCTCTCGGCTCCGTCAATTAAAAATCCCTAGCAGGATGCTGAAAAAGTCCGCCAGCAGCGTTCTCGCATCGTTCAGACCCTCAACGTACCCCAAGGGTACGCCTCGGGCCTTCACTTGCTGCGGCCTTGCTGGACGGCCATTTTGAGCATCCTGCGAGAGGCTTCTACTGTTGTGCCACATTTGCGGACCATCGAAGTTCTCGCGTGCCCACAGAGTTTTTCCGCAGCCTGCTAGGATGCGGAATGAGGCCCGACCGGCCTCGATAGGGAAGACGGCAGCGCTTGCTCTCCAGGCTATGATACGATACTCACACATCCGATCTTGAACAAGGAGTCCACCACGATGTCTGTCCGACCATTGCTTGTTTCGGCTGTGCTCTGTGTCCTGGTTTACGTGTCCCCGCTCTTCGCAGCCGATCAACCGCCGCAGGCCCTGCTCACGCCACCGACGGGCAAAGACGGTGCGCCGATGGTCGAGGTCCCGGCCGGCTCGTTTCCCATGGGTGTCCCACAAGGCGATCGGGATGGCGGACGCGATGAATATCCACGCCATGACGTGTTTGTGGACACCTTTATTATCGATAAATTTGAAGTAACGAACGGCCGCTATCTGGAGTTCGTTAAAGCCACGGGCCATCGTGTCCCACAAAATTCCAAGAACCCGACGCGAAACCTCTGGCAAGGAGACACCATCGCTGAATCGCTGACCGACCGGCCCGTGATCAATGTGGATTGGTTTGACGCCGAAGCCTACTGCAAGTGGGCAGGCAAGCGCCTCCCGGCCGAAGCCGAATGGGAAAAGGCGGCAAAGGGAACGACCGATCGACGATTCCCCTGGGGCAATGTCGAACCCACGGTCAAACATCTCAACTTCAATCAAAAGTGGATCGGCGAAAAGACCCTCATGCCAGTCGGGAGCTATGAAGCGGGCAAGAGCCCGTTCGGCGCTTACGACATGGCCGGCAACGTCTGGGAATGGGTCAACGACTGGTACGACGCACGGTACTACGAGAAGAGTCCCGCGAAGAATCCCAAAGGTCCTGACGCGGGCACAAAGAAAGTCATTCGGGGTGCAGGATGGCAGAACGAGACCCCCACGGTCCGCATCTTCACCCGCGTGGACAGCGATCCGACGATTCGCAATGAATCGACGGGCTTCCGTTGCGCGGCCGATGCGCAGTGAAGAATCTGTCGATCTGATGATCTGTTGAATTGTGAAAGACTTCGGACCAACACAGGATTTAGCCAAGAGAACAAAGGATTTCGCGCTCAACATTATCAGACTGTCCGGAGGGCTTCCCAAGACATCTGAAGCTCGCGTACTCGGACATCAGATTGTCCGATCTGGGACATCCGTCGCAGCTAACTATCGAGCCGTCTGCCGGGCCCGTTCACGTGCCGAGTTCATCGCAAAGCTTGGAACGGTCGTTGAAGAAACTGACGAGACGGTGTTCTGGTTAGAACTTCTGACTGAGTCCGGTATCGCTTCGGAAAACCGAACAATAGATCTCTTACAAGAAGCCAGCGAGCTACTTTCAATCTTCTCGGCGTCTAGACGAACGGCAAAATCGAGGAGAATCTGATGATCTATTGAACTGATGATTGACCGGAATTTCCGAACACTCAACAGATCGACAGATCATCAGATGATTAGATGATCCAATGAATAAATCTGGTTTCGATGGCCTTGCGGTCGTGTCGTTCGAAAGCCGTATGGCTAGGGAGATGACCCGGCTGATCGAGCATTATGGCGGCCAACCTCTCGTGGCTCCTGCCCTCCGAGAAATTCCCATCCAGGACAACCCCGCTGCGTTGCACTTGGGCGCCAGACTGATCGATGGACTGGTCGATATCCTCATTCTCATGACGGGCATCGGCACAACCACTCTCTTCGACATTCTCCGTTCGCGCCATCCCATGTCGTCGATCATGGAAGGGCTCAAGCAGACGGCCATCGTCGCTCGTGGCCCCAAGCCGGTGGCGGCACTCAAGCCCCTTGGCATCACACCGACTCTCACCGTGCCGGAACCCAACACATGGGTAGAGGTGGTCACCACGCTCGACGAGTACCGTCCCGTCATGGGTCTTCGCGTCGCCGTGCAGGAATATGGCACGTCCAATCCGGAGCTCTTGGAGTCCCTGAGACAACGTGGCGCAGAGGTCTTTCCCGTGCCCATTTACCGTTGGGCGCTTCCGGAGGACACAGGCCCGTTGAAGCAGGTGCTCGGCGAGATCATCGCGGGACACATGCAGGTCATGCTGGTCACCAACGCCGCGCAGATCGATCATGTCATGCAGTTACTCGAACAGGAAGGCACCACCGCGCAGTTCAAAGAGGCCTGCGGAAAGATGGTCGTCGCGTCCATCGGCCCCACTGCCAGCGAACGCCTCCGCCATTACGATCTCCCCATTGACTTCGAACCTTCGCACCCAAAGATGGGCGTCCTGGTCAAAGAAGTTAGCGAGCAGGCGCACGGACTTCTTGAGGCGAAGCGATAACCAGCGCGCCAGTCGTTTTCTTGTTTGGCCCTTCAAGAAAGGGAAAAAAGTGTAGGCGATGTCGTGGCCGTTCGGTCGAGAAGCCGTTGGCCAGAAAATCTCATCGCATCTCCATCCCTTCGACTGGCAACGGTTGCCAAAAGACCGTCAGGTCTCTGGGTTTCACCCCGCCAAGCCAGGGACGGTTGTCCGTCTTCCTGATCAGCGCGACCGGAACTCCCCGCGCCACCAGCGCCCGCACGCACCGCGGTCCGAGCCGGACCGGCACGCCACATCGGAACCGGAACCCACACCTTCGAACCAGCGGTCGAAGCCCAAGCCACCTACTCACCCGCTCAGCCTGCTCGTCATACCACTCTAAAAGCATCCCACTTGAAAGAGCAGGACGGATTCAACCCACCGATCCGCGAAGAAGAAATACTGGTCCTTGAGGGGCGCGAACACAGGCATGACCGTCGCACGGGGAACCAGCAACCCCTCCTCCAGCGCAAAAAATGGCGCACCCAGCCAGACCGACTCACCAACCGTTGCCACAGTCGGTAGCTGCTGGCCATCTTGAGATGCGCCCGGTAGGAGGCCCAGGTCGCGCGGAGACCCGCCAGCGTCGCCGGATCATGTCGGAAGAGGGTGTGCCCCGATCGCGGTCGCACCAGCTTCTGTTCATAGTCGCGGAGTCGCGCCTTCAGCCGGCTCACGATTCGCCGCCGCACAAACAGGTAGTCCGACCAGACGAGATAGCCCAGAAAGCCCACCCCATTTCGAATCGAGCGGGGCATCGCCAACGGAAACTGTCGCCAACGGAAACTTGCAATGCCGGGCAGCCTGGGCAATACTGAGGCGCGCGCCACGATCATCTCAGAACAGCCGCGTGGTAGCGGTCAGCCCCGCGCGCAATGGCTTTTGTAACCCGGAGTCACCGGCAGGAGTGGACACCCTCGCCACGGTCAATTCCAAGCGCGGTATTCCCGTGCGCCTCACGCATGAGCGGTGGAGCCACATTGTCGAGGCACACGATTATATGGCGGGACATCTCGATCTTGTGGTAGAGACACTGGGTGATCCTGATTATGTGGTGGCCGGAGTCAGGGGCGAATTGCTGGCGCTGAAGCGATATGACCACACCGCCATCGGACCGAAACATGTGGTGGTGGCGTACCGGGAACACGAAGGGGATGGGTTCGTCGTCACCGCGTTCATGACGTCGAAGACCGACAAGCTGGTCAAGAGAGGCCTCCAATGGCGGAAGTCATAGACATCCTCAGCCTGGTGCCGCAGACGTTGAACCTGAGGTCCAAACATCTCTGGCTCGACTATGATGAGGAAGCGGACGTGCTGTATATCAGCCTGAGAAAGCCCCAACGTGCGACGGACAGTGACATGGAAGGCCGCTTTATCTACCACTACGACGGAAGCGAACTGGTGGGAGTCACCGTCCTCCAGGCCAAAGCGAGCGCGGGAGCTTCCGCGGAATAGGTTTGCCGCGAGTTGGCCCGGATGATCACCGTCACCAGTTCGCGGCTCTGCTGCCGCAAGTCGCTGCCCAAGGAAGTGCACGTGCCACGCGTCAGTAGGAGACTCGGCAAACGCCGTCGCCGACCAATAGGGGGCCGACTGGACATTCGGAAACGGATGGCCTGGCGGGAGGGTCGGGCCTGGAGGAGCCACGGAGGGATCGATCAGGCTTGCCAGTTCGGGGATCGCCGGCACCCGCCAGCCTTTCTGCCTTCCGACGTCCTTATTGATGCAGGCAAAGCGGGCGCTGTTCCACGTGGCGGCCGTCGTCTGCGGGGACGTCTCCCAGACCAGGCCGGTGTTGTTGTCCCGCACCGCGTCGTTGTTGAACGCCGCCAGCACGACGAACCGCGACGCCCCCAGCAGGGCTTTGTCCCAGTTCGGCGGCACACCGCTCAGGTCGATCACCCCTGAACTCTGCGTCTAAACGGCCGGATCGCCCCCTGACCCACCGCAGCCCGCGAGGAGCAGGCTCCCGAGGACCAGAGCCTGCTAAAGCAAATTGCTTCGTCCTGACTTTGAGGTACTGTCCATCTTTTACTGACTTCCCGTCTTGCTCAGCGTTCAGCGCTCCACGTTCATCGTTGCCTCATTTACGTCCCGCGCGCACCGAAACCCCATCCAGTTCATCTTGGTGTTGGGATCAGTCCCGTTGCGTTGCGTGACTCGCACGCTCGGCGTGCTGTCGATCCAGCCTCCGCCACGGAAGCTCCGCTGCGTTCCCTTCTCAGGCCCCTTGGGATTCTTGTCCGGCGCAGTCGCATAGTACTTGGAGTCATACCAGTCGGCCACCCACTCGGCCACGTTACCCGCCATCTGAAACGTGCCATACGGACCGACGGCATTGTCGTATTTGTCCACGGAAATGATCGGTGGATAGAGCAGCAACCGCTCAGGACGATCGCGCACCGGACCTGACAACCCGGTCCGCCCGAAGTTCGCACGCGACAGGCCGGCCGGCTGATTTCCCCAGGGATAAATCCGCCCATCCTCCCCACGCGCCGCCTTTTCCCATTCGGCTTCGGTCGGCAGGCGCTTCCCCGCCCACTTGCAGTAGGCATCGGCATTGTCCCACGACACGTGCATCACCGGATGGTTGACCATGGTCTCCTGGAAGTTGCCGCCGTCATACTGCCAGTCGATCAGCGGCGGCAGATCCTTGGCGAGGATGAACTTCAGATATTGCACGGTGGTCACTTCGAACCTGTCGATCTCGTACGCATCCAGATAGACCTTCCGCTGGGGGAACTCCGCCTGATAGGCGTTATGATCTATCTTCCTGTCGCTCCCCATGATGAACGAGCCAGCCGGAATGAGGACCATCTCGTCGTGAGCCGGCAACTTCACCCGCTCGGCGGCGATTTTCTTTCCTTCGGGGGTCCATTCCCGGACGACGTCGGCAACGTCCAACGCGTGAACCAATCCGCCCATTGCAATCAGTCCTGTAATTGCAGCGCCCGCGATGATTCCGAAAATTCGCACGTGACACCCTCCTTGCGCGTTACATGCCCGGCCCGGTATGCCCGGGTGTCTACTGTTTGTCGAAGTCTTCCAGCGGCTGAAAGTTGACCGGCAGGTTGAAGAGGTAGTCCGAGACCGACCGCAGCTTCACATGCTGGTACTCCACAATCCAACTCCCGTCTTTCCTCGCGAGCTTCATCGGAAAATGAATATCCGTGGCGACCCACTGATAGTACACCTCGACCTGCTCCCCTTGCTTCGTCGTGACTTCGTACAGGATCGTCGGGTGTCCCTCGCGCACTTCCGTGCCGATCTCCTGCCGCGACACTTCTCCGTCCAGCTTTTCACTCACTCTGAGATCCTGCTCCGGACTATAGGGCATCGTTTTGAAGTGTTTCATCCGCGAGAGCAGCAACCAGACGACCTGCTTGTCCTTGCGCACGATACTCACGTTGACCGGCCCCATCGATTGGTGTTCGATGCGCCACATCGTATCGCGGTAATAGATGTTCGCCTTATGCGTTCGGCCATCGATCTTCGTCACTTGATCGGCGGTAAACTCCAGGGCCCAGGCCGGCAGGCCGACGAGCAGCAGGCTACCAGCACACAAAAGGACGAGACAGGTCTGACGCATCACGGAAAATCCTACCATAGGCCCATGCTCACTTTCTGCTGATCGGTTACGACAGGACAAGCACCCCGGCTCCCGAATAGCGTCCGGCTTTCAATTCTTGCAGCGCGCGATTGGCATCGGCGAGGGAGAATGACAGGGTATGGGGTTTGATCGGAATCGCAGCCGCCTCGCGCAGGAGATCGAGGCCGTCCTGCCTCGTATTGGCCGTGACGCTTCGAATGACCCGCTCTCCAAAGACCTCGCGATCGTAGTCGAGCGAGGGAATCGGCGTCATGTGAATACCGGCGAGGGCGAGCGTGCCGCCGCGTTCCAATGAACGCAAGGCCGGCGGAACCAATTCCCCGGCCGGCGCAAAGATAATCGAACCGTGGAGCTTGTCCGGCGGGCTGTCGGTCGCCCCGCCCACCCATACGGCACCCAATTCACGTGCGAGACGTTGATGCTCTGGTTTCAATGAGCTGACATAGACCTGACAGCCCCAATGACGAGCAATCTGGATGGCAATGTGAGCGGACGCTCCGAACCCATAGAGACCGAGCCGTTGGCCCGGCTGGATTCCACTCAGGCGCAATGCGCGGTAGCCGATGATCCCGGCACAGAGGAGGGGGGCGGCTTCTTCATCACTGAAGACCGGTGGAATCGGATAGGCGAATGCCGCCGGCACGAGCGCATACTCTGCGTATCCACCATCGACCTGATAGCCGGTAAACCTGGCGCGCTCGCACAGGTTCTCGCGCCCGCTCGTGCAAAATTCGCAGCGGCCGCATGTGTGCTGCAGCCAGGCGATGCCGACTCGCTCGCCGACCGTCCGCTCACTCACGCCGGCGCCAACCTGACTCACGACCCCGACGGCTTGGTGGCCGGGAATAAGCGGAAGCGTGGGATTGGCCAACTCGCCTTCGATGACGTGAAGATCCGTCCGGCAGATCCCACAGACGGTAATGCAAACCAAGACCTCCCCAGGGCCTGGCTCAGGCATTGGAAGCTCGCGAAGCTGTAGCGGCGAAGTTCCCACATCCGCCGTGCGCACCAAAACCATCGCCTTCATCATTGATTCCTCTCAGGAAAATTGGCCGATGGTGAACCGCGCACAAGCGGACGAACACAACACAGGCTGCTCAAAAAGGTCATCCAACGAGGCCGAGGGGAGTCACACCCGGAGGCGTACCCTCTCGGGTACGTTGAGGATTGTGACGAACCGAGAACGAAGTTGGGGGCCTTTTTCAGCAGCCTGTTAGGGTTTAGCTTTGATACATTCAATATCGAGCCTGATCTGGACCTCATCGCCGACGATGAGCCCGCCGCTATCCAACGTCTTGTTCCAGACCAAACCGAAGTCTTTGCGGTTGAGCTTCCCCTCCGCGCTGAAGCCGGCCCTCGTATTGCCCCAGGGGTCCTTCGTCGCCCCGTTATAGTGGCCCGCCAGGGTGACTTCCTTAGTCACCCCGTGCAGCGTGAGGTCTCCCACCGCCGTATAGCCCTCTGCGGTTTTCTTGTAGCTCTTCATCTTGAAGGTTATCGTCGGATAATGTTCCACGTCGAGAAAGTCGGCATTCCGCAAGTGGGTATCCCGTTTCTCGTGATTCGTATTCACCGACCCGGTCTTGATCGTGGCCTCAATGGCCTTCACGGTGCCGGCTTCGGCATCCATGTCGATAAACCCGGCATAGTCCATGAACCGCCCCGTAGTCTGCGACACAACCATGTGCGTAACGCGAAACTCGATCGTCGAATGTTCAGGGTCCATGTTCCAACGAGCTGGTTCTGCATGAACCAGCAACGGGAACCAGACCGTCGCTCCGAGCAGCAAGAGCACGCGCCAACTCGGCCCTCTCTTCTTCATCATGAATTCTCCTTCTAGCAGAATGCTGAAAAAGTCCGCCAGTCTGCCTTGTTCATTTGGTCTATCTGGTTTGTTTTGTTCATCTTGTTGGTCTTGTTTAACCAAACAAACGAGACAAACCCAACAAACCAAATAACGGTCTTCTTCTGCTGGACGGCCTTTTTGAGCATCCTGCTGGGTTGTAACCTACTTCTTCGAAGGCTGGCCCGACGCATCAGGTTTACTGCGTGATGAATTCCCGACCGACTGCACCTCGCGAGACCGTCCTCGACTACCGGTTCGCATCCGGACATGCACATCCACCGCGTCCTCCCTCAACTCGTCGGGAAACGGCAGGAACGGTTGGGCATTGACCACCGCATAAATTCCGGCTTCGTCGATTTCGTGCGCGCCGGAGCCTTTCTCGATCTCAATCAGCTGGGCACGGCCGTTGGGAAACATCTTGAAACGGACCTTCACCGTTTCGCTGCTTGGCGTACGCCGGATTCCCCGGACTTGGCGGGCCCAACTCCGGCTGATGAGGTGACTCACATGCTGCCAGTACGCCTTTCCCTCCCCTGGGGAGGAAAACGGGACCAGATCTTCCTCGGCTAAAGCGCCCGTCGAAACCGGTTCCACAGCCGGTTGCACTTCATCCAAGATGACATCCTCGCTCTGCAATTCCTCAGAACGAACGGGCGCCAATTCACTACTCTCATTGGCCGGCTCCGAACGATCCATCGTCACATACACGACCCGCCGCATGAACCGTTCGAGTTTGTCCTGGCGGGATCGAGCAAACGTCACTTGGACTCGCGCCACCCTGGGTGGCACGGAGGTCCGACTCATCAGGATCGGCTCGAGCGTCACCGTCCCCTTCAACGCCATCGACTCTGCATCCGGCTCAAGCGTGACCGTTTTGGCTTGAAACACAATCGATTCACAGGTCGCCACCACCGGAGTCATCCCCGCTGTCACGCCTCCAAGAAAAATCGTCAGCGTGACGGGCTTGCCGGTTTGCGAATCCCCCATCGACTCCGCTTGGCTCAACTCGAACTGCGCCCACCGCTTCGTGGGGCCGGACGAGGAAGCCGTCTGTGGCGATGATGCGGAGTGCGCTGGTGCGATGAGGCCGGGACAGACGAGTGCCACACAACACATCCCCGCCAACAGCGCGTTCCTCGTGAAGCGTGTCTCGCAGGACGATTGACGATTGATCCATTGCACCATTGAATCAATGGTCAGATGAATCAATGAATCAATCCGTGCACCGGCTTCACGCGCAAGAGCAGCGGATCGGCGATTGCAGCAGAAGCGTTCATGAATCATGCGGGCTAAGTCCCGGTGGTGCAGAGCCTTCATAGGTCGCATCCTACCGATCTCGCGAACCCTGGCGCAACCCGTTTTTTCTCTATCAGGCTGCTGAAAAAGTCCGCCAGTCTACCTTGTTCATTTGGTTTGTTTGGTCTGTCTGGTCTCTCTGGTCTGTTCGGTCTGTCTGGTCTGTCTCGATTGTTTGATTGAACCAGACCCACCAGATAGACCAGATGAACCAGAGAGACCAGAAAGACCGAACAGACAAGACAGACCGGGCTTGTCCCATACGTGCGGACCATCAAAGCTCTAGCATGTCAAAATAGTTTTTCGGAATCGGGTCCGTGGTATACAATGGAATCATGCTTGCGCTCGTCAAGACATCGGCACAACCAGGGTTGACCGCCACCGACAGGCCGGATCCGAAACCGGGTCCTACCGATGCAATCATCCGCGTCACAGCCACCTCTCTCTGCGGGACGGATGCCCATATTTATAATTGGGATCCCTGGGCGCACAGCCGCATCCATCCCCCCCGGATTATCGGCCATGAAATGTGCGGCGAGGTGGTGGAGGTCGGGGCCGAGGTCACATTGGTCAAGATAGGGGACTATGTTGCAGCCGAGTCGCACATCACATGTGGCCAATGTTTCCAATGTCGCACCGGGCAGGCGCATGTGTGCAAGAATTATCGCATCCTCGGGGTCGATCGCGACGGGTCGTTCGCGGAGTACGTCGTCTTGCCTGAAACTGTGCTCTGGAAGACCTCGCCCGCCATTCCACCGGAACTCGCCTGCGTCCAAGAACCGCTCGGCAACGCCGTCGATGCCGCCTTAGCCGAAGACCTCACCGGACAGACGGTCTTGATCACCGGCTGTGGTCCGACCGGACTCTTCGCCGCCGCCGTCGCACGAACGGCCGGTGCCGCCATGATCATCGCCACGGATGTCAGTGCGTACCGCCTGGACCTTGCCAAACAGGTCGGCGTCGATCACCCGCTCAACGCCAAGACCGAGACAGCGGAGCGCATCGCCGCCGCCATTCGCGAGATCACCGCCGGCGAAGGCGTCGACGCCTCGCTCGAAATGTCGGGGAACCCTACGGCATTGCATCAAGCCTTCAGTGCCGTGAAGAACGGCGGACGCGTGACACTCTTCGGCATTCCAACCGGCCCGATCAATTGCGATCTCGCGAATGAAATTATTTTTAAGGGGATTCGCGTCTACGGCATTACAGGCCGCCAACTCTTCAAAACCTGGTATCGCTTGACCGGTCTCTTCCAGGCGGGACTCAATATCAAGCCGGTCATCACCCATACGTTTCCCATGAAAGACTTCGCGCGGGGGTTCGAGTTGATCAATTCCGGCCAGTGCGGGAAGGTGGTGCTGGTTCCGTAGAAAGCTTTCAGCGGTCAGCTTTCAGCTATCAGCCCAGATTTCATGCGAAATGTTCTCCCTCTGCGCCCATCCGAAGCTGACAGCTGATCGCTGACGGCTGTATGCTCGCTAAAAAAGATGGCCTACCACTCATTCAAAAAAACTGTTTCCGAGCGACTCGCTGAAATCCGCGCGGCAGGCCTCTACAAATCTGAGCGGCAGATCCTCGGTCCGCAGGGGGCCGAGATTCGCGTGGCGCAAGGTGAGGTCCTCAATCTCTGCGCCAACAACTATCTGGGGCTCGCCAACCACCCTGACATCAGACAGGCTGCCTCCACCGGACTGCAAGAGCATGGCTACGGAATGGCCTCCGTCCGGTTCATCTGCGGCACGCAGGATCTCCACATACACCTCGAACAGGCGATCAGCACCTTCCTGGGCACCGAGGACACGATCCTCTATAGTTCCTGCTTCGACGCCAACGGCGGACTCTTTGAGGCGCTACTCGGCGAACAAGACGCCGTCATCAGCGACGCCTTGAACCACGCCAGCCTGATTGATGGTATCCGGCTCTGCAAGGCCACCAGGTTCCGCTATGCACACTCCGATATGGCAGACCTGGAAGCTAAGCTACGCGACGCGGCAACTTGCCGGCTTCGCCTGATCGCGACGGACGGGGTCTTCTCCATGGATGGCGATCTCGCGAAGCTCGATCGGATCGTCGAGTTGGCGGATCGGTACGATGCAGCGGTGATCGTGGACGATAGTCACGCGACCGGTGTGCTCGGACGCAACGGGCGCGGCACACCGGACCATTTCGGCGTCGCGGACCGGATCGAGATCGTCACCAGCACGCTGGGAAAGACATTGGGCGGCGCGGCTGGCGGGTTTACTTCCGGACGAAAGGAAATCGTCGAGCTGTTGCGGCAGCGGTCACGACCCTACTTGTTTTCGAATTCACTCCCCCCGGTCATCGCCGCGGCGGCTCGACGGGCCGTGATCCTCGTGGCCCAAGGCGACCAGTTACGGGCCAGGCTGCGCGAGAACGCAGCCTTCTTCCGCGCGCAACTCACCGCCCTCAGATTCCGGCTCATTCCCGGCGAGCATCCCATTATCCCGATCATGTTGGGTGCCGCCTCGCTCGCCACCAGGATGGCGGAGCGGCTTTTAGAGGAAGGGATCTATGTCGTGGGGTTCAGTTACCCTGTTGTGCCGGAAGGTCAGGCACGGATTCGTGTGCAGATGTCGGCAGCCCACACGCACGAACAGCTTGTGCGAGCCAGCGCCGCCTTCGCAACAGTCGGTCGGGAGCTGGGCGTAATCCGATGAAGCGTAAGGCGTGAAACGTCTGATTGGTCTGTCTGGTCTATTTGGTCTGTCTGGTCTATCTCGTTGCTCGGTTCAAACCGGATAGACCAGATAGACGAGACAGACCGGATAGACCGAATAGACAGCTTTTATCCTA
>Ga0315290_10001933_pt1 | contig 14431 bp, 17 predicted proteins | sample YL17G12_0_MG_FD_203627 | JGI IMG/M metagenome (GOLD analysis project Ga0315290, IMG submission 203627) | Sediment microbial communities from Yellowstone Lake, YNP, Wyoming, USA - YL17G12_0 | ecosystem: Environmental > Aquatic > Freshwater > Lake > Sediment | place: USA: Wyoming | collected... | reverse complement strand
TCCAATTCGTCCAGTATTTTGGTATCCATGATAATGCCCTCCATGGCAAATAGGTTTTTTGTCAAATTCACCCATTTTGCCATCCCGGAGGGCAAATTTCTACCTACAAACGTGACATGCACCCTCTACTCACCAACCAACCGTCCCACCAACTCACCGCCTGCGTAAAAAAACTGCACGAAGTGACAGAAGGAATATCAATCCAGGAGTTTTTGTCTTGACAGTTGTATTTCGATACATTACCGTAATCCCAGACTGTTTATTTGCTGGCAAAGTTATGTGGAGAACGATTTTGGGCCGATAACGATGCTGACGAAAATTGCAGCCGTTCGTAGTAAAAATGAATTTTTAGAGGTTCCCAGAAGTTTTTGCATGAGGAGACAGAATGAATTCTCGCGAACGCTTACAGAAAACCATAAACCATGAGCAGGTCGATCGAGTGTGCGTGGATTTCGGATCGACACACGTGACTGGCATCACCGCCGGCGCCTTGACCCGGCTTCGACAAGCGGTGCTGGGCGACAAAGATTATCGAGTCAAGATCATAGAGCCTTACCAGATGTTGGGCGAAATTGATGACGAGTTGATGGAAGCACTGGGTATTGACGTGATGGCGGTATTGATGCCGAGGACCATGTTCGGCTTCGTAAATACCGACTGGAAGCCGTTTACTATGTTCGATGGCACGGAGGTTTTGGTTCCCGGACAATTTAATGTTACCCCGGCCCCGGGCGGCGGCTGGTACATGCACCCACAGGGTGACACCTCGGTTCCTCCCAGCGGCCACATGCCGAAAGATGGTTTTTATTTCGATGCTATTTGCCGCCAGGAACCTATCGAAGAGGAAAAGCTGGACCCGGCGGATAACCTCCAGGAGTTTGGCTTGCTCCGTGATGAGGACATCCAACTTCTGGTAGAGGCAGCCGGCCGGGCAGATAAAAAGGATAAAGGCTCTATCATCAGTACGCCCGGAACCTCTTTTGGCGATATCGCTTTGGTCCCGGCGATGTGGATGAAACGGACCAAGGGAATTCGAGAAGTGGAAGAATGGTATGTCTCGACGATAGCTCGCAGGGATTATGTATATAAAGTGTTTGAAGGCCAATGCGAAATCGCGATCAAGAATCTGCAGCTTTTAGCTGGGGCGATAGGCGACAAGGTACAGGCCGCCTTTACCACCGGCACGGATTTCGGCACCCAGTCTGGACCCTTTATCTCACCGCAGGCCTACCGCGATTTATTTATGCCCTTTCATAAGACTGTCAACGAATACATTCATAAGCATACTAATTGGAAAGTTTTCATTCATTCCTGTGGAGCCGTCTATGATTTAATTCCTTATTTTATCGAAGCGGGTTTCGATATCTTAAACCCCGTACAATGCTCCGCTGCCGGCATGAACCCGAAACGACTTAAAAAAGAATTCGGCCGGGACCTGGTCTTCTGGGGAGGTGGCGTGGACACCCAAAACACTCTACCTTTTGGAACGCCTGGCGAAGTCTATAAAGAGGTACGCGAGCGGATAAATATCTTTGGCAATGACAGCGGCTTTGTTTTCAATGCCATCCACAACATTCAGGCCAATGTTCCAGTAGAAAATATGCTGGCCCTGTTTCGTGCCATCAAGGATAGCGGCAGGTAATCGATGCTTGTTTGTCCAACTTAACAAAAGCAATGAAATATGAATAAATCAAAAACCTTGAACCCTCCGGAAAATGAAAAGGGCAGCATGTTTTATGTCGCTTTTACCTGTATGGTGGCGGCGTTAGGCGGCCTTCTATTTGGCTATGATACCGCTGTAATTTCTGGCGGAATCGGTTTCCTGATAAAACGTTTTGAGCTTGATCCCGCTCAGGAGGGCTGGGCCGCCTCCTGTGCCTTGATAGGCTGTATTATAGGTGTAGCCATTGCGGGAACTTTAAGTGATCGGTTGGGACGAAAAAAGGTGCTCATACTCTCAGCAGTCATGTTCCTGGTTTCAGCTTTAGGTACCGCCCTGCCGCGCACTCTGGAGGAATTCATAATATTTCGAATTATCGGAGGCTTTGGAGTAGGAGCAGCCTCCATGACCTCACCAATGTATATCGCTGAGATCTCCCCTGCCAGGATAAGAGGCCGAATGGTTTCAGTAAACCAGTTTGCGATCGTCTTCGGTATGCTGATGGTATATTTCGTGAATTACTTCATTGCCGCTCAGGGCAGCGAAGAGTGGAACGTGCAGTTCGGCTGGCGATGGATGTTTGGCTCCGAAGCAATTCCCGCCCTCCTTTTATTAATCCTGTTATTTCTGGTTCCAGAGAGTCCACGTTGGCTTACTAAGCAACAACGTAGCGACGAAGCCCTGGCGATTCTTTCACGGGCTGATGGTGCTGACCATGCCAGGCACGAACTGGCGGCCATCCAGGATGCCATTGCACATGAAAGCGGCTCCATTGCTCAATTGTTAAAGCCGGGCATGAGGATAGTACTGATAATAGGAGTAGTCCTCGCCGTTTTGCAGCAGGTTACAGGTATAAATGTATTTCTTTACTACGCACCGGAAATTTTTAAAAAACTGGGCACCGGTTCCCATATCGCTCTTCTCCAGACTATCGTGGTAGGCGCGGTGAATCTGTTATTCACAATAATCGCCATCTGGACCGTAGATCGACTGGGACGAAAACCGCTGATGATTATCGGCTCAGCGGGAATGGGGATCGCGTTAATGGCGATGGGTTTGGCTGTCTATTATCAAAAGACTGAACTTTGGGCATTGATTTTTATATTGGGCTATATCGCCTGTTTCGCTCTTTCCGTGGGGCCGGTAACATGGGTTATCCTTTCGGAAATCTTCCCAACTAAAATTCGTGGCAGAGCCATGGCAATTGCTACCGTTTGCCTCTGGGCGGCTAATTATGTGGTTTCGCAAACATTTCCCATGATGAACAAAAATGAATGGCTGGTGGACAAATTCCATCATGCTTTCCCGTTTTGGATTTACGGCCTTTTTTGTGTCGTTCTGGTAGTGTTTGTCTGCTTGTTCGTCCCGGAAACCAAGGGAATATCTCTCGAACAGATTGAAACCATCTGGAAGCGGCAGCCCTCGAAAAAAGAGCTATAAAGAAAATTATTATGCAACTTGACTTTCGCATGACAGTGCAATTAGTGTCTGCCCCCTTTAATTCTCAAGGGAGCCACAGAAGAATACTCCTTAAAACAATATTCCAGAAGTTCACAATCCCGGCATTGCAGGCGGAAACGGCCGTTACAGTTTTCCACAATACCAATTCTCGATAAGGCGAAATCATATTTGACAGGGTCAGCCGGCTCGATCTTCCTGAAGCTGTTGGTGATCTCCACGGCTGTTGCCAGGGAAACGCTCTTGCGGCTGTAGAGGCCCAGAATTTTACATAGCCTGGCTATATGAACATCGACCGGCACGATCAGCTTTGCTTTATCGACCGATTTCCACAGCCCAGTATCGACATCATCATCACGCACCATCCATCGCAAAAAAAGATTAAGCCTTTTGCATGCGCTTCCCCTGGCGGGGTCGGCAAGCAGGTGTTTGAGATTTTTGCCGGCGGGGCTACTATTGCTGTCATAGCCGGCGGTCAGCGAATTACAAAATTTTGACATGGCTGGAATAATATCTTCATCGCGATCACTGTAACCTGCTAAAAAAAATTCTTCCAGACAAGCGAAGCTTTCTAAAACACGCTGCAGTGACTTGAGCAAATGCGAAATATCTCGGCCGGTGGCAAAGCGATGTTTAAAACTTTCCAGGCACTGACTTTTTCCCGCATTAAAATTCAGCACATATTCGAAAGGGCTTTTGCCCATGCGGCCAAAAAGATCGGTCAGACTTTTTTCGATCTGCTCCACCCGACCATAGGCAAGAGCAGATGCCAAAAATGCTGCGATTTCCATATCGGCGGGCATGGAGTAACGATATACGAACTGTAAAGGATCGGGAGGTATGAACTTTCTATGGTTATATCTGCGGTAGAGCTTTTCACATATATCCTTTATATAAGAAATTTGTCTATTCACCGCATATTGCCTTTTGTATGGATAATCACTTGTTATTCTCGACTATCCTGCCATCCACCAAATATATTATCCGCTTTGCCTGCAGACCTAATTTCTGGTTGTGCGTTGCCATAATTATTGTCAACCCTTCTTCATTAAGTTGCTTAAAAATGCTTAAAATCTCTTGTGAATTTTCTATATCCAGGTGCCCGGTCGGCTCATCAGCTAACAGGAATTTTGGTTCAGTCGCCAATGCTCTTGCAATCGCCACTCTTTGTTTCTCCCCACCTGACAACTGTTTCGGTAAATGGTTAACACGGTGTGCCAGGCTGACCTTTTCCAAAAGTCTGATTGATTCTTTTGGTTTTTTCTGAATACCCGCAAAATATAAAGTGAGCTGGATATTTTCGAGAGCAGTCAAACTCGGTATGAGTGAAAAGTCCTGAAATATAAAGCCAATCTTTCTTCGCCTGATATTTACCAATCTGCTTTCTTTCATCTTAGATACGTCATTGCCTAAAATTTCAAGCTGACCACTTGTAATGCTATCCAGACAGCCCACCATATCCAGAAGGGTTGTTTTGCCTGAACCTGAAGGTCCCATTATCGAAACAAACTCCCCTGAACTTATTTCCAAATCAACGTTGTTAACAGCCGCTATTTCCTCAGCAGAAAGTTTATAAACTTTTGTTAACTTTTCCGCTTTGACAATTAACTCACCCACTTATTATTCTCCTGTCCTGATTGCTTCGACCGGTCTCATTGATGCCGCTCTCCATGCCGGATAAATACCGGCGATGATTCCCAAAATTATAGCGCCAATAAAAGCCACAAATAAAAGTCCAGGCTTAATCAATACCAGTTGGCCGCTTGGGGCGTAAGGTAATACCATTTTTATAATATGCTCTACGAGGCTGCTGCCTGACAATGCCAGAATACTGCCTAAAATTCCTCCAAGACTGCAAACAAGGATTGTCTCCATCCAAACAAGCCTGAAAATATCCATCGCAGAAGCTCCAATAGCCTTCATAACCCCAATCTCTCGTGTACGTTCAAATACCGACATCAATATCGTATTAACAACTCCAATGACCGCGATGAAGATGGCAATAACGGCAACGGAATTTGTCATAACTTTTGCCGATGAGATGAGATTGAGAATGGTTCCTCTGACCTGTGCCATACTGATTATCTGAATTCCGGGTTCATTGTATAAGTCCTCCTCAAAACTACCGATTTCCTGTATGTTTTTGAGTTTTATGCCGACACCGGTTAATTTGTCTGGAAGGGAAAAAATCTGTTGTGCAGTCTTAAGAGGCAGGAAAACAATGCCGTCATCTTGTGTGCCTGATCTTTCAAATATACCAATAACAGTCAGAACTTTATTGACATTCGAAACAAATATCTTGTCACCTACCAGACGTTGTTCGACCTCGGCAGCTTCGTAGCCCATGATTACTTCCTCTGCCGTTTCGCTGGTAAACCATTGGCCGGATTTAAACTTAACCCATGGCTTAAGCTCCAGATATGATTTGATAATGCCCATATACATGACAAATCCGCCCTGGCCGTCCAGTCTGTCCGGGTCGTACACGGTTGAGACCAATTGCGGTGTTACCTTGTCAATGCGAGTATCGCCCCGTATCTTATCGTAAATATCCTTCTCCATATACCTGAGGCCTCCTCCTCCTTTGAGCATCATCGTTGCCGCTTCGTATGGACAGCCTTTTGCCGTTATCAGAAGTTGATAGCCCATCTTATCAATGTTGCCGGTTAAAGATTCCTGGTAGCCTCTGTCAAAGCCCATCAAACTCACCAACACAGCAACAGCAATGCCCACTCCACCAATGGTAAGAACCGAGCGAATTTTTTTTCTTTTCAGGTTTTTGTATGCAATTGAGATGATATTCACTTTACTTCAACTCCCATTCCAGTGATTATTGGCTGATTATCACGCAATGACACCTTACCTTCAACCGTCACTTCCTTACCGATTTTCTGGGGAATCGCAAAACCGGAAGGATTGAGATCAACATAGATTATCCCGGCATTTTCCTTAACTTCAAACCAACATCCTGACGGACATTCATTTATGATCTTGCCCTGGACAGTCACGGTTTTGCCTTCAAGATCGGCTGGGGTTTTTAGTATCACATCTATCTTTGTGAGTGTGTGGTTGAGGATTTCCTGCCCATATTTTTCTTCATCCTTCCGATCACAGCCCGAAAGTGCCAGCATGAGACTTAAAACTGAAGTGATAAGCCATATCTCATTGTTTTTGCTTTTTATCTTCATCTTTTGTTTCCTTTCCATCTTTGTTTATATTTTCTTTTTTATTTTTCTTTTCGTCAGAGTAGAAATACTTGTCATATCTGTCTTTCAATTTAAACTTATCATGAAGAATTAAATTCTTTTTTATCCCGCGTAAAGTAGCGAGGTAATCTTCAGCACATTTTTTACTTGGGTCTTCTATTTTTTTCTTCAGGTCCTTGGTGTAAAAATCAGCTAAACTCAGGCCGACAAACCGCTTTGTAAACTCTTTATCTTTAAACTTTTTGGATTCCGGCGAAGTTATCTTCTGATAGTAACAATCTACGATTACACCGTTCGGATCTGTTGCGAGAATAAGCTGAATTCCTCCATACATTCCTTTCTGGTTTACGCCGTGCACATATCCTATCGTCTGTTTCTTTTCCAAAACAGTATAATATGCGTATGGCACATCTATCGACTCATACGTGGGTTCAAGCTTATCCTTGAGTTTGGTTTCAATTTCCTTTGCTAATTTCTCCCCGCCATGGTCTTCGATCGTGATAAATTCAGTTTTGTAATTTGTCACCTTTGGAAACAGACGCTTTATGTCGCGATCAGGATCGTTCAAAGTGCACCCTACCGCAGCATATAAATTTCCCGGACCGCCAAGAGCTATCAGAATTATCAAAACAGTTTTCTTGTACATTTTAGTTTCCCTCACAATCCAAAATAATAAAACTGGAGTATTATCATCTTGTCCTGGTCACTACTTGAATAAATATCATGGAAATAACCTAAACTTATAGTTGTTTCGGTATTAATTTTATATTCAACAATCGGCGAAAGTGTCAAGTCTCGAGTATTTTTCTGGTCCCAGTCATTTGACCAGTACAACGTCTGCATTTTTAACACCAGGTTTTGTAGTTCCGGAACTGTATAACCAAATTCAGCCAGCCCCCCCGCAACTGTTGTACCGTCGTTGTCACCGGCTGCTATCTCAGCTTTAAAGTCTAAAAGTCCTAATTGGCATTGAAAATCTACTCCTATTCTTTTTTTTCTTATGCTTTCATCACTTACCAATTCTGGTGCTGGAATTGTCCACGATTGGCTGCTTGCTAATATTTGCCCGTACAGAAAAGAAAGTCCAATCTGGGTATCTTTTGTTTGCGGTGTACTTATTCTTCCTGTTAAAAGAAAGCTGCCGTCTTCTCTACTTATCTCCATGCCTGAGCCAAGCTGAGCAGCAAGTTGGTAATCGTAATTTCCAAATAATCCTTTATATGCAAGGCCCCAATCCTTCTTAAAGCCTATGTTTTTAGAAGCAAGGGTCTGAAGCAGAGTTCCATGTGTGTCCAAAACAGGTTCAAGGCCGAATGCCGGGTCGAAATGTCCTAATCTGATTGATTTGCCCAATCCCAACTTGTATTCAAGCCAGGCATTATGAAATTCGACTTCAAAGGCGTCGGAACTGTTCTGGCTGCAATCATAAGCCGTCCGCATCTGAAGATCCAACGTAAGGAAATCGCCATATTCATCGGAGAATTTTTTATAGTATTCAAACCCGATAGAATTCTTAAGCTCCTCGTCTTTTTTGCCAACCCATTGGTCTCTGTCAGAATAGCCGCCAATAAGGAGGGCTTCTTTGTAAAAATTATCAGCCCGGACAATTTCCTGGGACAGACTTACAATAATATATGCTAACACCAGGATGTGACATTTTCTCGTAGCCATACTTTATTTGCTCCGTGTTTGATTTGCCAAATCCATGGCGATGTCTATATAAACATTCTACAACATGTTTACCCACTACCAAGAATCGCTGCCTTAAACTCTTCAAAACCCATCTTTTCTATCATGGCGCCTAATCTTTGACTTGGTTTCGCATTGGCTTTGTAGTATTCGATAATCGTGTCGATTAGCTCAACTGCCTGCTCGGTTGTCAGGTCTCTGGTCAGCTCCTGTGAAAGCCGGGGCCTGCTTCCACCATTGCCTCCAACAAGCAACCTCCAGCCATTTTTCATCCCAACAAGCCCGATATCTTTGATGCAGGTTTCAGCGCACTGGTTTGGACAGCCACTCACGCCCATTTTGAGCTTACCCGGCAACTCCAGTCCGTGGTATTTCTCATCGAGTTTCATACCAAGTGTCAGACTGTCCTGCATACCGCGTTTGCAAAATGTTGTTCCAGGGCATGCTTTAACGCTTCGAACACAAAGGCCAATTGCCGCACCGGGTGACATGCCCAGATCGGCCCACACATTATCGACATCCTCTTCTTTAATGCCGACCATTGCTATCCTTGCGGCACTGGTAATTTTTAGTGCGGCCGCTTGGTACTTTTCAGATACATCAGCAAGTTTCCGTAATATCTCCGGACTGACAACTCCGCATGGAATATGTGGTGCTATTGCGTATGTCTGCTTATCACGCTGAATAATTACTCCTTTATCGCCGTCTTCTAACATACTTACCTGCCTTTCTGTAGAAACATTGAAGCTCTATTGTATTGATTGATATAAATTTCTCCATCTTGCGATGTGCCCTTGTTCATCTGCCTGATCTTTTTCAATCACTTTGCGAGTGTCTTCATCCCAGTTGACATTATGGAGAAGTGCGTCATAGTGGCTGACAGCTTTTGATTCGACCCAGATGCCGGTCCTGAGAATCGCTTTTGTGCCTAAAAATCGGGAAATGAATCCAAACGCAAAACCAACAAGCCAATATAGCCATCGTAATTTGCTCGGCTTCCATCCATATTCGAACAGCTTGACCTGGAAGTCTTGATAATGGACCATCTCATTGCACATGGCGGCGATCAACTGGCGATTCAACTCTTCTTTGCTGCTGCTAATCTGGAATTTATATATCGTCGATGCCATAAGCTCCAGCGTATGCAGTGCGAGAAGCCCCTTTCTGATATCTTTCAATCTTGCAGGGGGCGTATCCTGCCCTCTAATCTTAAAATCATCACCGCGCATTTGTGGCCGTATTATGGAAATATCGTAATCCATATTACTCAGCTTCAAATTCGTCTTTGCCGGCGCCGCATTCGGGACATATCCAATCATCGGGAAGATCTTCAAAAGCGGTACCTGACTCGATTTCGCCATCCGGATCACCAATTTGCGGATCATAAATATAACCGCACACTGTACATCTGTATCTTTCCATTTCTGATGTTCCTTTCCTTATGTTGATTATTGTTCCAAAACCGCGAGCTTGTCACTTAATAAAGCAATATGGCCCATCTCTTCTTTGATTATGCCCCTTACTCTGTCTTTGCCGCTTCCAGCAGAAACATAGTTTTCCAGGCCCAGATAAAAAACGATAGAGTCTTTTTCCAGACTTATGGCTGTATTCAAAATATCTTGTGGGGTTTCCCTGCCTGTCAGTTGTTCGGATGGGTCGGTTTCAACATCAAACACTTTTCCATCCGCCATTGCCCGCAGATACAATCCTACTTCATCATTTGGATCATAAACATCGGCCCCTTCACTGTCGGTAAGTTCGGCCCGCATAGACGCAAAGGTCTCTTCATGCTCCACTTCCATCTGGGCCAACTCCACGAATAACTTTTTCATGTCTTTATTCGAGACCGCTTTCGCGACGGCACGATAGAACTTGGCGCCGTTTCGTTCGATCTGCTCCGCCATCTCAAAAATTTCATCTGCACTAAATGTCACTGCCATTGATTATTATCCTTTCCATAGTCCGTGAAGATTGCAAAATTCACGTGCGGTTACTGACTTCGCCCCGATATTGAATACTGCCTCGGGCGCATCACCGGGATTCAGAAATCGGCGATAGGCCATACCATCGGCGAGCAATTCAATCCATTCGATATAGTGTTTTTCTTCCATTGGATGTGCCACACTGCCGACCCTCACCTTATAGCCGCCGGCGATCTTTTCGATTACGGGTACATGCTTTTCCTTGGCGGCATCGGTTGTGTTTTCAGTTAGCCGCGCCATAGGTTCTCCACAGCATACCAGCTCACCGGCTCCACCGTGCAACACCTCTACAATGTTTCCACAAATCGCACATTTGTATATTTCCATTTTTTTAGCCATAACCAATCCCTTTCGCAATTTGACAGTATTATTATTATAGCCCGTGTCACAAATAATCCCAACACAGCCGATCTAAATTGTAAGCTGCAAATACCACAACCTATCCAAAATGTCAACCAAAATCCCGATCCTTCTGCCCAGGGCGTGTGACTTTATTTCCTGGCACGACGTAACCCCTTGTGTATAATAGGCTTATGGTAGCATGGTGTAACAGCCTTAACTTAAGGACCCAAAGGAGCCCATTGATAGCCCTTTACAACATACCATAATGCTGCTAAGATCACTGTGTAATTTAGGAGATTTTGGAATGACGGATCATAAGAATATGAATAGACGGCATTTCTTGGCTGCTGCCGCGGCGACAACCGCTTTTACGATCATTCCACGACACGTTTTAGGCGGCAACGGCCATACATCTGCCAATGATAAAGTCAACCTTGCCGGGATCGGCATTGGCGGAATGGGTTTTGCCAACCTCAAAAACCTCGAAAGCCAGAACATTGTTGCGCTGTGTGACGTCGATCATCAATACGCTGCCAATGCCTTTGATCGATATCCCAATGCCAGGCGATACAAAGACTACCGTAAAATGCTTGAAGAGCAAAAAGATATCGATGCGATACTCATCGCGACCCCTGACCACACTCATGCTATCATTACAATTGATTGTATGAAAGCGGGCAAACACGTTTATTGCCAAAAACCCCTGACTCATACGGTTAAGGAAGCGCGTGATGTGACGCGTATTGCAAAAGAAACCGGCGTTGTCACCCAGATGGGAATACAGGGCCATTCAGACGAAGGTATCAACCTCATTTGTGAATGGATTTGGGATGGAGCCATTGGTAAAATTGAAACGGTTGATGCGTGGTGTTCGCTGGCCTATTATCCTCCCGGGCAGGCTTACTGGTGTACGACGCACTATGACATCCCCACTGAAAAACCGCCGGTCCCCCAGGCACTGGACTGGAATTTATGGCTTGGTCCGGCCCCGTGGCGAGACTATCATCCTACGTATCATCCCGGCCGATGGCGCGCCTGGTACGATTTCGGTTGTGGCATGATGGGTGACCGGGGCGTTCACACACTGGATTCGGTTTTTATGGCCTTAAAGCTCCAACAGCCGCAGGCAATCAGTGCGACCGTATCGAACCTGAACAATCAGACTCATCCGATTTCTTCGATAGTGAATTATTATTTTGCCGCACGCGAAGATCTGCCACCTGTCAAGCTCACCTGGTATGAAGGTATTGAAGTGCCCCGGCCGGAAGAGCTTGAAGATGGCCGCAGACTGCCGTCCGAGGGCGGTGTTTTATTCAAAGGTGAAAAAGGTACGATCACCTGCGGCGTATATGGCGATAGCCCACGGATTATTCCGGAAGCTAAGATGCACGATTACAAACAGCCGCCCAAAACACTGCCACGCATAAAGGTTACCCATGAAATGGAGTGGGTCAACGCGATAAAAGAGAACCGCAAGGCAAATGCCGATTTCAAATATTCCGGCCCATTGACCGAATTTGTCCTGCTTGGCAATCTCGCAAAACGCACACAATCCAAACTGTATTACGATGCTGAGAATGTGAAAATTACCAACAATGACCGTGCCAACGAATTGATGCATAAAGAATATCGAACAGGATGGTAATTGAAGCACGATTAGCTGGCCCTGCTCTGACTTTGCGTATAAGCAACACAAAAAAAAGTGCGACATCGCGATAAATAATTTTAGAACGGCGGCATTATGGATTGGCTGGGCCATTTATCAACCATAGAATATTATTATGACCGTGTGCCTGCCATAAGTGCCTGTTTATAAAGGGGTTATAGCTGACAGATAAATGCCTCTCCCACGTGATTGCAAATTGATCGCTTGGCCGGAATCTGTTTGGTTCTCCTGCGAAAAAAAATACTTGGAATTTTTTAGGTTACAAATGGCTGGAGAAAGGTAAAATGACCACCGTGTACAAGAAACGCAGGGCCGAAGCCCGCGGTAGGATTTTTATAAATTGCGAAAGGAAATTGTAATGAAAACCAGTCTTTTAGTGATGACCACCGTTTTACTTGCGGCAATATTTGTGTTGTTCGGTTGCAAAAAGTCGACGCCGGCAGCACCGGAAAAAGAAAAGGCTCCCGTTACGGCCCCTGCCGAGACGGAATAGAGCCAACTTACTGGGCCGCAGGTCCGCCGGTTACTTGAAAAGGACTTGCGACTCTCCGATCATGCACACTCACAGACGCACTACGATGTGCTGTGCATACCGGATGGACTTGGTGTTTAACCCCCGGGCCTGTTCCTGGGGGTTTTTTCTTCTCCATCATTGCGAAGGCGACTGCGGCAATCTCATAAGCGGTTATCTCCCGACGTACATCCTTCTTACAGTCAGGTCGTAAAGCAGCTTAAAGCCGAACTCCTTGCCCATAAAAAACGGCTTGGCGATACCAACGAACGTTATCCGGAACTAAAGTCCGAACTCAATACTGGTAACCGGACTTTTGCAAAACTCTTTTGTTGACGGTTTAAGGAGACCTTGCAATGAAAAAGCTATATCGCTTGAAAACAGATGTTAAAATTGCCGGAATCTGTGGTGGAATCGGCCGGGAGTTTGAGATCGATTCCAGTATGATCCGCTTGGCGGCGGTATTCGCCTGTGTAGTCAGCGGTGTGCTGCCAATGGTCATCACGTATATCGTCGCATGGATCATCCTGCCCAAAGGCCGACCACCCGAAGAATAAAAAAAACATGCGGGCAAAGCACCACCCTGTGGTCTTGGAGAAGTAATGTATCAACCAGATTCTAATTTCCAATTACCTGAAGACTGTAGCAAGATATGGCGATTTATGAATTTTGATAAATTCCATGATTTGCTTGAAACAAGTGCATTATTTTTCTGTAGAGCGGACAAACTAGGCGAAAAATTTGAAGGTATTTTGCCAGATGCTAATCTGAAAAAAAGAAGAGAAAACTACGAAAAAAATTCTACCGGAGATGGTTGGACAGTCATCAAAAGAAAGAGAAAGGATATTACACCGCAACTACTGGATCATGACGAATCACTACGCAATGAAGATTACAGAAAAGCTGTATGTATCAGTTGCTGGCATATCAACGATGATGAGGACAATTTGATGTGGAGATCATATTTAGGTGACGAAGATGGTGTGGCCATAACTTCAAGCGTAAAACGACTGAAAGAAAGCTTTAAGGGTGCAAACAAAGATATACGAATTGGAAAAGTACACTATATTAATTATCAGACACAAGAAATATCTCAAAATCCTGAGAATAATTTATCTGTTTTTATGCACAAAAACAAAGAGTTTAAGGAAGAAAATGAATTGCGAATCATATATGGGCCATCGGAAAAATGGGACGCAGAAGAAGTGCAAGAAGGAGGAAAGCATATTTTGGTTGATTTGAATACTCTTGTGGATGAAGTATTTCTAAAGCCTGGTTCTGGAGAAGATTTTTTTCAATGTGTATCCAAGGTCGCAAATGAACATAAATTAAATAGCAAGATAAAGAAGTCAGCATTGGATAGTAGAACCCCACAGTTTTAGTTGAGGTTTAGGATTGATATGACTCGTAGCCCTGAAAGGGCAAAATAGATCAGCCCAGGGCAACGCCCTGGGTAACCGGGAGCACATAATTTAGAGCCCTGAAGGGGCGAAATAGGCAAATCAATAACATGGCGCAATCATTGTCCAAAATTTATATACATTTGATTTTTGGTACCAAAGGCCATCAACGTATGTTGGAAGAATGCTTGCGACCCGAACTGCACAACTATCTGGCGGCTATTCTGCAGAACTGGGAATCTCCGGCCTTGACAATAGGATCAGTAGAGAACCATGTACATATTCTTTGCATGTTATCAAAAAACCACCCCGTTCGGAAAATCGTCGAAGAAGTCAAAAAAAGCAGTTCAAAGTGGTTAAAAACTAAAGCCTCGATCGATTCAAACTTTCAGGTTCTCATCCAATAAAGTTGGTAGAAAATAGCCTCTTGTGAGGCTGGAGTTTATCGCATTATAGCAACCGGCACCGGCATTGCCGGTTCTTAAAACCCCCGTTGGGGGTCATAAAGGATTGGCAT
>Ga0315290_10001929_pt1 | contig 14444 bp, 10 predicted proteins | sample YL17G12_0_MG_FD_203627 | JGI IMG/M metagenome (GOLD analysis project Ga0315290, IMG submission 203627) | Sediment microbial communities from Yellowstone Lake, YNP, Wyoming, USA - YL17G12_0 | ecosystem: Environmental > Aquatic > Freshwater > Lake > Sediment | place: USA: Wyoming | collected... | reverse complement strand
CGGGTTATATCTTAAGGCATCGTGAAATTGACGGTAACATTACCGTAAACTTCAACTTTATTACCGCTGACGGTCGCAGGATTACATTTCCATTTCTTGATCGCAGTCAATGCCGCATCGTCAAATCCAAATTGCTTTCCAGGCGAAGAAACCACACGCGCATTGGTAACTCTGCCGTTTGTATCCCATACAGCCTGCACCACAACCACACCCTTGACTCTTGCTCTCCTCGCCAATTCCGGATAGATCGGAACCGTTTTATAGTAGCACTCCGGAAGCTTGACTTTAATGTCGTCGGCATTGATAGGTCCTTGATCGCATGCGGGACAGCCTTTATCGAAGATAATCTTCCATTTGCCGTCAGCCTCACGCCGCCATATTGAGCTGAATGTGCCGGATTGTTTGCCGTCCGGTGTATAAATAGGACCGGTGCTGAGCGCCAGTGTGCCGGAATCCAGGACTTCAACCTTTTCCGGTCCCCAGAAAAACGGGGCGTCGAGGCCGGTGAAATACGGTTTCCATGCGGCAGCTACAGCAGTTTTCCCGCGCAGTACGTCCTTCCCGCTGAAAAACACTGTTTCTTCCGAGAGAAACGACACAAAACCATCGAAATCCCTCGCCGCCATCGTCTGCGCGAAAGCTGTTTCCGTATCACGCACCTGCAGCGCTAGCTCCTCATTGGTTTCGCTTACGGCAGACAAGGCGAATAGAACGGCAAAGAGAACAGCAAGAAACAGGCAAATGTTTTTCATACAATCTACTCCTTCTTCAGCAAGCGCTCAGCAATCTTTCAAAATGATTGTCGAAATCGCTTCCCAATTTCTATAATATTTATAGAATGTAGCTTAAAATTCACTTTTTTCAGAGACCGGCTTAAAATTCCAGGGAAATTTTACCTTGTTTTCTCCGTCATCTCACGGATTTTTTGCGCTGCGTTTCCGTTCTCCGGCTTAAGCTCGAGAGACTTCTCCTTTAATCAAGATTCAATTGCTGTTACAAATACAAATAACGAAGTGGATGGGAAAAAGTTCTTACTCTCAATCGGAAGAAGACGATGAGCTTATTATAATCATACGAGATATTTTATTGTTTTCATTTATGTCACATAATTTTCTGTAAAGGGAAAATTTTCTTTAATAAATTGAGAATTATCAATACTTTTCTCTCATCGATTCAGAGCTATATTACATCTGGTTTTCTTTATTCTTCCTGTAATTCATATAAAATGAGAGAAGTGTTAGTTTTCTTGTCTGCATCTGCTTATAAACTCACTATTAAGGATTATAATATCGTAATTATGTGCAGATTTGGCATTCGAGAAAGTTTTGTCTGTGATAGCGGGATTCGGTTTTCCGTCGCTTCCAAAACTTATCAATCTATACTGCTGCTGGGGTTCTGTTTTAGTATAAAACGTATAATAGAGCCATATGTTGCCCCAACCGTCAACAGGCGGAAGCTCCAGTATGTAAAACGGCTCAAGATATGCTTTCAGATTTTCAAAACTGTCTGAAGGATATTCGCCGTAATCCACCGCGTAAGACTCAAGAGCTTGAGAAATCTTCTTGATATCTTTCTCCGTTTTCTCGCACTTTTTTGTTTCAATGAGATCGCCTAACACAATATTCTGCATTGTCCCATTTCCGGTTTTTGATCCGTCAAGTTCCATCATCGATCCATCATTCGATATCACTCTCAGCTGTATGGCATCAGGAATAATCGTAGTCGCAGTCACTGTGAATCTTTCACCGTCATTTTGATCGCTTTTGAAAATATACTTGTCGCCCTGCTTTACATATTTTCCGAAATTGATGATTTCCTCCCCTTTCTTCACAATCCATGAACCGTCTCTCGATATATGCAATTGGTAGTTCTGCTGTGAGACATCTATCTTCGCCTCTTTGATCCGCCAGGCACCCATGATCTCTTTTTGAACCTTTCCTTCTTCACTTTTGTCTTTATGTAAATCACAACTATAAAAAGTAGGAAGAATAGTGCATAAACAAAGATAAACCATATGCTTTTTCATCAGTTTTCCCTTCTCTTTTTATTGCATTTTAATCGAAGAATTATTGTATGAAAAGAAAATGTTCCGATCGGTATGCAATAAAGATGATCCTAATATTTGAGAGATGTTTTAATAACATTGATTGATTGCATAGGAAGCGATCTTTCACGAATTCAAAATATTTTATCGAGGTTTCATGCTTCCGCCAAATGCTTAACCTTCGGAGATTTCGATCTTGATCTGAAGGATAGCGAGATTATAAAAATCCGATAATCCTTATAAATTATTTAATTAGAATGTAGATGTAAGTTTGCATAACTTAGCCCAGCTTTGTTCTCATAAATCGGATTCGAATGATATTCTGCGCAGGTCCGAGTTAGATCGGTTTCATTCTTCCGCCGGGCGCGTAGCCTTCGAGGATTTCGATCTTGATCTGCGTGTAGCTTGCGCCCCTGCCTTCGTAATAATAATCAACGCTCGCATTGCCGGGGATTACTCCTGCAACTGTGCCTGTAGCGGCATTCGCGTCGAGACATAACTCCACGAAAAGCGTGGGGATTTTCCCCGATTTCAATATGACCGGGATTTCCACGGATTTTGTGATATTCGTCTCGGAAGGAGATTTTACGCTTGCGGCTAATGTCTCGACATTTGAGATCACCGTTTCCTCATAGATACTCCCATCACTCAATCTCACCAACATCCTCACCCATCCGCTGCCTGCACCCATTCCCAAAGCGCCCAGTTTTCCCATATAGGCGATGCCGGACATCGTTACCCGTATCTTCCCCATATACGCGTTGCCGTCGCCGAAACGAAAGATCATTTGGTTGCCAACGCAGGCATTATACTTTGATTTTCCTGAAAGGGTCGCCTTTGCATATGCTCTGAGGGTTTTCGAGCTCATTGTCGCTTCCGAAGCGCCGGCTGAATTAATTTTCGGCAAGGAACGCTCACCATTCCTGTGGCTGTAATCGGCATTGTTAAAGGTATAAACGTTTCCCTTGGTCAAATAGATGGTTTCGACGCAAACCGCTGGAGAACTTGATAAAAATAAAGCCGCGATCGTGATAAGGAGCGCCAGCTTCACAAAACGCAGATTTTTTTTAAACATAGACGGACCCCCATCTTTCTGGTTTAGTATTGAATTTTCAAATTTTACCACAAATTATTCATAAGTCAATTTGAAATTCTTAGGAAGTATGCGTTCAGATCCGGTACAAGACAGAATATATTACTGTGCCCCACAGAGGGATTCAGGCCGGAATTTTTATTCATAAGGAAGATTCAAACCTCTGGGAATAATTCCTAAAAATAATATACCTTGAGTTTGCAGGTTTATGTATTTATCCTGATAAAACAGTATTTGAGTGACAACAGGGAATATCTAAAGAGCTGTTCGTATTCTCTCGCCATACTATATGGAGATATAGGAATGATGATAGAATTCCTGGCCGATGCCTCAGCGCTTCTGTCCGCGTTTTTTTTCGCGCTCGGCGGATTTTATTATTCGGATGCGGTGAAAAAAATCGGATCGTACAGCGTAAATGCCATCCGGATGCTCTTCTATTTGATAGGTGTTTCAATCGTATATCTCGTGATCTTCGGATTCGACATTCCGCACGCGGAAGCCGTTCAATGGCTATACCTCGGCATCAGTGCTTTTACCGGTTTAGTGATCGGTGATTATCTTTTCTTTGTAGCTCTGAAACATATTTCGCCCCGTCTTACTTTTCTTATCGCCGCTCCTCTGGCGCCCATATTCTCCGCTGTCATCGGACTTCTTCTTATAGGGGAAAAACTCGTAATGAAAGATATAGCTGGCATTTTTATCGTCTTGTTCGGAATTCTCATCGTGCTTTCGAAAAACGGCAGCGGAGATTCAGGCGGGGATGAAAACGGAAAGAAAACCTTCGGGATCATAATCGCGGTTCTTTGCTCCCTCGGGCAGGGACTCAGCATGGTTTTCACGAAACTCGGAATAATCGGCGGTACCGTTACAAAACCTTTGGACCCTTTCGCAACCTCTGTAATAAGAACTTTCTTCGGAGGTATCATCATCTGGGGCATAGTATTCTTCAGCGGAAAAACAAAAAGCGTAATCGGATCAATGAATAAAAAAGCAGGCTTGAAAACCCTGGTTCTCGGTTCGCTGATCTCCGTGATTGGGATCTGGCTGCTGCTGTTCGCTCTCACGCATAGCAAGGTGGGCGTCGCGGCGACCCTCGGCTCGATGATGCCCGTTATGATTATCCCCATTGTGTTCGTGATGAAAAAAGAAAAAACCGGAGCGAGGGGAATCATAGGTTCTATAATATCCGTCGCAGGCGTGGCTGTATTGATGTTGGCATAGATGATTTCTTTGAAAAACCTGTATCTTGTCATTCCGGCCGAAGAGCCGGAATCTAATGTATATAATTCTTCTTAATTAGATGCCGGATCCCCGCATCGAGTGCGGGGCAGGCAGGTCCGGCATGAAATCCGCAGGATTCTGTAAATCCGCAGGATTCTGTAAATCCGCAGGATTCTGTAAATCCGCAGGATTCTGTACAAGGCAAGAATAACAGGTTTTTCAAATATCTCTTGACAGAACAAAAAAGCGGGTCCAGGCGGGAGGGCCTGAACCCGCTTATGAATCAGGAGAGATGATCAGAATTTTATCTGATAGCTCCCTTTCAGGAATATGCTCTGGCGCGTTTGGTAGTATTGCGCAAGGTCATCCGGGTCTATCCATTGGTCATCCCGCCAGGACTTGTTTTCGTAAAGTGAACCGTAGCCAAGATGCAAAACGGTTTGCGGATTCAGCTGATAGGAGAGCAGCAAATCCGTAAGCACTATTTCCCTGTAGCTGTCATATTGAATCAGCGCTCTCAAAAACAGATGCTCGTCGAACTGGTAGGTGGATTTGGACTTGAAGATGGAGACACTATACAATTCCGAACCGTCGATCTTGGATGTCATTCGCAGATACGTATAGTCGAAATACTGTGTAAAGTTATCGTTCGGCTGGATGGTCGCATCAATATCGAAATATATACGGTCACCCACCATCGGATTTTCATCGTCATAGTAACTCCTGTCACCGATTAGAAAATTGAAATAATTGTTAAGCCAGTTCGTCCATTGGGCTTGCCCCTGGAACTGGAAATTAGATCCACTGAGTTGCTTGCCTTTCCAATATTCACTGAACTCACTGTAATCCAGCCTGAGAGATGCTTGTTTCGTTAAAAGCATCCGTAGCGAAATGATATAATAGTAATCATCCTCGCCTGTAACAAGGTCATGGATGTAATATCCCCAAAAGAAAGGGTTGATTCGTTTTATCCAGGAAAGGTTTTCGTCCTCGGTATAGAAATTCGGTCCTATATATGTCATGTACCTGTCAATGTCGCCTCTCTGGTAAAAGGCGGTGTCCATCCTGAAATCCCTGCCCATATGTTCCCAAATGAGACACGCATCCAGAGGTTTCGATTCATACCACATATTCGCGGACCAAGCAGAACCTTTGGTTTCATCGAGGGTTTCCCATTCTTTTGAAAAGCTTTGCAAAAAGTTTGCGCTGACCGAGAATCCACCCGAATGCCACCGGATGTCTCCGCCGGCAACACGGTTATATCCGCCAGCGAAATCAGTGCTCGTGAAAAGCGCGCCGAAATAACTGCTTTTATCGAAGCTGTATTTAACCCTTCCGCCGAGATATAGTTCATTATCGCCGAGGTTCGGATTCGGGTCCTCGCCTTCCCCGTAATCCCTGCCCTGCCATTCGTCACCGGCGCCGAGAATTCCAAACGCAAGGTTCCCGGATTCTCCGCTGACCCGAAGCCCCCACTCCGGATTTACGATATACCTTGTATGGAATACCGTGTACATATTGTTATCTCCGGAGCCGGCGCCGGCGACATTAAAGAGATTCCCCGCTTCCATAAAGAACGGCCTCTTTTCGCTGTAGAATATCGGATATCTCTGGTTGACGAGAACCTGGAACGAATCGCTCTCCACCTGGCTGAAGTCGGGATTATACGTAAAATCCGCTGTCATCGTTGAAGATATTCCATACTTCATTGTAATGCCCAAATCCGATTTATCATCCGCCGCAGACCATTTTCCCGGCGTCTGCCTGTCCCAAATGCTGCCGTAGGTCACCGAAGGCAATACTTCAAGAAGAAGCTGGTTGTTCAATTCGCCATAAACAATCTTCCCCATCGAATCCATAACCCCGACGCCCGGTTTGATTTCGGGCCAGGAACCGCTCGTCCCCAAACGAGATATCTGACGCGAGAAAATGATGTTCATCTCCGAATCTTTTCCGCTAGCGAACCTGAAATTTTTAAGCGGCAGCCTGACCTCGACGATATAACCGTCTTTGGTAATCTTCCCGGCGCTGTCGAAGATATAATCGGGAGACGAATCATCACTCCCCGTCGAGGATGACCTATAAGCGTCGGACTGCATCCCATCCGGGTTTATAAAGAATTCGTATGCGAACTGTCTTCCGCCGCAGGTGTCTATCGCGAAGCCCACCCAGTCGTCGCTCCAGTTGTTGTCGTGCTTGGTGATGGAGGTTTTTATCTTATCCGGTTCGGTATCGTAGCAATAAAAAGCGAAATAAAGGTTATCCGGGTCATACGCCAGATAAACCGCTGTTTTCTGCGGAAGAGCTTCGCCATAGAGGGGATTATATGTCATAAAAACATCGTCAACCGTCGGGCCTTTCTGCCAGACCTCGTCATCGAGAACACCGTCAATCTTGGGCGGAGTTTGCGCTAGGACCGGTTTCAGGTCGAACAGGTTTTGTTTTTGATCCGAATCAGCTTTTGCGGCAACGAGTGGCAGAATCAGAAAAAAGAGCATGTAAAAAATTATTTTTTTTATCATATTTCACCTATTTTATATTTGTTGATATTTGGAACTTTTAAAAATATGTTGACTTGACGCCGGGCTGAAAAAAGCAATTTTAAAAGAACACATCCTACAATTGATTAGACGCAGAAAGACATAATATGGTTGCTTTGCAAAATGAAAAAATATTTGAAAAAGCTTTTCGGCTTGATTTAAAGTCCGCCGTGAAATAAATTCTTCTTATGATACCGCATAATAAGGGCATCATCTTCGATCTCGCCGGGTATTCCATCCATGACGGCCCCGGCATACGGACGACTGTCTATTTCAAGGGCTGTCCGCTGAATTGTTTATGGTGTCATAATCCGGAAGGGATCAGTCCGAAGCCGCAGATTTCATATTGGAAGGATCGGTGCATAGGCTGCGGGAACTGCATTTCCGCCTGCCCGAACGGAGCTGTTTTTCGGGAAGCTGATAACTCGATTGGAATTGACCAATCCAAATGCGTTGCCTGCGGCGCCTGCTCGGAAGGCTGCAACAGCCTTGCCCTTGAGCTCGTGGGAAAAGAGATCGCTGTTGATGAACTGATGGCTGTCATTGAAAAGGATAAACCGTTTTACGAGGAATCCGGCGGAGGCGTCACCTTTTCCGGCGGTGAACCGTTTATGCAGCCGTTCTTTTTGCAGAAAGTTCTATCAGAATGCCGGGAAAAAAAGATTCATACGGCAGTCGAGACATCCGGCTTCTGCGATCCCGAAATCTTCATGGAAACCGCGGAAAATATTGATTTATTCTTGTTCGACATCAAGCTGATGGATTCCGCACGCCATCAAAAAGCTACTGGCTTGCCCAACGAACGGATTCTCGAAAACCTGTCGAACCTGATTGAAAAGGACTATAATGTAATCGTCCGTTTCCCTTTGATACCGGGGATAAACGATGATAATGAAAATATCGAATCTTTGGGACGGTTCTTATCGGAGATGAAGAGGATTCCCGCGCTGCATATCCTCCCGTTCCACGACCTCGCCCGGGAAAAAGCGCTCCGCTTCGGAGGGCAATATAAAATGACAGGCATAAAACCGCCGGAAAAAGAAGAAGTAGAAATAATCGCCGATGCTCTGCGTAAAAAAAATATTGAAGTAATCATAGGGGGTTGATTATGAACGACAAGGTGAAAATGCTCAGGGAGCAAAGCCTCGCAGCCATCCCGTCTATATCCGTCGAAAGAGCTCTCCTTGTGACGGATTTTTATAAAAACAATTCGATCAACCTTTCCGCCCCGATGCGGCGCGCCCTCGCCTTCAAACATATAATGGAAAACAAGACAATTTGCATAAATGACGGCGAGCTGATTGTCGGCGAAAGGGGGCCTGCGCCCAAAGCGACACCGACTTACCCGGAGATATGCTGCCACTCGGCGGAAGACCTGAAGATTTTGGACAGCCGCGAGAAAACCTCTTTCAAGGTTGATGCCGGAACCCTGCGGATTTATGAGAATGAAATAATCCCCTTCTGGAAGAGCAAGACGATACGCGAGAAGATATTCGCGGAGATGGACGAGGATTGGAAAGAGGCATACAGCGCCGGGGTGTTCACCGAGTTTATGGAACAGCGCGCTCCGGGTCATACCGTCCTCGACGATAAAATATATAAAAAAGGGTTCAAAGATTTTATAGCGGACATTCATAAAAGCATTGCGGAACTGGATTTCTTCGGCGATCCGGAGGCATACGAAAAACGCGAGCAGCTCCGGGGTATGGAGATTGCGGCGCAGGCGATTATAACGTTCGCCGAACGGCATTCCGAAAAAGCCCGCGAACTGGCCGCGGCGGAGAAGAATCCGCAGAGGAAGAAAGAGCTGGAACGGATCGCGGAAGTCTGCCTGCGCGTCCCGGCCGACGCCCCGCGCGATTTTTACGAAGCCCTTCAATGCTACTGGTTTGTCCACCTGGGCGTCATAACCGAGTTCAACACGTGGGACGCGTTCAACCCCGGCCGGCTCGACCAGCATCTCTATCCTTTTTATAAGAAAGGTCTCGAAGACGGCTCGCTCACCGGGGAATCCGCGCGCGAGCTGCTTCAATGCTTCTGGATCAAGTTCAACAACCAGCCTGCCCCGCCGAAGGTGGGAGTCACCGCGGAGGAGAGCGGGACATACACGGATTTCGCGCTGATAAACGTCGGCGGCTTGAAAGAGGACGGCACGGACGGCGTGAACGATCTTTCGTTCCTCATCCTTGACGTTATCAAGGAGATGCGGCTGCTGCAGCCGAGTTCCTGCGTCCAGGTGAGCCGCCAAAGCCCGGATGCGTTCCTGAAAAAGGCGTTCGACATCATCAAGACCGGTTTCGGCCAGCCGTCCGTGTTCAACACGGACGCGATCATCCGGGAACTGATGCGGCAGGGGAAGAGCATCATAGACGCCCGCAACGCAGGCTCCAGCGGCTGCGTGGAGATAGGCGCGTTCGGCAAAGAGAACTACAACCTGACAGGCTATTTTAATATGCCGAAGGTTCTCGAGCTTACGCTTAACGACGGGCTCGATCCGCGGACCGGTAAACAGTTGGGGCTGCATACCGGCGATCCCGCTTCGTTCAGGGATTTCGGGGAACTCCTTGCGGCGTACGAAAGCCAGATCAACCACTTCGTGGATATCAAGATCAAGGGAAATTCCATCATCGAGCGGCTCTATGCCGGTTACCTCCCCGCCGTGTTCCTTTCCGTAATCATTGACGACTGCATCAAGAAGGGAAAGGATTACCACGACGGCGGCCCCAGATACAACATTTCATATATTCAAGGCGTTGGACTGGGGACGCTGACGGACGCGTTTGCCTCACTCAAGTGGAATGTTTACGACAAGAAAAAAATCACGATGAACAAACTGCTCGAGACGCTGAAAAAAGATTTTAAAGGGGACGAGAACACAAGGCTGATGCTCGTAAACAAGACGCCGAAATACGGCAACGACGACGATTATCCCGATTCGATTATGCGGCAGCTCTTCGAGATATACTTCCGCGCGATAGACGCACGGCCCAATACGAAGGGCGGATCGTATTGCATCAACCTCCTGCCGACCACCGTGCACGTATATTTCGGCTCGGTCATCGGCGCGCTGCCGGACGGACGCAAAGCCGGCATGCCGCTCTCGGAAGGTGTGTCGCCCGTCCAGGGGGCCGATACGCACGGGCCGACGGCCGTAATCAAGTCCGTCGCGAAGATGGACCATCTCCGCACCGGCGGGACGCTGCTCAATCAAAAATTCGCTCCCCAGCTCCTCGAAGACGAAACCGGCATAGATAAAATGGTGAGCCTCGTGCGGACATATTTCAAACTGAACGGCCATCACATCCAGTTCAACGTCGTGAATGCGGAGACCTTACGCGAAGCGCAAAAGAATCCCGAAAAGTACAGAGGCTTGATCGTCCGTGTCGCCGGATACAGCGACTACTTCAACGACGTCGGCAAATCCCTCCAGGACGAGATCATCCGCCGCACCGAGCATCAGGGGTTCTGATTTTATTCAAAAGCTAAGACAATGGAGAATTATTTCTTGATAAATGAGATATTAGAATTGTATATTGAAAATAATATAAACTGACTTATAATTTCAAGATACTTTTAGGAATATATTAAGGTTTGCTTATTTGTCTCACAGGAGAAATATTTAATAATTTAATAGAAACTTGCAAAAGGAAGTATTCTTAACATGCTGAAAGAAATTATTATTAAGGATTTGTTTAATACCTATAATTATGATCTGAATATGAAGGATAATAATCTAACAATTATCACAGGCCCGAATGGTTATGGAAAAACTACTATACTTAAGATAATATCTGGTTTATCTCATTTCGATATATCGTTTTTATTAAGTTTATCTTTCAGCGAGATACATTATGAATTTGATAATCGAGATCCAATTAGTATAATAAAGAAAAAAGATGAACTTATTATCTATGAAAACAATATTGAATTAAAAAAAATATCTAAAGATAATTTAAAAAATACTCTTCGAGAAATATCTAAAATTCCTTTCATTGCTCCTTATGACGAAGGTTTATGGCTTGATAAACGTACTAATAGAATATTTAATACTGAAGAACTCTTAATATTCAGTGATGACTATGAAAATCTTGAAAAACCCTTTAAAATAAATCCCTTCGGTAATTTGCATAATATTCCGATAGTATATTTAATAAAGGAACAAAGATTAATTGGTACTAAAAGAAGGAGAAGAGAATATTCTTATTCTCGTTATAGAGAAGATTTTTCTTCTAATAATGTAGAAAACTATGCTGAAGATTTAAAACGAACAATTTTTGAAATATTAGCTGAATTTTCTAAAAAAGCACAAGATCTTGATAGCAGTTACCCAAGAAGATTATTTGATCAAACGAAAACTATTTCAAAAAACAGCTTTGAAAAACGATATGAGAAGGTTAAAGAAACTCAAAGTTTATTAAAAAAATATGGTTTTCAAACCATCACATTAGATGATAAACCAACATTTAAAAGTGAAAATTCGAGGGCATTACGTGTATATTTAAATGATATTGAAAAGAAACAAAAAATATTTGCTAATTTAAGTGAAAAACTGGAAACATTCACGAGAATAGTAGAGAAGAGAAATTTTCCTAATAAAACTTTAGAGATCTCACAAGATCATGGATTTAGATTTTTAACACCTTCAAATAAACCAATATCCTTATCTAAGTTATCATCAGGAGAACAGCAAGTAATGGTCCTTTTCTATGAATTAATTTTCAAAGTCGAAAAGTATTCATTAGTGCTTATTGATGAACCAGAACTCTCCTTACATGTTGCTTGGCAAAAAAGATTTCTTGATGATTTAATAGAGATTATTAATTTAAACAAAATTAGTGTTATCACAGCAACACATTCTCCTCAAATAATAAATGATAAATGGGATCTAACTATTGACTTAGAGGAATTAATTGAAAAAATATCTTGATATAAATGACTTAATAAATTCCATCAGACTAGAAATTAGAAATCCAATAAGCAAAAACAGCATTTGGATTGTTGTTGAAGGTATATCAGATATAAAGTTGTACTCAAAATTTTTTAATAAAAAATATGTGCATTTTGAAGAAGCATTAGGTGGAGAAAAAGATCTAACAGATGTTGTTATTACTCTGTACTCTGAAACAAAGAGAGTAATTGGAATTCGTGATGCCGATTTTATTAGGTTAGAAGGAATGGAAATTGAAGAATTTCCTATTTTCCTTTCAGATCATCATGATTCAGAAATGATGATTATTGTAAGTGATTCATCATATAAATCTCTATTGTCTGAATATTGTAATTCTTCACTTGATGAATACGATAAACTACGTATCGACATCCTTAGATCTATAACATTTATTGCTGGAATCAGATGGATAAATTGGCGAGAAAACCTAAAATTAAACTTAAAAAATCTTAAATTTGGCGCATTCTTTAATGCTTATTCTTTAGAATTAAATAAATCTGATATGTTAGAAGTAATACATAGTAGATCACCTAATAAATTAAGACAACTTTCAATAGAAGAAGTTGAAAAAACAATAAATGATGTCGATGATCTTTTCAATTTATGTAATGGACATGATTTTATAAAAGTATTTTCTTTATATGCTTCTTATAAAGGAAATATTAGAGCTAAACCGTGTAATATTGCTTCTTCCCTAAGATGTTCTTTTGCAGAACAAGATTTTCAAAAAACATTATTGTATAAAGAATTAAAGAAGTGCGAATTGAAAACAGGATTTGTTCTTTTTTAATCTTACTTCTATAATAAGTCCGCGACCTGTTTCACATAGTTTATACATACTATTAAATCGTATTTTAAACCTTTTTGTAGCAAGTAACATACCTACATCATTAGATAAAAGCCTCTCATGCCCGGGGCAGCTTCGCGGGGCTGTGACTAGGCATTCAAGTAATACTCATATTCATTAGATACCGCATCGTCGCTTCGCTCCGTCCGGTATGACATTTTAAATGATTGCTGCAAGCCTGACACCACACCTGTCGTCATTCTGAAGCAGGCCCCAGAAGGGAAACCCATGAACAATCTGTTATTAGGTAATACTCGGCGGATTCAAGTCTCCGTACTTGAATCCGCGAAATTAAACTCTTGAAAATACTGGTTCAATTGCGGAGAATTGAACCAGCGGAGCTTCGAAGAATCCCAGGGAATGACAGTCATTTCGAGGCTTGAAATAAGCGGCGGTTCGGCGAAAATAGTTTCAATGAAAGGCCTGATTATAATTGGCGTGGATACCGGCGGGACTTTTACGGATTTCGTATATTTCCGGGACGGCAGGATAACGGCCGGCAAGGTTCGCTCCACGCCGGAGAACCCGTCGAAGGCGATCCCGCAGGGAATCTCACAGTACATACAAGACGGCAGAGGCAGGCTGGGCCTGATCGTCCACGGCTCCACGGTCGCCACGAACGCCCTTCTGGAACGTAAAGGCGCGCGCATCGCCCTTATCACGACCTCCGGTTTCGAGGACGTCCTCTTCATCGGCAGGCAGGCCCGCCGCAAACTCTTCTCTATCTCCGGCGAGACGCGGGATTACATAATGGACAGGCGCGACTCTTTCGGCCTTGAAGAGAGAACTGACTATAAGGGAAATATTCTTAAAGAAGTTGATTCCCGCAAGCTCAAAGAAATCATAGAAAAAATTAATAAAAGAAAGATCGGGGCTGTCGCGGTCTGCCTGATCAATTCATACGCGAACGGCAAAAACGAGGCGGTCATAAAAGCCGCCCTCGGCCGCGCCGGAATCCCTTCGTCCATCTCCAGCGCCCTTTTGCCGGAATACAGGGAATATGAAAGGACCGCAACGACCGCCGTCAACGCATACCTGATGCCTGTCGCCGGGAAGTACCTCGCCGACCTGCGAAAAGAACTGAGCGGCGTCAATTTGCAGATTATGCAGTCCAACGAGGGGTACATCTCGGCGGAACAGGCGGCCCGTGAGCCGATCCGGATGGCGCTCTCCGGTCCAGGGAGAATTTGTGGCTAAATATGAAGAGAAGCAAGGTGTTGCTTCAGAATCGTGCCTCCCACTCTGTACAAGGTTAATCCAGAAAAAAATCTTGAGTTCAATCATCCATCGAAGTAATATTGATAAAGAAGGGTTCCCTTTGTATTTCAATCATCATAAGGGAAATTGTCTTAACGGAATTCTTCACATTATTAATTTGAAAGGAGACCTATGAAGTATTCGTTCCTTATCAAGATTGCGTTTTTTATAATGATCACCGTACTGGTCTTTTCCGCGTTATCAGAGGCAGGATACTGGCAGCGGCAGGGGGAAGCGTATTATCTTCTTAAAGACGCGAAAAACGGAGGTCGCTCATGGTGCGATCTCCGGTCCTGCTCCTTTAATTCGGCAAGTATCAGCGTCGCCGATTTGTTCGGGAACGACCCTACTGTCTATATAGATTATAGTTGGGATACCCCTCGCAATATAATAAAACCGGGTGATATTCTTGATGTTCATGCATCTTTTGCAAGGAAAAACGTCATGGGATCCCTGGTTGAAGGTGGTTCGGGTTTAGCGTACTTTTTGGATTT
>Ga0315290_10001927_pt1 | contig 14454 bp, 9 predicted proteins | sample YL17G12_0_MG_FD_203627 | JGI IMG/M metagenome (GOLD analysis project Ga0315290, IMG submission 203627) | Sediment microbial communities from Yellowstone Lake, YNP, Wyoming, USA - YL17G12_0 | ecosystem: Environmental > Aquatic > Freshwater > Lake > Sediment | place: USA: Wyoming | collected... | reverse complement strand
CGCGGCGTGTGCGGCGGCCATCGAAGCGGGCTCGGTGCTCGTGGCCTCGGCGCGACCCGACCGGCCCGGCTGGCTGCCCGCATCGCTTCCGGGCGTCTACGCCGTCACTGCCGACGATACCCTTGCGCTCGGCGACGTCCGGACTCGCGGGCCGATGCAACTCCTGGCCTCGGGCAGGCCGCGGGACCTCGAGTTCGTGTCGCGGGACGGCAACCTGTCCGGGCACTCGTTTGCGTGCGCGCGGGGTCTGGTTTACGTCGTGCGGCAGGCGCGTGCTGCAACGTGAGATCGGCGTGCGCACCGCCGTCGACACACGCTCCGCGATCGCCGTGACAGCGCACCTGTTGCGCGCCGCGGCACGTGATCGCCGGCTCCGCAACGGTGCGCGACACGCGGCGCGAGCCGCCTCGTCAACCGGTCTCTGCGAAATTCGGCCGCCGGCGCTCGCCGAAGGCCGCGATGCCTTCGCGGGCGGCCGCCGTGCAGGCGCTCTGCCCGAAAGCGCGGTAGCCCACCTCGAGCGCGGCGGCGAGCGTCGGCGCGCGCGCCGCCGCGCGAATCGCGTCCTCCATCAGCCCGATCACGGTCGGGCTGACGGCCATTCCGTTGGCCGCAACGGGTTCGATCGTGTCGAGCGGCGGGACCGCGACCGCGCCAACCGCGAGTGCGCGCGGGCGCCCGGCAAGCGCATGCACCTCGCCGATCGCCTGGGCGACGAGTGTGTGCTGATCGCCGGCCAGCGCCGCGACGATCCCGAGTTCGTGCGCGCGCACCGCCGTGAGCTTCTCGGCCCGGCGCAGCATCCCATCGAAGACCGCGGCGGCAGCCGGCCAGCGGCGATAGGGCACGACCATCGCGCCGATCCCGGGCAGGATGCCGAGCGTGATCTCGGGGAACTGCATCCACGCGTCACGCATCGCCACGAGGGCGTGGCAGCGCATCGCGAGCTCGAAGCCGCCACCCAACGCGATGCCGTTGAGCGCGGCCACGACGGGCTTCTCCATCGCGTCGAGGTGCACGAGCAGCCGCGAGCAGTCACGGGCGTACTGCGCGGACGCATCGGCATCGCCCAGCAGCGAAGGAAATCGACCGATGTCGGCACCGGCGCAGAACGCGCGCGTGCCGTAGCCGACGAGGACGAAGCCGGGCACGGCGTCGTCCCGCTCGTACCGCCGGAGGATGTCGAGGATCTCGTCGGTCATCTCGTCGTGCAGCGCGTTCAGGGCCTCGGGCCGGCGCAGCGTGATCACCTTGACGCCGTCGACGTCGTCGACGAGGACGTGCCGCTCGAAACGCTGGTAGTCCGGCAGCGCGCGTTTCGGCGTCGGCATCCCGGGCCGTTCGCGCGCGAAGCGTTCGACGATGCGCGCGGCTTCCGCCGGACCGAGATCGCGCATGAGTTCGAGCGGCCCGCGCCGGAAGCCCAGCGCGACCCGGCAGCCGAGATCCAGGTCCGCCGCGCCGCCGATCCCGCGATCGAGGATGTCCGCGGACTGCGACAGGAGCACGCCCAGCAGGCGGTCGCGAATCGCCGCCTCCGTGTGCGGCGCGACGTCGACGCGCTTGCCGGGTGCGACGGTGACCCAGTGGTCGACCGAGCGGAAGATCGGCGCCGGCCGATAGTGTTCGCCTTCCTCGTCCGCCTGCAGCGTGTTGGTCTCGACGATGATCGGGTTGCCGCGCGCGAGGTTCAGCACGAAAAACGGCCCCGCATGCACGAACTGGGCGGCCACGCTGTCGATTTCGGCCGCGGTCGCGCGGTCGAGCAGCAGCGCCGCCTCGTTGCACCAGTTGTCGAAGATGCGGTCGAGCATGAAACACGCCGCATCCGCCGTCGTGAGCGGCAGCTTGCCGGTCGCGCAGAACACGCGGCGCAGATGATCCACGAGGCCGGGCCCGGCGCCCGGCCAGTCGATCACCTCGACCGCGGGATTGCGCCATGCGGGCGCGAAGAAGTGCGTGACCGTCGCGCGCTGCGGATGCCGCATCGCGGCGAAGATCCGCGCGGCGGGAAGCGAGCTCGTGTTCGACGTGACGAGGGTCTCCGCGGCCACGCGCGCCTCGACGGCGGCGAAGATCCGGCGCTTGAGCGCGAGGTTCTCGGTCGCGGCCTCGATCACCCAGTCGCAATCGGCGATGGCGTCGTAGTCGGTGCTGCTGCGCAGGTTTCGAGTCACCGCGGCGGCCTCGTCGGCGCTCATCTTGCCGCGCGCGACCGCCTTTTGCGCGTACTCGCCGAAACGCGCTTGCGCGGCGTCGAGCGCGGGCTGCGCGATGTCGACGAGCGTCAGCACGAGGTCCGGCAGCGCGCTCTTGAGGTAATAGCCGATGTCCGGCCCGATCGCGCCGGCGCCGATGATCGCGACGTGCCGCGGCAGCGGGCGCACGGGAGCGTGCAGGAGGGGATTCGCACAACGAGGATTCAAGAGAGCCTCCGGGACGTGCAGGGAAACCGGAGCTTATCGCGCGCCGCCGGCGCCCGGCGGGCGATCGTCGACGGAAAGCGGGCTCACCGCAACGCGCGGCAGGCTGGGCGAAACCAGGATCGCGCCGAAACAGCCGAGGTAGATCGCGAACGCCGCGATCCACGCGAGGCCGGCCACGAAGATCCAGGGCTCGCCGACGCCCGCGAGCGGGGCAGCGACCCGCAACAGTGCCGCGAGCTGGATCAGCAGAAATGCGCCGACCATCGCCCGTGGCGGCACGAGCGGCCGGCCCGTATGTCGCAGCGCGACCCGCGTCATCAGGCCGAGCATCATCGAGCCCAGCGCGCCGACCGTGAACGCGTGCAGCGAGCCGCTCCCCGCGCCTTCGATGCCGAGATCGCCCAGGCCGAGAAGCAGGAACGCGAGCACCATCCACGCGTAGCCGAGATGCATCGTCCACAAGAGCGGAACATCGCGCACCTTCCACCCGCGCCAGCGCAACATCCGCGCCGCGTGCACCGCGAACGCGACCAGCGCCGCCAGCGCGCGCCAGTGCCGCGGCGCGTCGCCGAGATCCACGGCCGCCAGCACGAACACCGCGCCGATCGCCCCCACCTCGAGCGGCATCAGGAAGGGCACCTGGTCGCCGCGGCCGGTCGCGCGCAGATGATTGCCGGTGAACACCGGTGCGAACACGCCCGCCTTCAGCGCGAACAGCAGCACGACCGCATAGAGTGCGGTCATCAATCCGGCCTCGACCCGGCCCGCGAGAAACAGGACGTCGCCGGAGAGCATCCCGACGAGCACGATCAGGAGCAGCAGGTAATTGCGGTTGGCGACGCGCCAGAGCTGCGGGCCGAGAACCGCCAGCAGCGCCGCATAGAGCGCGCCATCGGCGGCGATCGTGAGCGGGAGCGGAAGCGCGCCGATGGTCCAGAACGCGGCACGCCCGGCAAGCCAGAGCGCCACCAGGCCGGCGAGCGGCGCGCCGCGAATCTCGGGCGTGCCGGCCCAACCGGGCAACGCCGTCAGCACCGTCGCGCAGATGATGGCGGCCGCGAATCCAAACAGCATCTCGTGGCCATGCCAGAGGTGCGGCGCGAGCATCCCCTGCGGAAAACCCGCGTAGCCGGCGCGCGCCGCGAGCCAGATCGCCATCAGCACGATGCCGTACGCCATCCCGAGCGCGCAGAACGGCCGGAACGGACTGGCCCACAGGGGCGCATACGGGAGCTCGAACGAAGCCATCGGTGGCGTGGTCCCGCGAACGTTCCGGCGTGGATCGGAAACCGTCGATTGACACCGGACGGCGAATTGTATACCGTACCCATTATACAGCATACATTTGCGCTCGCTACCCCGCCTGCTCCCGTGACGCCCGCGCTCAAACCCGTCGATCGCCCCGCCGGACTCGCCGACCAGGTGTACAAGACCCTGCGCGAGTATCTCGGCGGTCGCGTCATCGTGCCGGGTCAGCGGTTGCAGGAAGCCGCACTGGCGCTGCAGTTGGGCGTCTCCCGCACGCCGGTCCGCGAGGCGCTCGCGCGGCTCGAAAGCGACGGTCTGGTTGCGGCGGAAGGCCGCAGTTTCATCGTACCCGTCCTGTCCGATGCGGATGTCGACGAAATATACGAGCTGCGCGGCCTGCTCGAGCCGGCCGCGCTCGCCCAGGTGGCCGAGTCCATGGCGGATCCCAGGATGCTCGCGCGGATCGCGGCGGCGCTGCGCGCGGCCGAAGCGGCCAACGCCAAAGGCGACGCCGAAGCCTTCATCGAGGCGAATGCCTGCTTTCACGCGGCGTGGCCCGATCTCGTCACCAATCGCCGGCTGCTGCGCGCGATCGCGCTCAACGCGGGCCACATCCGTTACCTGCGGGTGCTGACGCTCAACAACGTCGCTGCCCGCAAGGCCGCGCTGGCAGGCATGAAGAACATCCTCGCCGCACTGCGCAAACGTGACGGCGAGCGCGCACGGCGCGTGATGCACGAACATCTGGGTGTCGCCCGCCGGCACCTCCGTCTCGTCCTCGACGACATCCGGCGCGAGGTCGCGGCCGGGGCCCCGGCCGTGTCCGCGGAACGGCCTTAGCGCCGTCGCCACGCGCCGCCACACCCGGACTGCCCATGCGAGCCGAGATCCCCTACGGCGCCTACTGGAGCACGCCGTTCGCGCGCTGGCAGGGAAGCCTCGCCCACCTGCACAGCATCGAGTTCGCAGCCCACGTCGCGCGGAACGAACTCGCCCGGCGCGGCATCGCGCCGGAGTCTCTGGACTACGGCGTGCTCGGCCTGTCGGTGCCGCAGCCGCACGCGTTCTACGGGTTGCCGTGGCTTGCCGGCCTCGCCGGCGCCGGCACCGTCGCCGGACCGACGATCATGCAGGCCTGCGCGACGGGCGTGCGGGTGCTGCTGGCCGCGGCGCAGGAGATCGAGGCCGGCATGGCCGACGTCGCGCTCGGCGTGACCTGCGACCGCACGTCGAACGGCCCGCACCTTTATTATCCGAACCCGCGCGGCACGGGCGGCACGGGCACCCACGAGGACTGGGTGCTGCAGAACTTCGACTGCGATCCGTTGGGACCGCATTCGATGCTCGACACGGCCGAGAACGTGGCGCGCAGGCATGGTTTCACGACCGCCTTGCAGCACGACATCGTGCTCCGGCGCGAGGAGCAGTACCGGATGGCGCTCGCCGACGATTCGGCGTTCCTCAAGCGGTTCATGCCGTTGCCGTTCGACGTGCCGAACGCAAACTTCCGCAAGACGCTCACCACGCTCGCCGGCGACGAAGGCGTCAACCTCTCGACGCCGGAAGGACTCGCGCGCCTCAAGCCGATGCAGCCCGGCGGCACGGTCACCTTCGGCGGGCAGACGCACCCCGCGGACGGCAATGCGGCGATTCTGGTGGTGGCCCCCGGCCGGGCGGCCGAACTCTCGTCGCAGCCGAAGATCGCAGTGCGCCTGCGGGGCTTCGGGCAGGCACGCGTGCCGTTGGGAGAGATGCCCGAAGCGGCGGTCCCGGCGGCGCGACGCGCGCTCCTGCACGCGGGACTCGCGATCGGGCAGATCGACGCGATCAAAACGCACAACCCGTTCGCGCTGAACGACCTATTTTTCGCGCGAGCGATGGGCGTGGACGCCGCGACGATGAACAACTACGGCTGCTCGCTGGTATGGGGCCACCCGCAGGCCCCGATGGGTACACGGTCGGTCATCGAATTGATCGAGGAGCTGACTCTGCGCGGCGGAGGCCGCGGACTGTTCGCCGGCTGCGCCGCCGGCGACTCCGCGATGGCGCTCGTGCTCGAGGTCGGCGACAGGCAGTAGCGCGCGCCAGCATCGCGGCGAGAGCGCCGCGACGCCGCGATCGGCGCTGCCCCGCGCAGGCGCGGGGCGCGCGGAAGGAGGGAGACATGGATCTGTCCGACTGGATCGATCGGCATGCGGCGTTCGCGCCGGAAAAGGTCGCGCTCGTCTGCGCCGGCCGGCGCCACACCTATGCGGACTTCGCGCGCGCGATCCTGCGGACCACAGCCGCGCTTGCCGCCTGCGGCACCGGTCGCGGCGACCGCGTCGCGCATCTCGGCTACAACGGCGTCGAGCAGCTCTGCCTGCTCTTCGCCTGCGCTCGGCTCGGCGCCGTGTTCGCGCCGCTGTCGTGGCGGCTCGCCCCGGCCGAGCACCGTGCGATGCTGGCCGACTGCCGCCCGCGCGTGCTGGTCGTCGCCGATCCGTTCGTCGAACCCACGGCTGGCATTCTCGACCCGGTCGCGGCGACCGTCCGCGTGGCGCTCGGCGCCGCGCGTGACGGCTGGCTGTCGTACGACCGATTCCAGGAGTGCGGTGAATCGCCGCCGCCCCGTGTTGCCGATACCCGTTACGCATCGCCGGTGCTGCTCTGCTACACGTCCGGCTCCACCGGCGCACCGAAAGGCGTGGTGCTGACGCAGAATGCGCTGTTCCACAACGCGATCAACAGCATGCACATGCACGACTTCGTGAGCAGCGACGTCGTGCTGACCACGCTGCCGCTGTTCCACGTCGGTGGACTCAACATCCAGACGCTGCCGGCGCTGCATTGTGGCGCGACGGTCGTGCTGCACCCGCGGTTCGACCCGTCGCAGGCGATCGACGCGCTGCTGCACGACGGCATCACGCTGACCGTGCTGGTGCCGGCACAGCTCGAACTCCTGGCGCGCGAGGAACGCTGGCGGACCGCCGATCTTTCGCGGCTTCGCGCGATCACCACCGGATCGACGATCATCTGCGAGGCCTTCGTGCGCCGGAACCTGCAGCGCGACGTGCCGCTGCTTCAGGTCTACGGCGCGACCGAGACCTGCCCGATCGCCGCGTACCAGCGGATCGACGACGCGGCGCTGCATCCGGGCTCGGTCGGCAAGCCGGCGCTGCATTGCGATCTCAGGATCGTCGACGAAGCCGGCCGCGACGTGCCCGCCGGCGCGACCGGCGAAATCCTCGTTCGCGGCCCGAACGTGATGGATGGCTACTGGAACAAGCCGCTTGATACGGCCGCGGCGCTCGATACTGGCTGGTACCACACCGGCGACGTCGCGCACGCCGATGCCGACGGTTACCTTTACGTCGACGGGCGGTGCCGCGACGTGATCATCTCCGGTGGCGAGAACATCTATCCCGCCGAGATCGAGAATGCGCTCGCCGACTGCGCCGAGATCGCGGAGGTCGCGGTGGTCGGCCGCCCCGATGACCGCTGGGGTGAGGCCGTCGTCGCGGTCGTCGTCCCGGCGCGGGGTGCGCAGATCTCGCGCGAGAAGCTGTCCGCGTTGCTCGTCGGGCGCGTCGCCCGCTTCAAGCATCCGCGCGACGTCGTGTTCGCCGAAAGCCTCCCCCGCACGGCGCTCGGCAAGGTCAAGCGCGAAGAGCTGAAGCGCATGGCGCGGCGCGAGCCCGTCACCGGCCAGGCATGAGACATCCTGTGTCGACCTCCGGGCGCGGGAAACCGCGATGTGCCTCGGTCGTGGGTCCGGCTTCAGCCGGATGCCGGACGCCTGCGAGTCGCAAGCCGCCTGAAGGCGGCCCCACGCCGGTCGTGGGTCCGGCTTCAGCCGGATGCCGGTCGTGGGTCCGGCTTCAGCCGGATGCCGGACGCCTGCGAGTCGCAAGCCGCCCGAAGGCGGCCCCACGCCGGCGCGAGCCCGTCACCGACCGCATGAGACAGCGAAAGGATCCGTGATGGCGGCCAGAATCGGCATCGACGTCGGAGGCACGTTCACCGACTTCATCCTGACCCGGGACGAGGCCCCCCCGGTCCTGCATAAAGTGCTGTCGACCCCGGCCGATCCGTCGATCGCGGTGGTCACGGGCCTGGCCGAGCTCGCGGCAATGGTCGATCCGGCGCGTAGCTTCGAGTCGTTCGCCGCGTCGATCGAAACGATCGTCCACGGGACGACGGTCGCCACCAACGCGACGCTGACCGGGACCGGCGCGAAGTCGGCGCTCATCACGACCGAAGGCGTGCGCGACGCGCTCGAGATGCGCCGCGGCATTCGCGAGGAACAGTACAACAACGCCTACACCAACGTGAAGCCGCTCGTGCCGCGCCACCTGCGCATCGGCGTGAAGGGGCGCCTCGACCGCGCCGGCCGCGAACTCCTGCCGCTCGCGCTTGCCGACGTGCGGCGCGCGCTCGAGCACTTCCGGCAGGAAGGCGTGCAGGCGGTCTCGATCTGCTTCATGAACTCGTTCGCCAATCCCGCGCACGAGCAGGCGGCCGCCGATCTGGTCCGCGAAGCGATGCCCGACGCCTTCCTCACCGTCTCGTCCACGCTGCTGCCGTCGATCCGCTTCTACGAGCGACTGTCGACGACGGCGCTCAATTCGTATGTCGGCCCGAAGCTCAATCGCTACCTCGAGCAACTCGTCAGCCGTCTCCAAGCTGTCGAATTTCGCGGCCTCCTGCTCGTCATGCAGAGCAACGGCGGAGTCATGGCGCCGGAAGTCGCCCGCAGCAAGCCGGCGCTGACGCTGCTGTCGGGGCCCGCCGGGGGGCCCGGTGCGGGCCTGTTCTACGCGAAAGCGCTGGGGCGGAACAAGGCGATCACGACGGACATGGGCGGCACGAGCTTCGAGGCCTCGGTCGCGGTCGGCGCGCCGATCCTCGTCAACGACGGCGAAATCGCGCGCCACAAGATCGCGCTGCCGATGCTCGACATCCACACCATCGGCGCCGGCGGCGGCTCGATCGGCTGGATCGATCCCGGCGGCATGCTGCGCATGGGCCCGCAAAGCGCCGGCGCCGATCCCGGACCGGCCTGTTACATGAAGGGCGGCACGCTGCCAGCCGGAACCGATGCGAACCTCGTGCTGGGCTACCTCGACCCCGCCTATTTCGCCGGTGGCCGGATGCGGCTATCGGTCGATGCGGCGCGCGACGCGATCGCCCGGCACATCGCCCTGCCGATGGGCCTGTCGGTCGAGGACGCGGCCGCGGGGATGTTCCGCGTGGTCTGCAACAACATGGCGCAGGGTGTGCGCGAAGTGACGATCAAGCGTGGCTACGACCCGCGCGAGTTCCCGTTCATCGCCGCCGGCGGCGCCGGCCCCATCCACTCGTGCCAGATCTGCAACGAGCTCGAGATCCCGCTGCAGATCGTGCCGCGGGAGTCCTCGGTGCTATGCGCAATGGGGATGTTGCTGTCCGACCTCCAGCACGATTTCGTCCGCACCTTCGTGGCCGATCTGGCGACGCTTGACTGGGCACGGCTCGCCGCGCGGGTCGACGACATGATCGGCGAAGGCGAGCGGCAGCTCGCCGCCGAGCGCATCCCCGCCGCCGCCCGCAGTTACACGGTGACGCTCGACTGCCGCTACGTGAAGCAATATCACGAGGTCGGCGTCGGCGTCGCGCGCGAGACGATCCGCGCGCGGGACGGCGCAGCCGTCGCGCAGGGGCTGCATCGCGAGCACAACCGTCTGTACGGCTATTCGCTCGAGCACGAGAAGGCGCCGATCGAGATCATCAACGTCCGCGTGCAGGCGGTCGGCAGCACCGACAAGCCGCGCCATCCCGAAGAGGAATGGTCCGGCGCGGACGCCGCGTCGGCGCAGAAGGGCCGGCGCAACGCGTACGTCCCGGAGGACAACGCGTTTCGCCCGGTGCCGGTCTACGACGGCCACAGTCTGCACTTCGGCCAGCGCATCGTCGGGCCGGCGATCATCGAGGAAGTGACGACCGCGGTGGTGCTCACCGGGTCCTGGGATGCGATCGTCGACAAATTCGGCTCGTTCGTCCTGTACTTGAAGGGGTGCGAGGACCTGATCGAGGGCGTCCTCGCCGCGCGCAGACAGGAGGTGACGACATGAAGATCGACCCGATCCTGCTGTCGGTGTATGCGCGCACGTTCAAGTCGATCACCGACGAGATGAGCCTTTCGATGGAGCAGACGACGCGCTCGCCGATCCTGTGCGAGGCGAAGGACTTCGTCACCGGCCTCTACGATGCCGACGGCCGGATGCTGGAGCAGACCGAGAACCTGCCGATCCTCGCGTTCTCGCTGGCGCCGGTGTGCAAGTACCTCCGGCAGTACTTCGGCGACGAGATCTATCCGGGCGACGTCATCTTCCACAACGACGTGTTCAGCCTGGGCAACCAGAACAACGACGTCGCTGCCTTCAAGCCGGTGTTCTTCGAGGGCCGGCTCGTCGGCTGGACCGCGGTGAAGGGACACCAGGCCGACATCGGCGGCGCCGTCGCCGGCGGCTACAACCCGAACGCGACCGAAGTCTGGCAGGAAGGCCTGCGCATTCCGCCGGTCAAGGTCATCGAAAAGGGCAAGCTGCGCAAGGACGTCTGGGAGCTGATCTTCGCCAACATCCGGTTCGACATCGTCCGCCACGACATGCAGGCCGAGATCGGCGCCTGCACCATCGGCGAGCGGCGCCTCACCGCGCTGCTGGAGAAATACGGCGTCGACCATTTCGACGCGCACAAGAGGGCGCTGTTCGAGGCGACGCGGCGGATGATGGAGGCCGAGATCGGCAAAATCCCCAACGGCCGCTACTCGGGCGAGGGCTACGTCTACTACGACGGCCGGCACGAAGGTTCGAAATTCACGATCCGCGTCGACATCGACGTCACCGACCGCAAGGTTCGGTTCGACTACTCGCGCACCGATGCGCAGACCAACGGTTTCGTCAACGGCACGTTCACGTCGAGCGCGTCGGCGACGATCCTGACGCTCTTGCAGATGATCAACCCGGACATCCCGCACAACGAGGGGATGGTCGAGGCGATCGAGATCGTGATCCCCGAGGGGACGATCCTGAACGCGTCGTACCCGAAGGCGACGACGTTCGGCAACCACCTGTGCCCGCCGAACGCCGACGCGATCCAGCGGGCGCTGGCGCCGGTGATGCCCGACCGGGTGACCGCCGGCTGGAACAACCTGCTCTGCTCGCTCACCACCGGCATCGACCCGGAGAAGAAGGACAAGTACGTCGACATCGGCTTCATGGGACTGAAGGGCGGCTCCGGCGCGATGCGCGGCGTCGACGGCTACGACCACATCGGGATGATCGATGCGTCGGGCGGGCTGCTCGACCAGGACTACGAGATGTTCGAGCAGCAGACGCCGCACCTGCTGCTCAAGCACGAGCTCCTGCCCGACTCCGCCGGCGCCGGCCAGTGGCGCGGCGGCCTCGGTGTGGAGACCATGTTCCGGATCGGCTCCGACGACACCCAACTCGTCACGTTCGGCGACGGCGATTTCGAGCCCGCGTTCGGCCTGTTCGGCGGCGGCAAGGGCACGCTCAACTTCATCCGCCTCACGTACCCGGACGGTCGTACCGTGACGCCGAAGAACAAGGACCTGATCACCGGCGTGCCGAAGGGAACGATCTACCACCAGCAGGCGGGCGGCGGTGGCGGCTACGGCGATCCGGCGAAACGCGACCGCGCGGTGCTGCGCGAGGAGGTGAAGAACGGCGTCGTCTCGGCGCAGGCCGCGCGCGACCTCTACGGTTTGGCCGACGACGCGTAGCCGCCCATGGACTTCGAGCTCACCCCCGAGCAGCGGCAGATCCGCGATCTCTTCGCGCGCTTCGTCGACGCCGAAGTGGCGCCGCGGGCGGCGGCGATCGACGCGGCGCACGCGTATCCACGGGAACCCATGCGCCGGCTCGCGGAACTCGGGTTTTTTGCGATGCGCTATCCGGAGAATGTCGGTGGCCTCGGCCTCGACCTCGCCACGTTCTCGCTCGCGCTCGTTGAGATCGCGCGCGGTTCGATGTCGCTCGCCGGCTGCGCGGCGATGCAGGCGCTGATGGGGACAAAGTTCCTGCACCTCCTCGGCAACGACGAGATTGTCGCGCGGCTCTTCAAGCCGGCGCTCGCGGCGGAGAAGATCGGGGCGATCTGCATGACCGAACCCAACGCCGGATCCGATCTCGACAGCATCGCGACGACGGCCACGCGGGTGGCCGGCGGGTATGTGTTGAACGGGCAGAAGACGTGGGTAACCGCCGCGCCGGTCGCCGACTTCTTCACGGTGTTCGCGCGGGCGGGCGACGCGCGCAAACTGACGATTTTCCTGGTCGAGCGTCATTTCCCGGGCCTTGTCGTCGGGCGGGCCATCGACAAGATGGGCGTATGGGCGCTGCCGACTTCCGAGCTCGCGCTCGACGGCTGCTTCGTCCCGGACAGCCATCGGCTGAGCCGCGCCGAGGGCGACGGCGAGGAGCACCTGCGGCAAACGCTGGCCGAAATCCGGATCATCACCGGCGCAATGGCGCTGGGCGTCGCGCGCGCGGCACTCGACGAGGCCGTGCGTTACGCCGGCGAGCGGCAGCAGTTCGGCAAGCCGATCAACCGCTTCCAGGCGATCCAGATCAAGCTCGCCGACATGGCCACCGACTTCGAAGCGGCCGTGCAACTGGTCCGCTACGCCGCGTGGCGCAAGGACAGCGGGGCGCCGCACCACAAGGAGGCGGCGATGGCGAAGCTCTTCGCGACCGAGGCTGCGGCGCGCATCTGCGACCAGGCGGCGCGGGTGCTTGCGTCCTATGGCTATGCGATGGAGTATCCGGTGCAGCGCTACCTGCGCGACGTGCGGTTCACGTTGATCGGCGGCGGCACCAGCGAGATCCTGAAGCTCATCATCGCCAAGGAGATGACGAGGTGAATCGATGACGACGGCGACGCGAACGATGCCGATCAAGGTGGTGCTGGCGAAGCCGGGGCTCGACGGGCACGACCAGGGTGCCAAGGTCGTCGTCCGCGCGCTGATGGCGGCCGGGATGGAGGTGATCTATACCGGCCTGCGGCAGACGCCCGAGGCGATCGCCGGGATCGCGCTGCAGGAGGACGTCGACGTGATCGCGTTGTCCAGCATGGCGGGTTCGCATCTTGCGTTCTGCCGGCGACTGAAGCCGCTGCTCGACGCAGCCGGGCAGGGCGAAAAGCTGTGGATCATCGGCGGCAACATCCCGCGGCAGGATCACGACGTGCTGCGCGGACTCGGTTTCAAGGGAATTTTCGCCACCGGCGCGCGGCTCGACGACATCACCGCCTTCATCCGAGGAAACGTCCAGTGAGCGAGAAGGGCCGCCCCGAGCGCGAAATGCTCCCTCCTAGAGGGACGGCGCGCAGCGCCAAGGGTGCACCGATGAACGATCGCCTGCCCGCGGGCGCCGAACCGGTGGTCAACGAATCGGGGATCCCGATCCAGCCGCTGTACACGGAGGCCGACGTCGCGGCGAGCGGCGGCGCCGCGATGCTGGGGCGGCCCGGCGAGTACCCGTTCACGCGCGGCATCCATCCGCTGATGTACCGCAAGCAGCCGTGGACGATGCGCCAGTACACGGGTTTCGGCAATGCCGCGGACACGAACGCGCGCTTCAAGTACCTCATCGCGAACGGGCAGACGGGCCTCAACGTCGCGTTCGACCTGCCGACGCAATGCGGCCTCGATTCCGACGACCCGCTCGCGGACGGCGAAGTCGGCCGCGTCGGGATGGCGATCGACACGCTGCGCGACTTCGAGATCGCCTTCGAGGGGATCGACCTCGACCGGATCACCGTCTCGCTGACGATCAACGGCGCCGCCGCGATCCTGATCGCGATGTACCTGGCGATGGCCGAGCGGCGCGGCTTCGACGTGAAGGCGCTGCGCGGCACGGCGCAGAACGACATCCTGAAGGAGTTCATCGGCCGCGGTACGTGGATCTTCCCGGTCGAGCCGTCGCTGAAGCTCGTCGGCGACACGATCGAGTACTGCGCGACACACGCGCCGAAGTACAGCCCGGTCTCCGTCTGCGGCTACCACATCCGCGAGTCCGGCGCGAACCCGGCGCAGGAGATGGCGTACGCGTTCTGCATTGCCCGCGCCTACGCCGACGAGGCGCTGCGGCGCGGCATGTCGATCGACGAGTTCGCCGGCCGCCTGTCGTTCAATTTCAACATCTTCGGCAACCTGTTCGAACAGGTGGCGAAGTTCCGCGCCGGGCGCGCGCTGTGGGCCGCGATCGTCCGCGACCGGTATGGCGCGCAGAAGCCCGGCTCGATGTGGATGCGGATGATCGCCGGCGGCGGCGGCAGCGGGCTCACGTTCGAGCAGCCGGAGCTCAACATCGTGCGCGGCGCCTACTACGCGCTGATCAGCGCGCTCTCCGGTGCGCAGACGATGGCGCTGTGCTGCTACGACGAGGCATACACGATCCCGAGCGAGCGCGCGCAGCGCATCTCGCTGCGCACGATGCAGCTCCTGATCGAGGAAATGGGGCTCTGCGACACCGTCGACCCGCTCGGCGGCTCGTACTATGTCGAGACGCTCACCAACCAGATGCGCGCCGAGATGGAACGGATCATCGCCGATGTCGACGCGCGCGGCGGCATCGTCGGTCTGGTGGCGACCGGCAGCGTCCAGGCACAGGTCTCGGCGCAGGCCTACGCGCGCCAGACGGACATCGAGGCCGGCCGGTTCCGCAAGGTCGGCGTCAACTGCTATCGCGTCGACGAAGGCGAACCGCAGGTGGAGTTCCACCCGTACGACGAA
>Ga0315290_10001926_pt1 | contig 14456 bp, 11 predicted proteins | sample YL17G12_0_MG_FD_203627 | JGI IMG/M metagenome (GOLD analysis project Ga0315290, IMG submission 203627) | Sediment microbial communities from Yellowstone Lake, YNP, Wyoming, USA - YL17G12_0 | ecosystem: Environmental > Aquatic > Freshwater > Lake > Sediment | place: USA: Wyoming | collected... | reverse complement strand
CATGTGACGAGGGGGGCGTGGGCCACGCGCCCGCCCTGAAAACCCACCTTTCCCCGCGCGACCTGGCGCTCGCCCTGGCGGTCGTCGCCGTGTGGGGCTACACGTTCGTCCCCATCAAGGTGGCGCTCGCCGAAGCGCCGCCGTTCGCGCTGGCGGCGGTGCGCTTTTTCCTCGCCGCGGTGCCGATGGTGTTCTTCATCCGGCGGCCGACGATGCCCTGGCGCAGCATTGCCGCCTATGGCATCGCCATCGGCGTGCTCCAGTTCGGCTTGCTGTTCCTGGGGATGCGGCTCGGCATGCCCGCGGGGCTGTCGTCGATCGTGATGCAGGTGCAGGTGTTCTTCACGATGGGCCTCGCCGTCGCCTTCGCCGGCGACCGGTTGCAACGGCACAACCTGCTCGGCGCGGCCATCGGCGCCGCCGGCGTGGTGGTTCTGGCCGCGTACAAGCTGACGCCGGACAGCGCGGGAACCTTCCACGGTTTCGTGCTGGTGGTGCTGGCCGCGATGGCATGGGGCACCGGCAACATCATCGCCAAGCGTGGGGCCCGCGATCACGGCGCCGACATGTTCGCGCTGGTGGTGTGGTCGAGCCTCATCCCGCCACTGCCGCTGGCCGCGCTGTCGTTCGCCTTCGAAGGCGGAACCGCCGCCGTCCACGCGATCGCGTCGATGAGCGCGCTGGCCTGGGGGTGTGTGGCCGTGATGGCCTACGGCGCGACGCTGTTCGGCTTCGGCACGTGGAACGCGCTGCTGCACCGCTATCCGACGGCGCTGATTTCGCCCTTCGGACTGCTGATCCCGGTGACCGGGCTCGCGAGCGGCGCCCTCTTTCTCGGCGAAACGCTGGCGCCGGTGCAGGCGGTCGGTGCGGTGCTGGTGTTCGCGGGTCTCGCCGTCAACGTCTACGGGCTGCGCATCCGCGCGTGGCTGACGCGCGAACGACGGGAATAGGGAACCGACCGGCGTGCCACCCGAGGAGCCAGGCACGGGCGTCATCCGTGGCTCCATCGGCGGTGACCTGCGGCCGTTCAACCCGTTGATCGAGATCTTGCCGCGGCGGCTGCACCTGACCGCCGGCAGCAGCGGCGCGTGGGTCGCGCCGGTGCTGTACCAGGCGGTGTCGGAATCACGCCGGCTCCGGCCTGCGCGCGCTGCGGCCCTGAGGTCGAACTGCCTACCTGCACAACGCATCGCCCGGGCGCCGCTGGCTTCTGCGTTCGGCCTCATAGGCGCGGCATGCTCGGGGTTCGATTGCATTTCCTTTGTTTTGCCGAGACGCCAGAAGGGATCCGCGTCATTGGTTTCCGCGAAGCCAACGCACGTGAAGTGAATCGATATGCCGAAGCACGAGCCGCTGATTGACGCCAAAGGCGAGGTCAGGGAACTTACTGCCAATGAGCTAACCCCGTTTCGCCCGGCGAGGAAGGCTTTGCCAGAGTCCCTCAGGCGCAAAATCGGGGGCCGTGGGCCACAAAAATCTCTCACCAAGGAGCGCATCACGATCCGGCTGTCGCAAGACGTGGTGCAGCGCTTTCGCACCACCGGTTAGGGCTGGCAGACGCGCGTTGATGTCGCGCTTCAGAATTGGGAAGAAGCACAACCCAGCGGCTTGACCCCGTTTATGGTCAATCGATGATGCCGAGCCATCGTGTGAAGCCGACGGCGACCCCCATCCCTGCCGCGTCTGCCCCGCGTTGCGGCGTTGGGGATCAGCGTGGGCGGCACCCGGTCGCGCGGATCCGGATGCAGGGTGGGAATCGGATAGCCACCGTTCCAGAGCAGCTTGTCCAGGCCTGTATCCCATCTGCTGCGGCGCGATCACTCGAAAACGAGGCGAGAAATCAGAGGTCCACTTCTCAGAGACCGGACCGCCCCCGCCGTGGAGCAGCAGCAGTGGCGAACGGTCGCCGTCGACCTCGTAGTACATCTTCAGGCCGTTGACGGCGGCGTAGGCCATGTCACTTCTCACAAGGGTGAGGATGGAAATTCCAACGTTCCAACGCGCTCAGGAAGGGCCCGACCCGGGCCGTGGTCCAGCAACGGCGCAATGCGTGTAGCCGTTGCGCCAGGACGTAACGATGCTGCGGCAATGCCCAACCTGCCGCAGCGAGAATTTCGACTCAACGTCAGGCCCGGGAGGGCCCGCCCTCTTTCAAAGGCGGGACGGCATTGGGCGCCGATCGCTCGGCAAAGGGCGACGCGTGAGGAGCGTCATTCCGGCCGGACGGGGCCAGCGTACTGCAACAAACCAAAACAGGCGCCGCCTGTCGCGGACGGAATGGTGCGCACTGTGGCCCGCAGCAAACGCCGAGGTAAAGCCGAAAACGGATATTTCGCCGCACGCTTTTCGAACGCTCGTAACCCGCCGGAACTCCACGAGAAGCTTGCAATCGTCGCGCAGGCTGAGGGCAAGAGCATCAATACACTCGCTCAAGAGGCCCTGCAACAACGCGTGGCCGCGTGAAACTGACTGCTCACGAACGTATTTTCCGGCGGGTTGTTCGGCCGGGACGGGTTGCGTGCCCGACGCCGGGCGACGTCGTGGTGGTATGACCACGAACCGTTCGTGGAATTACGGCCGGATCCGCTCGCGCCTTTGCTCCGACGGCGCGCAGGCGTAGCATCGCGGCTGCGAATCCCGGTCCTTGGCTCCCACAAACCTTGGACCTGGGGAACGCGCCGTGCGTGCGTGCAGCCGACCGCGTCACCCGCTTGCTGCGCAGCTTCGTGCAGCGTGGCCTGCTGCCGGACGATGACGCGCGGGCGACGGGACATTGGCAGCACGACGGCGGCTTCGCCGTCGACGGCTCGGTGCGCATCGAAGCCGCTGGCCGCGCCGGGCGCGAACGGCTGCTGCGCTACTGCACCCGGCCGCCGTTCGCCCGCACCGCCATGAGCAGACCTCGCGGTCCACTGTCCCTGTCCCAGAGGGATAAAGGGAGAGCGATACGGGGTTTCCACGTTCCGCGTGCACAGTACGTCGGGTTAGGTGCCTGCTCTTCACCGGGAGGCGTATGGGTGGCTGCCAGAAGGGTACGCGTCTCGCGATTGATACCCCGCACCTTGCGATGCTTCGTTACATTGTCAGGATCGCTCTTCATTCAGACCCCCGGATTCACCCGACGACACGGGCGGTTCCCTCATTTACAGTGGGAACAACTTGCACAAGCGACTTCGTGTCGCACTTGAAATGCCTATCCTTCCCCGAACGCGGACCGCGGGAATAAATGGCCCAGGATTGCTGTAGACCTCGCCACGGCCGTGCGTTCCCACTCTCGCGTCATCCGCCGGCCACCACCCGAAAGAGGAGGTTCTCATGCGTCGCACAACGTTTGTATCCGCTTTGTCCCTGGTTGCCACGGGCCTGTTGCTCGCGGCGAGCGCTGTCGCCGGCCCCAAGGGCAAAGGCGACGACACCTTCAAGGTGCATCTGAAGGGGTTCGAAGAGGTCCCGGTGGTCGTGACCGGGGCGACGGGCGAGCTGCACCTCACCATCAATGACGCGGCGGGGACCATCGCCTACGAATTGACTTACGAGAACCTGGAGGGAGATGTCAGGCAGGCGCACATCCACGTTGGCCAGAAGAACGTGGCTGGCGGCATCTCCCTCTGGCTGTGCCAGACGACCGTCAACTCCACGCCTGCCGTGTCCCCCCCGGGGGTGAACACGCCGACCTGCCCGGGCCCGCGTTCAGGCACCGTCTCGGGCACCTTGACCAAAGAAAACGTGATCGGACCCGCGGGGCAGGGCATCATACCCGCGAGCCAAGTGGGACTGGACGATGTGATTAGCGCGATCCGGGCCGGCAAGGCCTACGGCAACGTTCACACCAGCGTCGCACCCGGCGGGGAAGTGCGCGGCCAGCTGCATTGACCGCGCAGCAAGCGCCACACCACGGGGACCGGGCATCCGGTCCCCGTTTTAAGAGTTCGCGCCTGGAACTTGCCGTGGCGAAGTGGGGCAACAGCCTCGCGGTGCGGCTGCCGGCTGAATCGACCAGGCAGCTCCGTGTAGGCGAAGGCGACATTCCAATGGCCGAGGTCGCCACCGGCGGGCATCTGATCCTCGCCCCTGAAGGCAGTGCCATCACCAGGGCTACGGCGCGCGGACTGCGCCAGTTTGTCGGCCGGCAGAAGGAGACGGTGCCGGTGGTCGAATTCGCCTCGGCCGCCGCGATCAAGCTGCGCACGGGTCAGGCCACAGCGAGCCTAGTGAAACAGGCCGTTGCGCGGATGCACGAATTCGCCCGGAGGCATTGCACGGTCGCCATTCCCGGACGACAAAACTTCCGCCGTGCCTCGGAACTGGCGCGCGGGCGATGTCGCGGTGAAACTGGGGGCCGGAGACGCGCTTCACTTTGCCATCGCCGAGAGCCTGAACACGCAGGCGATCCTCTGCCTCGACCAGTCGATGATCGAGAGCGCCAAGTCGTTGGGAATGACGGTTGCGGGAATTTGAATCTCGAATAGGCGCAGATTCCTTGGAGGGCTGGGGGAGAGTTTTCGCGCGCGATTGAACCATCCTGACGATGATTGATCAGGATGGGCAGCGCAGCGCCACATCGTTCGGGGAACCGATTCATTTGTCCTCCCACCGCTTTCGGCGCTGGCGCGCGCCGTTCGCCGATGGCAATGGTGAGCGGCCGGGTCTTGGTCCACGCGCGGAGGTGGCGCTGATAGCCGGTCTGCCGGCCCAGGTTGTACAGATGCGCCACCGAGAAATCGACCGCCAGGGCACCGCCGAGAATGGCCTGCAACCGGGCCAGCGTCAGCAACCGTTTGTCGGTCATGTCGATCACCCCGCCTCAGGTCATGATCGATCCCAGGTAACCGTCCAGACTCTAACCAGGCTGGGATCGCGCCCTCTCGTTCAGACTCAAACCATAGTGGACAAGGCTCCGACTTTGGCGTTTGGTCTCTCTGGTCCATAATTCCCACCTGCCCAACACGGGCGACACGTACGCGAGGACGCCGTTGACTTCGACTTCGGAACCCGGGAACAGGCGAAGGCTGCAGCCACTGAACCAGCAGCTACCCGCTACGGCAAAGTGGGCGGCAAGCCTTCCCGTGGAGGTCCAGCCACTGGCCCTGCTGCAAAGGTTTCCGAGAATTGCGAACGCCCTGGCCCGTTTGTGGCAGGACCAGACTGGGCTGCGGCTTTACCTGGACAATCTCCTGATCGACGGACGTGGGGGCCGCCGCGGATTCTCCCCCGAAATTCACAACGAACTCGTGATGCTTCGCGATTATCGCGAAGGCCGATACCCGGGGGTATCATCTTCGGCGTAGTGCGCGTGCGCTGCATTTGGCCGGAGCGAGGCACGTGATCTCGTCCAGTTTTCATTGAGGGATTGAGCCGCTCCTTTTTTGCAGCGGAGCGGGTTGGCTGGTGTTACCCGGAATTGGGCATACCCTCCCAGCCCTTGCCCCTCTCCGCCTGTAGCCGGCAGACTCAACCTCCCCTCACGGTTCGGTCTACGGTTTCCCGCAGGTACGTTTCCGGCAACTTCACACAAGGCGGTTGCTCCCCTTGCATGTGCCGGTGGGCTTTGCTCGCTGAATGGCAAGCTCCTCTGACGGAACAATTGCCGTCCGCGACTTTCGCGTCGTGGACCGGAAGTGCAGGTGGGCTCTGAGCGTCGACCCGAAGCGGTGGATGAACGCGACCGCGTCGAGGCGGGCCACGGGGCCCGAACCGGCAGGCGGGGGAAGACGTGATCGGCGAGATGCGCCGCCGTCGCCGCCATGCGCCGGGCGTTGCATGAAGGGCGGACGCCGGCCCCTTGCAGGAAAACGCAATCACGAAGTCGTGCCCGCACTGCCCACAACGCGCCCGGGCAATGCCGCGGGCCAGGATGCCGCACCCCAGACTCCCGTTCCACATACTGCGGCACTATCTACCCTTCCTGACTATGTCTCTGGGTACCTAGGCGGCACCGGCCCGTCAGCGTGGCCGTCGCGGCAGCGGGCGAGCCGGGGCTCTGGGTGCTTCTGGACGCGGCGATAGAGCCAATGCCGCAGAGGGAGCGCCTCTAGGAGCCTGTCGGACTTAGGATGATTCGGCTGCAACGGTGGGAGAGCGGTCCATGTTTCGCCGATTTCTCCTTACCTATTCCCGATAGGTGCGTCGAAATCGTCAACATCTGTCCTCGCTCTCCCACCGTTTCGCTTTCGAACCCCTAAGTCCGACAGGCTCCTAGTCCTCTCGCATCCTACGGTGGCCGCGCCAGTAGTGAGCGTGCTGGGGTTCGACCGTCGCTCTGGCCTGCGCGCGGTGGAGCAATGCTTGCGCGCACATGGTCCAGGCGCCGGGAGCACGGCGCGCCTCGGCGCCGTAGTCTTCGTCCACCGCTTCGGTTCCAGCCTCAATGCCCCTCTCCACTTCCACTGCGCCGTCATCGACGGCGTGTTCGATGCCGCCACCACCGGCGGGAGCATCTTCACTGCCGCGACCGGGGTCGATGCCAACCCCATCGCCCAGGTGCAGGCGCAGGTGCGCCGGCGGTTGTTGCGCGTCTTCGTGCGCCGCGGCCTGCTGCCAGACGATGACACCCGGGCGATGACGCAATGGCAACCCGGCGGCGGCTTCGCCGTCGACGGCTCGGTGCGGCTCGAGGCCGCTGACCGCGCCGGGCGTGAGCGGCGGCTGCGCAACTCTCGCCCGGCCACCCTTCGCCCTGGACCGGCTGCGTGAACTCGATCCCGTCTTGGCGGGCCTTGGCCGGCCTGCCAAAGTCATCGATTGCGCGAATCCGCGCTTGATGGCGGAATGTCGGGCTATGCACCCGCAGCCATTACGCCGCTGCCCGTTCTGCGCCCATCCCGCCCCGGTCGGGGCCGAGTCCTGCGACTCAATTGTTGCAAACGGGACAAGTTAGTCGTAGCGTTGCCGAAACGGCATAGTGCGGGCCGAGCGGAGGGGAAATGAGGAAGCAGCTCAATCGGCGGCAGGCCCGCGTGCTGGCTCTGGGCCTGCTTGCACTGGGCGCTGGTCCCGCCGCGGCCGTCAGCATCAGTTCCACCGGGCTCGGCCAGGTGCTGTTGTTTCCCTACTACAGCGCGCGCACGGCCGGCGGCTCGCCCAATACCACGATCATATCGCTGTCGAACGCGGGGCCGATTGCGACGGTGGTCGGGGTGTCGTTCCTCGAGGGCAAGGCGGGAAAGCAGGTCCTCGGATTCAACCTGTTTCTCGCTCCGTCGCAGACCTGGGTCGCCGCAGTGAGTCCGAGCGCGTCCGGCGGCGCACAGATCTCCACCGGCAGCACCGCTTGTTCCGATGCCGGATTCGCGCCCCAACCCATTGGCGGGGAAGGCAATCCGCCGCCACGACTTGTCCCCGGCGTTCCGGTGTCGTTTCGCAATCTGGCCTATGTCGGCGACGGCGTCGGAAACGGGCTCGACCGCACGCTGGAAGGCTACGTTCAGGTCATAGAGATGGCCACGTATCTGCCGGGCTCACAGACGGCGATCGCGATCACCCCGGTCAACGGCGTCGCCACGTGCGCCACCTCGGCCGTCACGGCCCAGCTGGAGCAGCAGCCGCCCCAGGGGCAGCTGATGGGCCACGCCGAAATCCGCAATTCGCTTGCGGGCACCGCGTACGCGGCCGAGCCGACGGTGCTCGAATCGTTCAAAGCCCAAAGCAACTACACAGATACCGGGACCATCAGGCCGACCCTGTCCGAAGCGGACCCCATCGCCGTGTGGACATCGCCGACGCAGACGATTGTCGCCGACTTCTTCACGGGCCACGACGCGGTGAGCGCGGTGCTGATGCGAGACAGCCTGCTGAACCAGTTTGCCATCGCGTCCTTCTCCCAGCAGGCGACCGACTGGATCGTGACGTTTCCGACGAAGCGGCATTACGTCACCACCGGGTTTGTGCAGCATCCGTTCCAGCGCAGCCTGACGGCGTTCGGCGCGTGCGACGACATCGCCATCACGCTGCCCGGGTTCACCCCCGCGCCGCCCGGCGGCCTGCCCGCGGCGGTCCCGGCGCTTTGCTGGGCGACGAACGCGATCTCGTTCAATTCCACCAACCTGCTCGGGTCGGCCAACCGGTTCACGCTCAGCGTACCGGCTGCAGTCACCGACAACTGGGCGAGTGTCACGTTCGCCCAGACGGGCGTCCCCGCCGGCGTGCACGTGCTGACCACGGACACCGCGACGGTCATCGCTCCGCCCGGGCCGCCGACGAGCTTCTCGAGCATGTCCTTCTTCGGATTGCCGGCGATCGGGTTCGCCGCGCGATTCAGCAACTACGGCGTGCTGCCCGGCGGCGTCAACGGGAAGACCACGGCGACCGCACCGCACAAGTTCTCCGGCGTCGCGTACAGCACGGCCATTCCGTGAGCTGGCGAGCGACATGAGCAACGTTGCGAACAGGTGGCGGGCGAACGCCGTCGCCGCCGCGCTCCTCGCGGCCTGCTGTGGCGGAGTGCAGGCCGTGAGCGTGAATCCCGGCGGGCTCGGGCAGGTATTGCTGTTCCCCTATTTCAGCGCGCGCACCGTCGGCGGCTCGCCGAACAACACCGTCTTCTCGCTGACCAACACCGACGGCACCAAGGCCAAGGCGCTCCGGGTGTCGATACGCGAAGGCAAGGCCGGCGCCGTGGTACTCGATTTCAACCTCTTTCTCGCACCGTCCCAGACTTGGGCCGCAGCGGTGAGTCCGAGCGGGTCCGGTGGCGGACAGATCGCGACCAACAGCCTCGCTTGCACCACGCCGCATTTTCCCGTTGCGCCGGTGTCGTTTCGCAATTTCATTTACGTCGGCGACGGCATGGGAGACGGGCTGGACCGTACGCTGGAAGGGCATATCGAGGTCATCGAAATGGCGACCTATGCGTCGGGATCGCAGACATTCGCCGCGGTCACCCCGGTAAACGGCGTGGCCACTTGCGCGACAACCGACGCAGCGGCGGCAGCGGACGCGCAGGCCCCCACGGGAAAGGTGATGGGCTACGCGGAGGTCGTCAACGTTCTCGCCGGCACCACCCATGCAGCCGTGCCGACGGCGCTCGACGCCTTCAGCGCGACGCCCCTGTACTTCAGCACGGCAAGCTTCCAGCCAAACCTGGGCGACGTGAATCCGGCGCGGGCCGACGTAAGATTCGGCGCCTCGCTGATATCGGCGAGCGGCTTTCCGCGGGCTGTCGACGCCGTCAGCGCGGTGCTGATGCAGAACCTCATGTACGACGAACTGGCCGACGAATCGGCGTTCGGGATGGCAACGGACTGGGTCGTGACGTTCCCGACCAAGAGCTACTACTACGCTTCCGGCGCGCCGGTCGCCCTGTTCCAGCGCAGTATCACGCCTGGCGGAGCCTGCGACGATTTCAGTTTCGCGCTGAATGCACTGCCGCAAGGGGCCGCCAATGCCGCGCTTTGCTTTGCGACCGACGTCATCACGTTCACCCCCAACAACGTCCTCGGCTCGGCCAACGTACTCAATGTGGCCAGGCAGGGCGCGGGCGGCTTTGCCGGGCTGCAGCCGGTACCCTCGGCGGTCCCGGGCACATTCCATTCGTTGACGGCCTCCAGCGCCACCACCTATGCGCTTCCGGGCAGCGCGACGTCCGGCGCCGTGACCTTCAACGGGTTGCCGGCGATCCGCTTTGCGGCCCGACGGGCTCTGCAGGCACCCCCTGCGCCGACCGCGGTCAACGCCAGCGCGGGAAACGCGAATGCCACGGTGACGTTCACGGCGCCGGCGAACGACGGCGGCAGCGCCATCACCGGCTACGCGGTGACGTCCAGCCCGGCCGGCGGCGCCGACACCAATGCGGGCTCCACCAGCGCCTCGCATCTCGTCACCGGGCTCGCCAACGGCACCGCCTATACCTTCACGGTGAAGGCGAGCAATGCGATCGGTATCGGACCGGCATCGGCGGCGTCGAACAGCGTGACCCCGAAGTTCACCACCACCGCCAGCCTGAGCGCCTCGCCCGTCAACTTCAGCTACGACGGCAATACCGCCTCGTTCACCGCCACGGTGATCGGCACCGCCCCCACCGGCAGCGTCGCCTTCACCGACAACGGGGTCTCCTTCAATTGCGATGCGGTGTCCCTCAGCAGCGGCAGCGTCAATGCCCGCAGGGCGGTGTGCAACACCAGCAACCTGGCGGTGGGCGGTCACAGCATCACGGCCACCTACGGCGGCAACGCCTTCAACGCCGCGAGCGCGTCGAGCGCGCTGCCCTATGCCGTCAAGACGCCGACGGCACCGAATCCGCCGGTCATCGGCGGCGTGGTTCCCGGCAACCAGTCGGCCGCGGTGAGCTTTGCGCCACCGGAGGACGACGGTGGCCGCCCGATCACCGGCTACACGGTGATGGCGAAGCCCGGCGGCGGGCTGGTGAGCAATGGCGCCAGCCTCGTCGCCAATCCCCTGGCGGTCCGACTGGACAGCACCAGCGTGCGCATCGGCGCCACGGTCAGCACCGTCCCGGGCGGCCCGGTCGACAGCAACGCCGGCAGCCTCGCCACCAGCCACATGGTGGTTGGGCTCGTCAACGGCGTCGCCTACACCTTCGAGGTCATCGCCACCAACGACCTCGGCAGCAGCGCGCCGTCGCCGCCCTCGGACACCGTGAAGCCGGCGCCCGACACGCCGCTGCTCGATGTCGATGTCAGCGTCACCGCCACCAGGTACGACGCCCTCACCGACGGCCTGCTCGTCATCCGCTATCTGTTCGGCCTCACCGGCAACGCACTGATTGCCGGAGCCGCAGGACCCACCGCCACCCGCATCGATGCGACGGCAATCAAGACATATCTGGATGCCATTCGGCCATTCCTCGACGTCGATGGCAATGGCGCCACCGATGCGCTGACCGATGGTTTGCTGATCATCCGTTACCTGTTTGGCCTGCGCGGCCCCGCGCTTATCGCGGGCGCAGTCCACCCGCTGGGCACACGCAAGACGGCGCCGGAGATCGAAGGCTACCTGCTGACCTTGATGCCGTAGAAGGTTGGGGCGTTCACGGCTTTCGAACGGAGTTTGGTCGCGCTGATCCTGACCCTGGACGCCCATACCCTGGCGCACCTGCAAAATCGCATGTTGCCCTCATTCTTGCGCCGAACCATCCGTTCTCGGCGCTCCTTGCCCAGCGCGAGGTGGACCATGCACGGATGCGCCTCCTGATGGAGGGCGCGACCGAGGGAATCGCCGGCTCGACGGCAGGTGGCGGCATGGCGTCGTCGGGTGCAATGTGTAATTGCTCGATGTGCCTTCGCTGATCGCTTCGGTCCCCGGATCGTGACGGCTCTTCGCGATCAATTGACGTTTTCGGCAAGCCGCGTGGAAATGGACACGGTGGTTTGGTCGAACGGCTTCGCTCTCGCGCCGGAGTTCTCCTGTGGGTGCGAGCGAAGGCCCACGCGTCCGCCCGGACGCTCCCTCATGCCATCGATCCAAGCCAATCGGATGCCGCGTACCATGCGCCGCCCGACAGCCGGCGCATTATCCGCTTGTTCTCCGGCCTGCACGGCAGCCAGCGCATCGCCGGCGCAGTCGGTGCTCTGCCGACAAGCAAGGCAGGCGGACATCGAAGCCTGCCCCCTGACGTTGATGCGGGAGGCTCACCACCGGGAACGCGGCCACCGGGGTGAGTCTCCCCCGACCGCGCGGCATCGCGGTCGACGGCAGCGGCAATGTCTACCTCAGCGACTCCATCAACAACCGAGTCGGCAAGGTTGCCGCGAACACCGGCGTGATCATGACGGTTGCCGGCACCGGCGTGCTCGCCTTGAGCGGCGATAGCGGCCAGGCGACGGCGGCCAGGCTGAATCCGGGCAGTCTCGCCGTGGACGGCAGCGGCAACCCGTACATCGCCGACCAGGGCTTCAGCGTGGTCCGCAAGGTGACCGTCGCCGGCATCATCACCACCGTTGCCGGCAACGGCAACAACGTCTTCGGCGGCGACGGTGGCCTGGCGACCAACGCCAGCATCAGCTTCGCGAACGGAGTGACGGTCGACAGCAGCGGCAACCTCTACATCGCGGACACCTCCAATGAGCGGATCCGCAGGTCGAGCGCCGGGCCAGAGGCAGGGCGCCGGCGCGATATCGGCGGCGCGACCCGAGCCGGAGCCTGCTCTATCGCTGCGTCCAGCAACACCTCGAGACCCGGCTCGACCAACGCCGCGAGGACCACGACCACGCGTCGGTGCCGGAGTATGCGGAGCGCAGTTTCCGTCGCTACCTGGAGTGCGGCATCCTCGCCCGCGGTTTTGCCCGGGCCCGCTGCGGGCAATGCGGGCACGACTTGCCGGTAGCCTTCTCGTGCCAGGGACGCGGCGTCTGCCCTTCGTGCAACACCCGGCGCATGGCGGCGACGGCGGCGCATCTGACCGATCACGTCGTGCCCTTGCTGCCGCTGCGCCAGTGGGTGCTCGCGGTGCCCAAGCGCCTGCGCTACTTCCTGCACCGCGATGCCGATCTCCATGGTGATGCTCTGCGCCTGTTCCTGCGCGCGGTGGAGCAATGCTTGCGCGCACATGGTCCAGGCGCCGGGAGCACGGCGCGCCTCGGCGCCGTAGTCTTCGTCCACCGCTTCGGTTCCAGCCTCAATGCCCCTCTCCACTTCCACTGCGCCGTCATCGACGGCGTGTTCGATGCCGCCACCACCGGCGGGAGCATCTTCACTGCCGCGACCGGGGTCGATGCCAACCCCATCGCCCAGGTGCAGGCGCAGGTGCGCCGGCGGTTGTTGCGCGTCTTCGTGCGCCGCGGCCTGCTGCCAGACGATGACACCCGGGCGATGACGCAATGGCAACCCGGCGGCGGCTTCGCCGTCGACGGCTCGGTGCGCCTCGAGGCCGCTGACCGCGCCGGGCGTGAGCGGCGGCTGCGCAACTCTCGCCCGGCCACCCTTCGCCCTGGACCGGCTGCGTGAACTCGATCCCGCACGCTTGCTCTATGCGGGCACCAAGCCCGGTCCGGCCGGGAACGCTCCGCTGCTCCTGACGCCGCTGGAGCTGCTCGACCGCCTTGCCGCCCTGGTGCCGCCGCCACGCCGCCACCGCCACCGCACCTTCGTGTGCTCGCCCCCAACTCACCCCTGCGCTCGGCCGTCACCGGCCTCGCGCCGGTCGCAGCCACCCCGCCGCCCCCCGCCTGCGGCCCGCCACTGTGGGCGGCCACCGACGCTACGCACGATCCCTCCGCTGATCCGCTGCTCCCGCCCGCCCCGGCCTTCGAGTTCGGCCAGCGCCTCGCCTGGTAGCCGCCTCCGTCGACGCTCGCCCACCGGCGCGACGCCGGGCGGGCTCGTGCCTGCCCCGCGCCGGAGCGAGCGAGGTGTCCCACGCCGGCAACATTCGCGCCGCCATGAAACGTCGATTTCACCGGCTCACGCTGCGGATAGCAACCGCTGCCCGGCCGCTGCGGCCAGCCCATACATCGCCACCGCCAGCGCGACCACCGCATCGAAGCCGAAGTGGACCGCCAGCACCGTGGCGAGGATCGCCGCCCCCACCGACGCGCAGGCGTTGATCCCCCAGGCCCACGGGACCAGCGCCGGTGCGCGCTGGGCGAGCCGCGCGAGCCCCCGCGGAAACGGCATCCCCATCGCGAACGCCAGCGGCGCGATGAGTCCCGCCGCCAACGCGATCCTGGCCGCATCCGGCAGCGGCACGAGCTGCCGGAAAACGTGCGGCAACACGACGATGTAAAGGAGCGCGATGAGGCCGATGGCAGCGACCGGACGGGTCGCCGTGCGCGGCGCCGCCGCGACCGCTTGCCGGCGCCCGGCGTAGCGGCTCCCGAGACCGGCAAAGCTCAGGAACGCGAAGAGGACCACAGCGACGGCAAGGAGCGGGTGGCCGAGGAACAGCATGAATTTCTGGATGAAGGCGATTTCGATGAACATGAAGCCGCCGCCGAGTGCTGCGAAATAACCGCCGACGCGAGCCCGCGACACGCCGCTCGCGCCGGAGTTCGCCGATCGTGGGGTCAACAGCAGCGGCAACAGGATCAGCAGCGTGCCGGCCACCACGGCCTGGACAAGGGTCGCGATCAGCACCGGATAGCCCCAATCCAGCAGCGGCAGACCGCCGCGCTCCTTCAGCGCCAGCAGTTCGGGCAGCGTGCGCCACTTGAAGAAGTGGAAGAAGAAGGGGCGGTCGTCGGTGGGCGGCGCGAGGTCGAACTTGTAGCGGTCGAGAAACGCGTCTCGCGCCGGACCGAGCAACGCGACGGCGCCGTCGTGCAGCCAGGACGCTTCGAGCACGTTGTAGCGGTTCGCTTCGTCCTCCCGGATGCCCGGGTAGTAGTCGACGTCGAACGAACGGGCGCGGCAGAACGCCTTGAGAGCCGCGATCTCCCGTTCGGTGAAGGCGCCGTTCCGCACGAGGAGCGTCGCCGTCCGCCAGCCGCGGATCAACGCGAGCTGCCGCCCCGGTTGCGCCACGCCCTGCCGTTCCAGCGCGGCGACGGCCGTGGCGAAGA